>ENA-ORCU01000311-ORCU01000311.1-marine-metagenome-genome-assembly--contig:-NODE-311-length-19709-cov-2.554859_pt1 | contig 19709 bp, 17 predicted proteins | sample MGYA00248631_ERZ508512 | MGnify/ENA primary metagenome ERZ508512 (study PRJEB26183, sample SAMN06268844) | marine metagenome | isolation source: Tt an P1 anaerobic enrichment on pine from sediment taken...
AGATCGGCTACCGCTGGTTCTGCCGCCACTCGATCTCTGTGCTCTTAAGTCCCTGACTTTTGATGAGCCGGACCTGGCCAAATTCCCCTGCCTGGATCTTGCCTATGAAGCCCTGGCAGCTGGCGGTACCGCCCCCGCAGTGCTTAATGCCGCCAATGAGGTAGCCGTCGATGCCTTTTTGCAGGAACAGATCAAATTTCTCGATATCGCGGCCATTATTCGCATGGTTCTGGACAGCCATGCTCCGGCCGCCCTTGATCATATCGATGATGCTTTGCGCGCCGATCTCTGGGGAAGGCAGGAGGCGCGCCGCATCGTTGTACAAAAGAGCTGACCGGAGGCCATTATGATAACGATCCTTGCCGGCATTGTGATGCTCGGCATTCTGGTGTTTGTTCACGAGCTTGGCCACTTTGCCGTAGCTAAAATGGCCGGGGTCAAAGTGCTTAAATTCTCACTCGGTTTCGGCCCACGGATTGTTTCCCGCCAGTGGGGTGAAACCGAATATATGATCTGCGCAATTCCGCTGGGCGGTTTTGTGCAGATGCTGGGGGAGGGGAGTGACGAGGACCATCCGGTCAGCGAGGAGGAGAAACACCGCTCTTTTTCGGAAAAGAGTGTCGGCCGGCGTCTGGCTATCGTCGGTGCCGGCCCGTTAATGAATCTTGCTCTGCCTTTTGTTGTACTACCGCTGGCCTTCTGGGCCGGCATACAAATGCCGGCTTATCTTGATCGGCCCGCTTGTGTCGGCTATGTGGTGCCCCAATCGCCGGCCGCCGAGAGTGGCCTGCTCCGCGACGATTGCATCGTCGCGGTAGGCGAAGAACCGGTGACCTCGTGGAGTGACGCTGATAAAGCGCTACTTGCCCAGGCTGGTGAGGCGGCGATCTTTTCCGTACAGCGGGGCGCAACCAGCGAAGTGATCACCATTGCCGCCGGCAACAACATTGCTGAAGGTCTGCAGGCCCTCGGTCTGGCGCCTCAGCAGGCAGCTGTGGTCGGAGCCCTTTCGCCAGGCATGCCCGCCCAGTTGGCAGGAATGCAGGTTGGCGATCGTATTCTCGCTATCGACGAAACGCCGGTCACTTCCTGGTACGATCTCAAGATCATCATTCAGCAGGCCGGGGGCAGCGCTCAGGATTTTCAGGTGGAGCGACAGGGCCAGCAGTTAGAGATGGCCATCACCCCGGTGCAGAATGACACCGACAATAATTTTCTGATCGGCATCGCACCGCAGGTTGAGACCATTTACAAACGCTTTGGATTGTTTGATGCTCTGCGTCAGGGGGTGCAGCGCAGTGCCGAACTGATCGAATTGACGCTTGTTTTTATTAAGAAGCTGGTGCTCGGCAAAGTCTCGACCCGAAATATCGGCGGTCCCATTACTGTCGTGCAGGTGGCCGGTCAGGCCGCGCAAACCGATCTGGCCAGCATCCTCTCGGTCCTTGCTTTTTTGAGTATTCAGCTCGGCATCCTCAATCTTTTTCCGATCCCGATCCTCGACGGCGGCCATCTGCTGTTCGGCCTGTTTGAGTTGATTTTTCGCCGTCCATTGTCGCTGCGCGTGCGGGAGGTAGCCCAACAGGTCGGGCTGCTGTTGATCATTCTTCTCATGGCTCTTGCCTTTTACAACGACATCCTGAGGCTTTTCAACGGAGGGCAATGATGGCCGAGTGCTTGCTGACTATCGACACTTCGACCACCGCCGGAAGTGTAGCTCTAAGCCGAGGTGAAGAATTGGTTGGCGAAATCCTGCTCAACCTGCGCTCTACCCACTCCGACCGGTTGTTGCCTGCGGTGCAAGACCTGCTGCGGGACGCAGGGCTGCAACTGGAGGAACTCGATGCTTTCGCTGTGGTCCTCGGCCCCGGTTCTTTTACCGGTCTGCGAGTCGGTGTCGCTACCGTCAAGGGACTGGCGCTGGCCACCGCCAAGCCGGTGGTTGGCGTATCTTCGCTGCAGACTCTGGCTGTGCAGGTTCCCTGGCCGGCCCATTCACTGCGTGTGTGGCTCGATGCCCGTAAACAGGAGGTCTATAGCGGTCACTACCGATGGGAGGGAGGGTTGCCGGTGGCGCTCAATAAGGAACGGGTCGCTCCGCCCGAGCGGTTGCTCGAGGAAATAACAGAAGAGACCCTGTTCATTGGCAGCGGTGCGACCGTTTATCGTTCCCTGATTGTTCGGCGTCTCGGTTCCCGCGCACACTTCGCTCCCTGGCCTTTAATCCAGCCACGCGCCTCGGCGGCGGCGGCACTGGCCCTGGCCGCATTGCGCAATCAGGATACCATTCCCCTGGCGGCTCTGGAACCCCGTTATATTCGTCCTTCCGAGGCTGAAATCATGCTGGCCAAACGTCTTGGGGACAGCCCGATTGAAGGTTGACAAGACTAGAGCGTTTCGTTATCTTGAACTTGGTATTTTCGCTCTTTGTTAACCCGTTACAGGGAGGTGCTGAATGGAAGGACAGGATCTGGCGAAGCTCCAGCAGTTGTGCGATGCAAACCCACGTTTTCGTTTGCTTTTTGAAGAACACATGCTCTTCGAAAAACAGCTGGCCATGTTGGACCAAAAATCACATTTGACTCCTGAAGAAGAGCTTGAACGGAAAAAAATGCAAAAGCTGAAATTGGCCGGAAAAGACGAAATGGAACGTATCAAGCGGACTTGGACTCAGTAGCTTCTGTCCCGATGTCGGTTGTGAAAGGGTTTGGGCTGGTTGCCTGAACCCTTTCTACATTGAGTGAGATTTTGTTTTAACGAAACATTTGTTTGCTAAGGGTAGGCCGGTCTTTCTTTGCCGGTTTAATGGCCAACTGAATAATCCTCGCCATTAGCGTTTCCGTCACCGTTAAAAATTCAATTATTGCTTAGGTCCGGCTGGGCGCCGCTTTTGCAGCTACTGCCGGATGACCATTTTTTAAACAGTTTTTTTATCCAGTATTTTCATTGACTTTCCTGTACCTAGAAAGGCTCTTTCCGTATGACCAGCAAGCGTAGCGATGCAATCACCCAAGGCTTTGAACGCGCTCCTCACCGGGCTCTGCTGCTCGGCACAGGCATTCCTCGTTCCGAAATGGGCAAACCCCTGATCGGGATCGCCACTTCTTTCACTGATCTGATCCCCGGCCACATCGGCATGCGCGATCTGGAGCGTTTCATTGAAAAGGGTGTGCATACCGGCGGCGGATACTCCTTCCTGTTCGGTATTCCCGGTGTTTGTGACGGCATCGCCATGGGACATAAGGGCATGCACTATTCGCTGGCCACCCGTGAACTGATCGCCGATATGGTCGAGTCCATCACCGAGGCCCATCGCCTTGACGGTCTGGTGCTGCTGACCAACTGCGACAAGATTACTCCCGGCATGCTCATGGCGGCGGCCCGTCTCGACATCCCCAGCATCGTGGTCACCGCCGGCCCGATGCAGACCGGTACCGGCCGGGAAGGGCGGCGCTACTCTTTCGTTACCGATACCTTCGAAGCGATGGCCCGCTACAAGGCAGGCGCCATCGATGAGCAGGAACTGACCACATGCGAGGAAAAAGCCTGTCCCGGAGCCGGTTCCTGCCAGGGCCTGTTTACCGCCAACACTATGGCAATACTCACCGAAACCCTCGGCATGAGCCTGCCCGGCTGCGGCACCGCGTTGGCGGTATCCTCGCTGAAACGTCGTATCGCTTTTGCTTCCGGGGAACGTATCGTCGACCTGGTCCGCGAAGGGATTACCCCCCGTCAGGTGTTGACCCGGGAAGCTTTCGAAAACGCCATTCGCGTCGATCTGGCCCTCGGCGGGTCGAGCAACACAGTACTGCACCTGCTCTCCATTGCTCACGAAGCGGGAGTCGATGTGCCGCTTGAGCTGTTTGACGAGTTGAGCCGTACCACCCCTCAGCTGGCTTCCATGAATCCTGGCGGCAAACATTTCATGGAGGATCTCGATGCGGCTGGCGGCGTTCCCGGAGTCCTTTACCAGCTCGGCGACCTGGTAAAGGACAATCCGACCCTGTGCGGTGCTTCGGTCCAGGAGCTGGTGACTGAGGTTAAGTCCGTGGACGAAACCATTATTCAGCCCATGAGCGACCCGGTGCGCCCGGAGGGGGGCATCGCCATACTCAGCGGCAACCTCGCTCCCGACGGTGCTGTGGTCAAGCAGTCCGGCGTCTCGGACAAGATGATGGAATTCGAAGGTCGGGCTCGTTGCTTCGATTCCGAGGAACTGGCCATGGAGGCCCTGATGGGCGGCAAGATTGTTGCCGGTGACATCGTGGTGATTCGCTACGAGGGTCCCAAGGGCGGACCGGGTATGCGCGAGATGTTGGCTCCCACCGCGACCATCATGGGACTGGGGCTTGGCGATAGCGTGGCGCTGGTCACCGATGGCCGTTTCTCCGGCGGTACACGCGGTCCCTGCATCGGACATATCTCTCCCGAAGCGGCGGTCGGTGGCCCGATCGCCCTGGTCGAAGACGGCGATATTGTGCGCCTCGACATACCTCAGCGCCGCCTCGAGGTGCTGGTGGACGAGGCGGAAATGGAAAAACGACGCGCCAACTGGCAGCGTCCTGAACCGAAAATCAAAAAGGGTTGGTTGTCCCGTTACGCTGCCCTGGTCACTTCGGCCAATACCGGCGCTATCTGTAAGGCCGACTGAGGGGCGCGGATTTCAATTAAGTTTTGCTGTGCATGAAGCGGTAGGAGGCTGTTTGTGAAAAAAACCGGATCACAGATTCTGTTGGAATGCCTTGTCCAGGAAGGGGTGGATACCGTGTTCGGCTACCCCGGCGGGACGGTCATCAATATCTACCACGACCTGGTGGATTATCCCATTCGCCATATTCTGACTCGCCATGAGCAGGCTGCGGTGCATGCCGCTGACGGCTATGCCCGCACCACCGGCAAGGTTGGTGTGGCTATTGCCACCAGCGGACCGGGAGCAACCAATACCGTCACCGGTATTGCCACCGCGTACATGGATTCGGTACCGATGGTGGTCATCACCGGTCAGGTGCCGACCCCTCTGATCGGCAACGATGCTTTTCAGGAGGTCGACATTGTCGGCATTACCCGCTCCATCACCAAGCACAACTACCTGGTGCAGGATATTCGGGACCTGGCACGGATTGTCAAGCAGGCCTTCTATATCGCCCGTACCGGCCGGCCCGGCCCGGTGCTTATCGACTTGCCAAAGGACATTCAGATCGCCAACGCTAAATTCGAATATCCCGATAAGGTCGAGCTGCGCGGCTACAAGCCGACCTACAGCGGTAACGTGCGGCAGGTGGAAAAAGCGGCCAAAATGATCCTCGCTTCGCGGAAACCGGTGATCTATGTCGGCGGCGGCGCTACGGGGGCCGACGCCTCGGAGGACCTGATTGCCTTCGCCGAACTGACCCAGGCACCGGTAACCACCACCCTGATGGGCATGGCCGCTTTTCCGCAACGCCATTCCCAGTGTCTCGGCATGCTCGGCATGCATGGGACATATTATGCCAACATGGCGGTGACCAATGCCGACCTGCTCATTGCGGTTGGAGCCCGTTTCGACGATCGGGTCACCGGCAAGATCGCCTCCTTTGCCCCCCATGCCAAGATCATTCATATCGACATCGATCCGACCTCCATTAAAAAGAACGTCCGGGTCGATCTGCCCATCGTCGGCGATCTCAAGGATGTTCTGACCAAGCTTGGCGCCGCTCTTGGCGAGCAACGCGAGGAGTTGGCCGCCTTGGTCGAAGGCATTGGGACCTGGCGGGCGGACATCGACGAGTGGAAGCGCACTCACCCCATGGCCTACCAGGCCAGCGATACTGTCATCAAGCCCCAGTACGTCATCGAGCAGTTGCGCGAGCTGACTGCCGATGATGCCATCGTTACCACCGAAGTTGGCCAGCATCAGATGTGGACGGCCCAGTTTTTCGCTTTCAGTCAGCCGCGAACCTTCCTTTCCTCCGGTGGGTTGGGGACCATGGGCTTCGGTTTGCCGGCGGCACTCGGCGCTCAGGCGGCCTTTCCCGAGCGGCAGGTCATCGACATTTCCGGCGACGGTTCTTTCCAGATGAATTCCCAGGAACTGGCGACTCTGGTTCAGTACAAGCTGCCGGTCAAGATCGCAATTCTCAACAACAACTACCTTGGCATGGTACGCCAGTGGCAGGAGATGTTCTTCGATCGCAACTACAGCCAAACGCCCCTGGAGTTGCCTATCGATTTTGTAAAACTGGCCGAATCCTACGGTGCCACCGGTTTGCGAGCCACCCGGCCGGAGGAGGTTGGCGATGTGATTCGCAAGGCCCTGGCGACCCCTGGGCCGGTGTTGATGGAATTCAAGGTCGACCGGGAAGAAAACGTCATGCCCATGGTACCGGCCGGAGCGGCAATCAACGAGATGGTATTGGCGTCCTAGCGGCGGCCAGCCTGAACCTATGGAGTGCATTTAACGATGAAACATACCATTTCGGTTTTGGTGGAAAATGAGTTTGGCGTCCTGACACGAGTAGCGGGACTCTTCTCCGGACGCGGCTTCAATATCGAAAGTCTGTCCGTGGCACCGACCCTCGATCCGAGCATTTCGCGCATGACCATCGTCACGCGTGGCGATGACCGGATTCTGGAGCAGATCAACAAGCAGCTCAACAAGCTGATTGACACTATCAAGGTGACCGACTTTACCGGTCAGGACTATGTGGAACGGGAAATGGCTGTGGTCAAGGTCACTGCCGAGGAAGACACCCGCGCCGAGGTGCTGCGCATTGCCGATATCTTTCGCGCCAGGGTGGTCGATGTCACCCCCCGGTCCTATACCCTGGAGGTGACCGGAGTGCCGTCCAAGCTCGATGCCGTTATTGATCTGTTGCGTCCCATGGGTATCAAGGAGCTTGTTCGCTCCGGCCCCATCGTATTGGGGCGCGGCGTATAACCGGGCGCTTTGGATAAGGTGCTGAAGGTATATTTCGACAAGGACGCCGGTCTCATTTGTTGGCCGGGAAAACCGTCTCCATTATCGGTAGCGGCAGCCAGGGTCATGTGCACGCCAATCACCTGCACGACAGAGAAGACGCTCGCTGCTATCTCCGGTACCTCTGAATACGTGTCATGTCCCGCGGCTTGCGCATCGTCGCCTAACAGACCAAGACCGCGATGAAGGACGTGCTGCGCTAGATTCAGGAGGCGCCTTTGCCCGCGACTTTATTCCGGAATATCAGGCCGGCCTGCCGATCATAACCGCCCGTCAGCGGCGGGGCGAGGAACACCTGGTCGAAGAGGTCGGCAGTCGTTTGCGTGGTATGATAAACTGGTTCGGCGACGATCACCCGGCCGAGAAAACGTTTAACTAACCTGCTGTGCAGTAACCGTAACCAATTTTAGTTGGCGGCTCGGCTCAGCCAAGGATATTCACAATGAAAAATCAGAATCAGCCTGTTGCTTCGGAAGGCTATCCCTTCATAGGCCTGTTCGCTTTCGTCACCCTTGTTTTCGCCCTCCTCGGCTGGGACTTTTTCACCGTTCTGCTGCTGGCCCTGACCCTGTTTACGGTCTATTTCTTCCGTAATCCGGAACGTCATGTCGAAGCCGAAGAGTCCGCTGTGGTGTCGCCGGCCGACGGCAAGGTAGTATTCGTCGGTCCTGTCACCGAGGAGCGCTACTTCAAGAGCGAGGCCATCAAGGTCAGCATTTTTATGTCGGTGTTCGACGTGCATGTTAATCGAGCGCCCTGCGACGGCAAGGTGATCGACAAATTTTACAACAAAGGCGAATTCTTCAATGCGGCCCTTGACAAAGCCAGTCTGCAGAACGAACAGGCCGGTACGCTGCTCGAACATCCCTCGGGCAAACGCCTGCTGTTTGTGCAGATCGCCGGGCTGATCGCTCGCCGCATTGTGGTTTATCCGCAGGTCGGCGACATGCTCAAGCGTGGTATGCGTTGCGGCCTGATCCGGTTCGGCTCGCGGGTCGATGTCTACTTCCCCCTCGATTCCGATGTGCTGGTCAAGGTCGGCGATAGGGCCAAGGCCGGCGAAACCATCCTGGGCTATCTGAAATGACCAAAACATTCGCCTCGTTTGATCGCCGGGAGAGTCTGCGCAAGGGCGTCTATATTCTTCCCAATCTCTTCACTACCGGCAGCCTGTTTGCCGGCTTTTACGGCATTATCGCAACCATGAACGGCAGCTACTATTTAGCTGCCTGGTTTATCCTGGTTTCGTCCATTTTCGATGCTCTTGACGGCAAGGTGGCGCGGCTGACCGGCACTACCAGCCGTTTTGGAGTCGAATACGACTCCCTGGCCGACCTGGTCGCTTTTGGTGTCGCTCCCGCCCTGCTCATGTATTCCTGGGCTCTCAAGCCCTTTGGCAAACTCGGGTGGCTGGCCGCTTTCCTCTATGTGGTGTGCGGCGCCCTGCGCCTGGCCCGATTCAACGTGCAGGTTTCCACCGTCGAGTCCAAACGCTTCCTCGGATTGCCGATCCCTGCGGCAGCCAGCATGGTGGCTACCTGCGTGCTGCTCTTTTACCATTTCGGCGGCTCGGGCACCATTCGCAAGGTGTCGGTACTCATTCTGATCTATGTCCTGGCCCTGCTCATGGTCAGCAATGTACGCTACTATTCCTTCAAGGATCCGGAGCTGGTCAAACGACAGCCCTTTGGTTTCCTCGTGCTTCTGATCTTCCTTATTATCGTGGTGGTGGCTGAACCACAGGTCATGCTGTTCTCCCTTTTCGGTTGCTACGTGCTTTCCGGACCGGCCAGTTATCTGCTGCGCCTGCCATTGCTGCGTCGTTTGCGCCGAGAGCGGCAACAGGTGGAATAGCGGAAAAGTTTGTCTGTCGCCTTCACGTCCTTTTATACCTTTCCGGTCGCGATAAGTTTTAGGCAACTGAATCGCTGTCTTGTCTGGCTTAAAAACGTCCTCTTTTCGCTATTTTTGGCGGAAAAAGCCTTGACACTCCCGGCGCTGATCTGGTTTAAATGGGCGCACATCAATGGAAAGGCATTGACGAGGAGTAGTAGGCTCGACCTTCTGTTCCAGAGAGCCGGCGGTTGCTGCAAGCCGGTACAGAAGACAGCTGAACTCGCCTCCGAGCCGCAGTGGTGAACCGGATGTTCCGGCTTCCGCTCAGCCGCTGCCGTATGCCCGCGTAAAGGGCGCAAAGAAGGGTCGCTGCGGCGACCGAATCAGGGTGGTACCGCGAAGCGAAAGCTCTCGCCCCTGTTAACGGGCGGGCGCTTTTTTTTGTCTGCAGGCGCCCATGGATGCTGTTGCAAAGAGAAATGCGGAAAGGGGGTGGTCTTGTGGAATCGGACCTGAGTGAGCTGGGGAGGCCCAGCAATCATAACTGCAGGACAATACACCAAATGATGCGACACACGACTACCCTAACCGTCTCTGTGGCGGGCAAACAGACTTTCTGGAGGACCCATGGATAAAGTTAAAACCATCAAGATTTTCGATACTACTTTGCGGGACGGCGAGCAGTCTCCCGGGGCCAGCATGAATATCGACGAGAAGTTGCGCATCGCCGCCCAGCTTGAAAAACTCAATGTCGATGTCATCGAAGCCGGCTTCCCAATCGCCTCAGAGGGTGACTTCGAGGCGGTCAAGCGGGTCGCCAAGGCCACCAGGACTAGCCAGATTTGCGGTCTCAGCCGCGCCAACGACAAGGATATCGACTGCGCCTGGAAGGCTCTCAAGTCCGCTGGCGAACGTGCAAGGATCCATACCTTCATCGCCACCAGCGACATTCACATGCAATACAAGCTCAAGATGAGCGAGCAGCAGGTCATCGATACCGCGGTGGCTGCCGTTAAGCGCGCTGCAGGCTACACCCCCAACGTGGAGTTTTCCGCAGAGGACGCGGTGCGCACCCGACTGCCCTTCCTCGCCCAGGTGGTGGAAGAGGTTATCGCTGCCGGCGCCAAGGTGGTCAACATCCCCGATACCGTTGGCTATACCATTCCTTCCGAGTACTTCAACATCATCAAGTACCTCAAGGACAACGTGTGCAACGTCGACCAGGCCATCCTCTCCGTACATTGCCACAACGACCTGGGCCTGGCGGTAGCCAACTCACTGGCCGCGGTGCAGGCCGGCGCCGAGCAGATCGAGTGTACCATCAACGGCATCGGCGAGCGGGCCGGCAACTGCTCGCTGGAAGAGGTTGTAATGGCCCTGCGCACCCGCCAGGACATCCTTCCTTTCCGCACCGAGGTGGCCACCGAGCACATTTATGCCGCCAGCAAGCTGCTGTCGACCATCACCGGTATCGTCGTACAGCCCAACAAGGCCATCGTCGGCGCCAACGCCTTCGCTCACGAGGCCGGCATTCACCAGCACGGCGTGCTGATGGAGAAGTCGACTTATGAGATCATGACTCCCGAATCGATCGGCCTGACCCAGAATAAGCTGGTACTCGGCAAGCATTCGGGCCGTCACGCCTTTGGTCAGCGCCTGGCCGAACTCGGTTACGAGCTGGACAAGGACGATCTCAACAAAGCTTTCGTGCGCTTCAAGGCTCTGGCCGACAAGAAGAAGGATATCTACGACGAGGATCTTGACGCCATCGTTGCCGACGAGATCGTGCGCATCGAGGAGCGCTACAAGCTGCTGGAGATGAGCATCGCTTCCGGCTCTTTTGCCGCACCGACCGCTACGGTTGCCATGGAGATCGACGGCAAGGTGAAGAAGACCGCGGTGATGGCCAGCGGCCCTGTCGACGCCACCTTCAAGGCAATCAAAAAACTGACCAAGAGCCAGGCCAATCTGCTCGACTTCACCGTCGGCGCCATTACTGGCGGCACAGACGCCCAGGGCGAGTGCACAGTGCGCCTGCAGCTGGACGGTCGCGAGGTGCTCGGCCAGGGAGCCCATCTCGATATCATCGTCGCCAGCGCCAAGGCCTATATCAACGCCTTGAACAAGCTCGACAGCGTGTTGCAGCGCACCGCCGAAGGTCTTTAACTGACTGATTTCAACAGCCTTTGGAGTCCAAGGGTTAGCGACCAGCATCCAGTGCTGGACGCAAGTCCTTGATTTTGTAAGCAAGACGGAAATTTTATTTCGGCTTGCTGGCTTGAAAAAGGTTATGGATGGATTTTTCAACATCCTTTTAATAAATCAGCTTCGCCCTTTGCGGGGCTGTTGATACCCCAAGGAGTACTTTAAATGCGCCAGACTATTGCAGAAAAAATATTTGCCGCGCACTTGCGCGATGAGCCTTTTGAGGGCACCTATGTGCTCGATCTCGATCGTGTGCTGTGCCACGAGATCACCACTCCGGTGGCCATCGCCGACCTTGAGTGGCGCGGCAAGGACCGGGTCTTCAATCCGACCAAGATCAAGGCGGTTATCGACCACGTGACTCCGGCCAAGGACAGCAAGACCGCCATTCAGGGCAAGATGTTGCGCGATTGGGCCGGTCGTCACCACATTCCCGATTTCTTCGACGTTGGCCAGAACGGCGTCTGCCACGTGCTTTTCCCTGAAAAGGGTTTTATCCGACCAGGCTACACGGTTATCATGGGCGACAGTCATACCTGCACCCACGGTGCTTTCGGCGCTTTTGCCGCCGGAGTCGGCACCACCGACCTCGAGGTTGGCATTCTCAAAGGAGTCTGTGCGTTCCGCAAGCCGCACAGCATCCTGGTCAATATCAGCGGCCAGCTGCAGGATCAGGTGGTGGCCAAGGACGTTATCCTGCACATTATCAAGGAGCTCGGCGTCAACGGTGCCACGGACCGGGTTATCGAATTCCGCGGTCCTGTCGTCGACGCCATGAGCATGGATGCTCGCATGACCCTGACCAACATGGCCATCGAGGCCGGAGGCACCTGCGGCATCTGCTGGCCTGACCAGGTCACGGTCGATTACCTGTGGCCCTTTATTGCCGATGAGTACGAGAGCAAGGAAGCGGCTCTGGCCGATTTCAGCAAGTGGCACTCCGATCCCGACGCCGAGTATGAGCGAGTGCTCGATATCGATGTCACCGACCTTGAGCCTCAGGTCACCTATGACTACAAGCCCGACCTCGTCAAGACCGCCCGGGAACTGCAGGGTGCGCCGATCGATCAGGTCTACATCGGTACCTGCACCAACGGTCGCCTGGAGGACTTGCAGCAGGCAGCCGAAATTCTCAAGGGGCACAAGCTGGCACCGGGCGTCCGTGGCATTCTTTCGCCGGCCTCGCCAAAGATCTTCCGCGAGGCCATGGAGCAAGGGATTCTGGCTATCTTCATGGAAGCCGGGTTCTGCATCACTAACCCGACATGCGGCGCCTGCCTCGGTATGAGCAACGGCGTGTTGGCTCCCGGCGAAGCTTGTGCCGCTACCAGCAATCGCAACTTCCAGGGGCGTATGGGCCAGGGCGGCATGGTACACCTCATGAGTCCGGCGACCGCCGCGGCCAGCGGCATCAAAGGGGTGATTACAGACCCGCGTGATATTTAAATCCGGATTATGAATGAACCGGATTTGGCGAATGTCAATTCCGAAAAGGAGCAAAGCAATGAACAGAACCTTTGGCGGCCCGGCGATTTTTCTCGACCGGTCCGATATCAATACCGATGAAATCATTCCGGCTCGTTATCTCACCGAGGTGAGCAAGGACGCTCTCAAACCGTACCTGCTCGAAGACCTCCAACTGAAAGGATTCGATCCCGACGGCGAGCCCCTGCGGCAGGCGAAGGTCATCATCACCCGTAAGAACTTCGGCTGCGGTTCCTCCCGCGAACACGCCCCCTGGGCGCTGGAGGTCAACGGGATCTATACGGTGATCGCCGAGGGCTATGCGCGTATCTTCCGCCAGAACATGTTCAACTGCGGCATGCTGGCCATCGAACTGCCAAAGGCCGATATCGACCGTCTGTTTGCCCTGCAGGAACAGGGTGAAGTGGAGATTGCGGTCGACCTGGATGCACATATGTTGACCGCCAAGGCTGGTAGCGTAGAAGAGACCTTCGAGTTTCCCCTGGCCCCCTTCGACAAGGCTCTGGTTGAAGCCGGCGGTTGGGTGGAATTCGCCGACGCCCGCTATTGATTTGACAAAGCTGCTGGCGGGCACTATAGTGGCGCCCGGCGAGGGACTCGCTCTCCCGCCAACCGCACGTTTTTAATAACTCGACTTCAAGCGAAGAAAGGAATGTCCGAGATGAAAAGTTACAATATTGCTCTGATGCCCGGTGACGGTACCGGCCCTGAAGTACTTGTTGAGGGGGTCAAGGTCCTTGACGCCGTAGCCGCCAAGTTCGGCTTCAAGCTCAACTACGAAAACTACGATTTCGGTGGCGAGCGCTACATGAAGACCGGCGAGTGCCTGCCGGACAACGCCGTTGACGAACTGAAGAAGCACGACAGCATCTTCCTCGGCGCCATCGGTCACCCCGATGTCAAGCCCGGCATCCTCGAACTCGGCATCCTGCTCAAGCTGCGTTTCGCCCTCGACCAGTACATCAACCTGCGTCCGGTCAAGCTCTACCCCAACGTCGAGACTCCGCTCAAGGACAAGGGTCCCGAGCAGATCGATTTTACCGTGGTGCGTGAAAACACCGGCGGCATCTACACCGGCATGGGCGGTGCTTCCATGGTTGGCACCCCCGGCGAGGTTGCTACCCAGCTTATGGTTTACACCCGTCCGGTGGTCGAGCGTTGCCTGCGCTACGCTTACGAATACGCCCGCAAGCGCAACAAGGGCAAGACCTTGACCCTGGTGCACAAGTGTAACGTCCTGACCCACGTCGGCGACCTCTGGGTTCGCGCTCACAAAGAAATCGGCGACGCCGAATTCCCGGACATCAAGCAGGATTACAACCACGTCGATGCCTGCACCATGTGGATGGTCAAGAGCCCCGAGTTCTACGATGTCATCGTCACCTCCAACCTGTTCGGCGACATCATCACCGACCTCGGTGCCATGATTCAGGGCGGCATGGGCATCGCTGCCGGCGGCAACATCAACCCCGAGGGCGTCTCCATGTTCGAGCCCATCGGCGGCAGCGCGCCCAAGTACACCGGCAAGAACATCATCAACCCCCTGGCAGCTATCTGCTCGGGCGGCATGATGCTCGAAACCCTCGGTGAAGACGCCGCGGCCAAGGCCATCGACCAGGCGGTCAACGACGCCATGGCATCCGGCAAGATCAAGAGCTTGTCCGCCGGCAAGATGGGCATGAGCACCACCGAAGTTGGTGATTTCGTTGCTTCTCTGATCAAGTAAGGGTTCGCGCAACCCCTTGATTATCTTGCCACGAGGAAAAAGCCCTCGTTTCCAACTCGAAAACCCGCCAGTGTCCGTCCGGAATTTGCGGACGGACACTGGCGTATCGATAAGGATGTAACCATGGCCAAACAATTCAATGTCGCCGTCGTCGGTGCCACCGGCGCCGTCGGCCAGCAGATGCTGGAAATCCTGGAGGAGCGCGATTTCCCCATCAAGGAAATCCGCCTGCTGGCTTCGGAGCGCTCGGTCGGGAAATTTCTCGAGTTCAAGGGTGAGCAGCATGAGGTGCAGTTGCTCGACAAGGACGCCTTCGAGGGCATCGATATCGCCCTGTTCAGCGCCGGCGGCGCACGCAGCGAAGAGTTCTGTCCCGTCGCCGCCGCAGCCGGGGCGGTCTGCGTCGATAACTCCAGCGCCTGGCGCATGGACCCCGAGGTGCCGCTGGTGGTGCCCGAGGTGAACCCTCAGGACATCGCCCAGTACACCAAAAAGGGCATCATCGCCAATCCCAACTGCTCGACCATCCAGATGCTGGTGGCCCTCAAGCCTCTGCACGACGCGGCCAAAATCAAGCGAATCGTGGTTTCCACCTATCAGGCGGTGTCCGGCACCGGCCGCAACGCCATCGATGAGTTGCGCATTCAGTCCGGCGAGCTGCTCAACGGCCGTCCTGCGGACTGCGAGGTCTATCCTCATCAGATCGCCTTTAACTGTCTGCCGCATATCGACGTCTTCCTCGACAACGGTTACACCAAGGAAGAGATGAAGATGGTCAACGAAACCCGCAAGATCTTCGGCGACGACTCCATCGGAGTCACCGCTACCACCGTGCGGGTCCCGGTTTTCTACAGCCACAGCGAATCGGTCAATATCGAGACCGAGCAGAAGCTTACCGTCGACAAGGCCCGCGAACTGCTCTCCACCGCTCCTGGGGTGCAGGTGGTGGACGATGTGGCCAACCTGGTCTACCCCTTAGCCACAGATGCCGCCGGTCAGGACCTGACCATGGTCGGACGCATCCGCGAGGACGAGTCCATTGCCAACGGTCTCAACCTGTGGGTGGTAGCCGACAACCTGCGTAAGGGTGCGGCTACCAACGCGGTGCAGATCGCCGAGATCGTTGCCGAGCAGTATCTCTGAGTTGCAGTAGCGATTCTTGGAAAAAATGATGTAGAGTGCAGGGGGCCGTCGGCCCCCTGTCTTGTTTGAACAGCAGGATGTTCCTTATGCGCACCATCAAACTCACCCTTGAATATGACGGCAGCGACTTTGTCGGCTGGCAGCGCCAGCCCAACGGTCTGTCGGTGCAGGAGGTGGTCGAAGGGGCCCTGGCGCAACTACTGGGTTCGCCGGTGTCGCTGACTTCCTCGGGGCGGACCGACGCCGGGGTCCATGCGCTGGGCATGGTGGCTCACTTCCATACCGATCGTGATCTGCCGTTGAAGGCCTTTCGCGAGGGCGTAAACAGCTTTTTGCCGGCCACGGTGGCAGTTCAACGAGCTGAGCAGGTGGCGGACGATTTTCATGCCCGTTTCGACGCGCGTGGTAAATGGTACCGCTATACTATCTATCAGGCGGAGGTGCGTTCTCCTATGCTGGCCAATCGCGCCTGGTGGTTGCGTTCGCCCCTTGATAGCGCTGCCATGGAGCAGGCCGCCGCTGCCTTTGTCGGCCGTCACGATTTTGCCGCCTTTCGCACCACCGGCTGTGCTGCCAAAACCACTGAAAGGGAGATTTATTCCGTCAGCTTGCAGCGGCAGGACCGCTTGCTGATCGTCGATGTGCGGGGCAGCGGCTTTTTGCGCAATATGGTGCGGATGATGGTTGGCACCCTGATGGAGATAGGGCAGGGCAAGCGTCCGGTCGAGGCCGTTGCCGACTTGCTGAACGGAAAGGACGGTGGTGGGCCGGCCCATACCGCGCCGGCCCATGGGCTGTGCCTGATGGAGGTGTGGTACTGAAGTCGGGATATTTACTTGCTTAGATATCTCTTCTTTTTCTTTACATGGTATTTTGCAGGCCAACGCTTGTCAGATACGAAAAGCCCGTCAAATGAATTTGGCGGGCTTTTTTCGTTTGCAGGAAAACTGGACCGGTTTTGGTGACATCCAAAAGGGTTTGCATTCAGCACTCAGCATCGATTGACATGCCTACTCGGGAGTCTAGACTTTTGCAAGGTCTCATAGCGATTTTGTCATCGCAAAGGGGTTGGTCATGAAAAAGACAATCGAAGAGCGAAAAGATGGAGAAGGGGGGGGCTATGAGGGAACAAATGAGCAAGGTTAATAGAACGTTTGTTTCGAAGGCTTCTGTGTCCTTTGCTGGAATTCTTGCATTCATCCTGTTTTTGGCTGTCAGCACGGATGCAGATGAAAAAGGTGAAGTCAACAGTGCTAAATATACACGGCAGCAACTCCAACAGTTGGTGAACGATGCGCACGCAAAATTCAAAGACATTAAAAATGGAAAGAACGCCGACTACATCCCGATCCTGGCGACCGTGCCATCCGAGCTGTTCGGGGTCGCCATTGCACTGCGGGATGGAACGACCTTTACGGCAGGCGATGCCGACTATGCTTTTGCAATCGAGTCTTTATCAAAGCCTTTCACTGCAGCCCTTGTCATACAACAATACGGCGGACCGCAGTCGATCGTTGAAAAGATCGGTGTGGAGTCGACCGGTTTGCCGTTCAATTCAAAGCTGGCCATTGAGATTTTAAAAGCCAGATCCGTAAATCCTCTGGTTAACGCCGGGGCGATGGCGTCTGTCAGCATGGTTAAAGCAAACGACGAAAAAGACCGGTGGACCCTGATTCTCGATAACATGAGCAATTTTGCCGGCGAACCGTTAAGGCTAATGGACAAAGTGTTTCAGTCCGAGTACTCGACGGCTTGGAGCAACCGCAGCATCGCCAATGACTTGTACAACTACCAGCGGCTGTATGCGAACCCGGAGGAAGTACTGCGTGTGTACACGAAGCAGTGTTCAGTCGGCATAACGACGAAGCAACTCGCGATAATGGGTGCAACTCTTGCCAACGGCGGCGTTAACCCAAAAACCGGCCAGCGTCTCCTGGACGAAAAGGATGTACCGGAATTGCTCGCGATTATGCTGACCGCCGGCTTCTATGATGAATCCGGCTACTGGTCGATGTCGACCGGCCTGCCGTCGAAGACAGGAGTCGGCGGCGGTATCGTCTCCATCGTTCCAGGAGAGATGGCCATCGCTGCATTCTCACCTCGTTTGGACTTGTCGGGCAACAGCGTGCGTGCCCAGAAGGCGATCCACTACATTGCGGGTAAGCTGGGAGTCGGTATCTTTGGGCCGAACCCGGACTAACACGGTGCAAAGATTTCTATGCTTGGGCCTTAAAAGTCATCAAATTTTGACAGAGCTTGAGGGGGGAGTTGTTAATAAAGTGTCTGACCACATACCCGCCTGGGTCTGGTGTGTGAAGCCTATGTGTGCCCGCAACAGAAAACCAGGATGGTGAGCACAAAGGGGCGGCCGTGATGCCACGACAGTGAGTGCCGCTGCTACGCATTTCGATACGCGGAGAAGGCGCGGGATTGATCTTGCTGAAAAAGAAAGATTACTGAAAAGAAGCTTTAAATTTAAATCTGTTAGGCCTGATCCATCTGTCCATTTGCCAGCAGACGCTCATGCTGTATGCCACAAAATCACGAGTTCCCAAACACAGAACCCTTGTCCGGCTTGCCAGACGGGGGGGGGGGGCGTAATGCAGGTTTTTTGAGAATCCCAAATGATTAACCAAAGATCAACAAGAAATGACTCTGAGACAAAAAGCAAGACGGCTCCGCCAAAATTCTTAGTAGGCCGTTTTTGTGGAAGTTGCTGTCTTGGAATTGAGAAACTTTCAAGCTCTATAAAAAAAATGGATATTCATTTTGTCTAAACAACCAATTGATTTTTGTCGAATTTATTTACACTTAAGGAGAGACTAAAAAAACTATATATTTTTTAATGCCTTATGAATGGTCCTAAATTTGCAAATACTAAAGATAGTTTGCAGTGGCCAACATATGGCCTATTGAGCAGAATATCTTGGTGGCTTGTGAATAAATCAGAGGAACGGGAGGTGAAGATGCATAAAAAAATAGTGGCCGGTTTAGTAATTAGTATATTGTTTTTAATTTCTGGTAAAGCTAACGCCGTACCTATACTAGAAGGATTTGAGGATGAGATTATAGGAGCAACCACATTTTCTGAAGACATATTTGACTTTTCATTAAGTGGCGAGTTTGAAATAGAGAGTTTTGGTAGCTTTGGTGCAGGCCCGTCAGAGTTTTGGCTTGGTACCGGCAGTTTTGATGGGGAAACCCTTGGTTTCGCTGGCTCAATTACATTGACCACGCCAAATTCATATTTCGAAATTGCGAGTTTTGATGCATGGACATCAGGGGATGATGGAGATACTGATATGCCTGGGTTTGTTACCTTCATTGGGACAGAGTATCTTACAGGCAATTTGTATATCGATAGCTTATATATTAATCCGACGGGTATTTATGGTACCGATTACGATTTTTCCCTCAACTTTGCCGGAACCCTTTTGGAGGGAGTTCATCTTGCCTCCCTTGGAGTCGATTTATCAGCGAACCCACTTAACTATCTTGCTCTAGATAACCTAGATTTTGAAATCACAACAGTGTCTTCTCCTGTTCCAGAACCTACTACAATTATTCTGTTTGGGGCAGGCTTATTTGGCCTTGCTTTGTACGGGCGAAAACAAAAAACATAAGCCTTTCTAAAAAGCATCAGAGCTAAAAAGTCAGGGGCATTTTGCTCCACCTTTTTAGCGTCATTACAACTCACGGTTCCAGGAACATCTAACGGCCCAACCTCATTCCATAGGTTGGGCCGTCTTAAGTTTTGTCTCAAATTGATTCTCACGTTATCTGGGACTTATCAGGCACTTGGGGGGCAAGTGTTTTGGGCCCGACAATAAAAGTTTCTCTCTATTGTCTTGCTGGGCAACAGGGTAGAAGGGGTAGGGCATGTCGGGGCATGTCGGGGGCATGTCGGGACGTAGTTGCGTTGTTGCGTTATGCCACCTAAAGAGTTTTTATCCAGGCGGCTTTCTCTTCAGCCAACTCCGCCCCTCGCCGTTCCGCCCGCGTCACACTCGACCGAGCCTGTCCCAGCCGTTGCGCGACTTTCGTGCCGGGTATTTTCAAATAAGAAATAGCCAGATAGCAAATCAAAGCGCGAGCGTCCGACAAATTCTTCGTGCGATTTTGGCTGCAAAGGTCGACAACAGTTACCGAAAATTCTTGAGCCACCTTTTCCATCAACTCCTGAAGACCCATACGCGCTGATGTTTTTTCCGCCCCTTCGGGCAGTACTTTTTCGGCAAAGGAATGGCTGCCGAGTACCTGGTCATCACCACAACAACATTCTGTTTCAAAACCAAGATGTCGCATCAAATCCTGTTTCCCCATGGCGGGCCGACCTCTCTTCCGGGCGTTTTCCACCCC
>ENA-ORCU01000314-ORCU01000314.1-marine-metagenome-genome-assembly--contig:-NODE-314-length-19647-cov-3.107716_pt1 | contig 19647 bp, 13 predicted proteins | sample MGYA00248631_ERZ508512 | MGnify/ENA primary metagenome ERZ508512 (study PRJEB26183, sample SAMN06268844) | marine metagenome | isolation source: Tt an P1 anaerobic enrichment on pine from sediment taken...
TTGGATCGGCGAGGGCCGCCTGACCAGGGGGCTGCGGCTCAGCTCGGGCTGGCACGCGCCCGAGCCCGGCGGCTGCTGGACCAGCGGGGCACTGGCCGCGATCGGCTTCGACGGCGTGATCGGGGGGGACGGGCCGATCATCCTGTCGCTGGAGGGCACGGCCTTCGGGGCCGCCGGCCATGACGTCCAGCGCATCGGGATCGCCAACGGGCCCGCCCGGCTGGCCGACCTTGTGCTGAAGACCGGCAGGGTCGGCCGCCACGAGGCCGTGCTGCCGGCCACGCTCGCCCGGGAAGGGTTCGACACGCTGTTTCTCGAATGCCCCGACGCCATCTCGCCCGCGGCACTCGGCGCCAGCGGGGACACGCGCGCGCTGGGCTTTTTTGCCAGCCGGCTCTCCCTGATCCACACCGGCCCTGCCCCGGACAGCCGCCCCCTGAGCGGCGCCGAGCGCGCCCTGGCCGGCAGTGTTCTGGAGTTGAAGGCGCAGCCCGGCGTGCTGCGCCTGGCCGGCACGGGGCCGGTGGCCCGCGGAACCCGGTTCTGGCTCGCGGGAACCGACGGGCTGGCGGCGCCGCATCCCCTGCCCGGCGACCGTTGGGAAGCCTCGCTGCGCCTGTCGCGGGAAGGTCTTCGCCAGGAGACGCTGACCCTGATGGCGCTGCGCCCGGTCGAAGCCGGGGTGATCGCGCCGCTTCCGGCCATCGATGAGCTTGAACTCTGGCCGGAACTGTCCGGGGACGAGACCCCGAAAAGCACGCTTCGGCTGACGCTGGGCGCGGCCCTGATGCCCGGGGACCCGCGCTGGGGGTTGCCCGAAACCGGCACCGCCCCGCCGGCGACCAGCTTCGACGTGCAGCAGCCGGAGCAGAGCGCCGGCGTGCTGGGCGAAGGGTGGTCGCACCCGGAAACGGCATTCGTGTGGAGCGCTTGCGCACGCGCCGCGCTGAACCTGCCGGCAGGGCGGGAAGGCGGGGTGTCCCTTGGCCTTCTGCGGGCGGGCGCCTTCCTGCCCGAGGGGCAACCGGTTCAGCGCCAGCGCGTTTGCCTTGGGGCGGACGGCCCCCTCGTGACGCTTCTGAACGACCAGAGCGCGGCGGCTCTGCACGCCATACCGCTGCCCGATCCCGGCCCCGCGCCGAAGGTTCTGAGCTTCGAATTCCCCGATGCGCTCTCGCCCCTCGAGGCCGGGCTCAACACCGACCCGAGGACGTTGTCCATGAGCCTTGTCGGGTTCCGCTGCGCGTCCCTGAAGCCCTGCCGGGGACGGCTGAAAACCTCCTGGCGGCGGGGCCCCCGCGGCGCGGCCCGGTCGCTCAAATGCCTGGGCCAGCGCGCAGAGGGCATCGTGCTGGAACTCAGCGGCGCGGGCGACGCGCCTGCCGGTGTCGTTCTCGACGCGCTGCGCGGCGCGGTGTTCCACCCGATCGCGCGAGAGGATGGCTGGGCGGTTCTGGTCTTCTGCCCGGCCGCCCAGGCGGGCGAACACCATCGCCTGCTTGGCGTGGCCCCGGCCCCGGACAGCCCGCTGGGTTTCGAGCCTGCCCGGGAGATTTGCGATTTCACGCTGCGCGGCGCGGCAATTTGAACAGGGTGGATTGGAAACGACGATGAAGATCATTTCCCTGGGCTCGGCCATTCCCGTCCGGTTCGGCGCCCCGCGCCAGCGCAGTGCCTATGCCCTGCGCAGGGCGCTGTCGGAATTTGCCGAAGCCCGGGACATCACCGTGGATTGCTGGAAGACCGAGTGGCAGGCCCGCCGCAAGGTGCTGAGGGGGGACGGCTTTTTCGGCCATGCCTTACATCGCCGGGCCGCCGATGACGCGGGCTTTCTCAGCTGGCCCGCCGTCGACCATGTCGTGCCTGCCGCGCCGGACCCGGCGGACGGCATTCCCCCGCAGGACCGGCTGTTGTCCGGGTGGATGAGCCCGACGCGGCAGGACAAGATCGCCGGGCTGATCGCCCGCGCCGCGCCCGACCTGGTGCTGATCACCGAGCCCGCCTTCTGGGAGATCGGCCGGGGCCTGGTGCCCGAGGGAACCGCCATCGCCCATCTCGACAACGGCTGCGGTCCCTGGGCGCGGCACATGTCGACGCAGATCCGGCAGAGCGATCACAACCAGTGGTTCGCGAAACTCGCGCGGCACCTCGACCATGGCCGCCAGGGCGTGGAGGGCGCGGCAATCACCGCACTGGCCCCGCCCGGCGCGCCGGAGCAGGGGCTGATCCTGCCCGTGGAGCAGGAAGAAAGCCCGCTGTTTTTCTCCAAATCTCCCAATCTCGTGGTTCCCGCGACCGGCAATGCCTGGCTGGACCGGAAAATCCTGGACTACCTGCAGAGTTTTCTCGCCCGTGTCGCCAGTCGCGGAGAGAACGGCACCAAGCTGGTGCTGATCGGCTTTGACAAGGCCGCAGCCCGGGCTTTCCCCGAGGCCGAGCTCCACCGCGACTGGACGCGGCTTCACACGATGATCGGCATCTCGAAGGGCATGTTCCTGCCCTTCGCGCCGCCCTGGCTGCTGCCCTTTGCCGAGGCGGCCCTGTCCGTGGGCACCCCGGTGCTGATGGCCGCCTCCGACATCCGCCGCTACGGGTTGCAGGACAGGCTGGGGCTCCATTCGGCCACCGAACGCGACCTCCCGGCTGCGCTGGCCCAGCTGGCCCTGACCCCCATGGCCACCGAAGAGCACAGCCGCGCCATCGCCGAACATGCCAGGCTGCGCCAGGACGGGATGCCCGGCGGCAAGGAGCGGCTGGCACAGCTCCTTGCCGGCTGGACCGGCCACCGGGTGCAGGCCCGGCCAGGCCCCGCCGCGCTGCCGCAGCCCCGCCGCGCGCCGGTGCGGGGAACGCCGCAGGTGCTCTACAACCCGGTCACGCAGATGTTGCTGCTGCAGGCCGAGTTCCTCGGCTGGGGCAACCTGGAGGAGATCCGCCTGCTCGACGCGCAAGGCGCCGAACTGACGCGGCTGGCTCCGAACGCCAACCAGCGGAAGGAGGCCAGCTATGTGCTGGAGGGCGGCGTCGTGACGCCCGTGGAGGCGCTTGGCGGGCAGCTGCGCGTCGAGGGCTATTGCGACGTGGAGCGGCTGTTCGAATTCGAGATCCGGGCAGAGGATTTCAGGACCGTCGAATGCGGCCTCGCCACCGTCGAATTCAACGGCAGCGACATCCAGGGCACGTTCTGGGCCAGCCGGAGGAACGGCGACGACCGCTGGTTCATCCGCATCGGGCCGGAGAAAGCCTCGGTCTCCGCCGCGATGGCCCATGCGATCCCCCCGCTGGGGATCGACGTGCTGCCGTTCCGGGTGCCGCGCCATCCGGGGCAGCCGGGCGGCATCGAGGCGGAAATATCCAGGACCGATGCCGCTACGCGGCGCGGCGCGGCCCCCCCCCAGAAAGGCTTCGCGGTCGGCAGCCACCATGTGCGGGCACGCAGCACCCCGCCCGAGCTGGAGGCGCTGAAGGACTGCCATGCCGGCAAAAGGGCCTGGATCCTGGGCAACGGCCCGAGCGTCCGGCTGGACGACCTCGCCCGCATCCCGCAGGACGACATCACGTTCTGCTTCAACCGCTTTCACCTCAGCTACGACCAGCACCCGCTGCGCGAGGACTATGTCGTCTCGGCCGACACCCTGATGATCGAGGATTTCGGCCAGGAGATGATCGACATCTCGACCGGCCGGCCGCTGTTCTGCATGAACGCCGCCGCCGTGGCCGATCTGCGCGGGGACTTCGTGCTGCTCACCCCGGGCGGCGCGACGGTGCCGGACTTCTCCTTTGACCCCGCCTGCTACGTTTCGGTCGGCGGCTCCTCCGTCTTCGTCGCGCTGCAGATGGCCTGGCACATGGGCATCCGCGAGGTGGTCCTCTACGGCATGGACTATTCCTTCAGCGCCAGGCTGACCCGCGATCCGCGCTACCCCTTCCCCGTCTCCTTCGACGAGGGCAACCACTTCATCGAGTCCTACCGCGACGCCAAGCCCTGGTGCCCGCCGACCTGGCGCGACATCTCGGCGGGGTTCCTGAATGCCCGCATCGCCTATGAGATGACCGGCGGGCGCGTCGTGAACGCGACACGGGGCGGGCGACTGGAGACGTTCGAGCGGGTCGATTTCGACGCGCTCTGCCCGGCCTGACCGGGCAAGGCCCCCCCGCGGGCCCAGCCCGGATCTAGCCGAAAACCGGCGCGAGCAGCCGCTGAAGACGCGCCGCGACATCGGGATGGGCGGCGATCGAGCGCTGCTCGGTCACCGCCATCAGCGCGGCGGGCCGCGTCCAGTCCTGCCCGTCCGCCCGGGAGCGCCACACGCCGCCGGCTTCGCGGGTGATCAGGCCCGCAGCCGCCTCGTCCCAGATGCGGGCCTCGAGCGAGGCCACCCCGGCAAAGCTGCCCTGCGCCACGCCGCAGATATGCAGGGCCTGCGCCCCGAGATTGCGGATCTTCCCAACCTTGCGCAGCGCGCGGTAGATCTCGGGATGCCTGCCCACCAGGCGGTCGAGCAGCCCCGTCGACAGCACGATCAGATCCGGCGCGCCGCCCGTCAGCCCCAGCGCAGCGCCATCCTTCCAGGCCCCGGCGCCGCGGATCGCGGAATAGAGCTCGTCCTGCGCCACCGCGCCGACCACCGCCAGCTTCGGCCCCCGGGCATCGACCAGCGCCACCGACACCCCGTAGAAGGGCAGTCCCGACATCATGTTCAGCGTCCCGTCGATGGGATCGACGATCCAGTATTGCGCCAAGGCCGCGCGGTGCTGCACCGCCCGCTCTTCGCTGAGCACGGGGCAGTCCGCAATCAGCGCCCCCAGCGCGGCCTCGAGAAAGCGGTCCACCTCGAGGTCGATATCGGTGACGAAATCCTGGTGCGCCTTCCTGTGGGTCCGTTGCGGCGACATCGCGCGGGCCATCTCCATGGCCTGGCGCACGACCAACTCGACCCGGGTCAGAAGCGCCTTGTCGGTATCCGTCATCGCTCTGCCCCCGAGGTCAGGGTGAATTCCAGCTCCACCCGGTCATCCAGCCGCACCGTCACCAGCCCCCCTTGCCGCAGCGGGCAGCAAGCGGTCACGCCGCCCGTGGCCACCCAGTCGCCGGGCCTGGGCGCAACGCCGTGGCTGCGGGCCAGCGCGATGAAATCCGCAAGGATCCGCGCCGGATGGCCCGTCAGGTTCTCTGCCGTCGCCGCGTCCAGGCAGGCGCCATCCTGCTCCAGCCTTAACACGCGGCCCTCCAAGGTGGGAAGCGGGCCGGGATGCACGGCGCCAAGCACAAGGGCCCCTGCCGCGCAGCGATCCGCAACCAGCGCATTGACGCCCGCTTCGAGCAGGTTCTCGATCGGGGAGGAGGGCATTTCAAGCGCGGCGCACCACCCGTCGTAGCCCTGCCCGTCCGCGGCAATGCGCAGGGCGTATTCGACCTCGCCCTTCCACTCGTGAAGGGCAAATCCCGGGGCCTCCGGCGGCCGGGCCATGATTTCGCCGGCCTCCAGCGCACCGTAATACAGCGTGGTGACGTCGAACGCCCGGCGGCTGCCGTGATTGGTGCCGCCCAGTTTCCAGCCGCGCCAGCGCTGCGGGTCCTGCCGGACCTGCCGGTTCACGGCCTGATAGGCGGCAGACAGCGTCGCAGGGACCTGGCCGGGCGCAAGGCTGACCGGCTCCAGCGGGGTGCGTTCGGAGCGGAGATAGGTTGCGGCAGCGCCGGTCATACCAGCGCGCGCGTTTCGTATTCGGCCTTTCCGACGACCAGGTCGATGGTCGCGGTCAGCCAGACGGCGTGCAGGTTTTCCACAAGGTTATAGGCGTGCGAGGGGACCCAGAAATTGATCTCGCCAAGCTGCCTGAGCGCGTTGCCCTCTTCGCGGCCGGTGAAGGTCACCACCGGCATGCCCAGCTTCCGGGCCGTCCTGGCGGCGTTCACCACCGAGGGCGACTCGCCGCTGGTGCTGATCAGGACCACGGCATCGCCCGCGTCGCCGTGATGCTCGATCGCCTTGGCCACCCAGTGGTCATAGCCGAAATCATTGGCAAAGCAGGTCATCAGGTTGGGATCGTGGAAGGTCACGCCGCGCACGCCGCCCTGCTTGGTGAAATCGACGGCGCCATGCTCGGCGATCGACGCGCTGGCGCCATTCCCGGCAAACATCATCTTGCGCCTGCCGTCGCGGATCTTCCGGGCAAGGTCGGAAAACCGGCCGATGGTCTCCATCACCTCGTCGCGGACCAGAAGCCGGCGATACTCGTCGAAATACGGCTCAAGAAAGGTTCTGGCGCGCATGGTTTCCCTCCGGTTGAATGGGCCGTGTTTCAGGCCGGAACAGCGTTTAGGCGCGAATAGAGCTGCGGCGCGGTGTGCCGCTCGGTCGCGTAGATCGAGTCGATCAGGCGCATCACTTTCAGCGCCCCGAGCGAATCTCCCGCCCCCGACCCGACGCGGCCATGCCGGATGCGGTGGGAAAAGGCGGCCGCCTCGCGGTCCCAGCTTTCGTCGATCTCGAAGGTCTCGGAGCTTTCCTCGCGCCAGGTGGCCGCGGGCGCGGTGGTGCGGTTCCGGGCGATGGCCAGCTTTTCGGACCCATAGGTGTTGGACCCGGTCTTCAGCCCGTTCAGGACCATGTAGCCGCATTCCATGAACACCTCGAAGGCGAACAGGTGGCGCCACTGGATCATGGTCGAATGCAGCGAGGCGCAGCAGCCCGTCCTGCTGTTGCGCATCTGCGCGAAGACGTTGTCCTCGATGCCGGGCAGGTTCCAGTAGAGATGCGAGGTCATGGCCTGCACCTCGTCGAAATCGCCGGCGATATGCACGAAGAGGTCCAGCATGTGGATGCCCTGGTCGATCAGGATGCCGCCGCCGGCCAGCTTGGGATCGGCCCGCCAGGTGTTGAAGTAGTTCTCGTCGACCGACTTGCCGTAGCGGCCTCGCATCCACAGGACCCGGCCGAATTCACCGCTGTCGACGATGGATTTCATCTTGACCGAGGCGCCGTGGTGACGGTGGTTGAAACCGTACATCAGCACCTTGTTCGCCGCGGCTTCGACCGCGCGGATCTCTTCGACCTCGCGGGCGTTGAAGGCAGGGGGCTTCTCGCAGAACACGTGCTTTCCGGCTTTCAGCGCCGCGATGGTCATATCCTTGTTGAGCCCGTTGATGCAGCAGACATAGACGCCGTCGATCTCGGGATTGGCGAAGACCTCCTCGGGCGAGCCGGCCGCAAGTTCCGCCGGAGGCCTGTCCGCCGGGAACCCATAGATCGAAACGACATCACCCGCGGCGGTTCGTTTCAGGGCATCGTGCCGGACCTGCCCCATCTTTCCGTAACCGACAATGCCGAATTTCAGCATAACTCGTCCCTTGCGCGTATTACGATGACCTCATACAACTATGTATTGAAAACGGGGCCCGTTGATCAAGGGAATTTCTGTGCCCTTCCATCGAGGCAGGGCCGACGGCGCTGGGTCTCCGGGGCTGCAGGTTGGCGGCGACCTCCTGCGCCTGGGCCAAGCAAGGGCACGCCAGCGCGATCACCCTCTTCATGGGCGAACCTCTGTTACTGGCTTTGCGGGGGCCGCGGCCAGGAGACATTCCCCGGCGCTGCGCATGGCAGGCCGGGCGAAGGAGCCGAGGCGATGAAACCGTGGAGGCCTACGGCCGATCCGGGCGACCGGCCCCGGCGCCGATCCGGACCGGCTGGCGGCGCTGCCCCCACCGGCCGGGCTGTGCCTCGAAGACGCCGGCGCAGGGGGTGCCGCAACAGGCGCAGGTTCCCTGCGGCGTCAGGTTCCATTCGGTCAGCTCATACCAGTCGCGCCCGATCAGCGTGGCGTTGCAGGCGTGGCAATAGGTGCTCTGCCCGGCCGCGTCATGCACATTGCCGGTATAGACATATCTGAGCCCCGTCTTCCGGGCGATGCTCCGCGCAAGGCGGAGCGTGGCCGCCGGTGTCGCCGGCACATCGCGCATCCGCCAATCCGGATGGAAGGCGGAGAAATGAAGCGGAACGTCCGGGCCGAGCTTGTCCATCACCCATTCGCAGAGCGCGGCGATCTCGCCCTCGGAGTCGTTTTTCCCGGGGATCAGAAGGGTGGTGATCTCCAGCCAGACATCGGTTTCGTTCCGGAGATACTCCAGCGTCTCCAGAACGGGGGCGAGTTCGGCCGTGCAGAGTTTCCTGTAGAATCCTTCCGTGAACCCCTTGAGGTCCACATTGGCCGCGTCCATGGCGGCGAAGAATTCCCGGCGCGGCTCGGGCGTGATGTAGCCGGCGGTAACGGCGACGGTCTTGAGCCCCGCCTCGCGGCAGGCCGCCGCCACGTCCACCGCATATTCCAGGAAGATCACCGGGTCATTATAGGTGAAGGCGACCGAACGGGCGCCCGTCTCCCTGGCGGCGCGGGCGATGTCTTCGGGCGACGCCTGGTCCTGCAGCCGGTCGAATTCCCGCGCCCGAGAGATGTCCCAGTTCTGGCAGAAATTGCAGGTGAGATTGCAGCCCGCGGTGCCGAAGGAGAGAACGGGCGTGCCGGGGAGGAAATGGTTGAGCGGCTTCTTTTCGATCGGGTCGACGCAGAAGCCGGACGAGCGCCCATAGGTGGTCAGGACGATCTCGTCGTCCTGACGGGCGCGCACGAAGCAAAGCCCGCGCTGCCCTTCATTCAACTTGCACAAACGCGGGCACAGATCGCACTGGATGCGCCCGTCTTCGAGGGCGTGCCAGTAGCGCCCTTTTGCGCCCAGGATGCTTTCCGCCGGCTGGCATGTTTGTGTTTTGTTCATGCCTTCTAGATGGCATGGATCTTTCCAGATTCAACGGCATTGCGGCCATTGAACCGGCCGGAGCGGCGCGGGGGAGCGCGCCCCGCCCGCTCTGTCACGGGGCGATTGACCGCTATCAAGGGGATGCCCCGGCCCTGGAACCAGATCAGGCGATCGTTTCGTATTCGACGGACAACGGGTTGCCGTCGAGTTGCACTCCGACCAGGTGACCGATGATTTCGTCGTGACTGTCTATCCCGTCCCCATCGCTGTCCCAGATGATGGCGACGCCGCTGACCCCGGCGATTTTCCGGCTTTCGAACGCGTAGTCATCCGCCGATCCGACCAGATACAGGCTGTCCTCGTTCACATCGAAGTCGAGCACCCGCCCGAGGTCGCTCTTGCCGGAGGTCTGGTTCTTGCCGTCGTCGTAATAGACCTGGCCGTTGGAGCCGAAGACGAACTGGTCTGCGCCAGCAAGACCTTCGAACGTGTCAACGCTTCCCGTTCCCAACAGGGTGGAGCCTTCGGGCACACCGCTCAGGACATCGTCGCCGCTGGTCCCGACGATCTGGTCATTGCCGTCGGTCGGGCCGGAGCTCTGCGTTTCGATGATGAGCTCGTTGGTCGAACTGTCGCTGCCGGTGTTGCCGGCTGGGTCGGTGGCGGTGACGGTCACGTCGTAGGTGCCGGGCGCGAGCTCGTTGATGGTGTTGTCCGCCAGCGTCCAGGTGCCGTCGCCGTTGTTGGTGGCGCCGTACGACACGCCCGCAACCTCGACCGTGAGCGTGGCGGTCGGATCGTCCACCGTCCCCGAAAGCGCGGGTGTCGTGTCCGTCGTGGTGAGGCTGTCGACGGTGACGACAGGCGGGGTCGTATCGCCGGTCGATCCGCCATCTTCGGTAGAAGCGATCAGATCGCTCTCCACGGGGGCCGATCCGGTCACATGCGCGATCAGCTCTTCCTTGCGGTCGGCAGAGCCGTTGCCGTTCTCGTCGATCACGATGGCCCAGCCGTTGACGCCTGCCAGCTTGAAGGGGGTGATCACGTAGTCGAGCCCGTCATAGACCGCGATGGCGTCGGTTCCGGAAACGAAATCGGTGATCCGGGCGTAATCGCCCTTGCCATCGCTGCGGGTGTTGCCGTCGTCGTAGAAGGCGGCCGTTGTGGTGCCCAGCACGAACACGTCCGCCCCCTCTGCGCCGGTCAGGACGTCAATCGTGCCCACGCCCAAGGCGCCGCCCCCCTTGGGCAGGCCACTGATCACATCCGGGCCCGCCCCGCCGGTGAGCGTGTCGCTGCCATCGGTTCCGTAGATGTAATTCAGCGGCGGCACGGTGCTGATGGTGAACGGAGCTGAACTGCCACCTACGCCGGCATTGGCCGCGAGGTCCGCATAGGGGCCCGTGACCGAGATCGTGGCGTCGCTCACCTCGACGCCATCATCGGGGGTGAAGGTTGCAGTCCATGTCACGCCTCCATCCGCGGTCGAAAGGCCCGAAAGCGCCCCATAGGCCGCGCTCACGTCGGCCAGGTCGAAATCCATGACCGCCTCGGAGAAGGCGAATGTCACCAGCGCCGTCTCCCCGACCGCCAGCTCCGTGTCGTCGAGGATGACCGCAACCGTCGGCGCCGTGAGATCGACGGTGACAACCTGGCTGGCCTCGGTCCAGGTCCCGCCGCTGTCCGTCGCCGAGGCGGTCAGCGTGTGGGCCCCTTCGGCCAGGTCCATCGCCGTGAGGTCGATACTCCAGAGGCCCGTTATCCCCGCTGCGACCGTCCCGATGCCGGCCCCGTCCAGCGTCAGGGTGACGAGGCTCAGCGGCGCTGCCGTTCCCGCAAATACGGGCGAGGCGTCGTTGGTCAGGAAATCGCCGGGAAGCCCCGTGTCAGAGGTCATTTCGTCGATGGTCACCGGCGGCCCGGAAATATCGATCTCGATATTCGTCACGCCCCATGTCTCGGCGAGCGGTCCTTCCTTGCGGAAGACGATGGTATTGTCCTCCAACTGCGCGGCCGCCTCGATCCCGTAGACATAGCTCTGGTAGCCGTCGTCGAGGCCGGTCGAGAGGTAGCCCAGGCTCGTGCCGTTCAGGATCAGTTCGACATGGTAGCCATCCTCGATGTCGAAGGCATCAAAGGTGAGGTAAACCGTCTGGGTCAAACCGCCGAAAGCGCCGGTGACGATCCCGTCGTCATCATAAATGTCGGTGCCGTTGTTGCCGTAGAACCCGGTTTCCGGCGTGCCGAGGGTGAGCGTGAAATCCTCGCTTCCCGGGCCGGAACTGGCGAGCGACATGAGCTCGGCAAAACTGGCGAACTGATCGCTGAAGACGACCGTTTCGACGGTGGCGTCGACCAGATCGTCCATGCCGTTCGCCGAGAGCTGCAGCAGGCCGCTCAGATCGTAGAATGCATATTCCGCCAGGGCGCCGCTGACCCACAGCTCGTCCGTGCCCTCGCCGCCGGAATAGGTGTCGTTCCCGTCGCCATCGACCAGCCTGTCATCGCCGGCTTCGCCGAACAGGAGATCATTCCCGCCAAGGCCCATCAGGATGTCGTCGCCGCGGCCGCCATGGATCTCGTTCGCCTGGTCGGTGCCGGTCAGCGTATCGTTGCCGTCGCCGGCAGCCACGTTCTCCAGCATCGTGCCCGCAGCCACGGTGGCCCAGTATGCGCCCGCCACGGAAAGCGTCCCGCCTGGCCGCAGGTCGAACTCGACATCCCCGGCGACGGCGACCAGGTTGACCCAGTCATCGCCGCCATTCGTATCGGAGATCGTCCGGCGGCCTGCCTCGACCGCCGCAAGCTCCAGGAAGTCATTCGTGAAATGCAGCACGTCATCGTTGGTCAGCGGCGCGCCGTAGAAATCCAGCGTGAAGTCGTTGATCTGGCCGGTCGCGGTGCCGGAGGCATAGATGCCGTCTGAGTCCTCGGCGCGCAGCATCCAGGTTCCGGCACTCTCGGATTCGCGCATCAGGGTCACTTCGAAGGTCCAGACGAAGCCGTCGTCCATCAGCGTGTCGCCGCCTTCCGCAGCCATGAAGGGCAGGACCTCGCCATCAGGCGTGATGAGGCTCAGGATGAGATCCGAGGAGCGCTGGTGCGTCACATCGACGGTGACCATGACCGTCTCGATTTCGATGTTCTCCGTCACCTCCAGAGACAGGTCGAGAACGCCGGGCACCGTGGTGTAGTCGGGGATCGGGGTCGGAGCGCCGTCATAGGAGGCGCTGACATGCACCTCGTTCGCCGAGGTGCGCGGCGCGTCGTAGAAGAGCGACCAGGCCTCGGCCATGCGCACCGCCTGGTAGGCGTCGACCATGCCGTACCCGTAGGCCAGGCTGATCGACACGCCGCCGCCATTCCAGTTGTCGGCATCGTTTGCGCCCCAGTTGCTGGCCTCGGGGAAGGTGCCGGAGGCCGAGCCATAGGCCGAGCCGGTTTGCGAGGCCGACAGCGCCAGGATGTTGTGAACGTCCCGCCAGCCGAGGTTCGGGTTCGCCTCCAGCATCAGGGCCACGACACCCGAGACGATGGGCGTCGCCGCCGAGGTGCCGCCGAAGGCGTTGGTGTAATCGGGGTCGGCCAGCCCGTTATAGCCGGCACTTCCCGTGCGGTCCGTGGTGACGGACCCCGCCGGCGCCGCGACGAGGATGCCCGTGCCCCAGTTCGAATAGAGCTGCGCGTATCCATATTGGTCCGTGGCGGCAATGGTCGCCGTATACCGGGACCCGTTGAGCCCGTCGCCATTCGCGTTGACGCCGAACCCGAAGAACGGGTCTCCGTTTCCGGCCGCCTGCACGATGACCGTGCCGAGCCCGTCGCGGCCCGTCGCCGAGACATAGGCGTAGGCTTCGTTCCAGCGGTAGATTTCGCTTGTCGGGTCGGCGAGGCTTTGCTGGGCGCTGTACTGGGGATACTGCCCCCAGCTGTTGCTCATGATATCGAAATTCGCCGCCCAGCGGATCGCTTCGAGCGTGATGCTTTCGCCGAGATACTGGATGTCGTCGATGAGGTTGACCCCGGTCAAGGTGACGCCCGGTGCGACGCCCGTCCCGCCCAGCCCATTGTTTTGCATGGCACCGATCAGGCCGGCGACAGACGTGGCGTGAGACTCGGGATAGGGGTCGAGAAGCGGGTTGGAGGGAATCCCGACCGGATAAGGATCATAGACGGTGCCGGAGCTGTCCTGGAGATGGAGGGAGGAATCGTAATTGTCGATCAGATCCGGATGATCGTATTCAAGGGCGGTGTCGTAGACGCCGACATGAACGCCGGTTCCGTCGTAATCATCCCAGATCGTCTCAATGTCGCCGATCAGGCCAAAATGCCATTGCAGCGGGAAGAGCGGGTCAGTTGGCGTCGCCATGGAACATACTCACCTATGAAATGGTCATTCATCACCGTCACGGCCGAGAACATGGAAGGTGCGGCCCTGCATGCAGGTTGAGAGCCGCGCCCAGCGGCCCCTGAGCCGGGTCGTCTGGCCCACGACAAGATCGGGGATGTTGCCCGTCAGCGTAATCTGCTCGCCGTCTTCCAAACGAAACAACGGGCATTCGACGCCGGCCCCCACGAAGCTTCCTGCGATTGTTTCCTGGATCATTTGAGGATTTTCCACGCTTGGCGTGCCATTCGCCGAGACAGGGACCAGCGGATGCAAAAGGCCACACAGGCTTGCCATGCAAGCTCCGACCACCATCCTGAATTGCGCCTGGAGCGACGCACCCAATCGCAATTTTCCGTCCCCCTTTAACCAAAACTTAGCATAGTTCGGCCACTTCGCCAAAACTCCCCCCGCGAAGCCATCGGCGGAACGGGCGCAGATTCCCTTTGCCGCCCCACCATCGCCCGAGGCTGCGAAGTGGACATTGCCAGGCGCTGCGCCGTGGTTCCTGTCCGGGGCGCCTCGGGAGAAGACCGGGAAGGCCCGGATGAAACGGCTTGAAGCGCCGCGCGCCGAAAATGCCGCCCTGTCCATTGGGGGGCGCCGAAGAACTCTGTCTCGGCCCTCTCGGTGGCCCTTGGGAAAGCTGCAGAATGAACGGGCGGGGCCGCAGGCGATCTGGCGGCAGAGGCGGGGCGGCACCGCCGACAGGCGGATGATGGTTGTCCCTGCGCAACAATGATTTGCATCACCCTGGTCACCACGCTGGCGCGAACTCGGGAAGCCTTGCCAAGTCGTACCTGGCGGGAAAGTTGCGCCGGAGAAAGGCTCTCGACAGCGCGCTGCTCCGCCCCATCCGAGAGATCCGGCTGCACGGAGACAGGTCAATCTGGGCCATCCGCAGGATGGTCTCCGAGGATGGCCGGCGGCAGGCCAAGTCACCGAAGGATCCCCATTCCGATGAAACGGCAATCCACCGCCGACCAGCGGCGTGTGCTCAGAACACTGTGTAATTTTTGGCAACGATGTGTTTACTCTCTGGCAACGGTCAGGCGTGGATTCGAGGGACAACTCCTTTGTGAAGGAGGGGCAGCATGGCTTCGCTCGGCACCGTGAGGGAACATTCCCGCGTACCGCTTATGTTCAGGGAGGACGGCCATGTCCTTATCGCCCTGGATGCCGAGGGCGACCTGATCCCCGTGCAGGGCGGCGAGCCGCGCGGGCAGCTCATAGATGTGGCCATTTCCTGCGATCGGATCTCCATTGGCAATGCTGTGATCGATAAGACCATAGCGACCATGCTCAAGGCCTGCCGGGACTATGACGACAATACCCCGGCCCCCTTGCCGCCTGCGGCCTCGGCCCGGACCAGCGATGGGAGGACTTTGCTTGTTGACATCTTCCTGGTGCCACGGGCACTCGGGAAAGCCATCAACAGGGCGCGTTTCATGCTGGTCCTGCGAGAGGTGCGGGGCAGGCCAAGATCACGTAAGTCGCACATGCGCCAGAGTTTCGGCCTGACAGTTACCGAAGCCGACCTGGCCGATCTGCTTGCGCAGGGGATGAGCCTGACAGAGGTGTCAGAGCGCCTGTGCATTTCCATCTGGACCGCGCGCAGCCATCTGCGCGCGATCTTTCAGAAGACGGGCACGCATCGGCAGGCAGAGCTTGTGGCCCTGCTGAATCACACCGGACCTTGACGGCGCTGCTCAACTCGGAACGCAAGATAGTTTCCGTTGCCGGAGGCATTCACGCTTCCGCAGCCGGCCTGTGAAGGCGTCCATGACCAGCGGGGGCTCATAGGACTTTCTCCCTCAAATGCGCGGTGAGGAAAGCGGATGGACCTACCTTGTGCAAGTGATGCGCGACGGAACTCGCATGGTAGACTCGTCAACCTTACTTAATCACATTTGGGAGGCTGCTATGACACGTCTTACTGTTGCTGCTGCGATTGCCACATTTGCATTCGCCGGAAGCGCCCTGGCCGCCCCGGGCGGCAACCCCGATACCGGCCCGACCGGGGAACCGGGCGATCATCGGTCCTGCAAGGCATGGGCCGAAATCGTCAAGATGGAGGCGCAGGACTATCCCGGCGGTCACGCGGATGTTGTTCACGCCGCACAGGACGGCAACCCAGAGGTCGGCAATAGCGGGCACGGGGTGCCGACACCGACCCACAGCTACTACTGCGACCCCAAGGAGCCGTCATAAGGCGCATGGCGCAGCCACAAACCGTGGCTGGCCGGCGGCGCGGACAACCGATCGCGCCGCCAAATTCGCAAAATACTTGGCCGAGAGCGTTCCCGAGAATGGCTTTCGGCCATTTTCGCTCGCAGACTGACGGCCGCGCGAGCGATCCTCCTGAATCCCACGCGGTCCTTGCAGATCGCGCTGCGGGCGGGAGTATCCGGCATGAGCCTTCGGTTCGTTTCGTTCATTCCGCCCGCAAACACAGGATCGGGTCCTCGGTCGCGGCGCGTCGGGCCGGGTAGTATCCGAAGAACACGCCCACGCCGACCGAGACAAACAGCGCCAAGGCCATCGCGCCGGGCGACAGAAACACCGGCCACCCGGCGAGCTGCGCCACGAGCACCGTCGCCCCCAGCCCCGCCGCCAGGCCGATCGCCCCCCCAAACAGGCAAAGCACGACCGCCTCGATGAGGAACTGTCTGTGGATATGGCGCTTGCGGGCGCCCAGGGCCATCCGCAGCCCGATCTCGCGCCGGCGTTCGCTTACGGAAACCAGCATGATGTTCATGATGCTGATCCCTCCGACGACGAGAGACACGGAGGCGATAGAGGCAAGCAACCAGGCGAAGACCCGCGTCGAGGCGTTTTGCGCCTGCATCGACTCCGCCGGTGTCGTCACCGTGAAATCGTCCCCCATTCCGGGCCTGAGGCCATGCCGCGTCCGTAGCACGGCCGCGATTTCCTGACGTGCCCGCGGTATCGCATCGTTCGATACTGCCTTGGCCAGAACGTAATCGACTGCGTCCCGGTTCACCTTATTGGCGCCGCCAAGCAGCCTCTGGCGCAGGGTGGACAGAGGCATGAAGACGACATCGTCCTGATCCCTGCCGTAGCCCGAGGGCCCCTTGTCGGAGAGCACACCGATGACCGTGAAATGGGCGTTCAAAATGCGCATGGTCCTGCCCACCGCCATCGCAGGATCGCCGAAGAGTTCCCCGGCAACGGTCTTCCCGACAACCACGACCTTGGCGCCGGCCTCTTGCTCTTCGCCGGTGAAGTACCGGCCGGAATCGAGTTTCCATTCCCGGATGAAGAAGTAGCCGACCCCGGTGCCGTTTACGGTGGTCCACCAGTTCCGGTTCCCCGCGACCAGCTGGTACGATTGGCGGGCCGAGGGAACGGCCGCGCTGATTGACGGGACCCGCGCCTCGATCGCCTGGGCGTCACCATCGACGAGCGATCGCCGAGAGCCCCCTGCCTGGCGCACACCATCCCGGCTGGCCGCTTCGGGAAGGATCATCAGCACGTTGGCGCCCAGAGACCGGATCTGCTCATCGATCCGGGTGCGGGCACCTGCGCCGACCGCCACCATCGTGACCACCGAGGCCACGCCGATGATGATGCCCAGCATGGTCAGCGCCGACCGAAGCTTGTTGGCCATCAGCGAGCGCATCGCGATCTTGAAGGTCTCTCCGATGGTCATCGGCCCTTCGCCCCCCTCAAGTGCCCGAGGAAACCGCTCGCGACCTCAGGGTTGAGGCCGGCAATGCCTTGTTCCAGCACCAGGCCGGCCCCCTCACCCGCGATCCGGCCATCAGCCAGGCGCAGGACACGGCCGGCCTGCGCCGCGATGCCGGGGTCATGCGTGACCAGGACAATGGAGGTGCCTTGCGCGTTCAGGTTCCGGAAAAGTCCCATCACCGTCTCTCCGGTGGCGCTGTCCAGCGCACCGGTTGGCTCATCGGCAAGCACCAGGGCCGGCCGCGTCACCATCGAACGGGCTATGGCGACCCGCTGCTGCTCGCCCCCGGACAATTGCGCGGGCCAGTGCCAGATCCGGTGGCCGAGGCCGACCGCCTCCATCGCCTCCATCACCCTCGGCTCCCGCTTGCGGCGGCTCATACCCGCATAGATCATCGGCAGTTCGACGTTCTCGAAGGCCGTCAGGCGAGGCAGCAGGTTGTAGGACTGGAACACGAACCCGATGCGGAGGCTGCGAATTTCGGCCCGGCTGTCGGGGTCGAGCGCGGTCACATCGGCCCCCTCGAAGCGGAGCCGTCCTCCGGTGGGGGTGTCCAGCAGCCCTAGCAGGTTCATGAGAGTCGACTTGCCCGATCCCGAAGGGCCCATGATCGCGACGAACTCCCCCGGCGCGATGGTCAGGCTCACCCCCCTCAGGGCCGGAACCGGGCCAGAGCCCGACATGTAGTCCTTTCGTAACGCGTGCGCCTCAATCATGTCATGGCCGCATCCGTTCAGAATCCAATCTTGATGCCGAACAACCGGCGATCGGGACGGGTGGCAAAGGCATTGGTGATGACCTTGTCTCCCACATCCAGGGCGCCTGCCGTGACCGCGGCATGGGTCCGGTCCCGGAGGCCGGTGGCGATCTCGACCCGCCTCGGGGTCTGATCGTCGCCCAGCACCCAAACCTGTTCTCTGTCAGGTGCCCCCTGCGCATCGCCGCCAGGCAGCGTTTCGGGCCGGAAATCCAGGGCCGCGACAGGCACCCTCAGCACCGGGTCGCTCTCCATCACCCGGATGCTGATCCGTGCCGTCATGCCCGGCAGCAACAGCAACCGATCGTTGCGCGTCCTGATCACCACCGTGTAGGTGACGACGTTCTGGACGATTTCCGGCGCGAGACGGACCTGGATGACCTCGCCCGTGAAGACACGATCCGGGTAGGCATCCACGGAGAACTCGACCGGCTGCCCGATCTTCACCGCGCCGATGTCGGTCTCATCCACCCGGGCGTGCAGCTCCATCTCGGACAAGTCCTCGGCGATGGTGAACAGCGTCGGGGCCTCCAGGCTGGCGGCCACGGTCTGCCCCTCCGACACGCTGCGCTTGATGACGACGCCATCGATCGGCGCCTTGATTTCGGTCCGCTCCAGCTCCACCTCCGCCAACTCAAGCAGGGCCTGCTTCTGCGGAACATAGGCGCGACCGATCAGCAGATCGGCCTCCTGGCGGGCCATGTTGGCCCGAGCGACGGAAACCTTGAGCCGGTGGGCGTCGAGGATGGCCTCGGCCTCGCGCAGAGCTGCGGAGGCGATCCGCCTGTTCAGTTCGGCCGTTTCCAGTTCCTCACGGGTAATCAGGTTGCGGGACCCCAGACTCTCTTTGCGGTCCGCCTCCGTCACAGCCGCTTCATACCGGGCGAGCGCACCGTCGCGGCGCGCGGTCAGGACGGCCAGATTGGCCTCCGCGTCGTCAAGCTCGGCCGAGGCGCGCTCCAGCTCTGCTGCCTTGATCGCAACACCCGCCTTGGCGATTTCCAGAGAGGCGCTCGCCTCTGCGCGCCTGGCCTCGTAGCTCTCGGGATCGAGCTTGGCGATGATCTGGCCCTTGGCAACGGCATCGTTGAAATCGACGAGCAGTTCCGAGATGCGACCGGACAACTCGCTCCCGACCTCGACCGTTACCACGGCCTGCAACGAGCCGGATGCGGTCACGAATTCCCGCAGCCTGCCCTCGGACACTTCTGCAGTGACATAGCTGGTGTTGGGCTCACCCCCTCCCGCAGCGAAATAGTATCCCGCCGCGCCAAGAAGCCCTAACAAGAGAAGTGCGCCCAAGCCGCGCTTGCTCATCGCCAACCTCCGGATTCTGACACTGAGAACCGGAACGTTCCACCCAGCTAAGCACGATCCCTCCTGCATATCAACACTGGCTCAGGGCGAGGCCACCGGGACATGGGTGTCTTGGGAGAGGCCCGAAGTGATCCAGCGGAATTCTGCCGGCAGGATCGGTGAACTCTCTCGAATGCCGCTCTCTTACCGGGGCGAACACTCGGGGCTTCCGAACACACACTGGCAACTGCCGGACGGCCGCCAGCGATTATCTGCCGGAGATTACGCGGCCCCCAGGTGCTCAGTGCGGATTCTCTATTGTGAGGAATTGGTAGCGGAGGAGGGACTTGAACCCCCGACACGCGGATTATGATTCCGCTGCTCTAACCAACTGAGCTACTCCGCCACGGTGCGAGGGGATTTAGGGGAGGGGGCGCGGAGCGTCAAGAGAGAAATGGCGCTCTTTCCGGGATTCCTTGATCGCCCTCTGCCGCGTCCCCGCGATGCGGCCCGCCTCAGTCGACGAAGGCCTTCTCGACCACGTATTCGGCCGGTTCCGAATTGGCGCCCTCGCGCAGGCCGTAGCCCTCCAGCAGCTCCTTGATCTCCAGGTTGAAGGCCAGGTTGCCGCAGACCATCGCCCGGTCGGTCTCGGGCGAAAGCGGCGGCACGCCCAGGTCCTCGAACACCTCGCCCGAGCGCATCAGGTCGGTGATCCGGCCCATCTTGGGGCTCTC
>ENA-ORCU01000317-ORCU01000317.1-marine-metagenome-genome-assembly--contig:-NODE-317-length-19455-cov-2.939983_pt1 | contig 19455 bp, 11 predicted proteins | sample MGYA00248631_ERZ508512 | MGnify/ENA primary metagenome ERZ508512 (study PRJEB26183, sample SAMN06268844) | marine metagenome | isolation source: Tt an P1 anaerobic enrichment on pine from sediment taken...
CGATTTAAAAATCTTCATTATCGGCGAGGGCGAATCAGAAGGCTTCTATATTTATTCGCAAAGACACGAAACTTGTTTTAAATTTGAAGCCGAATTGTCTCTTTTAAAATAACCATTCACTCATATGATTTTTCCGGAAGAAGATCCAATCGCTTTGGGAGTATTCAATTACCACTATCATCGCGATAATTCGCCCATTTATATCCACTCAGAGAACTTTGACACCGATGAAGTGCTTCCCTCCTACTTTTTCCGTGATTATAAGCAAATGCCTGGTTTGGAGCAAAAAGCGCTTGATTTGGCAAATGGACGAGTTTTGGATGTAGGCGCGTGCGCCGGAAGCCATGCGCTTTATCTCCAGCAAAAAGGACTTGAGGTAACCGCACTCGAGCGTTCTGCATTGTGTTGCCAGGTGATGAAAGACCGGGGGATCGCGGATGTTTGCCAAACCGATTTTTTTCAGTTTGAAGATGAAAAGTTCGACACCATTCTTTTGCTGATGAACGGAACTGGAATTGCCGGAACACTAAGCCGTTTAGATCTGCTTCTACAAAAGCTGGGCAATCTGCTTCAGCCGGGCGGTCAAATTTTGATTGATTCATCCGATCTTATTTTTTTATATACTGACGATGACGGATCGGCCGTGATTGATTTGGCTGCTGAAAGCTACTACGGAGAATTGTGTTTTCAAACAGAATACAAGGGCCAAAAGAGCCGCGAGTTCCCATGGCTGTATGTTGACCCGGATCTTTTAAAGGAACGCGCAAGGAGGAATAAACTACAAGTAAAACAACTAGTGAAGGGCAACCATTTTGATTATCTTGCCCAAATTACGCTATAAACGAGTAGACCATGCTAAACGATAATTACCGTCAATTAACGCCAGCCGAAATTCAACAGCTGGAGCAAAACAAAAACAAAGCTGAAAACTGGAACAACATTTTGGTCAAGGATGGGTTTGATGCCACTCGAATTGAAAATTGCCGTTTCTCCGGCGAAATTCGTATTGGCTTACTCAACGAGTCCGTAAGTTTTTTTGGGAACGTAGCCAAGCCCTGCGGACTCTTTAACGCTCATTTTCATAATTGCACCTTGGGCGACAATGTGTTTGTCAATCATGTAAAAAACTACATTGCCAACTATGACATGGAAGATCATGTGGTTGTCGACAACACTGATTTGCTGGCTGTCGATGGCATTTCCAGTTTTGGGAATGGCATCCAGGTTTCGGTATTGGATGAGACCGGCGGACGTAAAGTAACCATCTACGACCAGTTATCAGCACACCTGGCCTACATGCTGGCCTTTTACAAACACCGTAAAATATTTACCGACAAGCTGGAGATGCTCATCGATCAATATACCGAAGAAAAAAAATCGGAACGAGGCGTTGTGGGCAAGTATTCACGAATCATCAACTGCAGGGAAATTAAGAACGTAAAAATTGGAGCTTACACCATCATTGATGGATGCAGCAAGCTTGAAAACGGATCCGTTAACAGTAACGCTTCAGCTCCGGTAAAACTGGGTCATGAAATCATCATGAAAGATTTCATCATTTCGTCAGGATCAGAAGTAACAGACGGAGCAATTGTTTCCAGCTGCTTCATCGGTCAGGGATGCAAGCTGGGATCACAGTATTCGGCAGAAAATTCACTTTTTTTTGCCAACTGCCAAGGATTTCACGGCGAAGCTTGCGCTCTTTTTGCGGGTCCTTATACAGTTACTCACCACAAATCGACCCTGTTAATTGCCGGCATGTTCTCGTTTTGCAATGCCGGAAGCGGATCGAACCAAAGCAACCACATGTACAAGCTCGGCCCCATCCATCATGGGATTGTTGAACGCGGATCGAAAACCACCAGCGATTCGTACTTGCTGTGGCCGGCAAAAATAGGCGCGTTTACCATGGTCATGGGACGACATTACAAAAATTCGGACACTTCGGACATGCCTTTCTCTTACCTCATTGAAAATAAGGATGAAAGCTGGCTGGCCCCCGGAATTAACTTGAAAAGTGTTGGCACCATTCGTGACGTATTGAAATGGCCCCGCCGTGACAAACGTACCGATCCAAAAAAAATGGATTGCGTCAACTTCAACCTGCTTAGCCCGTTTACCATTCAAAAAATGGCTAAGGGAATTCGTAAGCTGAAGGAAATCCAGCGGATTTCGGGTGAAACCACCGAAGTCTTCTCCTACAACAACACCAAAATTAAACGTAATTCGCTGCTGCGCGGTATTGAACTCTACCACATGGCCATCATGAAATTCATCGGCAACTCACTCATTACCAGACTCAACACCTGTACCCTGAATACCCGGATCGACGTTCAAACTTGTTTAAGAGCAGATTCATCAGTAGGTAAAGGCAACTGGATTGACCTGGCCGGATTGATCGCTCCCAAGCATGCCATTTCCGAATTACTCGATGGTGTTGAAAACGGAAGCATCAGGCAGCTCAGACAAGTTGAAGACATCTTTTATTCGCTACACGACAACTACTACAATTACGAATGGAACTGGACTGTTGATTTTATTGCGAAGTATTTCAATAAATCCCTCGATGAAATGTCAGTGGAAGAGGTCATTGAAATTATCAGAGAATGGCAACAAAGTGTGGTAGCAATCGATAAAATGCTCTATTCGGATGCCAAAAAAGAATTCAGGCTTGAATCGATGACCGGCTTCGGAATTGACGGGGATCAAAAGACCAAGCAACTGGATTTTGAAAATGTACGAGGGAAATTCGAGAGCAACGACTTCGTCCGGGAAATTCTTAATCACATTGAGCGGAAAACAGCTTTGGGAAACCGGGTCATCGAACAATTAAGCCAAACGATCAACTTTACGGAGAGCAAGCAACAGGTTTAGTTTAGCATGGACGAAATCAACTTCTGAAACCGATGCGATAAACCGGTTTTTCAAACCATGAAAAACGATTCAGCCGCAGGATCCCATGGAGTAAAAAGATGGCTAAAATAGTTGAGATTACACCTAAAATCGCCCCGACATAAACATCCAGAAAAAAATGCTGTAGCAGATAGATACGCGTAAATCCGATCACTAAAGCGGCCAGAAAGAAAACCACGCCAGCCCACCGCTTCCCGGCCAGTACTGCAAAGAGGCTCATCACTGCAAAAATGGTCATGGAATGGCCCGACGGAAAGCTATAGTGGTAGTTTAGTTCAGCGGTATAAATAAACCGGTGAAAGTCGTCGTAGTAAAAATAATTAAACGGCCGGGCCCGTTCCGCGAATAGCATTTTCTTGCCCAAATTGGTGAAAATTCCAACCAGCCCAAGGCTGACGAGCCCAGTTAATCCAAAGCGTACTTTCCAAAACAAAAGTACAGCCATAACTCCTGCAGCCACTGTTCCCAAGCCCAAATCAGTTAATAACAACATCAGTGCATCCCATCTTTCCGAGGAATAGGCATTGATAAATAAGACCACATCGCCATGTTTCGTTGTCAGAAAGACGACCATACCCAACGATAAGAAAACAGCAAAGCTGTATAGAAAACTTTTGAATCCCATATTTTCATTGAGCTGTTGAGTTGTTTGTTTTATTTCCATTGCCATAAATACGCCAATTTAATTGTCTGATATTTCCAGTCGTGCAATCCACAAATATATTGCAGCAGCAGGGCATTCTTCCTGAGTTCCCGTTTTGCTGAAAAGGTATAAACCATCGGTTGATCCCGCTCGTCTTTGTAGCCCGAATACCCACTCACTGAATTTGTAATGCTCCATTTTTCACTGCTGAATTCAAAACCGGCATTGTACATAAACGCATCATTCTGAAGATTGTCCATGTCGTTGGTCTGCCATGAATAAAAGCCAAACGAAACAAAGGGCATCCCATCCCATTTGCCTGCTGTCAGCGGAATTTCATTTGAAAAGCTAAGATCGAAATAGTAACCGGGACTATCGCTGTACCGCGCTGCATCAAAGGGACGTCCCGAAGCAGTTCGACCCACCATGCGCAGCAAGGTGTTCGGAAATTTACGATCCTGAACCAGCTGAATCCAGGTTCCAAAATACAAATCACCAATCCCCAGCCCTCTGCCGTCACGATCGCGGGCTGCCCGATCATCCCTAATCTCATCCGACATCGTATAATGTTCGACTAAAACACCGTACAACTCGATCGCAATTTTGTCTGAAAAAGGAAAATAAAACCGGCCAGCCAGGTTCTGCGTCTGATCACCCTTGCGAAAGTGAAATTCGGAACTCAGCTTCACGCTTTTATTCTCTTCGAGCAAACCTTTGGCTACATCGGGAACCGGCAGCGCATTTGGCCCCAAATAGCCCGGACTAATGGTAATAAAACTGCGCCAGCCTGGCATGCCCGGCTCCCACCCGTGCGTTTCGTTCCACCACGACCAATCCTCTTGTGCCTGCACAAAAGCAATCGAAAAACAAGTAAGCATTAATAATACAAGTCGCTTCATCGGGCTGTTTGCGAATATTTGGTTGTGGCACCCCCTTCTTCGAATAGCAAATCATCAGGCGAGCCGCTGAATTTCCTTTGCTTTTCCGGCGTACGCTTCCGGTTGTTGCCGGTTCAAAGATAAGCATCGCCGGATAAAAGGCACAAAAAAACTCCCGTGAGTATGGGAGCTTTTTGTTTTAGGTTATGCATTATGGCCGTTTTCCTAATCTTCCATAAAGTATGACAGAAACAAGACCGAAATAATTAACAGATCTAAAGATTCAATTTCTTTCGAATATTCTTCGGAATGGCATCCTTGTGTACCATGATACTCATGGTTTTGTAACGGACATAGGGTTTTGAGGCATAAAAATACCCTTCGTAGTTGTTGTAATCGCCCCATGAATTTTTTACTTTGTAATAAACTGTTCCTTCCTGATCTTTGGCAGTGCCAACAAGCAACATGCCATGATCATCTGTGGTTTGGTAATTATCAAAAGCCTCCTGACGCAGTTCCTGGTTGATTTTCTTTTCAGCACCCGGCTTATCAAGCTTGTATAGCTCTGTGTTTCTCTCACTTTCCGACAAACTTTCCCAGCGGGCTATTTCAGCATCATCCATTTCTTCCTTGTCAATGGCTGGTATTACAGCTACTCCTTTTCTTGACGTACTGAAACCTTTTTCACTCACGTCGGCAGCCCATGCAACCGTGTAACCGTTCGCCAGAGAATAATCGATAATCTCTTCAAATTCATCCAAAGGCACATTATAAACCTCTTCCCACATCCAATTGTCCGGAACTTCGATAATGAATTTTGAATAAAAGGGGTGATGAGTATATGAACTTACTTCGACATAGTCGTCCATATTGAGCCCCAGGTAATCCAGTGCAAAGCTCATAGGTGTATAGTTTGTTCCTTTATAATCGAAGCTTGACGGAATTTCTCCCAAATAGGAATCCAGCGTTCCCCGAACAGACTCACGCCAGGATGCACTGAGCTTTTTATTTGGATTTTCAATCACCGCTTCCACCTGCTTCAGGAGCACATTGTCCATTTCGCCATGAACATGCTTGGACTCGCCATAGTTTAATCCTGAATAAACTTCTTCGGGAACGATTCCATATCGCTTGATCACCTCAGTCACATCATGAAAAGCGCCACCGGCAGAAAAATTTAAGTTGCCGTGCAAACGCACATATTTTTGAGCCTTCTCATCGTAAGTATGCCAGACGATAAACATTTCGGAAAGATCGACTTCCGGTCTGCCTTTGCGCAGCATTTCGGATTCCAGAAAACTTAAGCCTGAAAAAGACCAACAGGTTCCCGAGCGATGCTGATCTTTCACCGATGTGGTGGGAATTTCATTAATGACGGAGAATTGATAGCCTTCTGGCTTTTCTTTTTCCTGCCCACTGACCAAGCCTGCAGATAAAGCTGAAATCCACGTCAGCAACAGGAATCTTCTAAAATAATTCATAAATAAATAGTGACTAGCGTGTAAAAAGTTGGCCAAATATACTAAAAACCTATGCATTTGTTAAACAATCCCAGCTCCTGTGCATTGTTAAATTTAGTTAATAAATCAACGGGGAGGTTCGATGAACGCAACCTTAACTATAATCCGAACATCTTGAGCTTTCATTTAAACATTTGTTGCATATCGGTAGTTTTAATTACAGACCGGGTCTGAAAATACGTTTTTTGTCAGAAATGTTCTACTAAGAAAATAGAGATGAAAATTTTGAATTTAAATTGGCTTTTCCTTACCGTTATCTTACTTCAGGCTTGTGCACTAAAGAAGCCTGTGACTCCAACCGGTCAATACTTTGGAGAACTGCCTTGTGCTGACTGCCCCGGAATTAGCTACTCCTTGAGCCTGAATAAGGATTTCACCTATACCGAATTGACCCGCTACCAGGGACGCGAAGCCGGCGAATTTCTTGACTCCGGCAAATTCGAAATTATCAACGACACCATTGTCAGACTCATAAACAAACCCCCAAATACTGGGTTAAAGCAATTTGTCGCCAAGAACAATCAACTTTTCATTCTCGACCTGGAGGGAAATCCGATTGAATCAAGTTACGCCAGTTGGTATATTCTAAGCAAAGAGAAACCTTCAACAAAGACTGAAAATCAGTTAAACCACATTTGGGAGCTGCAGCTAATCAATGATGTGCCTGTTACAGTTGGCAACAAACTCCCCTCCTTGGAGTTTCATCTTGATGAAAACCGAATTGCCGGATTTGGGGGCTGTAACCGGATCAACGGTCCGGTCCAACGAAATGGGCAAAATTTAAAATTCGGATTGATTATCGCCACCAAAATGGCCTGTCCCGACCTGGAAACAGAAAGCCGGTTTCTGAAATTATTAACCAACAGGACCTGGAAGTACGAAATTGATGGTAAAAACTTAATTCTGACCGACGGGAATGAACAATTGGTTTTCACCAAAGAAAATTAGCGTCCTGCAATCACGGGCAAACCAATACACTCAGTTCAAAAACAATCGCAAGTAAGGCCGCATGCTCATCGAATCTATGAGTGATTCTCAGTGTCTAAGTGTACAAGTAGAGAACAACACGAAGTAGCAGAACACCAATCTGGCTTCGTTTTATAAAAATCCTTCAGGGAGAAGACACTTCTCAGAGAGATGAGACACCTAAATGAAACCATAATTTGATCACTCATGAAATCCATTCTTAAAATCCTATTGATTTGCGCTCCTTTTTGGACCCTTGCACAAAACTGGCAAATGAAACAGGCTCCGCTTATGACCAGTTTTTCGCAGGATATTGATCCGGAAAACGTGTTGCCGGAATATCCCCGTCCGCAACTGGAACGCGACCGATGGATGAACCTCAACGGGATCTGGCAATTTCAGCCTGGTGTTGGCGCCCAAGAAACAGTTCCGGCCGGAGATTTATCAGATCATATTTTGGTTCCGTTTGCAATCGAATCAGCCATATCAGGTGTGAAAGAACATTATCCGCGAGTGTGGTATCGCCGACATTTTAGTATTCCCGAAAGTTGGAGTGCCCAGCGAATCCGCCTGAATCTTGGAGCAGTTGACTACGAATCGGAAGTCTTCATTAACGGCATTCGTGTCGGATCGCATGTTGGCGGATACGATTCCTTTAGTTTCGATATTACCGACTACCTGACAACGTCAGGCGAACAAGAAATCACCATCCGGGTATATGATCCGACCGATTCCGGAGGTTTTCCCAGAGGGAAGCAAACCTTGTACCCTGGGGGAATTATGTACACCTCGGTGACCGGTATCTGGCAGACAGTTTGGCTTGAACCCCTGCCGGAAAAAGCCATTGAAGCCATCCGGATGGTTCCCGATATTGATCAGCAACACTTAACGCTGACCGTAAACACAACCGTTGACAGCCAGGACTTGACGTTGCTGGCAAAAGTAAAAGATGAAGGCAACCTGATTCAAACCGTCGAAAGCGATGTCGACCAGGAAGTTCATATCCCTATTCCCAGCCCCAAACTATGGTCGCCCGACTCCCCTTTCCTCTATGATATCGAAATCACCTTACTGCAGGATGGTGAAGCTGTCGATTCTGTCAAAAGTTATTTTGGAATGCGAAAAATATCTGTTGAAGATGACGGCGGCTTTAAAAAGCTTTACCTGAATAACGAGTTTCTGTTTCACCATGGCCCTTTGGATCAAGGCTTTTGGCCCGATGGAATCTATACCGCTCCAACCGATGAAGCGCTGAAATATGATATTGAAATGACCAAAGCTTTTGGCTTCAATATGATTCGAAAGCACATCAAAGTAGAACCTTATCGCTGGTATTACTGGGCCGATAAACTTGGTGTGCTGGTATGGCAAGACATGCCCTCAGCCAACTCATACACCAACACACACCCTCCGGTTGACCAGGTGGCTTATGAAAAAGAGTTAACCCGCATGGTCGAATCGCTTCAAAACAGCCCCTGCATTGTAATGTGGGTAATTTTTAATGAATCGCAAGGCCAGCATCGCACCCCCGAACTCGTTAGTAAGGTCATGACAATGGATCCCTCGCGAGTGGTGAATCAAGCCAGTGGCGGATCATTTTTCAACGTTGGCCATGTGCTGGATATTCATAATTATCCGCCGCCCGCCGTCCCGGTTAGTTCCACGCAGGTGTTGGCCTGCGGTGAATTTGGCGGTGTTGGATACAAAGTTCCAGGGCATCTGTGGAACGATGGCTTTGGCTATGTGATGGCCGGCACAGAAGAAGAATTCTTTGATTACTATGAAGCCTACATGGAACAGCTTACCCTTTTCAAGACCAACAATGGACTCTCGGCAGCCGTTTACACTGAAATTACCGATGTGGAAATCGAAGTTAACGGACTGCTTACCTACGACAGGCTTGAAAAATTTGACCTGCAGCGAATCAAGGCTGCCAACACCCAAGTCATTGAACGGGACATTTTCCTGACCGATGTGATCCCCTCTTCGCAAAAGGAAGGGCAAATCTGGCAATATACGAACACCCAGCCTCCCGGAAACTGGATCGATGAGTCCTTCAACGATTCAGGCTGGAATTCGGGCAGAGCTGGCTTCGGAACCACAGGAACGCCCGGAGCTGTGGTTCGTACCCTATGGAACTCATCCGACATTTGGATTCGCCGCAAAGCTGCAGTAGGCGACCTGTCCGGCATTAACCGCGACAATCTGGTCCTGTCCATTCACCATGACGAAAATTGTGAAGTATATATTAATGGTGTGCTGGCTGCCACGACTACGGGATGGACAAACAGCTACATCAACATACCAATCAGCACCGCTGCGAAAAATGCCATTCGATCAAACAGCATGAACACCATTGCCATTCATTGCAGGCAAACCGATGGCGGACAATATATTGATGCCGGTATTTCGCTGCTTAGTCCTGATGAACCAGCGCCCGAAATCCCAACCGGAAGCTTCCCGATAAAGGCTGAATTGGGAGAAACAATAAGGCTTTTCCCGTCTCCGGCTGAAACTACCATTCGCTTTTCGAAGCCATTTACCAACCCCATCGAAGCATCAATTATCGATACAAAAGGCCGAACGGTCAAACAACTCAGCGGACCACTTGATCTGATTCACGTGGCCGACTTGAAACCTGGCCTGTATCTGATCAAAGTAAAAGAAAAATCATCCACACACTCCTTTAAATTCATAAAAAAATAAAAGCCCATTCATTGAAAATCAAAAAGAAAGAGGGTTGGCAATGTCAACCCTCTTTTAACGTTCACCCAATACAATCCGACCGGAAGGTTTTCCATTTAACCTATGCTTACCTGAAAAAGCCTGTTAACAAATTGCTACCCGATTGGTAACAAAACACCCCGTCCTTATTTCTGCGGCTGGCGCATGGGAAATAACAATTCATTTACTTTTGCATTGGAAAATATTAAAAGCGATTCCCATGCTAAAAATCAAAAACCTACTACTGCTGATTTTATTGGTCATTCTTCATCTGGCGTGTCAATCAACAACTGAAAATCCCAGAGAAATCATTAAGTTCACCAGGAACTGGCAGTTCATGCCAGATGACCACCCCGATTTCAAAACGGTTGGTTTCAACGACGAAGACTGGCGAACTTTAAATGTTCCTCACGATTGGAGCATTGAAGGCGAATTTAGCCCCGAACACCCGGCTAGCCCCGGGGGCGGTGCTCTGCCAGGCGGAATCGGCTGGTATCGCAAGACGTTCACGGTCAATCAAACAGACGTAAGCAAGCAGTTTTACATCGACTTTGACGGAGTATATATGAACAGCGAAGTCTATTTAAACGGACAATTATTGGGGAAACGTCCGAATGGTTACATTTCTTTCCGGTATGATTTAACGCCACATCTTAAGTTTGATGGGGAAAATGTACTGGCCGTGCGGGTCGACAATTCCGAGCAGCCCAACTCGCGCTGGTACTCCGGCTCCGGAATTTATCGCAACGTCTGGCTGGTAAAAACCAATCCTGTACACGTTGATCAATGGGGAACTTACATTACCACGCCCGAAGTCAGCGCCGAAAAAGCGATCATAAAAATTGAAACGACAGTCGAGAATAAAACTCCTGACGACCGGAACATACAGCTGGTCACCCGCCTGTTGGATGCCAATGAAAAAGAAATCACATCAGAAGAGCAACAACTGACAATCCCCGCCAACAGTCAAAATGAACTGATGCAAACGCTGGTGATCAATCATCCGGCTTTGTGGTCGATTGCCAATCCTGTCAGATACAAAGCGGTAACCGAATTGAGCGAAAACGGCGAATCCATCGATCAGTACGAAACGTTTTTTGGTGTTCGGTCCTTTGAATTTGATGCCGAAAAAGGCTTCTTTTTAAATGGCGAACCGACGAAGATCTTGGGGGTTTGCAACCATCATGACCTGGGCGCTTTGGGAGCCGCCATCAATAGCCGGGCGCTGGAGCGCCAGTTGGAGATTCTGAAAGAAATGGGCTGCAACGCCATTCGTACAGCCCATAATCCGCCTGCGCCGGAGCTACTTGAGTTGTGCGACAAAATGGGATTTATCGTTCAGAACGAAACTTTCGACATGTGGCGCAAAAAGAAATCGCCCTACGACTATTCCCGTTTCTTCCCCGAGTGGCATGAAAAAGATCTGACAGACCACATCAAACGCGACCGCAATCACCCGTCGGTATTTATGTGGAGCATTGGCAACGAAGTGCTGGAACAATGGACCCACGCCGATGCCGACACCCTGGACGCCCAGGCTGCCAACCTGTTGCTCAACTTTAAACGCGACGACAGCGCTTTGGCACACGAAGGCGAAGAGCTAAGCGTGAACTCATTGCTCACCCAAAAGTTGGCCAACATCGTCAGGATGCTTGATCCAACCCGTCCGATTATCACCGGCAACAACGAACCCAAGCCCAACAACCACATTTACAAAGCCAACGCCTTGGATATGATTGGCTATAACTATCATCACGAGTGGTTTGAACAGGTGCCGGATAATTTTCCAGGCATGCCTTTTATTGTGACTGAAAGCACTTCAGGGCTGATGACCCGCGGCTATTACCGCATGCCTAGTGACAGCATGTTTATTTGGCCCGAACGCTGGGACAAGCCCTTCCACGATCCGTCACAGGCTTGCTCATCGTACGACAACTGTCATGTCCCCTGGGGATCGACACACGAAAAAAGCTGGGAGATGGTCAAAAAGTTCGATCACATCTCAGGCTTGTTTGTCTGGACAGGCTTTGACTATCTGGGCGAGCCCACCCCCTACTGGTGGCCTTCGCGCAGTTCCTATTTTGGCATCATCGATTTGGCAGGATTCCCGAAGGATGTGTACTATATGTACCAAAGCGAGTGGGCCAAAGACAAGGATGTGCTGCATGTGTTCCCGCATTGGAACTGGAAAGAGGGACAAGACGTGGACCTGTGGGTATACACCAATGCCGAAGAAGTGGAGCTTTTCCTGAACAGTAAATCACTGGGTGTCAAAGCAAAAACCAAAAACGATTTACACCTGATGTGGCGCGTGCCTTATGAGCCGGGAACAATCAGAGCAGTTTCGCGCACCAGTGGCCAGGTCGTTCTTGAAAAAGAAATAAAAACAGCCGGGCAACCAGCCCAAATCCGTTTGACAGCCGACCGGTCTGAAATTAAAGCCGACAGCTACGACCTGTCGTTTATTACTGTTGAAGTACTGGATGAAGCCGGGACGCTGGTTCCCGATGCCAGCAATCAAATCGAGTTCGAACTGCATGGCAACGCCTCGCTTGCAGGAGTAGATAATGGTGATCCTACAAGTCACCTCTCATTCAAAGGTTCAAAAATGAACGCATTTTACGGAAAATGTCTGGCCATCATTCAGGCTGGCGATCATGCTGCAACGGTCTCCTTAACTGCTCATGCTAACGACCTAGTACCCGCGACCATTCAATTGCAATTAACCAAATAACATTCAATCCATGAATTATAGCATACCAATTTCAATCCAACAGGGATTTACCTTCAAGCACACGCTTGTTCTAATCATTCTTATCATATCAAGCCAGGTACTTGTTGCTCAAAAACACCACGTAGATCTGGAAGTAGAACAAAAAATCGATCAGATTATAAAGCAGTTGACTTTACGTGAAAAAGTGGATCTGTGTCATGCCCAATCCAAGTTTAGCTCTTCAGGTGTCCCCCGGCTGGGCATCCCTGAAATTTGGATGTCTGACGGTCCGCATGGCGTTCGCGGCGAAATCAACTGGGACAATTGGGGCTATGCCGGATGGACGAATGATTCCATTACTGCCTTCCCGGCATTAACTGCTTTGGCAGCCAGTTTTAATCCGGAATTATCTTACCAGTATGGTCTGGCTCTTGGTGAAGAAGCCCGCTATCGCAAAAAGGATATCCTGCTCGGACCAGGGGTAAATATATACCGTACGCCACTCAATGGGCGAAATTTTGAATATATGGGTGAAGATCCGTTTTTGGCATCAACGATGGTGGTACCCTACATCAAGGGCGTTCAACAAAACGGTGTCGCTGCTTGTGTCAAACACTATGCATTAAACAACCAGGAAAAATGGCGTGGTCATATCAACGTCAATGTTGACGAACGGACCCTGAACGAGATTTATCTCCCGGCTTTCAAAGCAGCTATTGAAGAGGCCGGCGTGTGGGCCCTGATGGGTGCTTACAATAAATATGCAGGGCAGTACGCCACTACCAACAAAGTGCTGATGAATGACATTTTGAAAGGCGACTGGGCTTTTGACGGTGTTGTGGTAAGTGACTGGGGAAGTGCTCATGATACAGACGAGGCCGCCCTGAATGGCCTGGATATAGAAATGGGAAGCTGGACCAATGGCTTAACGGCTTCACGCGATTTTGCCTACAACGATTATTATTTGGCTGATGCCTTCTATGAAAAACTGAAAAGCGGTGAAATCGCTGAGTCTGTCGTTGATGATAAAGTCCGCCGCATCCTTCGGCTCATGTTTCGAACCAATATGAATCCTTCACGACCACTTGGACGCATGAATAACAAGGAACATCATGACATTGCCTGCAGCGTGGCTACCGAAGGCATTGTATTGTTAAAAAATGACGACCATTTCTTTCCCGTAAATACTCAGGAGGAAATGACGATTGCTGTGATTGGTGAAAATGCGACTCGGCAAATGACTGTTGGCGGAGGTTCGTCAGAGTTGAAAGCCCAATATGAAATTTCGCCGTTGGAGGGCATTCAAAGGCGTTTTTCCAAGGCCACAATCCTTCACGCCATGGGCTACGCTTCGGGCCCTTCAGCTTATGGTCAGGTGATACCGTCCGGGTTAAACCAGGACAGCCTTCGCCTTGCAGCACTCGAGATTGCCAAAGCAGCCGACATCGTGCTGTTTGTGGGTGGCCTGAACAAAAACCATCACCAGGATTGCGAAGGGGGTGATCGATTATCATTTGACCTGCCCTTCGACCAAAATTCCCTGCTGCAAGAGCTCATCGCTGCAAACCCCAATACTGGGGTCATATTAATTAGTGGCAATGCAGTTGCGATGCCCTGGCTTAACGAGGTCAAAGGCCTTGTGCAAGCCTGGTACCTGGGTAGCGATGCCGGCTCCGCCATAGCCGATGTCATCAGCGGCGACGTCAACCCTTCAGGAAAATTACCATTCAGCTTTCCGGCTAAGCTTGAAGACAATGCCGCCCATCACTTTGGTGAGCTGTCTTATCCGGGCGACAGCATCAACCAGTACTACAAAGAAGGGATTTTGGTCGGATATCGCTGGCACGATACAAAAAAGATCAAACCCTTGTTTCCATTCGGGTACGGTTTATCTTATACAAACTTCAAGTACAGCAATGTTAAAACAGACAAAAAAGCTTATGCTCAAACCGATACTATCATCGTCACCTTCAACCTCCAAAACACCGGAGCGCTTGCCGGAGCAGAAGTGGCACAACTCTATATTTCCGACCCCGAATGTTCAGTCATGCGACCGGCCAAAGAGTTGAAAGGCTTTGATAAAGTTAGGCTTCAACCCGGAGAGATGAAACAAGTGTCGATCACAATTCCGGTAAGTAGCCTGGCTTTCTATTCTGAATCAGATAAAAACTGGGTGGTTGAACCTGGAAAATTTGAATTGTTAATTAACAGTTCCTCGGCTCACAACAGGTTAAATCAAATGATCACTGTAAGCCAATAAAACAGGAAGGTATTGCAAAAAAGCAGCGCCGGATTTTGTACTAAACAAGAATCCGGCGCTGCCTCTTCATAAGCTGATCCAAATCAATCATTCTTCAAAACATTTTGATCTACTCCGGTTCCGGCCAACCAAGCCGGATATGCATCCAAGACCCGCTGCGGAGCACGGGTATACCAGGCATAACCAACCCTCCGCTCCCGGCTTACCTCGTCCATTGAGTAAAGCAATTTACTGTTTCGGTCTGAAAATAAAGGCCTTTCGGTTCCCAGTTCATAATAGCGGGCCCAAATGGGTGGCGCCTCCGGATCATGAACCACCCGCCGGTCTATGGTTAGTGTTTTCCATTGCGACTCGACAGGCTCTGCCTCGAAGGTTTCCACCCGGGTATTGTAAATACGGGAATCGGCAAACCACTTCACCGCACATTGGATGGCCTGAATGACTCGTTGATCCGGCTCATCAATATCCATCAGAAACTGCACAATAGATGTGCTCTCTGCGTTGCAGATGGATGGCGGCTCATAAGCTCTGGCCCACGCTGGTTGAAGCGTGGTTGCATCGTGCTGTTGGCACCAGGCTGTCAATCGGCCCTGATCAACAATCTGACAATTCAGAATGCATTCCAGTCCATTTTCGTAAGCGCGATTGATCTGCGCTCGCATCACCTCGTCCACAAACGAAAAAGAGGAATCCTGCCGGATAATCATTCTCAGTGTATACATGATTCCCATATACGCCCCGTCGTTGAAGGTGATATGCCGGCTGTAATTATCTTTCAGGGGATAATATTGCGGCCAGCCGCCATTTTCGTATTGTGCATCAAGAATAAACTCGAGCCCCTTCAAACAACCTTCCTTGTATTTATCAATCTGGGTTTCAGTATAGACTTTTGCCAGGTATTGAGTTTGCGGATAAGTCGTCGCGTTGTCGAAAGTCGTTTCAAGTTCATCTTTTGTTTCCAGCAGCCGCGCTTTTTGCTCACTGGTCAGCACCGCCCGCATATCGTAATTTTTAGGCCAACCGCCATTGCTCCGCTGAAATAGCAGCATGTTATCAGCTATCTTCGTAATTTCCGACTCATCGTATCGTGCCTGATCCGGCAGCGGATTGATGATATTCCCCTCATCACGGATGCCATACCAGTGTGCCGAACTATTCGAAAACTCAGACTTCGTTTTCGAAATACGATTGGATGTATCCTTATCGGCTTGGGCAAAAATCGGAAACGAGTAGGTCACCACCAGTAAAACAAATATTAAAAGTTTCATTTCTTGAATGATTACAATGTTTTATAGACAAAATTATCAAACCGTACCTGACCCTCGCCAAAAGCATAAATTCCAGCACGCAGACTTAAAAACTCGCCAAACACATTGTGATGGAATCCACTGGCTTCGATGGTGCGTTCCACCCTTTCCCAGTCTTCCCCATCAGCACTAAAATAAAAGCTGACTTCGTTTCCGTCATTCAAAATTCGCAAAAATCCGTGATCACCCAAGCGGTTTTCTTCCCGTATTTTGGCATTCTTTTGGTTGTAAACCGTAAATCGTTCCGAATTGACAGCGATACGCATGTTCCCTTGTTCGTTGTAGAACAAGCAAAGGCCAGCGGTTACGCCCTCATCCAAGGTATATTCAACGTGAACCTCATACTTTTTATCGGACGAATTAACCAGCAAAGGAGAGCTTTCATCAAACGAATTTCCTTCGCCCCGTAAAACCAGCGCTCCACCATCCAATGCAACCCGGCTGGGTTCGTAAAGTTTAAAAAACTGCCATTGCAATCCCAACTCGTCACCCGAAAAGTCATCCGAAAGTCCGATGGCCTTTTCCGACTTTTCACCAGATGGAATGGGAATTTCATCACTACTGTTGACGCCTTCGGGCACCCGGAACCAATCGTCTTCTGTCCACTCAACAGGCAGCATCAAAGTTTGCCGGCCCAGTGTATGGAAATGCTTTTCATATCCGTGATACAGGATCCACCAATTGCCATCCACATCATCGACCAAAGTGCCATGTCCCTGACTCCACCAGCGTTCATTTCGGCTTTCCGTGTGCACAATCGGGTTGTAGGGTGAATTCTCAAATGGCCCGTAAGGTGACTTTGAGCGTGCGGAGACCACCATGTGCGAGGTGGCCGGCCCGGCTGTTCCCCCTTCGGCAACAATCAAGTGATAATAACCATCTTTTACAGTCGACTTGGGTGATTCGAGGCAAAAACATTCGGTGCTCCAACTCTCAGGGAATTCCCAACCGTCATAATTATGAACAGGATCGCCCTCGGTAGCCAAGCCATCATCGGTTAATTTGATAATATAGCCCTTCGAAAGGTATAGAAAACGGTTTCCTTCATCATCAACCACATGTCCGGGATCGATAAAACCGGGCAAGTTCAAATCAACCGGATCAGACCAGGGGCCTTCTGGAGATTCTGCTGTAACCACCCAATTGGTTCCTCCAGCCGGGAAATAGATGTAGTAGGTGTCCTGGTGTTTAATCAGGTCGGGTGCCCAAACTGAACCTACATATTCGTGCAAAGCATGGCTAATTCGTTTCCAGTTAATCAGGTCGGTGGAATGCCAAACCAGCAAGCCGGGATAGTAGTCAAAAGAGGAATGGGTCATGTAAAAATCAGAACCCACCCTAACGATGGATGGATCAGGATAATCACCCCCCAATACCGGGTTTTGGAAATGTCCGGTGTCCGAAGACGCCTGAGCATCGTTTGGCACTTTTTCTCCCGGCTGACTACAGGAAATCAAGAAGCCGGTCAATACGATCAAAATTGCAAGTGTCTTTTTCTTCATGTGTTTAAGTTTTATGATCATTTTAAGTACTGCGAATTATTTAGTGTCCTATTTCTAGTCTTTAATAATCTGTGATAGAAGCGATATGGAAAACATTAAACAGGTCCGTGACCTTAGTTCCATTCTATTTTCAGATCTTTTATTAAGGTTGCTCCACTTCCAACCGAGCCCGTGTGCTGAAATCCAAAACCTCCAAATTGGTTTGGCGTAATCTCCGCTTCCATATTCACTTCGCTCACCACTTCCTGATGGTTGGACGCCTTGTAATAATCTGCCGGCGTTTCGGCGTGAACCAACAGTTTGTTGCCTTTTACCTCGACGGTTAAGTAGCAATCAGGCCGGTAGCACGATGCAGAAACCGGTTCGCTTATTACGACGGCATTTCCGTCAATGTATTGCATCAAGATAAAGTCGATGGCATCGTGGTATTTCGTGGTTCTTACCAGGCGTAAAGCATAACCATTTAAAGTTTTCGTATCCAATTTGATCCACACATCCATGTACTGTGCTTTGGCACTGCTAAAGCCTTGTCCTGCTGTTTTTGCAGGGACCGCCGTAAAACTGATTTTCATATCACCAAACTTCATCTCAACGGGTGTATAACGCAATCGTGCCCCTTTACTTGCCTGAACAAGTCCGGTATCTTTGGATGCACCATCGATCCCTGCGCCATAATACCAGGGATCATTGATGCTATCCACCGCCCATTCGTAGCCTTGTGTATCCGCAGGTTTATAGCAGTCAAGAGTCCAAAAGCCTGGCCTAACATCAGCCTGATAGGCGGTCGACATGCTTGCTAAATCCACATTCCAGGACTGGCCGTGCCCTTTTACATCTACCGCTGAAATTGCCTGACGAGTAATTGCGGGAACCGGTTTTCCGGGCTTACACCGAAGATGGTTAGGTGCAACTGTAACCATGATGTAATAGCCAACATCTCCTTTTGACAGCACATACTCAAGCCTGGGTTCATTAAATCGCGATACGGCTATTTCGATTGGCTTGGTTCCTTTTGCATCGGCACACCGGTACCAGGTTACCAGCGACTGGTCTGGGAATCGCATGTCTAACTCGTAATTAACGGTCAGTTTCCCGTTGTTGCCTTTGATAATTTTCGGAAATGAAATGAAGTCCGGTGGATTCAACATGGCGGGAGAAATATAAAGAACGCTTGCAGATTCCAGTCCGGTAGCCGTTGAAGCCGTTACAATCACCTCTTTTGTTTCGTCAAGCCGGTTGGTTGGGATCACTTCACAAGAGCCGTCCTCTCCGATTTTCAATTCAACAAGTGATTCATCTTCGGAGGCAATCGCCCAGTTGACCTGTTCTCCGGTTAACTCGTAATTTCCAAACTTATTCACGGTGGCATTTAAAACAACGGTTTCTTTCCCTGTTTCAAGGGTGTCCTGGCTGGGCGAAATCAAAAGCTGGGTAGCCAGATTGTGATAAGCTTTTCCATCTTCTTTTTCGGCTGCCAACACCAAGTCCTTCATTCCTATCGGATCCCAATCATCGTCACCCCGAAGCAAATTATAGGTATTGTAAATCACTTCATTATTTAGTGTGAAACGATACGCGTCTAAAACTGGTTTACCAGCCATATCCACGGTTGCATAAGCATGTTGCGCGCCGATCAAAATCGGTTCACCATTCAGGCGCACATGATACTGGTAATTTCGTGCTTCTTTGGCTGGCTGGTCTCTCCAACTTATGGACGAAAGCGTCTCAGAATGAAAACGGGTGTCAACGACTGCCAGCTGGCCTCCTGCTTTTGTAAAATACTGATTTCCCCGTGTAAACGAAGTGATATCGCAATTCAAAAAAACAGCTCCCGTTTCGGTCGTCCAATAGAATGGCTTTCCGCTGTAGAAATCGAAAGTACAATTCAAATAAACCGCCGAACCATTCAGGGCATCGTCGGTCGATTCAAAATGACAACGATCGAATAAGGTGCGTTTACTTCCCCAAAAAGGCCCCAGGTTCAAACGGCTGATAAAATTCGTGTTGCGGGCAACCACCTTGTCTCCAT
>ENA-ORCU01000318-ORCU01000318.1-marine-metagenome-genome-assembly--contig:-NODE-318-length-19444-cov-2.461455_pt1 | contig 19444 bp, 16 predicted proteins | sample MGYA00248631_ERZ508512 | MGnify/ENA primary metagenome ERZ508512 (study PRJEB26183, sample SAMN06268844) | marine metagenome | isolation source: Tt an P1 anaerobic enrichment on pine from sediment taken...
TAACAAACGAAACTAATTTGTAAATATATTAACAGTGTGTGATTTAGTATATATAAACCAAACAAAAACACTTTAAACACACCTGAAAGACTCTACTATATGCAAAATCACAAATTACCGATATTGACAAAACTGCAATATTTGCAAATATGTGAAATAGTGAAATTTGCAAAACTACAATATTTACAAATTGCCAAAAACAGCCCTAACCCCTGAAGCGGCTTAGCAGCCATAAGTGCTCTCAAGCGTTAAAGCCCTTAACGCCTTGGAGGCTTTAGGGCCTTAAACGGCCTAAAGACCTTAGGGGGAAAAGACACTTGGCAGGCTAGAGACGTTCTGCCTCCCTATGCGTTTGTATTGCCAATCAACCAAAAAAGTTCTAATATTCCTCCTAAGTCCCTAATGAACTGCAACCACCTTTCCTTAGAGATAGGCGACTGACTTTCGGTTAGCCCAAACTTGATTTCTTACAGCTGCCTTGTGCAATCACTCTCAACCCCCTATTTCAAAGCATGGACAGAATTCTTCCATTTAACGCTCAACATCTCGAGGCAGCATGCAAAGTGCTAGCTGACACAGAGCGTGGCCTTACCGGTCCCCAGATAGAGCACCTTCTTCAAGACTGCCGCCTTGAGGATGTCTCGCAAGAGATGACCAAATGGAAAAGACTATTTAATTCCCTAGCAAAGGCCCAAAACACTCACCAGGTTGGCAATCATTTGATCATGTTTATCAATCGTGCCCTTAACCCAGTGAGTTATGCCCGAGATAAAGAGAAGTTTGCTTGGCGCAGAAGTGAACTTAATGTGGTTTTGTCGTTCTCTGGCTTCAGCGTCAGAGAGGATGGGAAAGTTGTTCGCACAAAAGCAGAAACCACCCTTAAGGCAGCTCGTGCTCGTGCGGGTGCACTTCGGGCAACCCTTGAAGATCGAGGTTCCCATCCTGAGATACTTAAATATTGTCGTGCTGAGCTCGTGGATGAAAATTACTTCCACGCCGTGCTTGAGGCAATAAAGGGGGTGGCTGAACGAATCAGGATTCTTTCTGGACTGACAACTGATGGGGCAGAACTAGTGAACACTGCTTTTTCAGTAAAGACCCCTATTCTCGCCATCAACACTCTCAAAACTGAAACTGAGGTAAGTGAGCAAAAGGGATTTAGCAATATTCTAGTGGGGCTTTTCGGAGCCGTGAGAAACCCAACGGCTCACGCCCCGAAGGTAACGTGGACAATGAGCGAAATAGATGCCTTAGATGTTCTTTCATTGATTTCGTTTGTACACAGGAAACTGGATGGATGCACAAATTTATAACCGCCACTTCAGGACCGAGTCCTTAGAAAAAACAGCCCCTATGGCTACTATCAACACTGATATTCATTACCTCCTTGATGAGACCAAACCGTACTTCTCTGACCACAAGCTCGAACGTTTTGATCGGTCTCAGTACCGAGATCTGCAATATACCCACACCTCTTCCGACAACGCCGAGGTTCTGCTGTCTATGGTGCGAGGCACGAACCACCCAGACTATCACGGCCTTTCATGGCTGGAACTTCTTCCCACAAACCCGGATGACTACAAACATCTGCAAGATTGGGAGCGCTGGGCCCATGAAGGAAAAATGAAAAGGGGCTGGAAATGTATTCTTGAGATGAGACAAAACCCGAACTATTACTTGGATTCAATCGGGAAAAACCATTGGTCCTTTTGTAAAATCGGCGACTTCTATTACATTACCCAAGGCAACCACAGGACAGTTATGGCAAGATTCCTCCTCTCACTAAACGGTTTACCGGAGGTCATCCGCGGTGTCTCGGTAACGGAAATCCATCTTCCACAACAAGAGCATCCGAAGACACCTCTCCCTTTGCTGAAGCGCCTCACCAGGCGACTTTCCCCTTAACAGCGCCAGCAAATAGAAAACGCTACTAAGCGTTCCCTGTATGCTGTGGATTTCCGTAACGGCCTCCTGTCTCGGGCACATGGACAACTCATGAATATTGATGATTTGGAATTACTACATAATCGGATCGAGAATTCCTGCCTTTCTTTGTTCTCTGATGGGCACTATAAAAACGCAGCAAGCCAGGCGATGATTGAAGTGGAACTAGCTATCAAAGAAAAATCAGGAATATTTGATAAATATGGGTCTAAATTGATCAATTATTTGTTTGGGAAGGGCGATGGCTTAAAACTAAAGGTACCATTTGGTGAAAGACTACAAAATCAGGCTATGGAATTTTTTAAAGGTTCCTTTTCATATTATCGGAACTACCTTGCCCATGATGGCAGCAAAGCTAATAAAAAACAGTGTTTTCGCATCTTAATATTGGCCAGTGAACTACTCGAATTAATTGATGCCTCGTCTATTAGCTTCCTTTCAATAAAGGGCGCAAAAGGCCTTGTGGAAGCTGGTGCTTTCCCAACAGAAGAAGATTTTTACAAGTTATTAAGACTTATTGACGGATACTGGATATGCTTTGATGACTACAGTGGTTTACTTGAGGACCTAGCACGGAATGGCTTTTCTTATGATCAAGTCGAAATATTACTAGAAATGGATTTAATTAATATCCAATCAAGAGAAATAAAACTACCAGAAGAACAACAATGGAGTAGCGAAACGGAAACTATTGATTTCTTCTTTTCAACCGCTCTAGGCAAAAAAATACTCAAAGACAACAGCTTATAAAAATCCAGCCAACAAACACATATCATGCATTCCTCGGAGGTAGTGGCACTCACACGTCTGCCTGGCGGAGCTAGGTGCTCGGACGCCTAGTCCAGCCGCTTATAAATATCACTTCAGGGCGGGGCACCCTCAAGTGCCTCCGCCCGTCTAGACCCTGAAAGATCTGACATACCTGCCAACGCCGGGCTTTTGCTGCACACATCGGGCTTTTGCTGCACGCTATCAGGCTTTTGCTGCACGCTATCAGGCTTTTGCTGCACACGGTGCAACCTGTCACCTTCCATATGCAGGCCAATCATTCCCAAACTCTCGGCGTCACTAACCAGTTCGCGACGCCGATGGCGAAGTGGTCCCCCACTTATTTCTCCAGCCACAACCCTGATCAAGTTGTCAATGATCCACCCTCCTCTAGGGGCCTTGCTATGGCTCAACATATGCCGAGCGATGGCCTGAGAGATCCCGTGCCGTAACCTAGCTATTGGAGCAGGATTATATCCACGCCAGATGTCCTTCTCCAACAAGGTGCAGAGTGCCTTTCCTAGCTCCACTCTCCACAATGACCGCTCTCCGCGATCCAGGGGATTGCGGCGGGTAATGAGGGTTCCGTCGGACCTCCGCGCCATGTCTACATGGTCAACCAAGTGGCCGAGACAGCACAAGGAAGCTGGTTCCCTAATCTCGACTACAGCCGCCATTAGCTCATCCAAGAGCCGCCGGAACTGTTCGCCAGATCCTACCCCTGAAACGCGCCGAACGCGGGCTGGATCAACAAGAATTTTTATCCGTCCGTCCTCTAGGTCGCGCCGCCGCTCCGCACAATAGAGCAGAGCATCCATAACATCGGCGTGAGCCTGACCCAACTTGCCTACCACGCGAACCACCCCCCAACTCGTAGCAACCTGCCTATCCAACCAGCTTGGCCGCCGAGTTGGCTGATAAATTCCAAGCCGGTGCTCCTTGGCCGTGGCCGTGGGCATTTTTGCCTGCCCACGGCGATCAGAAATCGTCATCTTGCATCTCCTCAGGCCTGATTGATGATCTCCCCGCCTGCAGCGACACTACCCCTCTGCCCCGTGGCGCTTCGCGACGCCGCTCGGCTGGAAGCCACTGAGTAGTTTCTCCGCGCCAGTGGCACCTGACACTTCCTGTTTGGCCCTGCCTCTGCTTGCCGATGATGATCTCAGCGTCGTTTCCGTGCTCCTTTGTACAGGTACGATCCGGGCTCTTGCAGTCCTCGCAATAGACCGCCTCTCGATAGCAAAAAAGAATGATGTCGGCATCCTGCTCGATGGCACCCGACTCGCGCAGATCGGCCATGGTGGGCCGCTTGTCGGTGCGGTTTTCAAGGGAGCGATTAAGCTGGGAAAGAGCGATGACCGGCACATCAAGCTCCTTCGACAATCGCTTCAAGGACCTGGATATCTCGGCAACTTCCTGCTCTCTGGTATTGTGCCGGCCCGCTACAACAGGCATCAGTTGCAGATAGTCAATAACAAGCAGGCCCAGCCCTTTTTCGTGTTTTGCTGCATACTGCTTGGCAGCGGCCTTGACTTGCAATACTTGCCCTGGCAGATCATCTACCTCCAACGGTAACTGAGCTATATCGTCCCCTGCCCTCACCAAGCGCTCCCAGTCTGCATCTGTCAGATTTCCCTTACCTGCCCTGAGGACCGCGATATCTACTCCAGATTCGGCCGCCAGCAAACGCTGGCCGATCTGGATCCTGCTCATTTCGTAGGACTCGATCAAAACCGCCTTTCCCGTTCTGGCAACTAAAGTAGCTATCCCCAAAGCCAGTGCCGACTTGCCCATACTCGGCCGCCCTGCAACAATAACCAACTCCCCTGGCCTTAAACCGCCGGCCAGCACTTCATCGAGTTCAGGCAAACCTGTAGACAACGCAGGTGGCTTATCGGATTCGAGGTCCCTAAACGTGTCAAGCAACAAACCAGTCAAAGATAAGTCCCGGCGCTGACGCGGAACGGCCGCCTCGACGGCGCCAGCCAGAAGCGCCGTCGCTTCGTTAATACTGGGAGCCCCGGCCGCCTGATTTGCAACCTCAATCAGGCGCCTGGCAGCGGCTGCCTCTTGTACCAGTCGGCAGTAATAGCTAATGTTGGCAGCGGTTGGCACATAATCGACTAGCACACCAAGGTAGCTGCTGCCACCGACCTCTTCGAGTTCACCGCGTTTCTGCAGGGCAGAGGTCAGAGTGATCAGATCGGCAGGCTCGCCCCGCTCCGCTAACCCAATTAGTGATTCAAAAATTTTGCGGTGGCCAGGTCGAGAAAAATCTTCCGACTTGACCAACTCAAGGGCCACATTTAGGGCCTCGTTTTCCAGCAGTATGCCGCCAAGAACGGACATTTCTGCTTCTAAATTTTCGGTGGCAATCATCTATTCCCCCTCAATCCTCAATCAAGGCCACGACGCTCGCGAACTTCTTGTAATTTTGGTTTCCGTCCGCGTTTAGATATTTTAGAGGAAACCTTGCCCCCTCCTTCAGGGCGAGGTGATTCATCTGGTCCATGAATGCCAGTATCACTATCTTGCTTTTGTTCTTTCTGCCCGTTCCTGGCATCTAGCCAAGCCAAAAAGTCCTTTGTCGGATATACAACCCTCTCTCCAACTCTCAGCGATGGCGGCCCCTTTCCAATGGAATCAAGATTGGCCATTCTTTTCGGAGAAAAAAATGGGAAATAGTCCTTAACCTGCGTACGAAGAATGAGCGGCGGGAAAATGTCTACAAGATCAACAAATCGGTATTCGTTTGCCATGGTAGTAACCTCCTTCGGCCTTGAGATGTTCCCACCATACAGAACTGGGTTCCCGCTATCTAGTTGCGTGTTTTTATATATTTATATTTTTTTTGACAATACCCGACCATCAAGATATAATATGGCCCCAGGAGAGACAATGATAGAGAAATGTAGAAAACCTGGCCGGCCTAGCGGGACAGAAAAATATGGGGAAAAATCACCGAAGAAGCTACTGGACTTGCTCAAGACAAAAACTTGGGCATTGACTTGTGCCTACTACTTGTCTGACTCGGATAGTCCGGCTAGCTCAAATGCAATTGCAAGAGCTGCAAACAGTGAGATCGACGCTGGTGAGTGGGCTTGGAAATACGATGCAGCATGTTGGTCTCGGTGGCGTCGGGGCATCCGCGGAGCCAAGCCAAAAACGGTACGCGACCTTTGGGAAGAACCTCAGGATGCATATTTTATTGGTCCATGGGTAGATCACAAAGATGGGATCCCAGGTGGTGGGGCTTTTGTACCTCTATGGACTGCTCTCAATGCCTCAGCGGGCCTAAGAACAGAATGGAAAGCAATCTCAAAGCAAGCGTGGGAGGGATGGGGGCCACGAATAACGGTAGGGAAAGGCACTCCCTCCCCTGACCTAGTTCCGGATCCTGACTTTGTGCCTTCCTCTCAGGATTTTCGTTCAAATACAAGTCTGCACATTTTCTTGACGCGCATAGTCTCTTCTCTTAGCGTCTCAGGCTTGTTGGCACTCGTCGCAGCAATTACCTTGGCCAGGATTGACGGAACAAATAAGCTTCTACTATTTGATCCAGACCCTGCGTTACCCTACTCCCTCCATCCTTCTGTTCGTTTCGACCTATACCGCTCCCTCGAGAAAATCAATATCCCATTCCAAGAAATCGCCTTCGTAGCCAAACATTTTGGCCTGAAAATGCATGACTGCAGTACTCTCGCTTATGATCAATATTTAAAGTTACGGTGGAGAGGAAATGACAGAGCCTCCATGTTGGGACAGGTGACCGAAGAAGAATGGCGGGACATTTTTGGGACATCGTGCTAAAGGGGGCGAATGGGAACCCCCTGGGAACCCTTGGGACACTCCTGGGACAGTGAGTGTCCCAGGAGGACACTTTTCCGTCGCGTAAGTTATTGTTTTTATTAGGTCTACCATATTCGTAACGGTCTCAAAAACCGTTGCCTTCCGGGCGTGCCGGTTCGACTCCGGCCTTCGGCACCATCCAATTTAAAAGGGGCTGCGCTTTACGGCGCAGCCCCTTTTCGTTTCTCCGAACTTCATGGCTTGTATTCGAATTCCGAGGGGAGAGGTCAGGCGGGAGATACGGCCTGGCCGTCGGCACCTTCGAAATCGCCGGCAACCCGGTTGCGGCCCTCTTTCTTGGCCCGATAGAGCGCTTGGCTGGCACTGGTGATCAGTTCTTCCATGGCCGTTGTTTCATCCGGCCTGATGCTGGCCACCCCGATGCTGACGGTGACCGTGCCCAAGGCGCCTTCTCCATTGTGCGGGATGTCCAGGGCCTGCACCTGGAGACGGATCTCTTCAGCCAGTTCGATTGCCGCGGCCATGCCCGTATCGCGCAGAATGATGGCGAATTGCTCGCCGCTGAAACGGGCGATGTGGTGGGCTTCGCAGTCCCGCGCTGCTTCGACCAGAGTCTGGGCAATACTTTTCAGGATCTGGTCGCCTGCCTGGTAGCCGTAGGCTTGGTTGAACTGCTCGAACAGGTCGATATCGACCAGGATCATGGCCAGGCAGGAACCGTTCATGGCGGCGTGGCGCCAGACCGAGGTCAGTGATGCGTCAAAACTGCGGCGATTGGCGATATCTGTCAACGGATCGAGCAGGGCCTGGCGGCGCAGATAGTGCTGAACGCGGCGGCGCTGCTGCACCTCAAGCTCCAGTTTTATGTTGGCCTGCTCCAGCTTGTCGGTGCGATCCGCCACGCGTCCCTCCAGGTCGCCCCGCACAATGCGCAACTGCTCCAGGGCATCGGCCAGTTTGCGGGTGCGGCGGTTGAACCAGTAGGTAAAGGCGCCGAACTCGTCCGTGCGGTTGAGATCAAGGCACAACATCTCTTCGGCGTTGGTGTCCACGGCCGTTTTCAACTGCTGGGTGATTCTGGCCAGTGGCCGTATGAGAATACGATCAAGGGTCAGAAAAGCACCGATGACAGCCCCTGACACCCCGATGATCAGGGTCAGCATCAGAGCCCGATAGAGGGCCGTGGCGGCCGAGATGGCGTGGCTGATGGGGGTTACCGTGACAATTTTCCAGTAGGTGCTCGGCACATGAAAGATGGCGATGGAGCACGGTTCGTTTAGCAGCAGATCACCCTTGGTGGTGAAATGCTTCAGCAGAATGTCTTCGTCGTGGCCGTCGGGCCAGGGGTCCTGCAGTACGGAGGCGATCCGTTCCGCCTCAACGACAGATACCAGATCGCTGTCTTGGGCGATGCGTTCGGACATGGTACGGTCGAACCGGTCGGACTGCCTGACCCTGTCCAGAAGGGCTGTGGAGCATTCCTGCAGGGCCGCGGCGATAGACTGAAAAACCGGCACGCGCTGGCCCAGTTCCACGGCCTGAATGTATTCGATATGCTGGCGGCCGAACTTGTCCCGATAACTGTTCTGGGTACGCGGGACGTCGGGAAAGGAGAGAAAGGTGCCGTTGCGATCGACCGCAAAGGCATAGCCACCCATTTTGGTGGCTTCGCCCTCGAAGAAGGCCTCCATGCCTTCGAGCTTCAGGTCGACGGTCACCACCCCGATGAAGCGGTCCTCGCGGTAGATGGGCGCGGTACAGGTTACCATCGGCACGTAGGTGTGCGGATCCATGTAGGATCTGGACCAGAAGACCTTGTTGGGCGTCAGGAAGCGCCCGGGCACGTACCATTCCTCATGATGGTAGCCGGCGCCGCGCGGGTCGTCGTAGTCCGCAACGAACTCGAGGGTGCCTTCGGCGTTGCGGCCCCAAAAGAAGCTGCGCCGCACGAGGCGCGGGGCAAAGGCGTACGGTTCGTACCATACCCCGCCGCCGATGATGTAGGAGGAGGGCCCCAGTTGCTCCATGAGGTGGGGGATGAACCGCATGTGATCATCGACCTTCAGGGGCAGGTTGGCGGCCGTGGTGGCCATGGCTCGCGCCAGGGATTCGGCGACCGCGATTCGCTCGCCGAGTTGGGCCACCATGGTGTTGCCGATCTGGTTGACCAGGCGGAAGGACTGTTCCTCCATGCGCGGTCGGCCGATCCGGTCCATAATGAGGGTCAGACTGATGATAAGAATGACCAGAAGGAAGAAAAACACAAGGGGGGTGCGAAACTGAAGGCTGTGGTACCAACGTACGGAAAAGGGTTTTTCGTTCATTCCGGACCTCGAAAGGCTGGTGGGAGGCGGGAATGCCTTCCCTTTTCATGGCGAGAATAGCATAGGCGTTTGCCCGGCGCCCACTTTTTTTAATTCGCATACGTTTCTGATGGAGCGAAAGATAACACGAGGATATGAAAACGCACGTTTCCGTTTGGTTCAAAGATTTACTGGACAGCCAATCGGCCCCTCCTATACCATGACGGAGGTTCAAGAGCGGTAAAGCAAGGCGTTTTTAAGCTTTTTCCCTCTATTTTCCATCTTGCGACCGGCCCTGTTTTCGCAACGGGGACGACAGTCCATGCGTTTTCTGACCGCCTGCCGAATCCGCCGTCGCGAAACGATGAAACGATAACCTTGACTTCATGATCAATCTACTCGACCTCATCGACGAGTCCACCCTGAACAAGATCATGACCGCCTATACCAAGGCTACCGGCATGGGCGGCGGTATCTACGATCCCGAGGGCAACATCCTTGCCGGGCCGTACAATTTTTCCGACTTCTGTCTTAATTACTGTCGCGGCAGCGCCAAGGGGCGCAAGAAATGTCTGGCCAGTGCCCGTTTCGGTGCCCACGAAGCCATGCGTCCGGATGCCAATGCCATCTACGCCTGCCTCAACGCCGGGCTGGTGGAGTGTTCCGCTCCCGTTGTCGTCGAAGGTCAGTTGATCGCGGTCATCATTTGCGGCCAGGTGCGGACCGAAGACTATGAAATCGACCGGGATCTGGCCGTGCACCACGCCATCGACATCGGCATTCGGGATATTTCCGGGTACCTGGAGGCCTTGTACCGCATTCCCAAGATCGGCTACGGGCAACTGAAGGACTATGCCACCCTGCTGAAAATCATCGCCCATACCACCGGCACCCTGGCAACCAACAACAGGCGTCTGAAAAACCTTTCGCGCAAAAGGTTGTTCCAGCTCTACAACAGCGTTTCCGACTACATCATCGCTACCGATGTCGACGGCAACATCGAAATGCAGAACAAGGCCCTGCTCACCGCCCTGGGACAGCCCGACGCCGACCTCACCGGCGAGTTTCTGCCCTCGCTCTTTCTGGACGACTCCCGCATCGTTCAGGAGTTGGACAAGCTGCGTGGCGAACGTGACGTTCCCGACCGATTGAGCGTAGGCCTGCTGCTCTCGGACAAGAAGCTGGCCCAGGTCGATGCCTCCATTTCCCGGATAGAAAACGAACAGGGCGAACTGCAGGGATATGTGGCGGTCATGCGGGACATGTCCGAAGAGAAAAACATAGAAAAAATGAAAAGCGATCTCTTCGGCATGCTCACCCACGACATGATCAACCCAATCCTGGCGGTAAAATCGGCCCTGAAACTTCTGCTCGACGGCCAGGTGGGTCCTCTTACCACCGACCAGAAGGACATCCTGCAAATGGCGGCCAGCACCAACAATGACCTGATGGGCATGGTCTCGGATTTTTTGGATGTTTATCGGCAAAGTTACGGCATGCTGGTGCTGCGCCGCTCCCTGTTCGATATTCACCAGGCGCTGCAGGAGGTCATCAACCAGTCCTACTATTTCTGCCAGGACCGCCAGGTCAATATCGTTTACCATTCGGAATTCAAGGAGGAACTGGCGTATTTTGGTGACCGCATCCGGCTGCTGCGGGTGTTTGCCAATCTGCTGGACAACGCCATCAAGTTCAGCCCGGAACAGGGAATGATTACCATCGAAACCAGGCCGCTGACGGCGTCGGACGCCAAGGGCACTGTTTTTCCTCCCCTGCAGGAGGAGGACTCCTACATCCTGGTTTCCTTTCACAACTTCGGAAACCCTCCTCCCCAGGAGGAGCTCGACCGGCTGTTCGACCGATTTTTTACCAGCAACCACAAAAACCCCCGCGGTAAAAAGGGGTTGGGGCTGGGACTGAATTTTTGTAAACTGGTGGTCGATTGCCACGGAGGACATATCTGGGCGGAAACAACCGGGAAAGGTCTGCGCATCAGCCTGGCCCTGCCCGTGTCCGACGAGAACAGCTGAACCAACCTTTGCTAAAGGGTAATCCATGCAGCACAACGAATCTTTCAAGGTCTTTCTGGCCGATGATCATCCCCTGTTGCGCACAGGATTGCGCATGAGTCTCAGCCAGCATGCGGACATCGACTTTATCGGCGAGGCCAACGACGGCTTCAAGGCCGTGGAAAAGATCAAAACCAACCCGCCGGATGTCGCCCTGATCGATGTCGACATGCCGGGTCTTACCGGGATGGCCGCCATCCGCATGCTGCGCAAGCATTACCCCGACATGAAACTGCTTATACTCTCCTCCTACAGCGACCGGCATTACATCGAAGAATCCATGCAGGCCGGCGCCAACGGCTATATCCTCAAGAGCATCGACATCAACGAGCTGGTCGAGGTGATCCGCGCTTTTGCCCGCAATGAGCAGCCCATGTCGCCCTACCTTATGGACCTGGCCATCGAGTGGGAAAACGCTTCAGATGACGCGAACTCTTCCGGCGACGAACAGGCGGAAGGTCTGCTCACCAAACGGGAAAAACAGATTCTCGAATGTCTTGCCCGCGGGCAAGGCAACAAGGAAATCAGCGATTCCCTCTACATCAGCATCGAAACCGTTAAAACCCATATCAAGAACATCTTCAAAAAGCTGGACGCAAAAAGCCGCCTGGAAGCGGTCATAGCCGCTAAGGAAAAACACCTCATCGACTGAGTCGTGGAGCAAGGTGCTCCATGGCCGGCATGGGCCTGAATCATGGACGCAGAGCTTTCTGCAACCTGCGGCGCAATGGCGTTTTAGTGCGCATTCTCTCGATTCCGGCCTTATGTGGACATTTGCCTTGACCGGTAGATTACCTCACCGCCATATCCTAATTCAGCCGACCTCTTGCACGGTTTCTTCGCCTGTGCCCTTCACAACAACCACCTCCCCGGACTAAGTCATTATGAAATACCCCCTTTTGAGGGATGGTTTTAGATAGAAGTATCTGATAAGAATGCATACATGTGGAGGGATAGAAAGCAGAAATGCTTCGCGGCCATCCTCTTGCGAGGCACTCTCTTTCAACTCTCTACCTCACAATTTGACCGAGGACAGGTGTTTTACGAACCTAACAGGGAAGACGGTGTGAATCCGTCGCGGTCCCGCCGCTGTAACCGGTAACGATGGCCACACGATGCCACTTTTCGTGCTCACGAAAGGGAAGGCGTGGCCGGTAGGACGACCCGGAAGCCAGAAGACCTGCCTGTCCTGTGTACGCGCTGTCGCGGCCTTCGAGGATTGAGGCCAGGCATTCTCTGCACGTGCACACATCGATAGACTGGCGGATAAAAAACGGTATCCCCGGAGCTTTTGGCTCCGGGGATTTTTATTTTCCGGGGAGGTACCCATGCACCTGCCGATTCATCTATCCATCCGGGGCCGGCTTTGCCTGTTGGTCGGCAACGGCCCCCTTGTTCAAGCCCTCATTCCTCGGCTGAGGGACCACGGTGCGCAGCTGCGATGCTTAGACACGCACCAACGTCCCTACCGGCGAGAAGACCTTGCAGGCGTCTTTCTGGTCATTACCGACGCCGACGATTCCGCGGTCAATTGCCGGGTAGCCTCGGATGCCCGCGATGCCGGCATTCTTGTGATGCGCGGCGATCTGCCCACGGACGGAGATTGCTTCTTGCCCGGCTTGCAAACCACCGCCACGACACCCCCTGATGCCACCCCTCTCTCCCAGGCAAAAATCCACGATGGAGATATCCCCCCCGGCAAAGTATCTCTGATCGGGGCCGGACCGGGTGATCCGGGCCTGATCACCGTCAAGGGGGCGGCCTGCCTGCAGAGTGCCGACGTGGTGCTGTTCGATGCCATCGCCAACCCCTTGCTGGTGACGCGGTATGCTCCGCACGCTGAAAAGATCGATGTCGGTAAACGGAAGGGCAACTGCAAATACAGTCAGGAAGACATCATCCGGCTGATGCTCGACCTGGCCCGCCGAGGCCGCAAGGTCGCCCGCCTCAAAGGGGGCGACCCGACCATTTTCGGGCGTGGCGGAGAGGAGGCCCGTGCCCTGTTCGCCGCAGGCATCCCCTTCGAAATCGTGCCCGGCGTCAGTTGCGTGGCCGCAGCCCCGGCCTACGCCGGCATCCCCATCACCGACCGCGAATACGGTTCCTCCTTCGGGGTTTACACCATCCACAAAAAAAACGGCGCGGCTCTGAGCGAAGAACAGTGGCGGCGCATGGCCGAGGGCCCCGATACCCTGATCCTGCTTATGGGCAAGACCATGCTCACAACGGTGGCCGAAAAACTTGTGCGCCACGGCCGGCCGGCCGCCACCCCGGTGGCTCTCATCACCGATGGCACCACCTGCCGGCAAAAATGTTTTATCGGCACCCTGGCCACCATCGGTGAGAAGGTGGAACGGGAGGCCAACGGCGACGAAGGGCCCGGTATGATCGTAATCGGCGAAGTGGTCTCGGCCTTCCCGGAAATGCAGTGGTTCCATCCCGGTCCGCAAGAAGAATTTTCCGGCGCCACGGAGCAGGAAAGCGCATTTGCCCTGCTGAGCAAGCTGATGGAAGGGATCGCGGCATGAGCGGCGCCCAGGTTTATCTGATCCGTCACGGCGATACGGGCGAAGCCCTGAAGGGCCGATTCGTCGGTCGGCAAGATGTGTCCCTGGGCCCCAGCGGCCAACGCCAGGCCGCCGCCCTGGCCCGCCGTCCTGATCTGAAGAGCAGCCGAGAGGCCTTCTGCAGCCCTATGCTGCGAGTACGGGAAACCCTCTCGTATTCGGGGCTCGACCTGGCCTGTCAGCAGGACCTCGATCTTCGCGAGATCGATTTTGGACGTTGGGAGGGGCTCTCCTTTGCAGAAATTTCCCGCGATTATCCCGACGAAGTCGACCGCTGGGCACGTTTGGAAAGGGATTTCTGTTTTCCCGAAGGAGAAGCCTACGCCGATTTTTTGCAGCGCATCCAAAAAGCTGCGGAGCGTATCGCCCGAACTGCCGCATCGCAGACCCCACCGGTTGCGGTTTTTGCCCACGGTGGGGTCATTCGCGCCCTGATCTGCCACTGGCTCGGGCTGCCAGCCAAACATTACCTGCTATTTGAAATCGAGCCGGCTTCCGTTTCGACGGTGCGTTTGTTCGGCGACCGGGGAGTACTGACGTGTCTCAACGACCGGGGACACCTGCAGGGGGATCCGTCATGGGCCGTATGATTCTGGTCACGGGCGGTGCCCGTAGCGGCAAGAGCGCCTATGCCCAACGGTTGGCCGAAGCCTTAGCCGGTCCGCGATGCTATGTGGCGACCTGCCCGGTGACCGATCCCGAGATGGCCGAACGTGTCCGCAAACACCGGATGGCCCGTGCGCAGCATGAATGGCAGACCCTGGAAGAGCCGCTCGACCTGGCCGACACCCTTGCTCGTGCCGAAGACAGCCCCACGGTGCTGGTCGACTGCCTGACTCTCTGGATTAACAACCTCATGTACCGGGCCGCTAACAACTGTCAATCCCTTACCGAAGAGGACGTTCAAGAGCATTGTCGGGCCGTGATCGAGGCTGCGCACCAGCACCCGGGCACCGTCATCTTCGTCACGGGCGAAGTCGGCCTGGGCATCGTCCCGGAAAATCGCGAAGCCCGACTGTTCCGCGATCTGCTCGGACGTTGCAATCAGACCCTCGCCGCCGCTGCCCGACAGGTCACTCTGGTAGCCTGCGGTCTGCCCTTGCACCTTAAACAGGAGAACACACCATGAGCTTGCTTCATGACACCATCGCCGGCATTGGAGGGCAGGATCAGGAAGCCCGCAGCAGGGCCAAGGGAAGACTCGACCGGCTCACCATGCCCCATTGGGCCCTCGGGCGGCTGCTCGATCTGGCCCTGGACCTTGCAGGCATGACCGGCTCACTGCAACCGAAGGTGGAGCGACGGCTTATCGTTACCATGGCCGGTGATCACGGCGTGGCGGACGAAGGAGTAAGCGCCTTCCCCCGGGAGGTCACCGGACAAATGGTGGCAAACATCGCTGCCGGGGGCGCCGGCATCAATGCCCTGGCACAGGTCGCCGGTGCGCGGGTGCAGGTCGTGGACATGGGTGCGGCCTGCGATCTCTCGTCCCTTGCCGACAGCGGCCGCATCCTCTCCCGACGCATCGCCCCCGGCACGGCAAACATGGCCACGGGAGCGGCCATGAGCCGGGAGCAGGCGGTGCGCAGTCTTGAGGCCGGCATCGGCATCGCTCAAACCTTTGCCGCCGATACCGATCTGTTCGGCACCGGCGAAATGGGGATCGCCAACACGACACCGAGCAGCGCTATCGTAGCGCTATTGACCGGCGCCACCGTCGAGCAGGCCACCGGCTGCGGTACCGGCATCGATGATGAGCGCCGCAAGCACAAGGTCGCCGTCATCGAACGGGCGCTACAGGCAAACCTCCCCGAACCCGGCGACGGTCTCGACGTATTGGCCAAGGTCGGCGGTTTCGAAATCGGCGGACTTGCCGGGATGATCCTCGGCGCCGCCGCACTGCGCAAGCCCGTCATAATCGACGGCTTCATCAGCACCGCCGCCGCCCTGATAGCACAGTCCCTGGCCCCGGCCTCGGTAGATTACATGATCGCCGCACACCACAGCATCGAGCAGGGACATCGTCTGGCCCTGGCCCGACTCGGCAAGAAGCCGCTGCTGGACCTTGACTTCCGTCTCGGCGAAGGGACCGGTGCGGCCCTGGCCATGAACCTGGTGGAAGGCGCCCAGCGCATCCTCACCGAAATGGCAACCTTCGAGGAAGCCGCCGTCAGTCAAGGACAGGCAAACGCATGAAGAGCTTATTCGCCGCCCTCGGCTTTCTCACCGTAATGCCGCTGCCGACCCGTTGGCACGGGTCCGAAAGCGACCTGGGCTCCAGCCCGGCCTGGTTCCCGTTGGTCGGGATCATGATCGGCGGGACCGTCGCCCTGTTCGATTTCGGCCTGGGACTTTTTCTGCCGACAACCGTGGTCAGCGCCTTCAGCGTCCTGGCAATGCTGGCGGCATCGGGCGGATTGCACATGGACGGACTGGCCGATACGGCCGACGGTTTTTTCAGCTCCCGCGGCCGCGAACGCATGCTGGAAATCATGCGCGACAGCCGCAGCGGACCCATGGGCGTTATGGCCATCTGCTCCCTTCTGCTGCTGAAAACGGTAACCCTGGCCGCGGTACCGGCGCCTCAGCGCATCTCCACGCTGGTCCTTATGCCATTGGCGGGACGCACCGCTTTGACGGTAAGTCTGTCGGCGCTTCCCTATGCGCGCCCCACCGGCGGTCTGGCCGGGGTCTTTCGCACCGACGGCATTCAGGCACTGCTGGCCGCTGCGGTACTGATGGCCGCAGGCTGGCTTCTGCAGAGCTATGCGGGACTGGTGGCGGCAATGGCCTCCCTGGCGGTCACCCAGATGATGGCGGGCTACAGCAAGCAAAAAATCGGCGGTTTTACCGGCGACACGCTCGGCGCAACCTGCGAAGTGACGGAACTTATCCCTGCGCTGGTAGCGGTTGCGATGGGGTGATGCACTTCGTTCCTCAGTCAATCCTGTCAATTGGGGTGCTAAGAATCGCAGGCAAACCAAACAACCGAAAAAGGATAAACATACCATGACTGAATCCGGCAGCTGGCGCCACGGGGGCCATCTCCGAAAACTGGCCATGACGGCCGGGGTAAACCCCGAGGAGTTGCTCGATTTTTCGGCCAACATCAATCCCCTCGGCCCCCCCGAATGGCTGCGTCCCCGCATCAGCGGCAGCATCAGCGCCCTGGTACATTACCCCGATCCCGCAGGGCAGGCCCTGGTCGATGCCGCTTGCGAGCGCTACGGCGTCAGCGCCGACGAAATCCTTCTTGGCAACGGATCCACCGAACTGTTTTATCTGCTGCCCCACGCCCTCGGCGTGCAGCATGCCCTGATCCCGGTACCGAGCTATGTCGATTATGCCACCGCGGCAAAGATCGCGGGGCTGACCGTTCATCCCCTGCCCCTTCTCGCCGACAACGGTTTCGCCCTCGATTTCGACCTCCTTGAATCCGCCCTGCAGAAAACCGGCGACGGGTCGGTGATGGTATTTGTGGGGCAACCGAACAACCCCACCGGTACCACCTTCGACGCCGGGAAATTGCGGCATCTGGCCCGCCGGTTCCCTGCGACCACCTTTGTCGTCGACGAGGCCTTCGGCGATTTTGTGGAGAATTTCGACAGTCTCACCGTCAACCGCCCGGTCAATGTGGTCGTCATGCTGTCCCTGACCAAAATTTTTGCCATCCCGGGACTGCGTCTCGGTCTCGCCGTTGCCTCCCCTTCCACGGTGCAGAAGGTCAGGGCCCTGCAACCTCCCTGGTCTGTCAACACCATTGCCCAGAAAGTCGGCGAGACAGCCCTGCGAGACACCGAATACATTCAAACCTCCCGCAGTGCCGTGGCCTCCCTGCGCAAAACCCTGCGACTGCAGCTCGATCGAATCCCCTACCTGACCGTCTATCCGGGCGAAGCGAATTTTCTGCTGATCCGCTGCGACCACCGATCGATGGATGCCCGAACCCTGGCAACCCGCCTGCTCAAACGGGGATTGGCCATCCGGGTCTGCGACAATTTCGAAGGGCTCGATAAGCGCTTTTTCCGGGTGGCGGTCCGCACCGAACAGGAAAACCGGCATCTGGTAGAAGCTTTGCGCCAGGAGCTGTTCATGGCTCCGTTGGTCACGATCCGGAGTCATACCCCGGCCCTAATGTTCCAGGGCACCAGTTCCAACGCCGGCAAAAGCGTGCTGACCGCGGCCCTGTGCCGTATCATGCTGCAGGACGGCTACCGGGTAGCGCCCTTCAAAGCCCAGAACATGTCCCTCAATTCCTTTGTCACCCGTGACGGCGGCGAGATGGGGCGGGCCCAGGTAGTTCAGGCCCAGGCCGCTCGCCTCGATCCGGATGTGCGCATGAATCCGATCCTGCTCAAACCGAGCAGCGACACGGGCAGTCAGGTGGTGTTGTGCGGCAAGCCGGTCGGCAATATGCGCGTGATGGATTATTTCCGTTACAAGGCCGAGGCTTTTGAGCGGGTCAAGGAGTGTTATGACTCCCTCGCTGCCGAACATGATGCGATCGTGCTGGAAGGCGCCGGCAGCCCCGCCGAAGTCAATCTCAAGGCCCACGACATCGTCAACATGAAAATGGCGCTGTATGCCAATGCGCCGGTCCTGATGGTCGGCGACATCGACCGCGGCGGGGTATTCGCCTCCTTCGTCGGCTCCATGGAAGTCCTCTCCGAGCGCGAGCGCGGCCAGGTCGCCGGTTTTGTCGTCAACCGCTTCCGCGGCCAGGCCGACCTCTTAAAAGACGCCCTCGATTACACACTGCAACATACCGGTCGGCCAGTTCTCGGCGTGATCCCTTACCTGAAGGATCTGGGGCTGCCCGAGGAAGACTCCGTCGGATTCAAGGACGGACTGTTCGACGATGCACGATCCGTGAAGGACGCCGTTGATATCGCCGTCCTCGACCTGCCGCACATTTCCAACTTCACCGATGTCGAACCGCTGCGTATCGAACCGGATGTCCACTTGCGCACGGTGCGGCGAATTCAGGACCTGGGGCATCCCGACGCCATCATCCTGCCGGGGAGTAAAAACGTCATAGGTGATCTGACCTTTTTACGCGCCGTCGGGCTCGATCGTACTCTGGAGCAATTGGCCGCTGAAGGCCGTTGTGAAATCGTCGGTATCTGCGGCGGTTATCAGATCCTCGGTCGCTCCATCAGCGATCCTCACGGCATCGAATCGCCGGGTACAGAACTGGACGGGCTCGATCTGCTGCCCATCGACACGGTCCTCGAACCGGACAAAACCCTCACGCGTTCCGAAGCCCGACACTGTATTTCAGGCCTGAAGGTCCATGGTTATGAAATCCATCATGGCCAGAGCCTTACCGTGGAGATTCCACCGGCCTTGATCGGAACCGACGGGCAAGCGATGGGCGCCTGCCGCGGCGATGGTTTGGTGTGGGGCAGTTACCTCCATGGTCTGTTCGATGCCGACGACTTCCGCCGCTGGTTTATCGACCGGTTGCGGCAGCGCAAGGGACTGAACCCCCTGGGCACGGTACAGGCCTGTTACGACCTGGAACCGGCCTTCGAACGTCTGGCCGACGCGGTGCGACAAAGCCTGGACATCCCGGCTATCTACCGTCTGATGGGATTGCGATGACCCTCGAACTGCAACTATTGGCCGCTATCGGCCTCGATATGCTGTGGGGAGATCCCCGGCGGCTGCCCCATCCTGTCAAAGGAATGGGGAGCCTGGCCTCGGCTCTGGAAGGCCCGATGCGCAAACACATTGCGAATCCGCGCCTGGCCGGCATCGTCACGGTCATTACAGTCATCTCCGTTACGGCGATAGCGGCAGCCCTGCTATTGACCACGGCCTATCGCCTGCACCCGTGGGCCGGAGACGCCCTGAGCATCCTGTTGCTCTCGAGTTGTATCGCGGGTCGTGATCTGGCCGCCCATGCCTGCCGGGTTTTTAACGCCCTGCACCGGAACAACCTGGAATTGGCCCGCGAACACGTTTTTAATGATAAGGGAGT
>ENA-ORCU01000320-ORCU01000320.1-marine-metagenome-genome-assembly--contig:-NODE-320-length-19366-cov-3.043185_pt1 | contig 19366 bp, 18 predicted proteins | sample MGYA00248631_ERZ508512 | MGnify/ENA primary metagenome ERZ508512 (study PRJEB26183, sample SAMN06268844) | marine metagenome | isolation source: Tt an P1 anaerobic enrichment on pine from sediment taken...
AAACCGGCAACTGTCAGACCAAGCTGCAACTACCAACTGTTAAAGCAGAAAACCGGTTGCATTAAAAATCAGGCAGGACCGTCATGGCCCTGCCTAATAAGGTGACTGTATTGCTATAGAATGCACCCACTGATGTCCTCCGACCGGGCGATCAGGGCATCGGCATCGTCCGCCGGGATCCTGCCGCGGCATTTGAGCTTTTCAACGGAGTGGGTGAACCTGTCAAGGCAGTTAATGAAGACTCTACCCACGTCGCTGTACTTAATGAAGTAAAAGGCGAAACAACAAAGTAAATAGAAGTTGAAAGGCCAGAAAAAATTCTTGAATGATCGTGGAGAAAATTTTTTGGCATGTCGCAAAATTTAATGAAACTGATGAAAAACTGAAATTTTCAGGTGGTTATTTGCAAAACTCAATTGTTGTATTAAAATATATCAACATGAACAGTAATTATTAGATCGTGGATGAAGTTGAAATGCTCAGACAAAATTATATAATTTTGTAAATAGTTTTTATATAATTTGGCAATATAAATATTAATTTTATAGTAAGCCGCAGGACTTTAAATAAACAATATTAGCTAACAGATATAATTATCATATCTAGGGAATACTTATTTATTCTACAAAATAGTCAGTTTTATACTTTCAGACAAAAAGAGACTGAGACAATAAGCGAAAATCGTGTTCCAGAAAACACAGAGAATCAGTATCACAAAATTTATAACGTCAAAACTTTGTCGCCGGCTAAGTCGGCAAAACGTCTGCCATTAACCTGAGCGCCAAAGAGACGTTTGAGCCACTCAGGGTTTGCTTAGGTGCTCACAATCAACAATTCTATGAAAAGAGGGCTGTTTATGACCATCGCCAAAGCGATTGCCCGTGCCTGGACCGACGATCACTACAAAGCCAAGCTCTTGAGCGATCCACGTTCCGCCCTGACCGATGTGGGTATCGATGTTCCTGCAGGGACTACCATGAACGTCATCGAAAACACGACCGACACCCGGCATCTGGTGCTTGCGGCAGCCCCGATCAACGCCAGCGAACTCTCCACGGAAGAACTGGCACTAATCGCCGGAGGATTGTACGGGATTGACACGGCTGCAGCCCGCACTGGTTCCTGAGACTCTATCCGTTCCGAAAAGGCTTCTGATGAATCCGACGATTTCAGGTCGGAAAAACCAGGGAGCCTGAAACGCCGTGCCGCTGCCGGATCCTTTTCAAATAGTCCGTATAGCCTTAAAGGAATCGAAACGATGAGAAATCTGCTTTGGGGAATGTGTCTGACATTGGTGTTGTCGAGTCACTTTTGGGCTCATGATGGAAATTCCGTCAAGGTGGAAACACTGGCCAAAACGATTTCAAGCTGGGACGGCAAAACGCTGCCCCACTACACCCAGGGGCAACCGGAGGTTACGACTCTGAGAATCACCATCCCTCCGGGTGCGCAGTTGCCGCTGCACGAACATCCGGCGATAAATGCGGGTGTATTGTTAAAAGGCGAGTTAACTGTGGTGACGGAAGACAAACAGACATTGCACCTGAAAGCCGAAGACCCAATCGTCGAGGTGGTTAACACGTGGCATTACGGGATAAATGAAGGGCAAGAACCGGCTGAAATCATCGTTTTTTATGCCGGCAATGAAAATACCCCTATTACCATTAATAAATCCGTCATGGAATAGTGGAAACTGGAAAAATGACGGGTAAATAATCAGTAGGCCATTCCTATTAGGCATCAACTGAAAGAGAGGCCCCAGTGAAAAAGACCATAGAAAAACATGACACGGTGCTTTCATTGGGAGGGGGAAGCCAATGCATATAATTTCTTTAAAACCAACCTAGAAACCTGCTATATCAATTTGTCTCAGTGATGTCTTTATAAGAAAGCAAAAAAATGAAGGTCACGTTTACGGTAACAGAAAGCCCATTTGGCCGGTTGCTGCTGGCAGCCACTATGCAAGGCGTATGTTCAGTGATGATCGGTGACAGCGAAACGGATCTGATTAATCATTTACGGGATCGGTTTCCAATGGCGCAGATTGAAAGGGATGACGCTCATCTGCGCCTGCAGGTCAAAAAGCTCTTCGACTACCTGAATGGTCAGGTTCCGCATGCCGATCTGCCTCTTGATGTTCAGGGCACGGCTTTTCAAATGCGCGTCTGGGAAGAACTGCGACGCATTCCGCGCGGCCAGAGGATTTCGTACGGCGAACTGGCCAGGCGAATCGACAAACCGAAAGCGATCCGTGCCGTGGCACGTGCCTGCGCAACCAATCCAGTGGCCATTATTACGCCCTGCCATCGAGTGGTGGGCAAAAATGGCGACATGACCGGCTATCGTTGGGGCATCGAAACAAAGCGCCTGCTGCTGGAAAAAGAAACGGCATAAAGCCTGACCACCGATTCGCCCTCGCAAAACCGACCATCGGTCGCAAACAATTATTTTCCCTTGACAGAAAATCCTTTTCCGCTAAATTCGTTACCAATTTGGTAATCTTTAAATTTCAGTTGAAAGGAGCTTTCATGGCGATCTGGAAATGTGAAAAATGCGGACATGAAAAGGAAGGACGCTGCAAGCCGAGAAAGTGCCCCACCTGTACCGAAGCCGGCACTTTTGTAAAACAGGCCTGACCTCGTTCTTGCCCTGCACAACAAAAGACCGGAACGTCACCTGGACGTTCCGGTCTTTTTCCTTTTGCGAGCTGGTATGTCAAAACTCAGTACGGCGTCTCATGAAGCACGTTTCCGGGTGGATCATAATTGCAAACGACGATAACCCTGCCCTGGCACTCGGCCTTGCCACAGCCGATCTGTCGTGTATCCCGCCAAACCACCTGGGTGTAGTGGCCGACCAACTGCACGTTTGCCAGATCGAGCGCGTCCCCTTCGAAAAATCTCTTTTCGCTCTCCCAGGCTTTTACCGCATCGACAACGCCATAATGTCCGGCAGTTCCGACAAAAAGGTTTTCGCCGTATAACCCCCGCCATTCGCCATTTTTCGGCCGATGCATTATTTGGCACCCGTTGGCGGCAAGGTACTCAGCCCATGAGTATGCGTATTCCGCAAGCTTCCGGGACCAGGATACCGGTTCCACACCGACTGCGGAACGCACCCGATTGTGATCACGAAGCAATTGCTCTACTTCGACAGGTGTCAGACCGGCCTCGCCAGACACAGACACCTTCTCCCCATCGAGGGCAATCGGGATCTGCCGCCCTTCCGTTGCAGAGAAACCGGGGGTACTTTTACTACAGGCGACATTGCTGAATAAAACGACTGCAAGCAGTACCAGGCCAAACTGCTCTAAACGTGTTCGGGCCTTTGACATAACTCTGCTCATCAGATGTGCTGACATATCTGATTATCCCTTACGACAAAGAGGTCCAATCCCGACGCTTTGAGAAACAAATGCCCTTTCACAGCAGAAAGTGATTTCCTGGGTGGACAGCCGGGCGCTGCCGTCAAAGCCGAGGGTGAAAATGAAGATATTCTCTTCACGGGCATCGTTGGCAACGTTTTCTAACATGTTGCGAGCGGCCTTGTTGACGTTGCAGCGGGTGTTATCGTAGGGAGCGGTGGCAGGATCCAGGGTACGGGCGCCGTTGAAACTGGCCAGTGGCACCCCACCGAGACCGTTTTCTGGCAACTCACCGATATCGGCGCCCCAACTGCCCCAATAATCATTTAATTGCAGATGGTCGTAGAATGACCGGGCACGCACGTCACCGGGCCCGGAGGTTCCGGAAGCAAGCGTTCCGACAACAGTAGAGCCAAAACGAGTATAGTCTGCCGCCACCGTATTGGGCGCACCGTCGCTGAAAAAGACGATTATCCGCAAACTGGAGCGCAACCCGGCCGGCACAGCCTCCAACTCTTCATAAGCCCTGCGCATAGCCCACTCGGAAGTGGTGTAACCGCTGGCGGACAAACTATTGATGGCATTCTGAATCGCGGTGCGGTCGAAACCTCGGGTGGAATCCTTATTGATCGGCACGTCCAGCACCGAACCCGAGGCATAGGAAACCAGACCGATGCGATCTCCCCCCGAGCCGGCATTGAAAAGGTCGATAAACTGGCTGGCGGCGTCCTTGACTTCACCGAAGGCGTTTGAGGGATTGCCCATGGAACCGGAGGAGTCGATGACCAGAATCATGTCGAGGTCCCGCCGAATGGCTTCCGCTTCGGCATTGACCGTCATCAAATCACGGCCGATGATGCGCATGAAACTGGTAGGGACCGTCGCAGAACCGGTCACGCTGATTTCCCAGTAACCGTCTTCATGGTGGTCGGCTTCAATGTTAGGCGCAGCAGGCGTTGCTCCCAACCAGCCGTCCGGAAAATTGGCCGCAAAAAATTTGGCGCCGGCAGCCTGTGCCGCCGCTCGGCGCTCGCCGTCCGTCTCTCCGGTACCAATCGCCCGTGCAGCAGCAATGGCGGCAGAATCCAAAGCCGCATTGAGTTTGGCCCGAACGCCGAAGCCTATTCCGGAATCTATCGCCAGTCCTGTGATGGCCATTAAAGCCACCGTAAACAGGGCCACCATAACCAGGACGGCACCTTTGTTGTTACGCAGATTGGATATTTGCATAAGGGCGCTCCCCATCCGGTCAGAGCAGGGTCCGCGAATAGAAGGTCAGGTCCTTCTTCAAATAAAAAGTAAACGCCGGCCTGTAGACGTAAAAAACCTCCACCGCCACGATCTCTTCACCATCGTTCAGGGTCATGTCGAGGGTGGCGGTGCGCGTCGAACTGCTAAGAGCCGGTCCGATGTCGCATTCCCCGCCATCCCATCCGCTGGGCCCATCGCATTGCCAGACACCGCTTTCAGGCGGGTCTTCCAGGCTCGACCCGGACCAGCGAAACTGCTCCACCACCTTGGGGTCACCGCCGGTCTGCAGGATTCTGGTCATATAAATGATGCCGTTATCGACCATATTCACCTGGCTGGCCGTTGCGGCGAGGGCATTCATGATATCTTCCGGTGGCGTTCCGGTTCGGGAATAGAGATTGGCCCCCTCACGACTCATGCCGGTAATGACGTTGTTGGCCAGGATCCCCCGCGCAAATTCGAACAGCCCGAAGATCACTACCAGCAGCAGGGGCAATACCAGAGCCATTTCGACTGCAGCGATACCGCCCTGACAGCGGACAGAGCAATGGATCAGAGAACGCTTTTTCGTTTCAGAAGTTTTCATTGCGCATCGTCGAGCTTACGGTGAAGTCATAGGTTCCGTCGTCGAAAAACGGTCGCACCAGAGGCGTCAGCAACGGCCAGGAACATTGCAGTCGAATAACAACTGTTTCCCCGGGGCCGCCGAAACCGGACAACACATTGCCATCAGGATCGGTCACGCTCAGGTCACTTACAACAGAATCGTAAAAGCCCAAGGAGCTGAGCTTGATCTTCTCCGCCACCGCGGCAGGACGCAGCCGATCTCCGGGGTTCGGATTCGGATCCAGGTCGACCCGGCCGGTGATCGCATATCTGGCCCCCTCGCGTACCGCATGCTGCATGGTCATATTGACCCAGAACATGGCCCCCAATTCGAAAATCGCCATCAGCAGCAAAAGAAGAAAAGGTACGACAAGGGCGAATTCGACCATGGAAACTCCCCGCTCTGCACCATTTTCCTTTTTAAATATTTTCGACAAAGGGCCTCTCAAGATTGACCTCCAACCGGAAAACAGCATCGGAAAGAACAAACCGACATTCCTGTATTAAAATGCCAAGATTGTATTAAAATCGTATCTTGGGGAGGAAGGATGTCAAGCCGAGCAAGGCTTGTGCCTGATCAGATGAGGGGGGCAAAAAGAACACTTCCCTGCGCCGCACATAGCGGAATCGCCAAGAGGAGGCTGTTTCAAACTTTCGAGTGAAGAGACAGTCCAGGAAATGCCAAAAACCTGATACAAAATTCCCAGGCCGAGCCCCCAGATCAAACAAGGTGGCAATAGCTCGAAGATGACGGGAAGGAAAAGAGGGAAGAGAACATCCAACTTGCCATAAATTTCGCCTGAAACCAGTTACAAATACCAACCGGAAAGGCGGCCAAGACAAAGCCGACATTCAGGCAGAAACACACCAAATATTGGGTGCATCGACGTGGCAATATTCCACCTGTGGCTTCGGAACGGCGGTCAGGTATGCCGACAGTTGCCCAGCAGTCATTGGCCTGCAGAAATAATATCCCTGCAAATCAGTGCAGCCGTTGCGAGCAAGAAAAACCGACTGGTCCTCGGTCTCCACTCCCTCGGCGATAACGTCCAATTTGAGCTGTTTGGCCATGCCAATAATCGCCTGCACAATCGCCGTATTATCGGGGCAGAGCCCAAGATCTTGTACAAAAGACTGGTCGATTTTCAGACAGTCGATAGGCAACTTCCTTAAATAACTAAGAGAGGAATAACCTGTACCAAAATCATCCACGGATATACGCACCCCCAGCTCACGCAATTGATTGAGTTTGTTTGTGGCCTCATGAATATCAAGCATGAGGATGTTTTCCGTCACCTCCAACTCCAACCAGCAAGGGTCGAGCTTGGTCTCCCACAGCAGGCGATAGACCATCCCTTCGAAATTAGGGGTGAACAGCTGGCGCGGTGAGAGATTGACAGCGATACGCAAGGGCTCCCCCCCTGCCAACTGCCATTTTCGGTTCTGATTACAGGCGGTGCGAATAACCCACTCCCCGATCGCCTCGATCATCCCCGTAGATTCGGCGATGGGTATGAATTCCGCCGGAGAAACAGGTCCCAGCTCCCTTGAATTCCACCGCAGCAATGCCTCGCAGCCGATTATCTGGCCGGTGATCTGTTCGCGCAGCAGGCCGGAACGGTCGACCATGCTGCAGGAGGAAATACGAAACTGGGGCTGATAACGCAGATAAAATTCGTCCCTTTCAAGGGCCTTATGCAAAAGGTTTTCGATCTTCAGATGACGCCTGGCTTTTGCATGCAACTCGTCGCAGAAAAATCGGCAGGTATTACGCCCAGCCTCTTTGGCCTTGTTCATGGCCGCATCAGCATTTTTCAGCAGTGTTACTGCGTCGTTTCCCCCTTGAGGGTAGCGAGTAATGCCGATGCTGATGGTCAGAAAGACTTCCTGGCCTTCCAAGTCGAAGGGATCGCGCAAAGTGCTCATTATTCTCATCGCGACGGTTTCAGCCTCCTTGTCGTCTTTCGCATGGGGCAGAAGTAAAAAGAAACGGTCCCCTCCTTTGCGGGAAAGAATGGCGCCTTGCTCCAACACCGCTTCAACCCTCTCAGCAAAAAGCCAAAGCAAATGATCACCGACTTCATGGCCAAAGGCATGGTTGATCTTTTTAAAATGATCGAGGTCGAGAAACAAAATGGCAAAAGAATCCCCACTCTGCCTGGCATCATCCAAAACGGCGAGAAGCTGCCGTTTGAACAATTTCCAGCTTGGCAGGCTGGTTAAGGGATCATAAAAAATAGTTTCCCGAAGACCATCTACTATTTTCTTATAGGCAAGCACCTGTTGCTGAAGGGGCATGCTTTCCAGCACCAGATCGTCGATATCAGCAGTTAGGATAGCTTCTCGATGAATAGCTTTAGCTTCCTCCTCAATGCTATCACTCAGCAGACTCGCCACCCCACATCGTTTTATCGTCGTTTCCCGGTTCATAACTTTCCCAAACCTTTCTAATTCTATTGCAACAATAGCCTTATTCTGGCAGACAAATTCAAGCGACCGGGGTCTATTTCGGGAGTCGCCCAATTTCGAAAAAGGTTGTTCAAATAGCCTCGCAGATTGCTCTAGCATCATTGCGGGAAACCTGTAATAGCGGGCCATCTGTCACGATGGCCCACTACCATCTCGTCTCAATATCTTCCGAACTCCGAACTATCCAACGCAATTATTTCACTTGGGCTGACAGTTTCATTGGCGCTTCCAGGCTTGGGAAGCATCGTCCCGCCAGTTGTCCGTTCCGGCAAAGCCAATCCAGCTTTAGCCCGGATCAACTTGAAACGTCCCAGCATGGCCCGCAGCTGCTCGGCTTGGGCCGAAAGCTCCTCGGCTGCCGCAGCGCTTTCCTCGGCAGTGGCCGTGTTCTGCTGCGTTACCTGATCGACCTGACCGAGGCCCTGATTGACCTGGCCAATACCTTCGGACTGCTCATTGGAAGCTGCGGCGATCTCACCGACCAAGTCCGAAACCTTGGCAATCTCCTGAACAATCGTCTGGAGGGAGGCAGCTGTCTGATCGGCCACCGCCGCGCCGTCCTGAGCCTTGTTTACCGAACCCTCAATCAGCTCCTCGGTCTCTTTGGCGGCCTTGGCACTGCGCGCTGCCAGGTTGCGTACCTCTTCGGCCACCACCGCGAACCCCTTGCCGTGTTGGCCGGCACGCGCTGCCTCTACGGCAGCATTGAGGGCCAGAAGGTTGGTCTGAAAGGCGATTTCATCGATGACCTTGATGATTTTGGATATATTCTGCCCGGCTTCGTTGATCTCAGCCATGGCCTTGACCATCTGTTCCATCTGCTGGTTACCCTGCTCGGCAACGCTTTTGGCATTACCGACGAGATGATTAGCCTGAGTGGCGTTTTCTGCATTCTGCCTGGTCTGGGAGGCCATCTCGGTCATGGAGGCAGAAATCTCTTCCAGTGAGGCCGCCGATTCGGTGGCCCCCTGGGAGAGGCTCTGACTGGAATCGGAAACCTGGACGGAACCGGAAGCGATCTGCTCACCGGAGACCTGAATTTGTCCGATCAGTTCGCTCAGACTCGCAACCATTTTCTGCAAGGCCCTGCCCAATTGATCCTTCTCCGAAGCAGTGGTGACCTCTACCGCAAGGTCCCCGCCGGCAATAGCCTCGGCCAGCTGGGCCTTTTGGTTCAGCCCTTCAGCCATGGAATCGAGAGCCACCGCCAGCTGACCGATCTCGTCGCTACGTTTGAGGTTCAATCGCTTGGAAAGGTCACCTGTGCGAATAATTTCGGCAAATTCAACTCCTTTTTGAAGACTCCGAACGATCGGATTGACTACCAGCACGATCACGAGGGTGGCGGCCAATACGACAATAGCTGCGACCAGGATATTCTCGTTGCGGATATGGTTGGCCGAGGCAAAGATGTCATCGGTCGCTGCCCCGACGCCGACCGTCCAGCCGGTCAACTCATCGGTGCGGAAGGCGACCAGTTTCTCCACACCCTCATAGGTATAGGTGAAGAGGCCATTTTTTACTGAGGCCATTTTTTTGCCAAAATCGAAATCCTGAAGGTTTGTTTTAAGTATGGCCGACTCATTCGGATGGGCTGCGACCAGGCCACTTTTTGCCATCAGAAAGGCATAACCTTCCTGCCCTACCTTGACCGGGTCGATGACTCTGGCTGAAAAACTGGTAAGATCCACCGCGCCATACATTACGCCCAGAACCTTGCCTGCCCGGGTGACCGGCAGGGTAAGCACATAGATCGGCTTGCCGGTCACCTTGCTGGCCAGGATGTCCGATATCACTGACCGACCGGACATGGATGCCTTGAAATAACTCCGGCTGCCAACATTCAGCTGGCCTACAAGACCGGGATCGGAAGCGGCGACTGTTTTGCCGTCGGCATCCGCCACCGCAAGAAACTCGTAATAACCGTATTTACGGGCAAAATCGCGCAATCCCTTGTTGGCGAGCTGGGCAGCTTCCTCGTCATGGTCCGCCAAAGCAGTGATAAACGAAGGTCCAAAAGCCAAATTCAAGGCATCCATATCAACCTGCAGATCCTCCACCCAGGCCTCGATCTGACTGCTCACACTGGCGGAAATCTGCTCAACCTGAGCGGTCATAGCGGCCTCGATCGCACTGCTTGACGAGCGGTAGGAAAGGACTGTGGCCACAAGCATACCTGCAGCAATCACCGCCAGAGTCGGCGCCAGAAAACGTCCACGCAATTTCATTTTGAACATGGTTTTTCCCTCCATTGAGATATCCAGCTATATCGCAAGCCAAGTCCTGCAATTGAGTACAGATAGTTACTAACCGTCGACCTGCAAATTGAACAGCCGCTCCACATCCAGCAGCACCTTGACGCTGTCGCCTCCCTTGCCCAGGCCACAGACATAGTTTCCGGCAGCCCCCCCACCGGCAGCCGCTGGAGGCTCCACTTGGGCAGCGGGAATCTCCAGCACTTCGTTGACCCGGTCAACGATCAAGCCAGTGGTCTGCCCGGCGACATCGGTCACAATTACACAGGTTCGGTCGTCATAGTCTTCCTTCGTCAATCCGAATCGCGCCCGACCATCCATCACGGGGATGATCTTGCCCCGCAGGTTGATCACGCCTTTCATATACGAGGGCAGATCGGGAACCGCGGTAATTTTCTGCAGGCCGACAATTTCAACGACATGACGAATCGCTGTCCCGTAATCTTCCCGGCCCAGTCTGAAGGTCAGGAAACGCCCCTCCTGGCTATCCTCGGACCCATCCAGCAATTGGACTTCTTCGCTCTTGGCCCTGTTTGCGTTATGTTCCACCTTTTTTCCCTCCCAAGTCACATGCTGTTGGGGATTTATTCGTTTTTGAAAATCCTTTTAGCCCTCGGCTCAAAATTTTCTGAAGCGCGAACAGGCAGCTCTCCAAGTATATAAAGTTGGTCTATGTCAATAAGGTAGCGGCCTTCCCTGTTATTTCTCGAATTAACTGGAGAAACTGACTCTTCAATCTCAAACTTTCTGATTTTTTTCTGCATTTTTTAACCTCGACAAAGATCATATTGATATCTTAATTACGACCAAATATCCTTTTTACTTCTTCAATCAAGTCTTCTGAGCTACAAAAACTTATGCCTTCAGATTTAAAAAATTCTTCAAAATTAATTTCATTCTGTATCCTGAGATCAGTATTCTCGACTATCAGAATTTTTATTTTTCTATCCGGGTTGTTAAAAAACCCAAAGTATCCCGGGGCTGCGCTTAAAATCTCAGACCTTGGAATAACAAGCAGGCCGAAAGATTTTTTGATTTCTATTAGATTGATGGCTTCCTCTATATCTGTTGCGAAAACCAAATCAAAACCTGCCAGTTTGAATAGAAAATTTACCTTTTCCGTAAAACAGGAGGCATTTCCGACCATCAATGTCTTTTCCATAGACACTTCCTCATATGGGAGCCCAAGTGAACAATAAAGAAGGTCAATCTTGTCTTTACTTATTAGCAAGGCCGGTGCCAAAGCCCGACACCCACATAACCCACTGTTTTATTTGGACTTTATTTCTGAAGCGGAACGATCGAAAAAAGAAAACCCCGCAACCACAGTTGCGGGGGTTCGATGGAATTGCGGAAAAAACAGCTAAACAGGCGGGATCAATGCCGGTGCAGCCAAAGTTGCCAACGCAACCTAGGCTGCACCCTTTGGAAGGAGGTTGTCGGTCTTACTATGAACCGATTGCAAAATCGTCTGGCCGGCCCACATTTCCGATAATTTTCGACAAAGAGCCCTGCTATTCGAACTCAAATTCTCGAACATCCAATTTTTCGTTTGGATCCGTTAAGTCCAGCACCCTCCTTGGGTTGATAATCAGCTGGTTTGCTTTTTCAAACGTTTGCTCAACGCCTGCCGAGTAATGCCAAGCAACCCGGCAGCAATAGTCTGGTTCCCCTGGGCGCGTTTCATGGCTTCGGTAACCAGCATGTCGGCACCCTCGGCAAGGGTCGGCAAACGTTCCGAGAACAACACCCCGGGCAGCGGTTCCGGATGCAGATTTGCGCTGACTTCACGATCGCCCTCCTTGCCGACATCCATTAATACCCCCTTGAAGGAATCCATGGAAAGAATGCCCCCTTCATGCAGAGAAACGGCATCATAGACCATGGCCCGTAACTCACGGATGTTTCCCGGAAAGTGGTAGGTAGCCAACAGGACCGGCAACTCGGCGGGCGGAGTCGGTTTTTTCTTCCCCATCGCCTGGGCTGCTTCTTCAAGAAAATGATCTAGCAGCAAGGGCAGGTCTTCCCTGCGTTCCTGGAGCGACGGGACATGGACATGATGGGCACAGAGCCGATAATAGAGATCTTTGCGAAACGTTCCTGAGGCCTGGTTCGCCGCAAGATCGACGTTGGTGGCCACGACAATGCGGGCCCGCAGTTTCTGCGGGCGGTCGCTGCCAAGAGGGTAATATTCGCCTTCTTGCAGCAATCGCAGCAACTTCACCTGCGAGGGGAGGGTCAGATCGCCGATCTCATCCAGAAACAGGGTTCCCGAACCGGCCCTGTCGATCATCCCGCCGCGACTCTGCTCGGCGCCGGTGAAGGCCCCCTTGGCGTGACCAAACAGGGTGTCTGAAAAGACATTGTCATCCAGCCCGGCGACATTCACCGCGACCCAGGGCTCCTCCCCCCCTCGAAGTTCATGTACGGCCCTGGCAACCAGTTCTTTGCCGACGCCGCTCTCTCCGGTTACCAGAAGCGGCTCAGGGCTTTGAGCGACGGCCTCCACGTATTGGAAAAGGGCCTGCATCCGCCTGTTGCGGGTGACGATTCCGGAGAATACAGCAGGATTGTCCAGCCGGTCCTGCAAAACACGTTCTTTCAGGCGAACATTTTCCTGTTGCAGGCGCTGATACTCTAAGGTGCGCTGAATGCTGCCAATCAGACGCTCGGCGTCATCGGACTTGATAAAATAGTCCCGTGCTCCGTTATGCATGCAACGAACCGCCGTCTCGACCTGGTTAACGCCACTGACGACGATAACCGGAACCTCCGGATAATCCGTGGTAATCATCTCCAGCAGCTCTTCGCCCGAGAGGTGCGGCATGGTCAGGTCGAGCAGTACCATGCTGACTTGCACAGACGCCAACAGCTCCATAACTTCACGACTATCCTCGCACCGAAGGACATTATTGATCCCTGCCTCCTTCTTCAAGGTCAGCGCAAGACTGCGTAACCAAGCTGCTTCATCATCCACCATAAGCATCGGCAGCTCTGGAAAATGTTTTGATTTCATTGCATTTCCTCTTCGTTAACAGAAGGCATTGCCAGCCGCACCGTTGTTCCCTGCCCCGGCAACGAGAAAAACTCGAGTTTGCCGTGATGCTCCTTGACGATGCGTGCGGAAACCGATAAGCCAAGACCGGTGCCACCCTCCTGGCGTTTGGTGGTAAAAAACGGCTCTGTGATATGTGGCAGCACTTCCGGGTCGATCCCGCTACCCTCGTCCCTCACCTCGACAACACTTTGTCGATTGCTGTCATCAAAATATGTTGTTACGAAAACAGCCCCTTTTTTGTCACCAAGAGCCTGACAGGCATTGACAAGCAGGTTTATGATCACCTGCTCCAGTTGCTGAAAAATCCCCTTGACCGGGGGGAGGTCCGGCGCTTTGTAAATCTTATAACTGGAGGTAAACTTCTTGAGCGTATTGCCGGTGAGCCGGATGGCGATTTCCACGACCTCGTTCAAATCCACCGGGCCAAAGGACAGCTCCGCTTCCGACTGCACAAACTGCTTCAGGTCCTTGACGATACGGCTGATGCGCTTGCTGCTGCCCTGCATGTCGGCAAGCATCTGCGGAATTTCCGTGTTCATTTCAGAGGCATCGATTCCCGCCAGGTCTTCGATCCCCTGTTCCTGCAGAAAATGCGGCAGGTGCGGCAACGCCTCCGCGAAAAAATCTGCCAGGAAGTTGGAATTGAGCATCAACACGCCATTGGGATTGTTGATTTCATGGGCCACCCCGGCCGCCAGTTCGCCCAGCGAGGCCAGGCGGGCTGACCTTTCCGCCTCATCACGCAACTTGATCTTTTCGGAAATGTCCACGGCCATTTTGATTACATTCTCCACCTCTCCTGCAGAATTTTTCAGGGGGAAGGCCTTTAATCCCAAGATCCTGCCATCTTTCAAGGTATAAATCCCTTCCTCTGCCTTGCCGCTGTGAAAGCACCTTTTTGTCACGCAGTCCGGGCAAGCCTCCGTACGTCCAAACCACAGGTTATGACAGTGTTTTCCTGCTAGCTTTTTGACATCTAGCTTCATTTCGCGAGCTGCGGCTTGATTGCCCCAGACGATCTGCATATCCGGGGTAAGCAGGATAATCGCATCTGGAATACCGTTAAGCAGGCCCTGAAATTGCCGGTAGAGCTGTTTGTACCTCTGCTGACTTTCCCGCAGGCCCTGTTCGGCCCGCTTGGATGCCAACAGCCGTACCAGGCCCTGGCCCAGCAGGCTTAACTGGCGGACATCGGCATCATCGTATTTTTCACCTTTGTTGCCCACACCAATAATGGCCACAACATCGCCATGTTCCAAAAGCGGCACCCCCATAAACCGGTCTATGGGGGTATGGCCACTGGGTATGCCTTTTTTCACAAGCTGCGGCTGGACATAATCGTTGATAATAATTGGCTTTTTATGGCGCACCGCTTCCGCCCAGAGTCCTGCCTTCTCAATGACATAACCTGCGGACATTTGTTCCATCTTGCACTCCTGAAGCACTCCGCGGGTCCAACCGTGTTTGACCAAAGTTCCTTGCCCTTCGTTGACAAACGCCATGTAACCGATCTTGCTCCTGGTGAGACTGATCGCCGAAGTAATGATAAATTTGACAATCTCTTCAACGGAAGATTCACTCATCTGGTTAAGGGCCACCAGGGCTTCAAGACGGGCTTCGTCCAAGCGCAGTGCAGTTTCTGCCTGCTTGCGATTGGTGATATCCTGAACGATGGAAAAAAACCGATCAACACGGCCATCGTGATGCCGGAACACCCGACACGAAATTTGTACATGAATTACAGATCCGTCCTTGCAGACGTATCGCTTATCCCGGGTACAAAGGTCAATTTCTCCAGCGCACAGGGCTTCGAACCGCTCATACTCGTCGGTTAAATCATCGGGATGGGTCAGGTCGATCCAGCTTTTTCCCAGCAGCTCTTCGCGGGAATATTTGACCATTTCGCAAAACCGATCGTTTATCTCCAACCACTGGCTATTCGCCGATGTCGTGAACATGCCCACTAGGTTGAGATCAAAATAACCGCGAAACCGGACTTCGCTTTCGCGCAAGTCCTTTTCCGCGCGATAACGCGAGTGCATGTTCCTCAACAGAAAAAGACCGCCTGTCACCAGCCCGGCTAAAATGATCAGCCCCTTGTAAAACGTCCCTCGGGAAAAGGTATAAACCTGCAGATTCCGGTTGATAATCTCGCTCCCTGCCGGCAGGGCCGACGGCGAAATAGCAAAGCGCTGTAACTCTTTGTCATCGAACATGAATACGCCGGCACCCCGATCCACAACGGGAATGTCATCGGCACTTTCGCCGCTCAGAATGCGCAGCGCCTGTTCAGCGGCCAGTCGGCCCTGTTCCCTGCCGGCCAGCAGCTTGCCACCGACAATCCCTTGCCCGAGGAAAAAATCCCACAAACCATAAATAGGGACCTGACAAAACTGTTTTAGCCGCTGGCAGCTTTCCCTAAAAGATAAGACGCCAAGCCGTTCATCCACTAAAACATCGGTCAACAGAACAAGTTGGCCGGATTTTAACTCAGCGAGACGGCTTTGCAGGGCGCTCCAGGGCAGATCACTCCAGAAACTGAAACGAACCCGATCTTTAAACCCGGAAATTGCTTCATCCAGCAAAGCCTTGAGAGCCTGTCCTGTCATGGTCCCCTGGCGGTTGATCACCACAACCTCATCAGCCTCCGGATGCAGCTGCAAGGCCAACTCTATGGTTTCGGCGAAGGCCGGCGACTCCACGACCCCGGTAATAGCCCCCAGCCCATCAATCATGGCGGGCTGAAACCGGTTAACACCGCAGAAAACAATAGGGATATCAGCAAGCAAGCTGTTGCGGTGATTCAGTGCAAACTGGAAGGCCTGATCATCGGAAACCATGACAAGATCGTAGTCTCTTATGTCCAGTTTCAGTTCCAGCAATTCAGTGGTCTGTTTCGCGAACGCTTTATTGCCATAACGCTTTGTGTCCAGATATTCCACCTGGATATGGACCGGTTTTTCAAATGAGGCAAACTGCTGATTTATGGCAGCATGGATATCATCCGTCCACTTCAAACCAGAGTGATAGGAATGAATGACCAGCACTTCTTTGGCAAGCTCCCCTCCATGCGCATAGGCATGGGGCAAGCCACAGCAAAACAGGAGCAAAATGCCGAGCAGCAAGGAAAGATTTTTTTTCTTGTCAAAAACGTTCAACTCCGCCCCCATTGGCCCGAGACACTTCATTATCAGCATTCAAGCAGAGAGATTATCGACCTTTTCCCTCAAGCACCCTGCCAGTCCGAAATAACTCAAGAAAACCGCACAAAAACTAGCACTTACGCTAAAGGATTTCAAATGAATTAACGAAGTCCCCCCCAAAAACATCCCGAAGCGCTACCTTGAGCTGCATCTTTAGTGGCGTAATTCCAAAATGAAACACAATCAACCCATCCTAAAATTCAATAAGCCTCTGAACTCCTGATTCGTTATTAAATTTAACAAGTTGGTTTCAGGCGTCCGTGCTTCAGAGAGATGATAAATCGGCTTCCGCAGCAGATCGAAACTCCAGCGGTCTCAATCAGGTGGGAAACAGGTGCATCAAAGCCCGCATTGCTCTCTAGCCGACCACGATAAGCCTAGGATTTGCCATTGTGGTTTCAGAAGGAAAGTGGTACCTAAAGACAATCCGTCCCTCCCAGAAAGGACCGAACCATGGAGCGAAAAAAGGCGATCGAGCAATTTCTCGAGCGATTCTTCGGCCGCACCTCCGACGACCTCTACAAGTTGATTGAAGGCATCAGCGTGATGCAGAAACGAGGACGCAAGGAGGTACTTTTCCTGGAAGGAGAAGAAGGCAGCAACCTGCACTTTCTTGTCTCCGGCCGAGTCAAGCTCTATCGGGCCAACGAGGAAGGCAAGGAGGCGGTAATCCGCTTCGTGCAGGCGGGGGAATTCTTTGCCGAGATACTGCTGGAACTGCGCAACCGCTACCCGGTCAACGCCATCGCCCTGGAAGACTGTGAGCTGTTGCTGATCGACGTGCACCGGCTGTTTGAAAAGATTCAGCAGACACCAGGGCTGGCCATGGCCCTGATCGGCGCCCTGTCACAGCGCATCAGCTATCTGCTGAACCGCGTGGAGCAGTTGGCCATTGCCGATGTGCGGGAACGCTTTATCCGCTACCTGCATGTGCTCGATCAGGCCCACCGCACCGGGGTGGTCTTCCTTCCCGCCCCCAAGAGGGAAATAGCCCTGTTGCTCGGCACCACACCCGAGACCTTCTCCCGCCTGCTGAAAAAACTCTCGGAGGAAAATGTGATCCAGGTCCGCGGTAAAACTATTCAGTTGTTGAGCGGATTCAAGGAGTTACTCGCCAATCCGGACTGAGGCGTCCAACTGCGGAGCCCACGGATGGGCGACCAAAATCAAGGATGGATTTGCAAGTCCTTGATTTTGTGAGCAAGACGGAAACTTGGTTTTCGGCTTGCGGCGTTGGAAAAGGCCAGCGAGGGTCTTTTTCAACAACCTTCTAAGGCCAAATGGCCAAACCTCTGTAGCACAAGAGCTGCGGTGGGGGTTTGGCATAATCCGCCCTGCAGCGACGCGAGGTCGAACCCTGCCCGCACCAACCGTTCTTCGTCAAGATCGAGATAAGCCGCCATAACCTCGGCATCGAATTCAGGATGGAATTGCACACCCCAGGCTCGCGGCGCATAGCGCACCGCCTGATGCGGTTCATCCTTGCTGGAGGCCAGTGGCCGCGCCTTAGGCGGCAGCTCCAGCACCGCCTGACGGTGAAAAACCTGAGCGGGAAAGACCGTCGGCAGACCGGCAAACAGCGGATCGGCAGCCGTTTCCGGAAGCAGCTCGATATCCACCGTACCGAACTCTCCACCGCCGGAATGATTGCCGACCGTGCCGCCTAGAGCGTGGCCCAGCAACTGATGGCCGTAACAGATGCCCAGCACCGGCACGTCCCTCGAAACGGCTTCACCCAGCCAGGCAGCCAAGCGTTCGCTCCAGGGCCGCCGTTCGGTAACCATGGCATGCGAGCCGGTAACCACAATCCCGGCCAGTTCCACGGCAACGGGTAGGGAACAGCCGGCAAACGCCGTCACTACCTGCAACCGCTCCCGCGGCAGATCCAGCCCAGCCGCCACCCAATCGGCAAAATCTCCCTTGCGCCTTGCGAGGGCGGCAAAGGTACGACCTGCCTCAATAATACAAACCTGGTTGTTCATAGATTTCTACTTTAACGAATGTTGTTTCAGGTCATTGCGGCCACCTACAGGCCTGCAAGGAACAGACCTGAAACCATTGAAATCGCTGGACGGCAATTCGCGCAGTTTTCACTGACCGATGTGCATAGTTGATGAAAAAAATGCCGAATTTTTCGACAGGACGAGACATCTTTTTTGTGCAAGAAGCGCCTAAAACTGTTTACCGGCAGCCCCCACCCCCCTCTTCTCATGCCTCATCAACTGGCTGCAGAATCGGAGGTGCCGCCCGGATAGCGACGACGGAAAACACCCGCCGCTCCAGGCCAGGGGACGAAAAACTGCCTTTCCTGTGCGCCCAGGCTCTCCTTGGCACCGATCATCAGTGCGCCGCCGGGACGCAGGGCCCGCCACAAGCGGCGTGCCGACTGCAGACGACGAGCGCCGCGGTAATAGGTAAAGGGGAGGTAGCGGGCCATAATCAGGTCGAAGGTGGCGGGTGGCGGCTCAGTCATGAAGTTGTGGCGACAGAAGTACACCTGTCGGCTCACTGTTGGCGACAATCGCCAGAAATTATCCCGGGCAGAAAACCACTTTGCCCGCAGATCAGCGGGCAGCTCCCGCAGCGAGGAGCCCTTGTAGACAGCCTCTCGAGCTCGTTGCAGCACAACCGCATCGACATCGCTGGCCAGGACGCACAGTCTCTGCCGGGAATGGCGGGCCTGCAGGCGCCCCTGCCACAACAACGCCAGGCTGTAAGGTTCCTCGCCGCAGGCGCAGCCGACACACCATGCCCGCAGATATCGATGACCGCTGCCGGCAGCCAGCAGCTGCGGCAACACCCGCTGTTGCAGATTGTCCCAAACGGATTTATCTCGAAAAAAGCGGCTGACCGTGACGGCCATCCGTTCCGCAAGCCCGCTGGCCTCAGCGACATCCTCCCGCAGACGATCGCGATACTCTTCGAAATCTGTCAAGCCAAGTTCGGCAATGCGTTCCAGCAGGCGATGCCGGGCGCTTCGCCGGCGATATTTTCGCCAGTCAAGATCGAGCGGGGGACAGACCTGCTTTAAAAAAGCATCGAACTGCACAGCATCCTCCGGCCTAGGAGGCTGTCGGACTTTCCATGAACCGACTGCAAAATCGTCTGGTCGGTCCATATTTCCGATAATTTTCGGCAAATAGCCCTGCTATTTGCTCTC
>ENA-ORCU01000321-ORCU01000321.1-marine-metagenome-genome-assembly--contig:-NODE-321-length-19326-cov-3.083173_pt1 | contig 19326 bp, 17 predicted proteins | sample MGYA00248631_ERZ508512 | MGnify/ENA primary metagenome ERZ508512 (study PRJEB26183, sample SAMN06268844) | marine metagenome | isolation source: Tt an P1 anaerobic enrichment on pine from sediment taken...
TCGAAAAGGGGCTGAAACAGGCGACCGATCCCTTTCTGCAAATACCAATGATGCGTCCGCCGAGAAACGTCCCGATAATCACACTGACCGGAGAAATTTTTGTGCGCAGAGATTCTCTGTCGCGACAGTTCCTGACCGAACGCCTTGCGGAAAAGGGATTCGCAACCCACTGCGCCCCGGTGGCCGAATGGATATTATATTGCAACTACATGGTGGAAAAAGGGCTGGGCTCCAATAATTTTACTCAGGGAGAAAAAATGAAAATGAAAATCCGAAACCGATTCATGAGCCGTTATGAGTCGCGGATCAAATCTCTCGTTTCCCGCTCGCGCCTGATCCACAGTGAGTCGTTGAACATCCCCGCCATCATCCGGAGGGCCTCTCCGTATATTTCACAAAATCTGCCGGGCGAAGCCATTCTGACCATCGGCGGAGCCATGAGTGATATCGCATCCCACAGTTGCGGTGTAATTGCCATCGGTCCCTTTGGCTGCATGCCCAACCGCCTGTCAGAGGCGATTCTTAATGAGACAATGAACCGGGAAGAAATACTCTCGATCGATCCGAAAAATTCATCACTTCGAGCCATACTCACTGAAATTGAAGCGTTGCCGTTTCTGGCTGTTGAAAGTGACGGTTCACCCTTCCCACAGCTGATCGATGCAAAGATCGAGGCCTTCTGCCTGCGCGCTGAACGCCTCCATCGCCGAATGCAGGCCGCAGCCGGGTGAAGCCAGTCGATCAGCGAACGCTCTGATAACCGTTTCTGATGCCATCACGGGAAAAAACGATCTGCCACAGCTGGTTTCTGCGGGCGCGGAAACAGCCGGCACAGACCAGCAGATAATAGGACCACATCCGAAAAAAATGTTGATCATAAGCGTTTTTGATGCGATGCCAGTTTTCCGTGAAATTCCGGTACCACGCCATCAGAGTCGGATCGTAGTGCGGCCCGAAGCTGTGCCAGTCCTCAAGGATAAGCAGTTTCTCGGCGGCGGTGGCAATCTGCCGTGCGGACGGCAGCATTGAGTTGGGAAAGATATACTTTGCGATCCAGGGATCGCACGAACTCACGGTCCGGTTGCCGGCAATGGTGTGAAGAAGAAACAGTCCATCGGGGGCCAGGCAACGCCGGATTATCTGCATGAAGGTGCGGTAATTCACCGAGCATACATGTTCGAACATGCCGATGGACACGATGCGGTCAAAGGTACCCTCAATGTCGCGATAATCCATCAATTCGATGGTTATCGGCAGTCCCTTGCACATCTGACGGGCCAGCTTAACCTGTTCCCCGGAAACGGTTACGCCAACAACCGTAACACCGAAATTACGTGCTGCGTATGCGGCAAATCCGCCCCACCCGCAGCCAATGTCCAGTACCTTCATGCCGGGTTGGAGCAGCAGCTTTCGGCAAATCAGCTCCAGCTTTGCTTCCTGGGCCTCGTCAAGGTTTTTAGCACCGTTCCAATAAGCACAGGAGTAGTTCATCCACTTATCCAGCATTACGGTAAACAGATCGTTTCCAATGTCATAATGACGTTTGCCGATCTCAAACGCCTTGTAGCGTCGCGGCAGACAGGCTACCGTTGCCTTGGCGCAGGTCCACAAAAACCTCGGGATTTTTCGCACCTTTTCATCCAGTCGCAGCCTCAGAATACGGTCAAAAAACTGGTCCAGGGCGTCACAATCCCACCACCCGGCCATGTAACTTTCGCCCAGAGCCAGAGACCCGCCGGACATGACATAATTGAAAAAATCGGAATTGTGAATTCGGATGTCCCAGGGCCGGTCACCGTTCACCCGGATATCGGCAGGTTCCAGAAACTGGCGAACCCATGCTTCAGGGGATAATGTCTTCATAAGGCTTGCTCCCTGGATTGCGCTAAGAAGACTCATTTTCCCAATGAATCAGGTTCAAACGCCGTGTTGAAAGGCTTATTTTACGCGGCAGAAAAAATCAGGCTATATATTGAATATTTTTACGTTGAAGTGTGTGTCAACTGTTCACAGCGGCTATAAATACTTTAAACCGATTTTCGGAATGACGCAAAGCTTACAGGCATTGCTAAAAAAACACCGGCGATGGACAGAGCCGTCCGTCAATCTCGACGGATGCTCAATTGGGGCCTATTTTAGTGGATATGGATCCCGTAAGTTTGTCGATTATTTTCTACAGTCTCGCATTGCGAATTGCCGTTATGAACGTGCCGCATAACACCCTGTTCACCCCTTTTCGCATCGGCCGTTGCGATCTGAAAAACCGTCTGGTGGCGCTGCCCGTATTTACCGGCTACGCCTACCCCGATGGACGAGTCAGCCGGATGCTGACGGACCACTATACCCGACTGGCCGCCTCGGGGGTGGCCATGGTCGTGGTGGCCAATGCAGCGGTAGCACCCGACGGTATGACATCCACCCACAGCCTGAGGGTGGACCGGGACGATTACATCGACGGGCTGGCCCAGGTGGCCCGGTCCATTAAACGACATGGCGCCCTTGCCTGCCTTCAACTGAATCATGCCGGACAGTTTGCAAAAACCGATCGCCCGCTTCTGCCCGCCCCCATCGAAGCGAGGAATCTTAACTTCAGGGTATCAGCACTGAAGGGATTTATGGAATTCTTCCCCCTGGAGCAGCGGTTTTCGCTCACTCGCAGTTTTCTGCAGCAAGCGGGCACGTGGCGTCAGGCCATGACCGACGATCAGCGGAAAAATGTTATACGGGATTTTGGCGATGCGGCCAGCCGCGCGGTCCAGGCCGGTTTTGATCTCATTGAACTGCATGGTGCCAACGGTTACCTGATCTGTCAGTTCTTATCCGCCTTTACCAACCGTGCACAAAGTGAATTCGGCGGAGATTTCAATCGCCGCACCCTTTTTCCGGTCGCAGTGGTTCGGGAGGTTAAAAAACGAGTGCCCGAGGGTTTCCCGGTCGGCTTCCGGCTCATCCTCAACGAATGGGTGCCCGGCGGTATCGATCCGGATGAAGCGGTTGCCTTTGCGCGGATTCTAAAAGCCGAAGGCGTCGCGTATCTGTCGGCATCAGCCGGGACGTTTCACTCCATCTTTCGACCCGAGATACTCCACAAAATGTCGGAACCGGCCTATCTGCGCCAGGATGTGGCACGGCTGAACCGGGACGTCCGTTTGCCCACCATCATATCCGGTCGCATTCGTACGCCGGCTCTTGCCGACGCCATCATTCGGGCGAAGGCGGCCGACCTGATAGGCCTTGGCAGACCCCTGAGAGCCGATTTCAAGTGGCTCAAAAAAGCGGAACGTCCGGAGAAAAAAATTCGGACCTGCGTCAACTGCAACTGGTGTCTCAAACGGGTCGTTCTGGACCAGGGTTTTAACTGCCGGCGCTGGTCCCAGCTGGTTCAACAAAAGACAGATCTGAATCATAAACTTCTAAGTCGAAACTACAACATGTTGTATGTCGTGACGGATTCGCATGATACAGACCTGTTGAAAAACACTCTGGAATATCTCCTGCCGGCTAACAGAACGTTGCCGTCACCGATTTCGATTACAGGTTTATTTGTCAACGCACCGGATCGCACCCTGGATCAGGCAAGCGACCAAAACGCTTTTTTGATCTGGATCCGGGAAATGCTGAAACAAACGGGTCGGGACCGCAGCACTGTGAACCATGTAAACATCACACATCAGGGGGCTTGCGACAAAGATATTCAAACGATAATCAAAAAAGGCGGGTACGGTGTTATCGTTCTGGGGCGCAACCCACAGCAAACCTGGCGGGAACGGCTGATTTACAAAGAACGGAGCAAGGTCCTGGTGCTGTTGGGACCCGGCGGTCACCAGTCAAAAATCCTGGTTCCGCTGGATCTGTCCGACACCTCTCTACTCGTGCTGACCTTCCTGCGGGACGTGGTCCTTTCCCGGTCCGGCGTCAAGGTGAGTGTCGTCCACCTGTCGCAGCACCCGCCGAAGCACGCACGGCTGCAGTGGCACCGCATGAAAAAAATCTGCGGTATTGAGAGCAACCCATTACCCCTTGAGGTGATACCGCCCTCGGCAGACATCGTATCGGACCTTCTCAACATCATCCGGGCGGGTCGCTACGACACTGTCATTATGGGAAAACGCGGATTGTCCGGGATCAAGCGCGTTTTGCTGGGCAGTGTCTCGGCCGGTATCGTCAGGGGGTTGTCAGAGGAATCGATTATCTTGATCGATTAAACGCCATGGATCTTACGATTTTAGTCACCGGCTCATCGGGCTATCTGGGATCGGCAATGTGTGCAGACCTTGCACGCGACTGCCGCATTATTGGCATTGACAAACGCCCGCCGTCAGCGTCCCTCAGGCAGGCCGTACCCAACGCCCAGTGGCATGTGCTGGATGTCTCCAACCCGGCGGGATTACACGAGGTTTTCAGACAGAACGTCAGGCTGAAACAACCCGTTGATTACATTCTCCATTTTGCAGCGTTCTACCACTACGGCCCGGACTGGCGAACAGATTATGAAATAACCAATATCCGCGGAACGGCCAATATTATTGATGTTGCCTGCTGCTGGGGCGTAAAGCGGGTCCTTTTTGCGGCAAGTATCGGATCGCTCAAGCCGCCCCCTGCCGGCGCATCCCTGACCGAAAGCGCACAGGAGACGGTCGAGTTTGCCTACTGCAAGAGCAAGGCAATGGGTGAAACAATCATGTCATCGAGTACTCACCGGACGGGTACAATTGTCCTGCGCATCGGGGGAGTATTCAGTGACTGGTGTGAACTTCCGCCACTATACAGCCTGATAAGGCTCTGGAGCCGCAGAAGCCCCATCGGCCGATGCGTACCGGGCCTTGGGAATTCGGGGTTCCCTTATATACATCGCCATGAACTGGTTCAGATGGTACGGCGGATCGTTTCCCTTGACGATGAACTTGACGAGTTTGAGACGTTTTTCGGCTCAGAAAACGGCTGCACCTCGCATAACCAGCTGTTTCCCGTTATCCGAAAAGAAAACGGCTATGGCGTTCACTCATCGCCCATACACGTCCCGCCGATTTTGGCCAATTGGCAGATGTCCGGCAAATACGTGTGGAATATCCTGCGCCGGAAAAAAACCTATGAGCGGCCCTGGATGCTTCATTACGTCGACAGACCCATCCGCGTCGACAACACGCGCACGCGTGAAAGGCTTCATTGGACGCCGCATCCCGATTTTTCAGTATTGAACCGACTGCCGGTAATCATCCGCAATTTTAAAACCGATCGCAACCTGTGGGAAGCCCGAAATATCCGACGAAATGAAGCGAGGTACGAATACCACCCCGATTAATCGTTTTTTTTTCGCTTTATCGATTCAAGCCACCGGGCCTGTTCTTCCTGGTATTCCGCTTCGCTCTGGTTGTATGTGGAAAAATCAGCATCAGTTGCAGGCGGCCTTTTGCCTTTCAGGGACTTGAAAAAATCGATGATCGTTTTAACCGGTTTTTTTTTCGACGATTGGTTATTCATTTTCTCTGCTCTGCAAATAGAGGATTTCTCCGGCTTTGGTCAGAGGAATAATGGTATCGGCATAGTACTCGCGGACCACGTCAGGATCAATGGTATTTCGCGTATTGGCCGTTGCCGGCGCTTGAAGGGCTTCGGTTTTTTCCACCACACGTTTCAAAATGCGCTGCTCAACCTCGGGCCGGGTCAGAAGCCTCATCAGGGTTCGGGTGTCACCGGAATCAATTGCCGCCCGGAATGTTTCCGGGTCCGAGCGATACTTGCTTTCACCCACATACATGGCCCCGTAGTGAATCCGGCGTGATATGGCCTGGATGGCATACACATCGAGTTCCACACTTGAGCCGTACTGGGCATCGTCTCCGGCCGGGCAGATTTTGGGGACCAGATCAAGATAGCTTTCCAAAATTTTTCCAGTCAGGTTGACCCGATTATAGTCAGCGATCTTCAGGCAATTCGCCGGGAGCGTTACCGTCCGTCTGGATGACGGCAGGTGGGTATTGAACGGACGTTCTTCGGGTGCAACGAACCGACCGAAGCAGGCATCAACCTCCTCCTGAAATTTCAGCCGAAGTGCCAGAAGGCTCAAGCTGTGCTCACCGTCAAAGCCGCTTTTACCCGGCAGATAAGCTGTACGATTCCGGCGGAATTGAGCCCGGTCGATCAGCCGTGCGATAATAGTCTCTTCAAGATTTTCCAGATCCGCTGCGATTTGCGCAAGATCGGGCGTGATCATCGGCATCTCCATGGTTCGTGATCAATATTTCAGGCAAACCCTTAATTCCGAATGCAGCCGGACACCTCGGCTGTCAGCCGATAAATTCGGCAGGCCTTTTCTTCGGTCAGGAGCCCGGTGCCGCAGGCGGGTGTTATCAAGCTTTGCCTGAGCACCGACTCCCGGTCCGGACCGGAGGCAAACAGCTCGTCCCACAAAGCGTTCAAACGCTGCTTCAGCGATTGGGCGGATTCACCGAACGGATCATCCAGTGTTGGAACAACTCCCCAGGCGATCACGCCGCCGCGGGCTAAAAAATCGCGCACCTGCATTGCATAGGGGATAAGCGTGCTTCCAAAGCGGTAGGCATCCAGACTGAGGATCCGTGCCCCTGATTCCATCACCAAAGACCAGTCAACGGCCTCGCAGGCATGGAGCCCGGCAATTGCGCCTTCCCTTTGGATGGCCGAAACAATGAAAGTCAAATCTTCCAGAACCATATCCCGGCCAAGGGCCAGATGAAATCGGGATCCACAGGCGCTGATAGCGGGATCATCAACGAAAATGATCGGGGTGCAGCCGACGAGGGATAACGCTGCCGCCTGGCATCGGGCATTCAAGGCCAGCGTTCGTACGATCGTGTCTCGCAGATCTCCATTATAATAGGCCGGGCGGCCTTCGGTATCTTTCAACGAAAGTCCAGCGGTCAACGGGCCGGCAATCTGGCCTTTCACGTATTGGGCTGCTTTTAAACCACCAGCTTTCGCCCGGGCCAGAAAGGCATAAAAGCCAGCCGCGGCTTCCGGCGACGGTAAAAACGACTGAAGGCAATCCCGGGAGCCGTCTTCCGCCGGCAGACAGGTGGTGTAAAAATCGGTCAGGCAATCGGCCCGGTATTCACCGGACGGATCAACCACCCATCGATCGTTCCGGTGTACTGCCAAACCGCAGACTACCAGAGGCTGCAAAAACTGGTGGATGAAATGCTCAGACTCTCCCCGGCGCGGCAACTGCGGCCAATGGGGGATCTCCGGCATTTCGGAGAGAATCAGTTCAAGCGCCTCGTCAGGTCGCGGATGCGGAAGGCTGCCGATGCCGGTCGCGAGACAGTACGGCAAAAATTCGCTTTGAGACGAATCCATCACCTGTCAACCAACCCATACAACGTCTTAATTTCCTCGGCCCACCGGTCACTGTCCGGTGTTTCCAGGATAAGCGGCATATTGTCCATACGCGGATCGTTCATGATAAACGAAAAGGTATCCAGTCCAAGAGTGCCTCTGCCGATGCTGTCGTGGCGATCCACCCGACTGGCAAGGTCCTTTTTGGCGTCGTTGAAATGCCAAGCTCGCAAATAGGGCAGCCCGACAATGGTATCGAACTTCCGGATGGTCGCCTGGTACCCCGCTTCAGTCTTGATATCATAACCCGCCGCAAAGCTGTGGCAGGTGTCCAGACAAACCCCGACCCGGTTTTTATCCTCCACCTGGTCGATGATGGCGGCCAGGTGCTCGAAGCGGTAACCCACGTTGGTTCCCTGTCCGGCGGTATTTTCCAGCACGGCCGTCACCTCGCGGGTTTTTTCCAGCACCATGTTAATGGATGCGGCAATCCGTTTCAGGCACTCGTCTTCCGGTATTTTTTTCAAATGGCTGCCGGGGTGAAAATTCAGGTATTTCAGCCCAAGCTGCTCGCATCGCTGAAACTCATCGAGAAAGGCCTCCCTCGATTTTGCCAGGCCGGCCGCATCGGGATGGCCCAAATTGATCAAGTAACTGTCGTGCGGCAGAATATACTCCGGTGAAAAGCCGGTTCGTTCGCAATTGGCCAAAAACGCATCGATGCTTTTGGCGCTCAGGGGTTTGGCCTTCCACTGCCGCTGGTTCTTGGTAAACAGGGCAAAGGCTCTGGCCCCTATTCTATGGGCGTTGAGGGGCGCATTTTCCACCCCACCGCTGGTACTGACATGGGCACCGACATATTTCATGGCGATTTCCTCGTTCTCGCTCTTGACCATCTGGTTAGCGCACATCGCCCGAATTGTCATCGTCCAGTTCCATCAGTCCCTCGGCCATGGCCAGCGCTTCAAAGACTGTATCGACAATATCGTCATCGTCGGATTCGCTGAGATGACCGATCACACCTGCGGCCTCAGCAGGCCGAATGCCGACCAGTGCGTCGATTGCGGCTATCAGCAGAGCCTTATCGGCTTCATCATCCTTGATAATGCGGGTGACGTGCGGCCAGGCGGCATCCACCTGCCAGTTACCCGCCGCTGTGACGGCATAGTAGTTGATATCCGAATTTTTGCTGTCCAGCGCCTCGAGAATCTGGGCATTGAAACCTGGAATGTACTGCATACAGAAAACGGCGGTCAGTCGCCAGTCTTCATCATCGCTGCTGTATGCAGCCCGCACCGCATCCTCATGCCAGCTCTGCGGCGCCCGCACAGACGCTTCCAGAATTCCCCGCCGAACATCCTTGGGAACAGTCGGGTCCCTGTAAAGCACCTCCAACGACTCCTTTACCCGGCGAAACGCTTCCTCGGAAATCAGGATATCTTCTTCATCGTCAAACTCCATCGTATCCGCATAGTCGAGTGCAGGCCCCAGTGAAATCGCTGCCTGACTCCGAAGCGGCACGGTTTCCTGACCGTTTTTAACAATCGTGAGCAGGACCTCTGCGAGTGCGTCGTTGATCACCACGCAGTCCCCGGCCAGCTCGGCAGCAAGCAGACGATCGGTTTCATCGGCATGCACATTACCAAGAATATCGAGCAGCAATTTGTCGGTATCTGCCGGCCATTCCCAGGCCGGAATGTCTTCCAGTGTTTTCAAATCCATGGTTAACCCTCCCGAGTTAGGAACGTTGTCAATCAATTCTGCTGCGGTTTCGCGTAGAACCATGAACCGGACGATAAAAGAACGATAAAAAATTCTCAACCCAATAAATTGCGGTGCAACAATTCACCCCCAAAGGCTTGAGACAATTCTGGCCCTTTATTCCTTGACAGCATTAATCGATTAGTCGTAGTCCACAAGGTCAAAATGCCATACGGGATATGGTGGGCTGAGCCCGTCAAATCATTTTGTCTGCCCCGCTGAAGGTGATTTTTCAACGGATTCTTTCAACTCCATAATCCTGCAACGGCCACGGACCCCGATACACCACAGAAAGGCACTTGATGGGTAAATTTTTCAGAAAAGCGATGCACTTCAACTGGGTCAGAGAATTCGTATATCGGCTTGTTCGCCTGTATTGCCTGACGTTTCGCTTGACCGTCGAAGGCGATGAACCGTGGCTCAAGCACGTAAACGCCGGCGGCCGTGTGGTGCTGTGCACCTGGCACCAGCAGTTTTTTTCCGCGATTCGTTATTTCAGAAAATACCGAAACTACCGCCCTGCCCTGATGATCAGCAAAAGCGCAGATGGCGACCTTATAGCCGATGTTGCCCGACGCACCGGCTGGAACCCGGTTCGTGGAAGCTCATCCCGTGACGGCAAACAGGCGTTGAAGGAGGTGATCCGTTGCCTGAGGCGGACCGGAGTGGCCGGCCATGTCCTGGATGGCCCGCGAGGGCCAATGGGCAAGGTCAAAGCCGGTGCCATCCACTTGGCACTGGAGGGCGATGCGGTCCTTGTTCCGTTTTACGTATCGGCGGACCGGGCCTGGTATTTTAACAGCTGGGACAAGTTTTTCATCCCCAAGCCGTTCGCCAGGGTAAAGCTCAGATACGACACCATGATTACGCTGCTCAAACCCGGATCGGCTCAAGACTTCGAGGCCGAACGTCAGCGAGTGGAAGACATCATGAAAAAAGAGTTGAGAAGCGTCTGAGTCCGACCTTTTCAGCATTTTCCAAACCGGTTACGGAATATGCGGTGTCTGCAGTTCGGACCACCCTATCGGATTCCGTCTTCTGTCCCGGCCGCATCGGCAGTCGGAATCGAACCGTCTTTCAACACCGGTGTACATGGGCGGATTCAGCCGCCGGCGATCAACCCCCGATCGCCGGTCTTTATTTTTCCGTTGATGTTGAGACCGCTTCATATCTCTGACCTCAGATCCTGTTTAAGGGAGTGCGGATTAAAATCATTCGCATTCCAAAAGGGTTGAAACTCTGCATAAAATCGTATGATGTCAGAAAGTAACGGGTCATCCGCGATCTGTCAATCATCGCATGCACTAAAACAGTTCTTGGGCTACCCCGACGGAATTTTGCCGAACGGATTGGCGTTAAATTTTAAATTTGGAACCTGCGATTTGTTATTTTCGATGTGTCCGGGTTAGGGAAGGATTTTCAAACAGATCATAGGTCCTTCGATTATCAGCGTTCAATTGGGCGCGGCGGGTTCAACTCAACCCTCAGAAACCGCGGCCAGTACAGCGTGGCATCGCCTGCCAGCAGGTCAAGATTGGTGCTGCCCGCAACATAGCTGACAAGTAATGTTCCAGGTGGGGAGACTGCCGGGTGACCTTTTCCTGCATAACAGAAGGCATCGCGATTTTTCGCCATTTCCGGACAGCGGTAAAGTTCGATCGGAGACTGCCAGGGTCCCCACGGCCGATTCGCCATACGAATCTCAAGCGGCCCCAGGAAACCATCGCGGGTATAGACAGCCACGTATCGGTCGATGGCCGCATCATAAGAAACCGACAACTCATTGGCCATGCCGTCGCATAGCCGCTCGCCCGAGTCTGGCGCTGAAAGCCACTGACCACCGGCATAAAACTTCCAGGCATCGAAGTCCAGCAACCGGTTTTGCGGCGCGCGGGCCAGAATCATAAATTTGTGGCGATGCACCCCATTGCGGTCTTCATCAGTGCCATATATGTAGACGAAGTCATCCACAAGCAGAAGGGCCGAGCCGAACAAGCGGTCTCCTGACGGGGCAAATCCGGCCCAGGGAACCCGGGTGTAATTGACCGGCCATTGATCCGGTGGACCGGAAAAATCAGCGATGTGCCCCGCCCACAAACCAGTCAGCTTAAAGCCGAACGAATCCGTTTCCTCCGTCTGCCGCACCTGCACCAGAAAGACAACAAGCCCGCTTGACGTCACGATACCATCCATCGGCCACAGCCATCCCTTGCCATCCGGTGGCTTGAAAATCGCCTGAGGCGGAAGAGTCGAATCAGGCCGGAAGTAAAACCGAATACCGGCCTCCTGCGGATCAAGGCCGTGCTGAATCGCAACCGAATTTCGTATAATCGAAGTTTCTACGCGACGCCCGTTTTGAACAGAGCCTACCAAGGTATCACCAAACAGCCAGAGAACCCGATCATCGCCGAGGGCTACTGAATAGGCGCCATCAGCCCCAATCCAACCACTTTGCCGCTGCCATATGGCCGAAAACGCTTCAGCCGGTTGTACGGACATCTCCGCCCATGGCCGCGACGCCCCCAACACGAGCAACGCGGCGGCAACAAAAATTAACCAGCAACCCCCGCCAATAATTGCTCGGCCTTTTTTATGCGAAGAGAACAAATCAGGCATCACAGGCTCCTGTTTCTTTGTTTTTTTATCCAGAGATCCGTTTAAGCGACTGTTTAAAAAACAGGAGCTTAAGGTCGCAGCGGATGAGCAACGACAGCTTCAAGCTGAATGACTAATTATGGTTTGACCGACTGCGGATGAATCTGTTAAACAGAATTGTCTGTTTCAGTCTTAAAAACAATTCGATGAGTAGCCTATCCATCGCCGGAATTCCCTTGCAACGGATCCGAATATTGCCCTGTAATTGCTGCTGAACCAGACAAATATAGTCGACGCCCGCACATTCGATCAATACTCGCCCGGCTTACTACCGGGAAGTCTGATCTGCTTACCAACGGATAGAGGACCATTATCCGATTCACAACCGAAAACATCAACATGTGACAGGGAGAAAAAACGGCCATGGATCTTCTCGAAATTGTCTTGATCGTATCCGCCATTGTCGCATTGTACAACCTGCAGCAGATCAAAATGATCCTGAAGGACAAAGGGTATACGGTCGATCCGTTCACGGGCTGGGTCAAGGATTATCGGCGTTTCAGGGACCTGATTCAAAAGGAAACGAACGAAACGGCCAAAATAAAGTATCAAAAAATCATCAACGGGTTGTTTTTATCCCTGGGTGGTCTGATCTTCTTTGCCGTTATGATGCTGCGTGAGCGACTGTAAGTAAGGCATAACTGTCACAACCTGCGGCACCACTTTTATTTCTGCTGCACGGACCGGTCAAATACCGTGGTGCCTCCACTCATCTCTGCCGAATACCAGAGGAGCGACTCCTTTACCGACCCTGGTAGAGCCTCACATCCCCCGGGGCAACACCTTGTATGTTGTACCCCTCTCCTTACAAGCCCAGGCAGTGTCCTGCATATGCCGCTGTCCCCATCTATCGCTGAGATTAATCGGTTTACGGCACGCTTTATACCTCCAGGTCTTTCCTTCTATTGTCCTTCGGTCTTTACCTTTGTCAGCTTTGCACCGGCCAGGGAAGCGATAACCACCAGGCCGGTTGAAATGAAAATCATCATGATCCCCAATGCGGAGAGCTTCCCCCACAGGCCATCTTCGGCAAAACGGAAAATCTGCACGGCCAGTACTTCCGTTCCCGGCCTGGAAAGCACGACCGACAAGGTCAACTCCCGGACATACATGGTCGCCATCAGGATCCATCCCGAAACAATTCCGGGAATGAGCAACGGGATGACGACCCGCCTGATCGTGTACAAAGTGCCCGCACCGCATACTTTGGAGGATTCCTCTAGGTGGCTGTGAATCTGGATAAATGCGCTGGTGAGCGGTCGTATGCCATAGGGAAGGTAGGTAGCAATGTAGCCGATCAGAAGCGACCATATAGTGGCATACAATGGCGTCTGAACGAAAAACCACATAAATCCGACGCCGACGACGATACCGGGAAAGGAAAATGACAGGAAGCTCAAGGATTCCAGGATTCCCGAAATCGTGCTGCGGACTTTAACGATAACGTACGAGACGAAAATGGAAAGAATCACGCCAAGAGTCGCGCCTGTAATGCCCAGAAAAACGCTATTTTTCATCGAGAGCAGCGAGATGGGATCGTGGATTACCTCCAGCCAGTGTCTCAAGCTCATAAGGGAAAAAGCCCGGGCGCTGGGCACCATCGAGTAAGGCACCAGAGAGGTGTAAAAAAGAACCAGCACCGGCAGAAGAATCAGGATAAACGAGAGGATCCCTACAATGATAAACAACGGATATTTGGCCCCCTTCAGGTCGATCAGGGTCGGTCGGTATCCGCGACTGGAGATGGTCACGTATTTCTCGCTTTCGGATGTCAAGTGGCGGTATACGTAAATCAGCGCGATTGAGGTTGCCAGCGCACTCATCCCTACGGCCGCCGCCATACCGTAGTCCGCGGCAAAACCGGTGGCGATGATGCGATAGATGTGCGTGGCCAGCACGTAGATCCGTCCCGGCATGCCGATCACCGACGGCACGGCAAACGAGGCGAGGCTTCGCACGATGACCAGGATAAAGGATGCCAGAATGGCGGGTCGAAGAACCGGCAGGGTCACCCGGATCAATGTTTTCAGATTGGAGGCCCCGCAAACTTTTGACGACTCCTCCAGCGACACATCGAAAGCGGCCAGCGCCGGCGCCAGTATCAGATAAGCGATGGGCAGATCCAGCAACCCCTCCACCAGGATCATTCCCTCCAGGGTGTATATGTTGAACAGACTCCTGTCGAGTTGGAACACCTCTTTCAACAACAGGTTAATCAGCCCGTTTGAGGGATTCAGCAGCAATACCCAGCTGACGGAAAACAGAATGTGAGGAATCATCATCGGAATGATCGAAATGATCCGGAACAGGAACTTGAAGGGAATGTTGGTACGGGTATTCAGGTAGGCCAGGAAGAGGGCCAGCAGCGTGGCCACCACGGCTGAGCCGATGGTGAATATCATCGTATTGATGATGATGCCGGCCAGTTCAGGGTCAGTGTAGGATTGAATGTATTTGTCCAGGGTAAAGCGGCCAAATGCCCCCAGCCCCTCGGAAAAACTTCCGAGCACGAGCATCACCACCGGGCAGACGGTCAGAAAACCGACCAGGATAATCAGGCTGGGCGTCAGCGCGCTTCTTCTTCCGGCCATCGGCTTCCCCTGTTTGGAGCACGGATAACATTCACAGTTTTTATTTCATCAGCATGGTACATTTGTCCGCATCAAAGGAGATAAAGACATCGTCTCCCTCAGCGATGCCGGACGTCGGATCGATCGCAGTGATCAAGTGGGTTTCACCGACACGGACCTCGCCCTCATAGGCTTCGCCAACAAACACCAGTGAGGCCACATTGCCCTTGAATATATTGGGCACCTCGCCCGGAGGCGTTGCATCAACACGGATAGACTCCGGGCGAACGCAGACGGTGACCCGACCTCCCGGAAGGGCCTTGCTTTTTTTCCGGCAGGTGATGGCGCCGATTGCTGAGTCAACGATGATACGTTCACCTTCCGCCGCCTTCACCTGACCATCGATCATATTAGCCCGACCGATAAAATCCGCAACGAACCGCTGATCTGAATCGAAATAAATCTGCTTGGGAGAGCCGATCTCCACGATACGGCCCGATTTCATTACAGCCAGCGCATCGGAGAGTGACAGGGCTTCGATCCGATCATGTGTCACATAGACTGCGGTGATCTGGAGCCGGGTTAAAAAGCTGCGCAGTTCTTTGCGGGTTTCTTCCCTGAGCTTGGCATCCAGATTGCTCAGCGGTTCGTCGAAAAGTATAACTTTGGGCTCAGGCACAAGTGCACGAGCCAAGGCAACGCGCTGCTGCTGCCCGCCGCTCAATTTGGTTGCCGGACGGTTCTCAAAGCCATCGAGTTGAACAAATTTCAGGGTGTCAGCAACCTTTTTGCGGATCGCATCCCTGGGTTCGTTGCGTGCCTGAAGCGGATAGGCGACATTGTCAAATACGTTCATATGGGGCCAGATGGCATAGGTTTGGAACACCATGCTGAGCCCTCTTCTTTCCGGCGGAACGAAAATATTTTTCGATCCGGACCAGACGATTTCTCCTCCGATGGCGATTTCACCCTCGTCCGGCACCTCCAGGCCGACGATGCAGCGAAGCAACGTCGTTTTACCGCACCCGCTCGGACCAAGAAGCGTAAAAATCCGATTGGCCGGTATAGTCAGATCCACCTGATCCAGAGCGTTGATCTGCTTGCCTTCGGAATAATAGATTTTGCTGACACTGGTGATGCGTATTTCCATGGCAGCCTATCCGGTAAAACAGGATGGATGATTAAAAATTTGTTTATCAGGGCAAATCGAAAATTTTCTTGAATTCGGCGCCCCACTTACGAATCTCATCATCGGAGAGCGTCCTAACCGGCAGAACCTTGGCCTTTTCGATACCTTCGATTGGTGGATAGACGCCCGGATGCAAAACATATTCACCAACTTTGTCCGCCAGCATCTGCATGGCGTCTTTGGACAACCAGAAATCCACAAACAATTTGGCGGCTTCAGGATGAGGGGCCGTGGCTGAGATTCCGATTCCCCGAGGTGTGCCCAGCAGAGGCTGCTCTACTTTCGCCCAGTCCAGCGGGGCCGGTGCTTTGGTGATGATGTACTTGGGCATGGATATGGCGATCAATTTTTCTCCGCTTTCCACCGGAGCAGGAGTGGGACCAAATGACCGGACGAACATCGGTTTATTTGCCGCCAGTCCTTTCAGAAAAGCCATCCACTCGTCGTCCGAGGCAAATACATTCTCCTTCAAACCGACGAGCCAGGAGATGGTGGTGGCATGGGATGAGGGATTGGCCATCACGATCTTGTCCCGCCACTTGGGATCCGTGAGGTCCTCGTAACGTTTTGGGACATCTTCCGCCCGGACCAGTTCCTTATTGTAGATCAGGGCCACGTATTCGATGCCGAAAATCTGAATTTTGGGATCTTTACGGGTCCAGTCCGGGTAGGCCTCAGCCGCAGGGGAGGTGTACTCGGTCAATACGCCCTGTCCATTCAGGAGTTCGATAATTGGAAGCGGTGATTGAAGCACATCGGCCAACAGTTTTCCGGCCTGATGTTCAGTGGATACCGTTGCATAGTACTTGGACGTAGAAATCCTGGTATACTCGCCTTTTACACCGAATTGCTCTTCAAATGCCGCCATGATGGGTTCAATGGCCGTGATATTGGCATAAAAAACCGCTTTTCCCTCGGCTTTCGCCTTTTCAATCGAAGCACTGTCAGCCGAATAGGCAAAGGGTGTGAATACCATCGCCAATACCAGCAGCAAAAGCGTCAACGTTTTCATTTTTTTCTTCCTCCCGTATTGGATTATATGGAAAACCGGCTCGCGGATCTCCATGTGAATGCGTGATTTATCGGCACTAAATTTCCCAGGGCATCAACGGCCGTTACAGATTAAATATCTCCGGGGTGCGAGAGGAAGGTATGCGTTTCAGGGAGAAGAAAGCTCTGGCAGTGTATGGAATGCGTTACACGATGGCCTTGCGCGGTATAAAGGATAATTATCATGGCCCCGTAAAAATCGCAATAATGCTGTGTTCAATTACGGGATATCGTTTTCGCCAAATCCGCGGATTATTCATCCCCGGCAAGCTCGAATTATCACCGCTATACGTGTGACGTCATATTCAAGCGGTCGGGTTTTAATTTTTACTACCGTGTTCGGGGCAGAATCACGGACCACTCCTGGGTGAAGCTCAGCATGGATAAATACACGCAACTGGCCGGATAGGCCTTGTGAAGGGCGCGGAGATTCTCCACCGGATCATAAGCCCCGACCTGCTCCCGGGTTTTACCCACGCTTTTAAACAACAGCTCCACATTCTCTGACATCCATGCTTCGACCACCACCGGAATGTTCAAATCGGCCAGTCGGTCTACATGCGGGTTTCGACCGATCAAGGGCTGGGTGACAGCAAAGCGGGCGCCGGCCGCGATTTTTTCCTCGAGTTTGTCTCGTTCAAACGAGGCCGGAGTGTACGGGTTAAATGCCGCACCGGTGATAAAGCATCCGGCACGGGTGGTGTTAATGTAGCGCAAAAGATCCATTGAAGTGGGTACGCTCCTTTTGCCCCCTATTTCCGCCGGTTCCAATCGACTGAGCGCCGGTCCGCCATCGCCCCGGACGATCAGTAGAAACTCGATACCCACGGCCGCTGCCTTGTCCAGAATGCTGTCCAGCTCCGACTTGCTGTGAAACGTGTTCAGGTTCATCATAAGGCGCGTGGAGGATATGGGCAGTCTGCAGGATTCAATGGCCTCCAGAGCGCTGAAGCGCGGTCGCCCCATGGGGTTGTCCGGAATGGATATGCCATAGCCGGCATCGAGTATCCGTTGATATTTTTCAGCGAACCGGCCCATCTCCGCCTCAACCGGTTGGGGTGATGACCGTCGGGGTGTCAGGATTTCCACCAGGTACGGAAACGCGAACATCGGTCTTCCTCCATAGAGCCTGTTTGAAATTCACTGCATATCAAATTCATTATCACCATTTAATGCAAAGTCGTCTACCCTAACCCGGATAAACCGGAAATCCTAAATCACAAATTTCAAATTACAAAATCTAAATTCCCAATATACCTCTGAGACAATGACAGGATCCAGCATGTGTCAGAGGCAGAATCATAAGGTTTGAAATTTGGAGTTTTGGGCATTGTAATTTTTTTGTGATTTGTGGTTTGGCTATTGGGATTTTTTGCCATAAAAAACGAAAATTTAAAAACTTAGAAACTAAAGGGTGATGGCTGTGAGTTGATAACGGCAACGGTATGATGAGAGTCCTTTTCCCAACGGCTATTTGATGGAATCTGCATGAAGTGGTAAAAACCAGGTATGATTTACGAGCGATTCATCGGGGTTGACGGGTGCCGGGGTGGATGGTTTGCTGTTTCCATCGACCGGAGGGGAGATGCACACTGGGGTGTTTTCCCCTCATTTGTTGAACTGTGGGATTTGTGGGGCGAAAATGCCCTGGTCCTGATCGACATTCCCATTGGTCTTCCCTCTTCTGATACCCTCAGCCGGCTGTGCGATACAGAGGCCCGACGGTTGCTGAGTCCCCATCGGCATACCAGCATTTTTTCACCACCAAGCCGGGAGGCGCTCGCGGCCGAGGATTATGTCGATGCCTGCCGGCGCAATCATGAGACACTGGGACGCAAAATCACCCTTCAGTGTTGGCACATCGCCCGCAAGATCAATGAGATTGATGCGTTTCTGAATGATCGACCGGAAGCGCGGGGCGCTGTCCGTGAGTGCCATCCGGAGGTCTGCTTCCAGTCGCTGGCCGGCGGCGCGCCAATGCTGCGTTCAAAAAAATCCCCTGAGGGCTTCCAGGATCGGATGAATCTGCTGGGATCACTTTTTCCGCTATCACGATCTATTACTCAACGTGCAGCCGGTCAGTATACCCAAAAGACCCTTAACCGTGACGACATCATCGATGCGCTGGCAACCGCCGTAACCGCATTTTTGTCAAAGGGAACGTTGTCCACCCTGCCGAGGCATCCCCAGCGGGACGCAAGGGGACTTCCCATGGAAATCGTTTACTTCCATGCCACTCCGGGCCATGTTTCTTCACCTCATCCGGCCTCGCCCGGAGGAGAAGAATACACGGGGTGTGAAAAATGAATGTACTCCTGATTTCAGCCAATACGGAAACGTTCAACATGCCGACTCTGCCCATGGGCCTTGGCTCGGTAGCCGCCGCCGTGAAGCGGGCCGGACATCGGGTGCTTTTTCTGGACCTGATGGCCGAAGCTACACCACTGACGGCTTTGGAGAATGCGGTGCATAAATTTGCCCCGGATGTCATCGGCATCTCCATTCGCAACGTGGACGATCAGGCAAGCGATTCGCCGCGATTTCTGATCGAGAAGACCCGGCCCGTGGTGTCGCTCTGCAAGCGTCTATCGGCAGCACCGGTGGTGCTTGGCGGTGCCGGGTACAGCTTGTTTCCCGAGAGCATGATCGAATACCTTGGTGCGGACATGGGCATTCAGGGTGAAGGAGAAGGTGCCTTTGTCGAGCTTCTTGAGCTGATCGAGGCCGGCAGTGATCCCCTGATTGTACCCGGGCTCTTCCTTCGCGGAAAAGGACTCCAGGCACCCC
>ENA-ORCU01000324-ORCU01000324.1-marine-metagenome-genome-assembly--contig:-NODE-324-length-19299-cov-3.192124_pt1 | contig 19299 bp, 18 predicted proteins | sample MGYA00248631_ERZ508512 | MGnify/ENA primary metagenome ERZ508512 (study PRJEB26183, sample SAMN06268844) | marine metagenome | isolation source: Tt an P1 anaerobic enrichment on pine from sediment taken...
TGGTGCTGCACTACACCGCCATGCCCAGCGCCGAGGCCGCGCTGGAGCGGCTCTGCGCGCCCGAGGCCGAGGTCTCGGCCCATTACCTGATCGCCGAGGACGGGCGGCTGTTCCAGATGGTCGAGGAGGAGATGCGCGCCTGGCACGCAGGCGCTGGCTGCTGGGGCGGCGTTACGGACGTCAATTCGCGCTCCATCGGGATCGAGCTGGCCAATACCGGCACCGCCCCTTTTCCCGAGCCGCAGATGGCGGCGCTGGAAGGGCTGCTGCGGGGCATTCTGGCGCGCTGGTCGATTCCGCCCGAACGGGTGATCGCCCATTCCGACATGGCGCCCGCGCGCAAATCCGACCCCGGCCGCCATTTCGACTGGCGCCGGCTGGCGCGGGCGGGCCTGTCGGTCTGGCCCCGTCCGGGGACCGCCGCGCCCGAGGAGGCGGCTTTCCGCACCGCGCTGCAGGCTTTCGGCTATGGGGGCGAGCACCCAACCGAGCTGCTGCTCGATGCGCTGCGCCAGCGCTTCCGCCCCTGGGCGGCGGGGCCGCTGGGGCCCGCGGACATGGCCGTGGCGCTGGACCTCGCCCGCCGCTTCCCCGTTGACCGGGGGCGGGGCGATACCTAAATACCCCTTGCGTGCGGATGGCCGGATGGCCGCGGGGGAGACCCCGAGGAAAGTCCGGACTCCACGAAGCGACGGTGCCGGGTAACGCCCGGCCGGGGAAACCCGAGGGAAAGCGCCACAGAGAACAGACCGCCCCCGCATGGGGGTAAGGGTGAAACGGTGGGGTAAGAGCCCACCGCGGGGCTGGCAACAGTCCCGGCACGGCAAGCCCCACCGGGAGCAATGCCGAATAGGGACCTCGCGGGGCTTTGACCCCAGGGCGGCTTCGGCCCAGAGGTCCGGGTAGGCAGCTAAAGCGCGCCGGCAACGGCGGGCTGAGAGGAATGGTCATCCAGGGAGGGCAACCTCCTGGACAGAATCCGGCTTACAGGCCATCCGCGCGCGAATTGCTGTTGACTCGGCCAGCCTTACCAGTAAAAGGCGGGCTTCAAGGATTTTCACGGGACGCGTCACGCGGCCCGCGCGACGGAGAAGAAACATGGCGAAGCCGACCACCATCAAGATCCGCCTGAACTCGACCGCGGGCACCGGCCACTTCTACGTGACCAAGAAGAACGCCCGCACCATGACCGAGAAGATGGTCGTGAACAAATACGACCCGGTCGTGCGCAAGCATGTCGAGTACAAGGAAGGCAAGATCAAGTAAGCGACAGGCTTGCTGATCCTGTGACAAGGGCCGCGCCGAGAGCGCGGCCTTTTTCGTTTGTCAGATTGCGGCGCCTGACGGCGCCATTTCTTTTTTTCGCGCCGCGCCTTCGGCGCGCCGCGGTTTGAGTATTTGGACCAAGAAGAAGGGATGTGACTTCTTCTTGGAAAAAATACTCAAAAGAAAAGGGCCGGCGCTGGGCCGGCCCTCTCGGTTCTGGGTGTTCCGCGCGTCACTCGCGATTGCCGAGGAACTGCAGCAGGAACATGAACAGGTTGATGAAGTCGAGATAGAGGCTCAGCGCCCCCATGATCGCCGACTTGCCCAGCCATTCGCTGTCCATCGCCTGGGCGTGCTGGAGGTAGTCGGTCTTGATGCGCTGGGTGTCATAGGCGGTCAGGCCCGCGAAGATCAGGACGCCCAGCACCGAGATCGCGAACATGATCGCGGGCGAGCCGAGGAAGATGTTCACGATCGAGGCCACCAGGATGCCGATCACGCCCATGATCAGGAACGAGCCCCAGCCCGAGATGTCCTTCTTGGTGGTGTAGCCCCAGAGCGACAGCCCGGCGAAGGAGATCGAGGTGACCAGGAAGGTCTGCGCGATCGAGAGATCCGTGAAGGCCTTGAAGATCCAGGACATGGACAGGCCCATGGCGGCGGCGAAGGCGTAGAAGAACAGCTGCGCGCCGGCCGCCGACAGCCGGTTGATGGCGGCGCCGAAGGCGAAGACCATGATCAGCGGCAGGAACATCGCGATCCAGCCGAGGATGTTCGGCGACAGCGTCACCGGGTCACGGAAGATGCTCAGCAGCGCGTCGCTGGAGCCGATGGCCCAGGCAACGCCGGCCGTCACCAGCAGGCCCACGGACATGGTGCCGTAGACCTTGTTCATGTGGGCGCGAAGCCCCTCGTCAATCTGCGCGGTCCGCACACCGGCCTGGGTCGCGCGGATCGTGTTGTAGTCAGCCATTGAAGCCTCCGAGTTGAAACCTGTGGTACGGTCACGCGCGCGCGCACCGCCCTTGGCGTATGAATATCGGCAAGGGGCGGCGCGTTTTCAAGGCTTTCGAAGGCGATTTCGGAGCGCCTTTTTCCGGAGGTTCCGTCGCCCTGTCTCAGGCTTCGGGCAGGTCCCAGAATCCGCGGCGGGCCTCGGCCTCGGCCTGGGCGCGGGTCAGGCCGATATCGGCCAGCAGAGCGTCATCGAGCTGGGTCAGGCGGTGGCGCTGCGCGGCCACGCCGAAGGCCAGCCGCAAACGCGGCAGCATCCCGCGCGAGCGGGGGGCGGGCAGGGCGGTGCAGGGGGCGTTGGCATGGGGCATGGTCTTATCCTTCTCGTCTCATCCTCTTTCCGGATTGTTGATCTGTTGCCGGTATCTCATCATTTTGCTTGATATGTATCGGCTCCTGTGCTTCATTTTGCAAACGAATGATTTTCATGTAATTCATCAGGAGAATTGATATGCCGCGCAACCTGGACATGACCGCCCTGCGCTCGTTCGTGGCGGTGGCGGATTCGGGCGGGGTGACCCGCGCGGCGGGGTTCCTGAACCTGACGCAATCGGCGGTGTCGATGCAGCTGAAGCGGCTGGAGGAGGCGCTGGACCAGAAACTTCTGGACCGTTCGGCGCGTAAGATCGCCCTGACGGCCGCCGGCGAGCAGCTTTTGGGCTATGCGCGGCGGATGCTGTCGATCAATGACGAGGTCTTCGCGCGGCTGACGGCGGAGGAATACGAGGGCGAGATCGTGCTGGGCGTGCCGCATGACATCGTCTACCCGGCCATCCCGCAGGCGCTGCACCGGTTCAATGCCGAATTCCCCCGGGTCAAGGTGCAGCTCATCTCCTCCTTCACGCGGGGGCTGCAGGCGCAGTTCGGGCGCGGTGAGGCCGACATCATCCTGACCACCGAGGACAGCTGCGGCGAGGGCGGCGAGACGCTGACGACCCTGCCGCTGGTCTGGGTCGGCGCGCCCGGCGGGCAGGCATGGAAGCAGCGCCCGCTGCGTCTGGCCTATGAATATAACTGCATCTTCCGCACCGGCGTTCAGGCGGCGCTGGACCGGGCCGGCATCCCCTGGGAAATGGCGGTGGAAAGCGACAGCACCCGCACGGTCGAGGCCTCTGTCAGCGCCGACCTCGCCGTGCATACCGTGATCGAGGGCACCGAGCCGCCCTATGTGGAGCGCATCCAGCATGGCGGCGCGCTGCCCGAGCTCGCCTCTACCCAGATTAACCTCTACGTCTCGGACGTGGCAAGCGGCCCGGCCAAGGATCACCTGGCCGCGCTGATCCGGCAGGCCTACCAGGCCGGCTAGGCCATGGTGACCACGACCTTGCCGGTGGATTTGCGGCTGCGCAGCAGTTCCAGCGCCTCGGTCGCGCTCTCCAGGGGCAGGCTGTGGCTGACATGGGGGTGCAGCTTGCCCTCGGCATACCAGCTGAACAGCCGCGCCATGGAGCCGGTCAGCACCTCGGGGCGGAATTTCAGGTAGCCGCCCCAGTAGAGCCCCAGCACCGAGAGGTTCTTGACCAGCAAATGGTTGGCCGGGATCTCGGGCACATCGCCGCTGGCAAAGCCGATCACCAGAAGCCGCGCCTCGGGGTTGCAGGCGCGGAACGCGGCGGTGAACATCTCGCCGCCGATGGTCTCATAGACCACATCGGCGCCGCCCAGCGCCTTGACCTCGGCGCGCAGGTCCTGCGCGTCGCTGTCGATCAGGTGGTCGGCGCCGGCCTTCTGCGCCACGGCCAGCTTCTCGGCGCCGCGGGCGCAGGCGATCACGCGGGCGCCCATCAGCTTGCCGATCTCCACCGCCGTCAGCCCCACGCCGCCGGCGGCCCCGGTGACCAGCAGGGTCTCGCCCGGCTGCAGCCGCGCCTTGTGCTCCAGCGCCACGTGGCTGGTGCCATAGGCCACCTGGAAGGCGGCGGCGTCCTCGAAGCTCATGGAGCAGGGCAGGGGTACGCAGCGCTCGGCCGGAAAGGTTCCGTAATCCGCCAGCCCGCCCGAGCCGCCGAAAACGGCGACGCGCTGCCCCACCAGGGCCGGGTCGGCGCCGGGGCCCGCGGCCTCGACGGTCCCGGCAAGCTCCATGCCCAGCGTCAGCGGCAGGGGCGGGCGTTCCTGGTAACGGCCCTGGATCATCAGAAGATCGGCGAAATTCAGTCCGCAGGCCGCGATGCGCACCAGAACTTCGCCTTTCGCGGGTTTTGGCATGTCGCACTGCGTGAGGACTGGCGAGGCGCCCAAACTCTCGATTTTCAAGGCCCGCATGCGGCTTTCCTCCCTGTTCTGGCGGGCAGAGGGTAGCCTTTGGGTCGGCCGTTGGCCATAGGAAGTGGTGCAAAACGCACAAGTTTAGGGCGAGTGGACTTTGCATTTTGCATTGCAAAATGCGAAAATGTTCGGCCGTGGCCTGAAAGATGGGTCTTTCTACGGAGGATGGCTTGGACCATGGCATGCCTTTCGTGTCGAGGTCTAAAAAATGTGATTAACGACAATTACTTGTAAATTTGTTCTGAGTTTCTTGATAAGTAGTGGCCCAATTGGCACGAAAATTGCTTGAAAGAGGGCACAACTAGGAGTGCAGCTAATGAAACATCCCGTTGACGTCCATGTCGGCAAACGCATCCGTCACCGTCGCTGGATGGTGGGCATGACCCAGCAGCAGCTCGCTGAGCGCGTGGGTATCAAGTTCCAGCAGATCCAGAAATACGAGACCGGCATGAACCGCGTCAGCGCCTCCCGCCTGTGGGACATCGCCGATGCGCTGGAGGTTCCGGTCAGCTTCTTCTTCGAAGGGCTGGACCAGAAAGGCCCGAAAGCCGAGAAAGCGGGCGCCGTGCCGGCCGATATCCTCGCCGACAAGGAAGCGCTGGAGCTGGTGCGCTCCTATTACGCGATCCCCGAGACCCAGCGCCGCCGGCTGTTCGAGCTGGCCCGGGTGCTGAGCGACACGACCTCCTGAAAGGCTGGCTTGACCTGCGGTGGGCAAGGCTCTACCGCCGCTGCGGGGGGCTTTCCTGCGCCCCCGCAGCCGGAGCCGCACATGCCTGACCGACAGCGCGACGAGTTGATCGCCACCCTCCACGCCCTGGCCGATGCCGCGCGGGTGGAGACCCTGCACCATTTCCGCGGGGGTGACCTGGGGATTTCCAACAAGGCCGATGCGGGCTTCGACCCGGTGACCGTGGCCGACCACGCCGCCGAGGAGGCGATGCGCGCCATCCTGGCCGAGCGCCGCCCCGAGGACGGCATCTATGGCGAAGAGCTGGGCGAGATCCCGGGGACGAGCGGGCTGACCTGGGTGATCGACCCGATCGACGGCACCCGCGCCTATCTGTCGGGCGCGCCGACCTGGGGGGTGCTGGTGGCGCTGTCGGATGACAGCGGCCCGCGGCTGGGGGTGATCGACCAGCCCTATACCGGCGAGCGCTTCATCGGGGGGATGGGCGAGGCGCGGCTGGATGGCCCGCATGGCTCGCGCCCGCTGAAGACGCGGTCCACCGCGACGCTGGACGAGGCGATCCTGTTCACCACCTTCCCCGAGGTGGGCACGGAGGAAGAGGGCCGCGCCTTTCACGAGCTGGCCGCGCAGGTGCGGCTGACCCGCTACGGCATGGATTGCTACGCCTATGCCCTGCTGGCGCTGGGCCAGATCGACCTGGTGGTCGAGGCCGGGCTGCATCCCTATGACGTGCATGCCCCCATCGCGGTGATCGAGGCCGCGGGCGGGGTGGTGACCGACTGGCAGGGCGGCTCGGCCGCCGATGGCGGCCGGGTGCTCGCCGCGGCCAATCCGGAGATCCACGCCGCCGCTCTGGAAATCCTTTCCAAGGCAGAGGGTTAGGCCATGCGACACACGCTGATCCGCGGCGCCGAGATGATCGTCACCATGGATGACGAGCGGCGCGAGCTCTCCGGCGCCGACCTGCGCCTGAAGGGCGGGCAGGTGGCCGAGATCGGCCATGGGCTGGAGGCGAACGGCGCCGAGATCGTCGGCGCCGCGGGCTGCATCGTGACGCCCGGCCTGGTGAACACCCACCACCACCTTTACCAGACGCTGACCCGCGCCGTGCCCGGCGGGCAGGACGCGCTGCTCTTCGGCTGGCTCAAGACGCTCTACCCCATCTGGGGCCGTTTCGGGCCCGAGGAGATGCGCGTCTCGGCGCTGGTGGGGCTGGCCGAGCTGGCGCTGTCGGGCTGCACGCTCAGCTCCGACCACCTCTATCTTTTCCCCAACGGCGCGCGGCTTGACGACACCATCGCGGCGGCGGGTGAGATCGGGCTGCGCTTCCACCCCACCCGAGGCGCCATGAGCATCGGCGAGAGCGCGGGCGGCCTGCCGCCCGACAGCCTGGTGGAGCGGGAGGAGGACATCCTCAACGACTGCATCCGCGTCATCGACGCCTTTCACGACCCCCGCCCCGGCGCGATGGTGCGGGTGGGCGTGGCGCCCTGTTCGCCGTTTTCTGTCAGCCGCGAGCTGATGCGCGACGCGGCGGTGCTGGCGCGCGACAAGGGGGTGCGGCTGCACACCCATCTGGCAGAAAATGATGAGGATATCGCTTACAGTCAGGCGCAATTCGGCTGCCGCCCCGGCCAATATGCCGAGGATCTGGGCTGGACGGGCGATGACGTGTGGCATGCCCATTGCGTGAAGCTGGATGGTCAAGAGATTGATCTCTTTGCCAAAACAGGGACGGGCGTGGCGCATTGCCCCTGCTCGAACTGCCGGCTGGGCTCGGGCATCGCGCCGGTGCGCTCGATGCGGGATGCGGGTGTGAAGGTGGGGCTGGGCGTGGACGGCTCGGCCAGCAACGACGCGGGCAACCTGATGGCCGAGGCGCGGCAGGCGATGCTGCTGCAGCGGGTGGTGAACGGGGCCGATGCCATGAGCGCGCGCGAGGCGCTGGAGATCGCCACGCGGGGTGGGGCCGCGGTGCTGGGCCGTGACGATTGCGGCCAGATTTTCCTTGGAAAACGGGCGGATGTCGCGATCTGGGATGTCTCGGGCATCGAGGCGGCGGGGAGCTGGGACAAGGCGGCGCTGCTGCTGGCGGGGCCGACCAGGGTGCGCGATCTGTTCGTCGAGGGGCGGCAGGTGGTGCGGGACGGGCAGGTGGCGACCATCGACCTGCCGCGGGTCATCGAGACGCAGAACCGGATGGCGCGGGCGCTGGGTTAACCGGCCCGGTTTCGGGGCGCTGCGGGCGATATGATCCGCATATGAATTCCATATGACTCGGATATGAGCGGCGGGAGGAAGTGCGCCGTTAACCTATTGCTCCGCCCGGGACGCGCAGCCGCCCGGGCGGCGCCCGACCCGCCCCCCAGGGCGGGCGCTTCACGCCCACCCTCGGGCCGGGCGCTGCCCTCTGTGGTTACTTGGCGGGCTTTCCGTTGACCCACACCGCCCGGATGGCGCGGTCGTCGCCCATCATGATGGTGGGGAACAGCGCCTCCCAGAAATCCCCGGCGCGGTCGGCGCGCTGGGCGATGGCGGGGGTGGAGGCGAGGTCGAGCACCACCAGGTCGGCCTCCAGCCCCGGCCTGAGGTTGCCGATCCTGTCCTCCAGCTGCAGCGCCCGGGCCGAGCCCTCGGTCGCCAGCCAGTAGAGCTCGGCCGGGTGCAGGGCGCGGTGGCGCAGCTGGGCGATCTCGTAGGCCGCGGCCATGGTGCGCAGCATGGAGAAGGACGAGCCGCCGCCGGTATCGGTGGCCAGCCCAATGCGCTGCCCCTCGGCCATCAGCCCGTCCATGTCAAACAGGCCCGAGCCGATGAAGGTGTTGGAGGTGGGGCAGTGCACGATGCTGGAGCCGCTTTCCTTCAGCACCCGCCGCTCGCGCCCGGTGAGGTGGATCGCGTGGCCGAACAGCGCGCCGGGGCCCAGCAGGCCGTAGCGTTCGTAGGTGTCGAGATAGTCGCGCGCCTCGGGGAAAAGGTCATGCACCCATTCCACCTCGTCCACCTGCTCGCTCAGATGGGTCTGCATCCGGCAGGTGGGATGCTCGGCCCAGAGCGCGCCCATCGCCTCCAGCTGCTCGGGCGTCGAGGTGGGCGAGAAGCGGGGGGTGATCACATAGGTCAGCCGGTCATGGCCGTTCCAGCGGTTCAGCAGCGCGAGGCTGTCGTCATAGGCCGATTGCGGCGTGTCGCGCAGGCCGTCGGGCGCGTTGCGGTCCATGCAGGTCTTGCCCGCCAGCGCGCGCAGGCCCCGGGCCGCGGCCTCGGTGAAATAGGCCTCCACGCTCTGGGGATGGATGGTGCCGAAGCTGCAGGCGGTGGTGGTGCCGTTCGAAAGCGTCAGGTCGAAATAGCGCGCGGCGATGCCGGCGGCATAGGCGGGGTCGTCAAAGCGCATCTCCTCGGGGAAGGTGTAGCTGTTCAGCCAGTCGATCAGCCGCTTGCCCCAGCTGGCGATGATCGCGGTCTGCGGGTAATGGGCATGCGCGTCGATGAAGCCCGCCGTGATCAGCCCCTCGCCGTAATCGGTGACGGGGACATCCGGGTGGCGGGCGCGCAGGGAATCGGCGGGGCCGGTCTCGGCGATCCGGCCACCGGCGACCAGCACCGCGCCGCGGCGCTCATGCCGCGCGGCCGAGAGCCCCTCGGCGAAGGGATCGGCGGTGAAGGCCAGGGTCTGGCCGAGCAGAAGATGCGCTTGGTTCATGGGCGTCCCCCGGTGGTGTCTGCCCGCAGCCTAGGCGGCGCGGGCAGGGGCGACAATCGCCGATCTTGCCCTGTCGCCGGGAAAATGGTTTCGCTATGCTGCAGCAAAACCCCGGGGGGCAGAGCATGACCGATCAGTTCAGCGAGGCCGCCGAGCCGGCAGAGGGCATCCACGGGCTGGACGGCCGCACCGTGGATGCGATCCGGATCGCGGTGGCCGCCGGCGATACCGAGCGGCTGGGCCGTCTGCTCGCGCCGCTGCACGCGGCCGACATCGCCGACCTTCTGGAACAGGTGGACAGCCACCGGCGGCGCGAGATCCTCTATCTCGGCGCGCGGTTCTTCGACGGCGAGATCCTGTCCGAGCTCGACGAGGGCCTGCGCGAGGAGGTGATCTCCTTCCTGCCGCGCGAAGTGCTGGCCGAAGCCGTGCGCGAGCTGGAATCGGACGACGTTGTCGACCTGGTCGAGGACCTGGAAGAGCCGCAGCAGGCGGCGATCCTGGAGGCGCTGGAGGATGCCGACCGGGTCGCGGTCGAGCAGTCGCTGGCCTACCCGGAATTCTCCGCCGGCCGCCTGATGCAGCGCGAGGTGGTCACCGCGCCCGAGCACTGGAGCGTGGGCGACGCGATCGACCATATCCGCGCCCACAAGACGGTGATGCCCGAGCAGTTCTACCACGTGATCGTGGTCGACCCGAAGATGAAGCCGGTGGGCTATGTCACCCTGGGCAAGATCCTGTCGACCTCGCGTTCGGTGCCGCTGCGCGAGGTGTTCGAGGACAGTTTCCGCACCATCCCCGTCACCGAGGCCGAGGCCGAGGTCGCCTATCTGTTCAACCAGTATCACCTGATCTCGGCCCCGGTGGTGGACGAGGACGGCAGGCTGGCGGGCGTGATCACCATCGACGACGCCATGACCGTGCTGGCCGAGGAGCATGAGGAAGACATGCTGCGCCTGGCGGGGGTGGGCGAAGGCTCGCTGTCGGACCGGGTGATCGAGACCACCCGGCAGCGCCTGCCCTGGCTGGGGGTGAACCTGGTCACGGCCATCCTGGCCTCGCTGGTGATCGCGCAGTTCGAGGACACGATCGCGCAATTCGTGGCGCTGGCGGTGCTGATGCCCATCGTGGCCTCGATGGGCGGCAATGCCGGCACCCAGAGCCTGACGGTGGCGGTGCGCGCCATCGCCACCAAGGACCTGACCGGCTCCAACGTCTGGCGCGTGGTGCGCCGCGAGGCGCTGGTGGGGCTGGCCAACGGGCTGGTTTTCGCGCTGGTGATGGGGGTGGTGGGCATGGCCTGGTTCGGCACCCCGGCGCTGGGCGGCGTGATCGCGGCGGCGATGGTGATCAACCTGGTGATCGCGGGCCTGGCGGGGATCCTGGTGCCGGTGGCGCTGGACAAGCTCGGCATCGACCCGGCGCTGGCCTCGGGCGCCTTCGTGACCACGGTGACCGATGTGGTCGGGTTCTTCGCCTTTCTCGGCCTGGCCGGGGCGATCCTGCTTTGACGGCGGGACCTGGTGCCAAGGCGGCGGCGCGCAAGGCGGCGCTGGAGCGGCGCCGCGCCGCCCATGACCCGCAGCGCAGCGCGCGGGCCGCGGCGCGTCTCCTGGAGGAGCTGCGTCCCCATGCCGGGGCCGTGATCGCGGGCTATATGCCCATCCGGACCGAGGTGAGCCCCCTGCCCGCGATGGCGGCCATGGCGCAGCTGTCCCGGATCTGCGTGCCGGTGATCCAAGGCGGGGGGCTGCCGCTGGTCTTCCGCGAATGGCGCCCGGGCTGCGCGATGACCGACGGCCCTTTCGGCGCCCGCGTCCCCGACGCGGGCGACCTTCTGGAGCCCGATGTGCTGATCGTGCCGCTGCTGGCCTTCGACCGGCAGGGCGCGCGGCTGGGGTACGGGGGCGGATTTTACGACCGCACGCTGGAGGCGCTGCGCGCCCGCCGCCCGGTGCTGGCCATTGGTTTCGCCTATGCCGCGCAGGAGGCCGGGACGCTGCCCACCGAGCCCACCGACCAGCCGCTGGACATGATCGTGACGGAGGAGGCCGTGCTGCGTTTCGACTGAGCCGGCTGTCCGATTGCGCGCCTTCGGCGCACGCCTTTTGTCTCGCCCCCGGCCTGCGGCCGGAGGCTCGGGATGCCTCCGGCGGGAGTATTTGGACCAAGAAGAAGGAGGCCCTTTTCTTCTTGGCGGAAATACTCCGGGGTTTGGGGCGGAGCCCCAAATCGCACGAAGTGCCAGAAGGCGTGCGCCGCAGGCGCGCATTGTGCTTGCCCTTCCGGCCCTGCGCGCCTAGGCCATGAAGCATGAAGATTCTCTTTCTCGGAGATGTGATGGGCCGCGCCGGCCGGGCCGCGGTTCAGGAGCGCCTGCCGCGGCTGCGCCAGGACTGGGGGCTCGATTTCGTCGTGGTCAACGGCGAGAACGCCACCTCGGGGCACGGGCTGACGGCCGCCCATGCCAAGGCGCTGCTCGAGGCCGGGGCGGATTGCCTGACGCTGGGCGATCACGCCTTCGACCAGAAGGAAATGCTGAGCTTCATCGAGCAGGAGCCGCGCATCCTGCGGCCGCTGAACTATGCCAAGGACGCCCCGGGCAAGGGGGCGCGGCTGTTCAACGCGGCGGGCGGGCGCAAGGTGCTGGTGGCGCAGGTGCTGGGACAGGTCTTCATGAAGCGCCCCTTCGACGACCCGTTCTCGGCCATCGAGCAGGTGCTGAAGGCGCATCCCTTGGGCGGGCTGGCGCAGGCCTCGCTTGTCGACATCCATTGCGAGGCGACCTCGGAGAAGATGGCCATGGGCCATTGGTGCGACGGGCGCGCCAGCGTGGTGGTGGGCACCCATACCCATGTGCCCACGGGCGATGCGCAGATCCTGCCCGGCGGCACGGCCTTCCAGTCGGACGCGGGGATGTGCGGCGACTACAACTCGGTGATCGGCATGGACAAGGCCGAGCCGCTGCGCCGCTTCGTCACCGGCATGGCGAAGAACCGCTTCACCCCCGCCGCGGGCGAGGCCACGCTTTCGGGGCTCTATGTCGAGACCGACGACCGCACCGGCAAGGCGCTCAGGCTGCGCATGATCCGCGACGGCGGGCGGCTGGAGCCCTCGGCGCCGTGAGCGTCCGGGCGGCCGCGGCCGCCTCTGGCACTCGGCACTCGGCGCTTGTGCGGGGGCGCAGGGGCGCTAATGATACGGTCTGAGCTGCACAGCGGGCGCCTTGAATGATCGACCTTTCCCTTTCCCCGACCGCAAACGCCTTTCTGGCGCTTGCCGTCGTGGTGGCGATGTTCGTGCTATTCGTCCGCGAACGCTATCCGGCCGAGGTGATCGCCATCGCCGGCGCCGCGGTGATGCTGGTCACGGGCATCCTGCCCTATGACCGCGCGCTTTCGGTGCTCTCCAACCCCGCCCCCTGGACCATCGCCGCCATGTTCATCGTGATGGGCGCGCTGGTGCGGACCGGGGCGCTGGACTGGTTCACCCAGGCCGCCGAGCGCCGTGCCCAGAACAACCCGAAACTCGCGGTGGGGGCGCTGATGGGGTTCGTGCTGGTCGCCTCGGCCATGGTCAACAACACCCCCGTGGTGGTGGTGATGATCCCGGTCTTCGTGCAGATCAGCCGCAGCCTGCGGATCGCGGCCTCGAAGATGCTGATCCCGCTGAGCTATGGCGCGATTCTGGGCGGCACGCTGACCCTGATCGGCACCTCGACCAACCTGCTGGTCGACGGCGTGGCGCGGTCCCAGGGGCTGGCGCCCTTCACCATTTTCGAGGTCACGCCTCTGGCCGTGGTGCTGGTGGCCTGGGGGATGCTCTATCTGCGCCTCATCGCGCCGCGGCTCTTGCCCGAGCGCGCCTCGATGGCGAGCCTTCTGTCGGGCCGGTCGAAGATGAAGTTCTTCACCGAGGTCGCGGTGCCCGAATACAGCGAGCTGATCGGCCAGAACGTCAAGGAGATCGACCTGTTCCGGCGCGAGGGGGTGCGGCTGGTCGACGTGCTGCGCGGCGATGCCTCGCTCAGGCGCGACCTCGACACGGTGGTGCTGGAGGCGGGGGACCGGGTGGTGCTGCGCACCGAGATGGCCGAGCTTCTGGGCCTGCAGCAGAACAAGAGCCTGCGCATGGTGGACAAGCTGAGCTCGGTGGAGACGACCACGGTGGAGGTGCTGATCACCCCCGGCTGCCGGATGGTGGGCCGCCGGCTGGGCTCGCTGCGGCTGCGGCGGCGCTATGGCGTCTATGTGCTGGCGGCGCATCGGCGAAACCAGAATATCGGGCGCCAGCTTGAGGATCTGGTGGTGCGGGTGGGCGACACGCTGCTTCTGGAGGGCGCGCCCGAGGATATCCAGCGCCTGGCCGCGGATATGGAGATGGTCGATGTCTCGCAGCCCAAGGCGCGCGCCTATCGCCGCACCCATGCCCCGCTGGCGGTGCTGGCGCTGATCGGCATCGTGGCGCTGGCGGCGCTGAAGGTGGCGCCGATCCTGATGCTCTCGGTGCTGGCGGTGGCGCTGGTGCTGCTGAGCCGCTGCATCGACGCGGAGGAGGCGTTCTCCTTCATCGACGGGCGGCTTCTGGCGCTGATCTTCTCCATGCTGGCGGTGGGCGCGGCGCTGGAGGCCTCGGGGGCGGTGAAGATGATCGTCGACGCGGTGGCGCCGCTTCTGGGGCGCCTGCCGCCCTTCCTGATCATCTGGGCGGTCTTCCTGCTGACCTCGGTCCTGACGGAGCTGGTGTCGAACAATGCCGTGGCGGTGGTGGTCACCCCCATCGCCATCGGGCTCGGGCAGGCGCTGGGGGTCGATCCCAGGCCGCTGGTGGTGGCGGTGATGGTGGCGGCCTCGGCCAGCTTTTCCACCCCGATCGGCTATCAGACCAACATGCTGGTCTACGGGCCGGGGGGCTACAAGTTCACCGATTTCATGCGGGTGGGCATCCCGCTGAACCTGACGGTGGGGTTGCTGGCCTCGGCGCTGATCCCGTTTATCTGGCCGCTCTGAGGCGGTATAAGGGGACACCGTTTTGCCGGAGGAGGGGCCGATGCGCCATCTGTTGATCACCGCCGCGCTGCTGGGGCTGGCCGGCTGTGCCCAAATGGGCCCCGGCAGGCCGGAGGCGGTGACGGTTTCCCAGGACCGCATCGTGGTGCGGATGAGCACCGGCGCGCGCTGCCTGGGCCTTCTGAGCGACGAGACCCGCACCGGGACCGGCTGGGCCGGCCGGCTGGAGCGCTGCCCGGCGGACTATCCCTACGAGGTGGTGCTGCAGGAGGGCGCAAACCCGCTGCGGCTGGTGCTGGAAACCGCCCTTGAGGCGCTGGGCGGCGAGGACCTGCTCGCGCCGCGGGCGCGGGTCACGATCACCGGGCCCGGGGGGCGCGTCTGGCATTTCCGCTCGCCGCCTTCGGAAGAGCCGGGCGCGACCAGCGGCAACCGCTAGAGCGGCCAGAACAGCAGGATCGAGGGGACCGCCACGGCGAGCACGATCAGCTTCAGCGGCAGCCCGAGGCGCCAGTAGTCGCCGAAGCGATAGCCGCCGGGCCCCAGGATCAGCGTGTTGGCCTCATCGCCGATGGGGGTGAGGAAGGCGCAGGAGGCCGACACCGCCACCGCCATGAGAAAGGGATCGGCGCTGACCCCCAGCGTCTGCGCCATCTGGATGGCGACCGGCGCGGCGACCACCACGGTGGCGTTGTTGTTGAGTACATCGGTCACCGTCATGGTCAGGGCCATCAGCAGCGCCAGGACCGCCCAGACCGGCAGGCCCGCGGTCGCCCCGAGCATCGCCTCGGCCAGCAGCTGGGTGCCGCCCGCCGCCGCAAGCGCGCTGCCCAACGGGATCATGCTGGCCAGCAGCACCACGACGGGCCAGTCCACGAGGGAATAGATCTCGGTCAGCGGCAGGATGCGGGTCAGCACAAAGCTCACCACCACCAGCCCCAGCGCCACCGGCAGGTAGACCAGCCCCAGGCCGGCCGCCAGCAGCGCGGCGGCGAAGAGGCCGATCGCCAGCCAGCTCCTGCTGTCGTCGGCCACGGCCAGGCCGCGGTCGGCCAGCGGCAGCACGCCCAGCCAGTTGACCACCGAGGTGGCGGTTTCCTGCGGCGCCAGCAGCAGCAGGATGTCGCCGGGGCGGATCTCCGTGCGCCGCATCTGCTTGGTGATGCGCCGCCCCTCGCGCGAGATGCCCATCAGAACCGTGTGCTGGCGCCAGTCCAGCCCCACCACCTGGGCCGTCTTGCCGTCGAGTCGCGAGTTCTCTGGCACCACGACCTCGATCAGCTGCAGGCCCCGGCCCTCGGCCATCAGCAGCTCTTCGCGGCGCTCGTCGGCGAAGTTCAGCGCCATTTCGCTGCGGAACGCCTCGAGCGCGTCGGGCGTGGCCTCCAGCACCAGCGCGTCCTGCGCCTCGATCTCCACATGCGCGGCCGGGCCGTAGCGGCGCCTGCCGGCGCGGATCAGCCCCAGGATCGCCACGTCGCTGTCGGCGGCGGCGGGATAGAGGTCCTGCACCCGCTTGCCGATATGCGGGCTGCCCTCGGGCACGGTCAACTCGGCCACATAGGCCTTGAGGCTGTATTCCTCCTGGGCCCCTTCGTCGCGCTGCGGGAGCAGCCGCCAGCCCAGGAACGCGATGAAGGTGATGCCGCAGAGCGCCACCGCCAGGCCCACCGGCGCGTAGTCGAACATCGAGAAGGGCGTACCGAGCACGTCTTCGCGGATGCCGGCGATCAGGATGTTGGGCGGCGTGCCGATCAGCGTGGCCATCCCGCCCAGCACCGTGGCGAAATTCAGCGGCATGAGCGTCATGCCCGGCGCGCGGCCGGCCTTGCGGGCGATCTGCAGGTCGACGGGCATCAAGAGCGTCAGCGCCGAGAAATTGTTCATGAAGGCCGAGAGCCCGCCGCCGATCCCGCCCATCAGCGCGATGTGCCGGCTGACCGAACGGCTGCCGTCGATCAGCCTTCGGGTGATCAGCCCCGTGGCGCCCGAGCGCATCAGCCCGCGGGTGACGATCAGCACCAGCGCCACCACCAGCGTGGCCGGGTGGCCGAACCCGGCAAAAGCCTCCCGCACCGGCACCACCCCCAGCACCACGCCCATCATGAGCGCGGCAAAGGCCACCAGGTCATAGCGCCAGCGCCCCCACAGCAGCAGCGCGAAGAGCACTGCAAAGAGCGCGAAGAGGATGATCTGGTGCTGCGTCATACCGTCTGTCTAACGGAGAGAGGCCTTTCCGGTCACGGGAATATTGCGCGCCTGCGGCGCAGAGCCTATATCTCGCATCCCGCCTGCGGCCGGATGCTCGGGATGCCTCCGGCGGGGATATTTGGAGCCAGAAGAAACATGCTGTGTTCTTCTGGCTCCAAATATCCCGGGGTTTGGGGCGGAGCCCCAAATCGCACGCAGTGCCAGAAGCTGTGCGCCGAAGGCGCGCGTTCTGCTTGCGGGGCACAGCGGCTTGCCCCTTTGCGGGCCAGTCCGTATAGACGAACGAAATCAATGACCACCTGTCGGAGAGCACCATGGCCGGCCATTCAAAATGGGCAAATATCCAGCATCGCAAAGGGCGCCAGGACGCGGCGCGCTCGAAGCTGTTTTCGAAACTGTCGAAGGAGATCACCGTCGCCGCCAAGATGGGCGACCCCGATCCCGAAAAGAACCCGCGTCTGCGCCTTGCCGTGAAAGAGGCGAAGTCGAACTCGGTCCCCAAGGACGTGATCGAGCGCGCGATCAAGAAATCGCAGGCCGGCGAGGGCGACGATTACGAGGAGATTCGCTATGAGGGCTACGGCCCCGGCGGCGTGGCGGTGATCGTCGAGGCGATGACCGACAACCGCAACCGGACCGCCTCGAACGTGCGCTCGACCTTCACCAAGAACGGCGGCAACCTGGGCGAGACCGGCTCGGTCGGCTTCATGTTCGAGCGCAAGGGCGAGATCGTCTACCCGGCCGATGCCGGCGACGCGGACACCGTGATGATGGCCGCGATCGAGGCCGGCGCCGAGGATGTGGACAGCTCCGAGGACGGGCACATCATCTACTGCGCCGATACCGACCTGAACGCGGTCTCCACCGCGCTGGAAGGGGATCTGGGCGAATCGGAATCGACCAAGCTGATCTGGCAGCCCACCACCACCGCCGAGCTCGACCTCGAGGGCATGCAGAAGCTGATGAAGCTGGTCGATGCGCTGGAGGACGATGACGACGTGCAGCGCGTGACCTCGAATTTCGAGGCCTCCGACGAGGTGATGGCGCAGCTCTGACGCCCGCGGCTCAGGGGTGGATGTCGCGCGGGCAGCGCGACAGGAAATAGATGTGGAGCCAGTCGAAGCCCGGCTCCACCCTCTGCTCGGCCAGCCATTTGGCCTGAAGCTGGTAGGCCTCCCATTCGGAGGCCTGCTTGCATTCAAAGCCGCGGTTCAGGAACTGCACGTGGTGCACCAGCTCGTGCAGCAGCACCGAGACCTGCCGGGTGTTGTCCGCCGACCAGGGCCGCACCAGGAACACCCGCCTGTTGGCCAGGTCATAGGCGCCGAGCATGTGTTCATCGACCAGCATGTTTTCATTGTCGACACCGATCGCCTCTCCGGTCAGGCAGAAAAGGACGTCCGGCGGATCGGTGAGCGCCCCGGCGGTGCCGTAATCGGTCTCGTCCCCGATCCAGCGGATCAACTCTTCGATCAGCGCGGGGGAGGGACGTTCCGGCGTGAAGATGTCGGGATGGGGGCAGTCGGCGACCGCAGTGCCTTCGGCCAAGGGCTGCGCCCGGCCGGGCAGAGCGGCGAGGCAGGCCATCACGAGCAGAGCGAAGCAGAGCCGTGCAAACATGTGCGTGAGCCTAACATCGTGCCTGCGGGGGCTGGCAAGCGGCAATCGCTTGCCCGGGGCTGAAAGGTCGCGTTAACTCCGTCCGGCGTGGCAGATCGAAAGGCATAGCGATGGCAGGCTTGGAGAGGCATCGGGACGGCGGATTGCCCGGCGTGGCGGTGCTGGTCGTCATGCAGGCCGTGGTCGCCGCGGCCAGCCTGGTGGTTGAGATCGTGGCGGGCCGGATGCTGGCGCCCTATGTGGGCATGTCGCTTTACACCTGGACGTCGGTGATCGCGGTGGTGCTGGCCGGGTTCTCGGCCGGGCACTGGGCCGGCGGGCGCCTGGCCGAGGCCACGCCGCGGCGCGCGCTGATCCTGACCGGCTGGTCGATGGCGGGCGCGGCGCTGAGCACGGCGGCGGCGGTCTTTCTGCTGCGATGGGCCGCCGGGCCGGTGATCGGGGTGGCGCAGAGCCCCGTCGGGGCCATCGTGGCGCTGACCATGCTGGTGTTCTTCCTGCCGTCCTTCTTTGCCGGGATCCCGGCGCCGGTGCTGGCCCAGATCGCCGTTCTGGCGCGGCCCGGGCAGACCGGGCGGGCGCTGGGCGCGGTGTTCGCCGCGGGCGCCGTCGGGGCCATCGGGGGCACGCTGCTGGCGGGGTTCCTGTTCATCTCGTGGCTGGGTTCGGCGGGCACGCTGGCGGCCGTCACCGCGGCCTATGCGGCGCTGGCGGCGCTGTGTTTCGCGCTGGCCCGAAGGACCGGGCCGGTGGGGCGCTGGGCGGTTCTGGGGCTCGCCGTTCTGCTGCCGCTGGGCGTGGCGGTGATCTTCGCACTGTTCATGCTGGTCACGCGGCAATTGTCGCAAATGGCCGACCCGATCGAACTGCAGGCGCTGAACGGGCTGATCGCCCTGGTCCTGCTGCTGCCCGCCGTGGCGCTGGTGACGGCGCTCGACACCGCCCCCGCCCTGCCCGCGCTGTCCGAGCATCGCCTCTGGGCGCTGATGGCCGCCCTGGGGCTGCTGGGCACGCTGGCACATCTGGTGATGACCTGGGCGCTGCGCTTTGCGCCCTCGGCCACGCTGGCCCCGGTCCAGTATCTGGAGATTCCCTTCGCCACGCTGATCGGGCTGGCGGTGTTCGGCGATTTCCCCAACGGGCTGGCGCTGACCGGCATCGCCGTCACCATGAGCGCCGGACTCTATATCGTGTTCCGCGAGCGCGCCCTCAGCAAAGCGCGCTGATCGCCGCCCCCAGCGCCGCGCGCGGCAGGATGACCAGCATCAGTGGCGCCTCCATCGTCAGCTCCACGACGCCGCCCTCCACCCGGTTGGAGGTGCCGAGCCGCCCGCCGGGCAGGAAATCGATTCCGTCGATCGGCCAGGTCAGCCCGCGACTCGCCCCCCGCACCGGCCCCATGGGGAACAGCGAGAAGCGGCTGCCCGGGTCCAGCGCGATCCGCAGCTCGGGCGGGCAGAGGAAGGCGATGTCATTCGGCCCGATCAGGATGCAGCGCCGCCCGGGCGCGCGCA
>ENA-ORCU01000328-ORCU01000328.1-marine-metagenome-genome-assembly--contig:-NODE-328-length-19212-cov-2.746381_pt1 | contig 19212 bp, 20 predicted proteins | sample MGYA00248631_ERZ508512 | MGnify/ENA primary metagenome ERZ508512 (study PRJEB26183, sample SAMN06268844) | marine metagenome | isolation source: Tt an P1 anaerobic enrichment on pine from sediment taken...
GGGGCATCTGTTGGGCGCGCGCACCGGCAACATGCTGAGCTTCGAGCTGGAGGGCGGGCGCGCGGCCGCGAATGCCTTCACCCGCGCCTGCCCGGACATCGCCTTTGCCCCCACGCTGGGCGATATCGGCACCACGCTGTCGCATCCCGCGTCGAGCTCGCACCGGGCGCTGACGCCCGAGGGGCGCGCGGCGCTGGGGATCAGCGAGGGGTTCTTCCGGGTTTCGGTGGGGGTGGAACCCGCCGATCTGCTGATCGCCGAGATGACGGCGGCCGCGAGACAAGCGGCGGGCTGAGCCTCAGCGTGAGCCTCAGTGCCAGACGCGCGGCAGCAGGTCGATCTTCAGCCGCGGCGCGGTCTGGCACAGTTCGCGGCGGATGATGTCCGGCCGGGGCAGGGGCGGGGCCATGACGAAGTAATGACCACGGTAGCCGACGGCCTCCAGCTCGCGGGCCAGATCGACGGCGTCGAAATGCCGGCTGACCAGCGGCGAGACCACGCAGTCGACCCAGGGCGCCGTCGCCAGCGCCGCGTGCAGCAGGATATAGGGCAGCGTTTCCAGCCGGGCCGATACCAGCGGGGCGGTGGCGCCGGGCAGATCGCTTTTGTCCAGGCCGATGAGCAGGGCCATCGGTTCGGCCGTCGGCGCGGCCGGGAGGTCCAGGATCTGCAAGAGGCTGCGGGCCATCGGTGTTGTATCTCTGTCCGGTCTGGGCGCCAGCGGGCTGGCGGGATTCGGGTGCTTTGAGGAAACAGCGCACAGGAACTACACATACGCACAGGGAAACGGCGATGCGCCACGCCACGTATTCAAGCCGAACCCGCCGAAACTGTCAAAAAATAAAAAGGGACAATTGTTCCGGATCCGATTCCGGCCTGGCCTGTTTACAAATCCGCCCGGCTGGACAACCTTGCGCGGCGTGTCTCACCACCGACCGGGCGGTCCCTCAATGAACAGCGAACTTGTCTCCACGATACTGGCCGGCGTGCCGCTGCCTTCCCTGCTGATCGCCCAGAATGAGCGGGTGATGGCGATGAACGGCCCCGCGCGCCAGATGTTCGGCGAGGGCGGCCTTGGCCGGCACTATATCGCGGTGCTGCGCCAGCCCGCGCTGCTGGATTGCGTCGAAGAGGCCCTGCGCCTGCGCCAGAGCCGCACCATCCGCTACCTCACCACCGACCTGTCGCGCGAGGCCACCTACCAGGTGAGCGCGAGCCCCGTGGGGCAGGGCGCGGATGCCGGGGTGCTGGTCTGTTTCGAGGATGTGACCGAGCGCGAACAGGCCGGCCTGATCCGCCGGGATTTCGTGGCCAATGTCAGCCACGAGCTGAAAACGCCCCTGACCGCGCTTCTGGGCTTCATCGAAACGCTGAAGGGCCCCGCCCGCAACGACGCGGCGGCCCGCGAGCGGTTCCTCTCCATCATGGAGCGCGAGGCCGAGCGCATGAACCGGCTGGTGAGCGACCTGCTGTCGCTGAGCCGGGTGGAAAGCGAGGAGCGCGTGCGCCCCAGCGGTCGGGTGGACGTGGTCGCGCTGCTCCAGTCCGCGGTGGTGACGCTGCGCCCGATGGCCGAGGAGGCGGGCGTGACGCTGGCGGTCACCGGCCATGACCGGCCGGTCGAGGTTCAGGGCGATGCCGATCAGCTGGTGCAGGTCTTCACCAACCTCATCGAGAACGCGATCAAATACGGCGCCTCGGGCGGCAAGGTGGAGGTCCGGGTCGCCCATAGCGAGCGCGAGCTCGCCTTCCGCGGCCCGGGCATCCGCATCGACATCCAGGACTGGGGCGAGGGGTTCGATCCGGTGCATATCCCGCGACTCACCGAGCGATTCTACCGCGTCGACAACCACCGCTCGCGCGAGATGGGGGGCACGGGCCTGGGGCTGGCAATCGTCAAGCATATCGTCAACCGCCACCGCGGCCGTTTCCGCATCGAAAGCCAGCCGGGCAAGGGCAGCACGTTTTCTGTCATGCTGCCAGTGGCTTAGGGGATTTGCCCCCGCGCAAGCGCGGGCTGGCGCCAGAACGCCGCAGGGGTTAGACTGCGGTTGTCATAAAAGCGTTACGCAACTGTCACAAAAGCATAGTGCCCGAGGTCTAGGGACCACGGCAAGGTCGTCACTGAGGGCGGCCGAACACATGACATCAGGAGCTCTACATGTCCTTTGTGAAACTGACCGCCTCCGCCCTGGCGATCGCTGCCGTTTCCGCCACCGCCGCTGCCGCGCGCGACAACGTGCAGATCGCCGGGTCCTCGACCGTCCTGCCCTATGCCTCGATCGTTGCCGAAGCCTTCGGCGAGAACTTCGACTTCCCGACCCCCGTCGTTGAATCGGGCGGCTCCTCGGCCGGTCTGAAGCGGTTCTGCGAAGGCGTGGGCGAGAACACCATCGACATCGCGAACGCCTCGCGCAAGATCCGCGACAAGGAAATCAAGGCCTGTGCCGAAGCCGGCGTGACCGACATCATCGAGGTCCGCATCGGCTATGACGGGATCGTCTTCGCCAGCCAGATCGACGGCCCGGCCTTCACCGCGTTCGAGCCGATCGACTGGTACAAGGCCCTGGCCGCCCAGATCGTCGTCGACGGCAAGGTTGTCGACAACCCGAACAAGACCTGGGCCGACGTGAACCCCGACCTGCCGGCCGTTGACATCGCCGCCTTCATCCCGGGCACCAAGCACGGCACCCGCGAAGTCTTCGAAGAGAAGGTCCTGGTGAAGGGCTGCGAAGAAGCTGGTGACTTCGAGGTGTTCAAAGCCGCCAACGGCGACGACAAAAAAGCCGCCGCGAGCGCCTGCATGGCTGTCCGCACCGACGGCGTGTCGGTCGACATCGACGGCGACTACACCGAGACCCTGGCCCGCATCGACGCCAACCAGAACGGCGTGGGCGTGTTCGGCCTGGCCTTCTACGAGAACAACACCGACAAGCTGAAAGTGGCCACCATGTCGGGCGTCACCCCCTCGACCGAGAGCATCGCCACCGGCGAATACCCGGTGTCGCGCCCGCTGTTCTTCTACATCAAGAAGGCCCATATCGGCGTGATCCCCGGCCTGAAGGAATACGCCGAGTTCTTCGTGGCTGACGAGATCGCCGGCCCCGACGGCCCGCTGGCCGCCTACGGCCTGGTCTCCGACCCCGAGCTGGCCGACACCCAGGCCGCCGTGGCCGAAGAAAAGACCATGAACTAAGCGAATTTCGCTTGGGTGGGCGGTGCGGGTTTCCGCGCCGCCCTTTTTTGCCTATTAGGGCCTAGGAACCGTACTCATAGAATCTGAACGAGGGGCCTATGCCTGTCCTCTGGCTTTTCCTGATCGTGATCGCGCTTGGCGCGATCGGTTATTTTCTGGGGCGCCAGCGCGCGCTCGCGTCAGCCGGGGGCGAATCGCGCCATCTCCACTCGCTGCCGTCCTATTACGGCGCCAACGCCTTCCTGTGGGCGGTGGCTCCGGCGCTGCTGCTTCTCGCGGCCTGGCTGCTGATCCAGCCGCTGGTGATCGAGAACCGCGTCTCGGGGATGATACCCGAGGAGATTATCGAGGAAGGCTCCAGCCGCAGCCTGGTGATGAGCGACGTGCGCCGCGTGGCCGAGGGGCTGGACATCGCGGTGGAGCAGGGCGCCATGACCGCTGAGGAGGCCAACAGCCTCCGCGCCGAGGCCACCGATATCCGCGAGCTTCTGGGCGGGGTCGGGGTGGCCCTGGGGGCCGAGGTGCGCCCCGAGGTGCTGAACGCCGCGCAGCGCTACCGCGCGCTCAGCAGCACCGGGCGCTGGCTGATGAGCGGGCTGGTGCTGGTGCTGGCGCTGGGCGGGCTGGGCCTGGCCTGGGCGCGCAGCGACAAGGCGTTTCGCGCCCGCAACGTGGTGGAGGCCAGCATCAAGGGCCTGCTCGTCCTGGCCTCGACCATCGCCATCCTGACCACGCTGGGCATCGTCCTGTCGCTGATCTTCAACACTGTCGAGTTCTTCCGGCTTTACCCGGCGCTCGATTTCTTCACCGGCCTGACCTGGAGCCCCAGCTTCGGCGGCGGCTCGCAGCTGGGCATCCTGCCGCTGCTGTGGGGCACGCTCTACATTTCGCTGATCGCGCTGCTGGTGGCGGTGCCGGTCGGGCTCTTGGCGGCGGTTTACCTGTCGGAATACGCCTCGTCCCACACCCGCGCCATCGCCAAGCCGATGCTTGAGGTGCTGGCCGGCATCCCCACCATCGTCTACGGCCTGTTCGCGCTGCTGACAGTGGGGCCGCTGCTGGTCAACGCCTTCGGCCAGGAGGGCCTGCTGGGCGTGGCCTGGATGAAGGGCGGCACGGCGGTGATGACCGCGGGCCTGGTGATGGGGGTGATGTTGATCCCCTTCGTCAGCTCGCTCAGCGATGACATCATCAACGCGGTGCCGCAGGCGATGCGCGACGGCAGCCTCGGGCTGGGGGCCACCCAGTCGGAAACCGTGAAGCAGGTGGTGCTGCCGGCGGCGCTGCCGGGGATCGTGGGCGCGATCCTGCTGGCGGCCTCGCGTGCCATCGGCGAGACCATGATCGTGGTGCTGGGGGCAGGGGCCGCCGCCAAGCTGAGCCTCAACCCGTTCGAGGCGATGACCACCGTCACCGCCAAGATCGTCAGCCAGCTGACGGGCGATGCCGATTTCGCCTCGCCCGAGGCGCTGGTGGCCTTCGCCCTGGGGATGACGCTGTTCGTGATCACCCTCGGGCTGAATATCTTCGCGCTCTACATCGTGCGCAAATACCGGGAGCAGTACGAATGACCGACCTGTCCGCAAACCCGGCCGGGGGCGGCGCCCCGGCGGCCAAGACCGGCGGTTCGCTTTACGCCAGTGACGCCCGCACCCGGCGCCGCAACGCCGCGGAGAAGCGTTTCCGCATTTACGGGATGATAGCCGTCGGCATCGGCCTGGCCTTCGTGGTGGCCCTGCTGGGCGTGATCCTGGTCAATGGCACGCGCGGCTTCCAGCAGACCTACCTCACCGTGCCGGTCTACCTGGACCCGGCCAAGCTGGACAAGAAGGGCGAGCGCAAGCTGGAGGACATCAAGAAGGTCTCCACCTTCGGCTACAGCCCGCTGATCGACAACGCGATCCAGAAGATACTGGCGGACCGCGGGATCGACGGCACCTTCGAAAAGCCCAAGGAATACCGCGCCCTTCTGTCCGCCAGCGCCGCGGCGCAGGTGCGCGACTACGTTCTGGCAGACCCCCGCGTGATCGGCGAGACGGTCGAGTTCCGCCTGCTCGCCTCCAGTCGTGTCGACGGCTATCTCAAGGGCCGCGTGACCCGCGAGTCGATTGCGCGCGACAAGAACATCAGCGCAGCCCATCTGGACCTCGCAGACGGCATGCTCGCGGCGGGCCTGATGAAAAAGACCTTCAACTGGGCCTTCATCACCGGCGCCGACGCCTCGGAATCGCGGCCCGAGCAGGCCGGGATGGGCGTGTCGATGCTTGGCTCGCTGTTCATGATGCTGGTGGTGCTGGGGCTGTCGCTGCCGATCGGCGTGGCCGCCTCGATCTATCTCGAGGAATTCGCGCCGAAGAACCGCTTCACCGACCTGATCGAGGTGAATATCTCGAACCTCGCCGCGGTGCCCTCGATCGTGTTCGGTATCCTTGGCCTGGCGGTGTTCATCCAGTTCGCGCATCTGCCGCAATCGGCGCCGCTGGTCGGCGGTCTGGTGCTGACGCTGATGACGCTGCCCACGATCATCATCTCGACCCGCGCCGCGCTGAAGGCGGTGCCGCCATCGATCCGCGACGCGGCACTTGGGGTAGGGGCCTCGAAAATGCAGTCGGTGTTCCACCACGTGCTGCCGCTGGCCATGCCCGGCATCCTGACCGGCACCATCATCGGCCTTGCGCAGGCGCTGGGGGAAACCGCGCCGCTGCTGCTGATCGGGATGGTGGGCTATATCGCGTCGAACTACCCCGACGGCATCGCCTCGGGCTTCCTCGATCCGAACTCGGCGATGCCGGCGCAGATCTACGAATGGGCAAAACGGGCAGACCCGGCCTATTACGAACGCGCCTGGGGCGGTATCATCATCCTGCTGCTCTTCCTGATGACGATGAACATCATCGCCATCATCCTGCGCCGCCGCTTCGAACGCCGCTGGTAAGGGGGGACCGCAGCAATGAACGACATGCGAATTCTGGAGAGATCCGTGGGCACCAAAGAAATCAAGATCTCGGCGCGCGGCTGCCAAGTCTACTACGGCGACACGCACGCGATTAAGGATGTCGACATCGACATCGAAGACAAGACGGTGACCGCTTTCATCGGGCCCTCGGGCTGCGGCAAGTCCACCTTCCTGCGCTGCCTGAACCGAATGAACGACACGATCGACATCGCCCGCGTCGAGGGCACGATCACGCTGGACGGCGAGGATATCTACGACCCCAAGGTCGACCCGGTGCAGCTGCGCGCCAAGGTGGGCATGGTGTTCCAGAAACCCAACCCGTTCCCCAAGTCGATCTATGACAACATCGCCTACGGCCCGCGCATCCACGGCCTGGCCAGGACCAAGGCCGATCTGGACGAGATCGTCGAAAAATCCCTGCGCCGCGGCGCGCTGTGGGACGAGGTGAAGGACCGGCTGGATGCCCCCGGCACCGGGCTCTCGGGCGGCCAGCAGCAGCGGCTCTGCATCGCCCGCGCCGTCGCGACCGAGCCCGAGGTGCTGCTGATGGACGAGCCCTGCTCGGCGCTTGACCCGATCGCCACCGCCCAGGTCGAAGAACTGATCGACGAGCTGCGCGAGCAGTATTCGGTGGTGATCGTCACCCACTCCATGCAGCAGGCCGCGCGGGTCAGCCAGAAGACCGCCTTTTTCCATCTCGGCAACCTGGTGGAATTCGGCGAGACCGGCCAGATCTTCACCAATCCCAGCGATCCGCGCACGGAAAGCTACATCACCGGCCGCATCGGCTAGAAAGGTCCGTATCCATGTCCGATGAACATTCCGTATCCATGTCCGATGAACATATCGTCAAATCCTATGACCGCGACCTGGAGGCGATCCAGGCGACAATCATGAAGATGGGCGGCCTGGTCGAAGAGGCCGTGCTGTCGGCCGCCAATTCGCTGATCAACCGCGACGAGGAACTGGCCCGCCAGGTCCGCGAAAACGACAAGGCCATCGACGCGCTGGAAGAGCAGGTCAACGAGGAATGCGCGCGCCTGCTGGCCCTGCGCCAGCCCATCGCCTCGGACCTGCGCACGGTGCTCAGCGTGATGAAGATCAGCGCCAACCTGGAACGGGTGGGCGACTATGCCAAGAACATGGCCAAGCGCACCTCGGTGCTGGTGCAGATGGCCCCGATCGAGGGCGGCTCGGGCGCGATCCGGCGCATGGCCAAGACGGTCGAGGGGATGATGAAGGACGCGCTGGACGCCTATGTGCAGCGCGACCCCGAACTGGCCGAGGATGTGCGCCAGCGCGACGAGGAAGTGGACCAGATGTACAACGCACTGTTCCGCCAGTTCCTGACCTTCATGATGGAGGATCCGCGCAACATCACCGCCTGCATGCACCTGCATTTCATTGCCAAGAACATCGAACGGATGGGCGACCACGTCACCTCGATCGCCGAACAGGTGATCTACCTGACCACCGGCGAAATGCCCGAGGAAAGCCGCCCCAAGGGCGACTCCACGGCCTATGCCGCGCATGAGGCCCCTTGATGGCGACCGTCGAACAGCCCACCGTCCTGGTGGTAGAGGACGAACCCGCACAACGCGAGGTTCTGGCCTATAACCTTGAGGCCGAAGGCTTTTCCGTCTCCAAGGCCGAAAACGGGGAAGAGGCGCTGCTGCTGGTCGAAGAGGACGCGCCGGACATTATCGTACTGGATTGGATGCTGCCCTCGGTCTCGGGGATCGAGGTCTGCCGGCGGCTCAAGACGCGGCCCGACACCCGCAACGTGCCGATCATCATGCTTTCCGCCCGCGCCGAAGAGGTGGACCGGGTGAGGGGGCTTGAGACCGGCGCCGACGACTACGTGGTGAAGCCGTATTCCGTGGTCGAGCTGATGGCGCGGGTCCGCGCGCAGCTGCGGCGCACGCGGCCGGCCTCGGTCGGCGAGCGCCTGGAATTCGAGGACATCGTTCTGGATGCCGAAAGCCACAAGGTCTTTCGCGGCGGCCAGCTGCTGAAGCTGGGGCCGACCGAATTCCGTCTGCTCAGCACCTTCATGGAAAAGCCGGGGCGGGTCTGGAGCCGCGAGCAGCTGCTCGACCGTGTCTGGGGGCGGGACATCTATGTCGACACAAGGACGGTGGACGTGCATATCGGCCGGCTGCGCAAGGCGCTGTGCCAATATGGCGGGGAAGACCCGGTGCGCACCGTGCGGGGCGCCGGATACGCCCTGGGCTGATTCCGATAATCGGTATTATGTAAATATTGGGTGTGAGCTGACGGATGCGTTGCTGGCCTTATCCCCTTCAAACCACGGCCTTTTCCAGAAACGGCCTGTTCTCGGAAATGCGTTCAGGTGCCAGCGGTGTCAGGTCCAGGCTCTGATATGCCCCGCTGGTGATCAGCTCGGCGATGCCGCGCCCGATGGCCGGCGCCTGTTGCAGCCCGTGCCCGGAAAAGCCGTTCATCAGGTACATGTTCTCCAGCCCCGGCCAGCGCCCGACGATCGCGTTCTGGTCGAAGCTGTTATAGGCGTAATGCCCGGCCCAGCAGCGCAGCACCTTGACCGCGTCAAAGCCCGGGGCGCGCGCGTAGAGCCTCTCCCAGATCACGTCCTCGAACAGATCGTGGTCGGGCGAGAAATCCTCGGGGTGTGCCGGGCCGTCCTCGTCGGGCACCGTGGCGCAGATCCAGTGCTGGCCCTCCGGACGCAGGTAGAACCCGGTATGATCCACCAGAAGCGGCGCGTTCCGATGCCGCGCATTCGGCGCGTCTATCAGGAAAACCGTGCGTTTTCTGGGCTCTACCGGCAGTTTCTCATCCAGCATCCGCATCACGGCCGCAGCCGAGGTACCGGCCGCGCTGACGACCGCCCCGCAGGCGATCCGCGTGCCGTCCTCCAGCGTGACCCCGGTGACCCTGCCCCCGTCACGCGACAACGCGCAGGCCCGCGCCTTGCGAAAGCAGGCGCCCGCTGCCCGCGCCGCGTTTTTCAGCGCGCTCAGCAGGCCCATATTGTCGAACCAGCCCTCGTCGCGCGGGCCGAAGCTGCCCATGGTCACGCCCTCCAGCGCCAGCCAGGGAAAGCGCGCGGCCAGCGCCCCGCTGTCGAGCAGAACGGTAGCCGCCCCTTCGGCGCGCTGCATCTGCTGCAGATCGCGCATCAAGGCGGCGTTCGCGGCGCTGCCGGCCAGGAAGAGATAGCCGTTCTCGGTGAAGCCGAGATCGGAAAGGCCGCATTCAGGCCCGGCGTGGGATGCGATATTCTTTATGAAGTCAATCCCGTATCGGGAAATCTTCACGTTTATCGGGTTCGAGAACTGCTGCCGGATGGAGGCCACCGACAGCGCGGTGGAGGCGCGCGCATAGCTGGGATCGGCCTCCAGGACCAGCACCGACAGCCCCTGCCCCGCAAGCCGCGTCAGCCAGAACGCCGCCGCGCTGCCCATCACCGCACCGCCGATGATCACCACATCGAATCGCGCTTCATCCATGTCCAGCCCTGCCTTTCCGGGATTTCTAGCACGGGGCGGCTGGCGTTCCAGCAAAACGCGCAGGGGTCTCGACATTTCCCTGCAATCCTGTCTAAAAGTGCAGCTTGGGAGATGAATTCATGACATCTGTGCTCATCCTGAACGGCCCGAATCTCAACCTTCTGGGGACCCGTCAGCCGGAAGTCTACGGCCGGCTGACCCTGGCCGATATCGAGACCGCCTGCCGCGCCAAGGCCGAGGCGCTGGGAATCGGCCTGGACTTCGCCCAGTCCAACCACGAGGGCGCGCTGATCGATACGATTCACGCCGCGCGCGGGGTGCATGATGGCATCATCCTGAACGCCGGCGCCTACACGCATACCTCCGTGGCGCTGATGGACGCCATCGCCTCGGTCGAACTGCCGGTGGTGGAATTGCACTTGTCGAACATCCACGCGCGCGAGCGGTTCCGCCACAAATCCTTCATCGCGCCGGTCGCGATCGGCCAGATCTGCGGCTTTGGCGCGGCGGGCTACGGGCTGGCGATCGACGCCCTGATGGAGCATCTTCAGGGGGCCGCATGATCCTCACCGATCTGGAGCCGATCATTGCGGCGCACAGCATCGAAGAGCTGTGGGCGCCTCTGCCGCTCCGGATGGCGGAATACGGGTTCGACCGCGTTATCTACGGCTTCACCCGTTTCCGCCGGGGACACTCCTTTGGCGACCCGCGCGATCTGCTGATCCTGTCGAACCACGGCCCGGCCTATCTCGACCCGTTCATAAAGGGCGGGCTCTATTTCAACGCGCCGATGGTGCGTTGGTCGGCGGAAAACGTGGGATCCTGTTCCTGGCGCTGGATCCAGCAGCGCGCCGCGGCCGGCCTGCTGACCGAGGCCGAGAAAAAAGTGTTGCAATTCAACCGGCAGCACGGCGTGACCGCCGGCTATTCCATCAGCTTCATGGAGCTTTCCTCCCGCGCGAAGGGGGCCGTCGGCCTGTCTTCAAAGACCCTGTCGCAGGATCAGGTCGATGAGATCTGGGCCCGGCACGGCCGCCAGATCGAGATCCTGTGGAACGTCGCGCATCTGAAGCTGGTCAATCTGCCCCACAATCCTAGCGGCCGCGCCCTGACCCCGCGCCAGCGCGAGGCGCTGGAATGGGTGAGCGAGGGAAAGACCACCGCCGATATCGCCACCATCATGGGGCTGACCCCGGCCACGGTCGAGAAGCATCTGCGCCTGGCCCGCGAAGCGCTGGACGTGGAAACCACCGTCCAGGCCGTGCTCAAGGCCGCGGTGCAGAACCAGATCTTCCGCGTCGAGGAGTGAGTAGAATTTTTTTCCATTTGGTCAGGTAGGGATTTCCTGACTTATTTTTCCTTGCGCGAGGGTGCACACTTCAACCGTTCCGTGAGTGGTGGCAATTATTGCCAGGGAACCTCGGGAAGCGGCGGAGCCTGATTTCGCTGTTGCCCTTTCCGGCCGGGAAACCGGAAAGCCGTTGCCCCCCGGCCTATAGTCGGCCGGGGGACGCGGCGCACCTTATTGCGTCCTGTCCTCATCCCCAACAGGTGTGGCGCATAGGGAAAACGGTGCAGTCCAGTGGGCTGCACCGTTTTTTATTGCCGTGTCTTTTTGGAAAGGCGGCGGCCCGGCGCACCGGGCCGCGCGACGGGCTTAGCCCTGGGCGGCCTTGGCCACCTCGGCGGCGAAGTCCTCTTCTTCCTTCTCGATCCCCTCGCCCACTTCGAGGCGGACGAAACCGGTGATCTCGACCCCGGCCTCCTTGGCCGCGGCCTCGACGGTCAGGTCGGGGTTGATCACGAAGGCCTGGCCCATCAGGGTCACCTCGGCCAGGAATTTCTTCATGCGGCCGACGATCATCTTTTCGATGACCTGCTCGGGCTTGCCCGATTCGCGCGCGATGTCGATCTGCACCTGGCGCTCTTTCTCGACCACGGCCGGGTCCAGTTCCGCCTCGTTCAGCGCGGCCGGGTTGGCGGCGGCGACATGCATGGCGACCTGGCGGCCGAAGGCCTCGTTGTCGCCCTTCAGCGCAACCAGAACGCCGATCTTGCCCATGCCCTCGGCGGCGGCGTTGTGGATGTAGGAAACCACGCTGTCGCCCTCGATCTTGGCCATGCGGCGCAGGGTCATGTTCTCGCCGATGGTGGCGATCTTGTCGGTCAGGGTGTCGGCCACGGTCTTGCCGCCCAGATCGGCCTCTTTCAGCGCCTCGATATCCGACACGCCCAGGGCGGCCTTGGCGATGCCGGCGACCATGTCCTGGAATTCGGCGTTCTTGGCGACGAAGTCGGTTTCCGAGTTCACCTCGACGGCGACGGCCTTGCCGCCTTCGACGGCGACGGCCACCAGGCCCTCGGCCGCGGTGCGGCCCGATTTCTTGGCGGCCTTGGCCAGGCCCTTGGTGCGCAGCCAGTCAACGGCGGCTTCCATGTCGCCGTCGGTCTCGGTCAGCGCCTTTTTCGCGTCCATCATGCCTGCGCCGGTCTTGTCGCGCAGTTCCTTCACCAGTGCTGCGGTGATTGCCATCTTGGCTCTCCTCGATTGCGTATGCGATCTCCGGGGCGGCCTTAGCCGCGCCCGGTATCAATTCTGTGACAGCGGGGCTCAGCCCTCGGCGGTCTCTTCGGCGGCCTCTTCGGCGACGACCTCTTCCTCGACACCCTCTTCCAGGGCACCGAGATCGATGCCGGCGGCCCCGAGCTGGGCGGTCATGCCGTCCAGCGCGGCGCGGCTGACCAGGTCGCAGTAGAGCGAGATGGCGCGCGCGGCGTCATCGTTGCCGGGGATGATGTAATCCACGCCTTCGGGCGAGCAGTTGGTGTCGACCACGGCCACCACCGGAATGCCCAGCTTCTTGGCCTCGAGGATGGCCAGGTCCTCTTTCTTGACGTCGACCACGAACAGCAGGTCCGGCAGGCCGCCCATTTCGCGGATGCCGCCCAGCGAGGCCTGCAGCTTGGCCTGCTCGCGCTCCATGCCCAGACGCTCTTTCTTGGTCAGGCCCTCGGCGCCGGATTCCATCTGCTCGTCGATGGCCTTCAGGCGCTGGATCGACTGCGAAACGGTCTTCCAGTTGGTCAGCGTGCCGCCCAGCCAGCGGTGGTTCATGTAGTACTGGGCGCATTTCTCGGCCGCGTCGGCGACCGGCTTCTGCGCCTGACGCTTGGTGCCCACGAACAGGATGCGGCCGCCCTTGGCGACGGTCTCGCGCACGACGTTCAGCGCCGCGTCCAGCATGGGCACGGTCTGGGTCAGGTCGAGGATGTGGATGCCGTTACGCTCGCCGTAGATGAACTCCTGCATACGGGGGTTCCAGCGTTGCGTCTGGTGGCCAAAGTGAACGCCAGCTTCAAGCAGCTGACGCATGGAGAATTCAGGAAGCGCCATGTCCAATTCCTTTCCGGTTTGCGCCTGAGCGGGGTCATCAAGGGCAATCGCCCAACCGGCGGACCGTAACGGGATGTCTCCCCGTCAGGCCCAAACCCCGCCTGTGAAGTGTGCGCGCATTTACACCCCTTCCTCCCGGTGCGCAACCCCTGCCCCTTCTTCTGTTCCAAAATATCCCCGCCTGGGGCATCCGCCGCTTGCCAAGCGCCCCGCCCCTTGTCCAAATGCCGCGCGATGACACCACGCCCCGATCTCCTCTGCATCGGCTCCGTCCTTTGGGACATGATCGGCCGAAGCCCCGCCGCCATGCCCTTCGGCGCCGACATGCCCGGCCAGATCCGCCGCCAGCCCGGCGGCGTGGCGATGAACATCGCCATGTCGCTGCGCGGCCACGGCCTGCGCCCCGCGCTGCTGAGCGTGGTCGGCGAAGACCCGGAAGGACGCGAACTCATCGCCGCGGCGCGGGACATGGGCCTGATCACGGATCACATCCACCGCAGCGCCCGCCACCCCACCGACCGCTACATCGCGGTCGAGGATTCCCGGGGACTGGTCGCCGCCATCGCCGACGCCCATTCGCTCGAGGCCGCGGGCGGCGCCATCCTGGCCGCGCTCGGCGACGGGCGGCTGGGCTCGGCCGGGGCGCCCTATCCCGGCCTCATCGCCCTCGACGGCAACCTGACCGAGGACCTGCTGGCCGAGATCGCGGAAAGCCCGCTCTATGCCGCCGCCGATCTGCGCGTCGCCCCGGCGAGCCCGGGCAAGGCGCTGCGCCTGCGCCCGCTGCTTGGCCATCCCCGCGCGACGCTCTACCTCAATCTTCAAGAGGCCGGCCTGCTCTGCAACAGGCGCTTCGACGACAGCGCCGCCGCAGCCGCGGCCCTGCATGCGGCCGGTGCGGCCCGCGCCCTGGTGACCGCCGGCGCCGCGCCCGCCTCCGAAGGTGGCCCAAAAGGCGTGATCACCCGCGCCGTCCCCGAGGTCAGCGTGACCCGCATCACCGGCGCGGGCGACAGTTTCATGGCCGCCCATATCGCGGCCGAACGCAGCGGGGCAACAGCAGGCGCGGCGCTGGAGGCCGCGCTCGCCGCCGCCGCGCGCCACGTCGCGGGAGAATGACATGACCCTGCCCCTCCACCCCTCGCCCGAGGTCGCCGCGGCCCGCGCCGCAGGCCGGCCCGTCGTTGCGCTGGAAAGCACCATCATCACTCACGGCATGCCCTGGCCCCAGAACCTCGAGACCGCCCGCGCCGTCGAGGCCGAGGTCCGCGCCGCCGGCGCCGTGCCCGCCACCATCGCGGTGATCAAAGGCCAGATCCATGCCGGGCTGACCGAAGACCAGCTTTCGGCCCTGGCGCAGGAAAAAGAGGTCCGCAAGCTCAGCCGCGCCGACCTCGCGGCCTGCCTTGCAGCGGGCGAGACCGGCGCCACCACCGTCGCCGCCACCATGATCTGCGCCCATCTGGCGGGGATCGAGGTCTTCGCCACCGGCGGCATCGGCGGCGTGCATCGCGGCGCCGATCAGAGCTTCGACATCTCCGCCGACCTGCACGAGCTGGCGCAAACCCCGGTCACCGTGGTCGCCGCCGGCGCCAAGGCCATCCTCGACCTGCCCAAGACGCTGGAGGTGCTGGAGACCCTGGGCGTGCCCGTCATCGGCCATGGCAGCGGCGAATTCCCCGCCTTCTGGTCGCGCCGCTCGGGCCTGCCCGCGCCGCTGCGCATGGACAGCGCAGCCGAGATCGCCCAGGCCCACCGGATGCGTGCCGCTCTCGGCCTGCAAGGCGGCCAGCTGGTCGCCAACCCGATCCCCGGGGCCGACGAGATCGCGCGCGAAGAGATCGACCCGATCATCGCCGCCGCCCTTTCCGAGGCCGCCCGGCAGGGAATCACCGGCAAGGCGGTAACCCCCTTCCTGCTCCAGCGCATTTTCGAGCTGACGCAGGGCCGGTCGCTGACGGCCAATATCGCCCTGGTGCTGAACAATGCGCGCCTCGCCGCGGCCATTGCCCGTTGCTTGAGCGAAAGCTGAAGGAATCTCCGCAACCCGCGCCGCGCCGTATTGTGGAGCCCGCGCCAACACCCTAAGTTGCGCCGCAAAGGATCGGGGCGCCCATGTTCGAACACGAAGACGAAGACCAATCCGAGCACGCCCGCAAGCGGCGCAGCCCTTTCGGCTGGCTGCGCAACTCCTTCTTCACGGGGATCGTGGTCATCGCGCCGATCGGCCTGACCGTCTGGCTGCTCTGGACGGTGGCGGGCTGGATCGACGGCTTCGTCCTGCCCTTCGTGCCCGATGCCTATCACCCCGAAACCCTCCTGAAAAAGATCTTCGGCGAGGACACGCAAATCACCATCCGCGGCGTCGGCGTGGTGTTCTTCCTGGTCTTCACCGTTCTGGTGGGCTGGGTGGCCAAGGGGCTGATCGGCCGGTCGCTGCTGAGCTGGGCCGAGGGGCTGGTGGAGCGCATGCCGGTGGTCCGCTCGATCTATTCCGGCGCGAAACAGATCGCCGAGACGGTCTTTGCCCAGTCCGAGACCAGCTTTGACCGCGCCTGCCTGGTGGAATACCCGCGCAAGGGGATCTGGGCCGTGGCCTTCGTCTCCACCACCACCAAAGGCGAGATCGACCGCCGCATCCCGCGCGACGAGCCGCTGATCTCGGTCTTCCTGCCCACCACCCCGAACCCGACCTCGGGCTTCCTGCTCTTCGTGCCCCGCGAAGAGGTGATCTTCCTCGACATGACCGTCGAGGACGCGGCCAAGCTGGTGATCTCGGCCGGGCTGGTCTACCCCAACGAAAAGAACCCCGCCGGCCCGCCCATCGTGGCCACGCCCCTGCACGAGCCGCCCGCCGAATAGGCCGCCGATGCTGGGCGTCGCCACCACCGGCTACCTGACCGCGCTGTCCCTGATCCTGGCGATCGGGGCGCAGAACGCCTTTGTCCTGCGCCAGGGGCTGCTGCGCGCGCATGTGTTCTGGCTGTGCCTGCTCTTCTCCCTGTCCGACGCCGTGCTGATCGCGGCGGGCGTGGCGGGGTTCGGCACGCTGGTGGCCGTGGTGCCCTGGTTTCCCACCGCGATGGCGCTGACGGGCGCGGCGTTCCTGGCCGTCTACGGCGCGCTGCGCCTGCGGGCCGCGTGGCGCGGCGGTGACGCGCTGGCGCTGGGCGGGCAATCCGCGCCGCTCTGGCCGACGCTCGCCACCGGGGCCGCCTTCACCTGGCTCAACCCGCATGTCTACCTGGACACGCTGGGGCTGATCGGCGCGGTCTCCACCCAATACGCGCTGCGCGACGAAAAACTGGTCTTCGGCATCGCCGCCGCGACCGCCTCCTTCAGCTTCTTCTTCGCCCTGGGATACGGCGCGCGCCTGCTCGCGCCCCTGATGACCAGCCGCCGCGCCTGGCAGCTGCTCGACCTTGGCATCGGCCTTGTGATGTGGGCCCTGGCCGCCGCCCTGCTGCACGGCCTCTAGCCGCCCCTGCCCCCTTCTTCTTGGCGAAAATACTCCGGGGAGCGCGAGGGGCAGCGCCCCTCGCCCCGTCAAAAGGCCTGCGCCGCAGGCGCGCATATGGATTACCGCCGCTCATCCCTCGTCCACCACCTGGAACAGGTTTGGCACCGCCGGACAGGGCGTCAGGTCGTTGCGGATCACGTCCGAAAGCCGCGTCTGGTGCAGGAAGACGTAGACATGGGCGCTCAGCCCTTCCCACAGCCGGTTTGTCAGCGATTGCGCCTGCGTCCCCGAAACCGCGCCCGACGCGCCCGCGCCGGTATGCATCGCGCTCACGGTTTCGTCGACCGCGGCCAGAACCTCGACCACCCGGATCTCCGCCGGGTCCCGCGCCAGCCGGTAGCCGCCGCCGGGGCCGCGCACCGATTCCACCAGCCCCGCCCGGCGCAGCTTGACGAAAAGCTGCTCCAGATAGGGCAGAGAGACGTCCTGCCGTTTGGAGATCGCCGCCAGCGAGGTCAGCGAGTCGCGGGGCTGCAGCGCCAGATCGGCCAGCGCCACCATCGCATAGCGCCCTTTCGTGCTGAGTTTCATCGCCGGACCTTCCCAAACAGTTGACGCGACCGCTCGGGGACTTTACCTCCCTATGCAGCCGAAACCGGCATTCCGCCGCGTTTAGAACAGTTCTAGGTTGCCCGAGGGATTTCGTCAAGAATGTCTTCGGGCGCCCGCAGCCGAAGAGACAGCGCTCTATGCCCGAGGTCATTTTTCCCGGCCCCGAAGGACGGCTTGAAGGCCGCTACCACCCGCAAAAGGAAAAGGACGCGCCGATCGCGATCATCCTGCACCCGCATCCGCAATTCGGGGGCACGATGAACAACAAGGTCGTCTACAACCTGCATTACGCCTTCTACGAGATGGGCTTCACCGTGCTGCGGTTCAATTTCCGCGGCGTGGGCCGGAGCCAGGGCGAATACGACCAGGGCGTGGGCGAGCTGTCCGATGCCGCCGCCGCGCTCGACTACCTGCAGTCGATGAACCAGAACGCCAAGCATTGCTGGGTCGCCGGCTTCAGCTTCGGCGCCTGGATCGGCATGCAGCTTCTGATGCGGCGGCCCGAGATCACCGGCTTCGTCTCGGTGGCGCCGCCGGCCAACATGTACGACTTCTCGTTCCTCGCCCCCTGCCCCAGCTCGGGCCTGATCATCAACGGCACCGCCGACCGCGTGGCGCCGCCCGCCGACACCCGCACGCTGGTGGAAAAGCTGCATGAGCAGAAGGGCATCACGATCACCCATACCGAGATCGAGGGCGCCGGCCATTTCTTCGAGGATCACATGGACGAGCTGATGGGCAATGTGAAAACCTATGTCAGCCGCCGCCTGACGGAAAACACGCGCTGAGGGCCCTGCCATGGGCGTGATCCAGGACCTTGCCGACAAGCTGGCCGAAGACGCGATTGCGGCGGCCGACGATCTGGACGATTCCAATCTGATCGACGAGATCGCGAAAATGCTGGGCGACACCTCCTCGACCACGCAGGAGGCCTTCCTCACCTCCGTCCGCGTGCGCCTGGCCGAGGCGCGCGCGAGAAAATACCTCGAAGCGCGGATCGCCCGGGGCAAGGCCGGAGACGCGCCCGAAGGCAACGGATGATCCGCCGCAGGGGGGATTTCTGTATACATTCGCATACCATCTTCCCAGCCGCCGCGTCATGCGCTATGACGCGGCCAAGCGATTCACTTGCATGAAAAGGGACAGCCCATGGCCAAGATCAAAGTCGAGAATCCCGTCGTCGAGCTCGACGGCGATGAGATGACCCGGATCATCTGGGATTTCATCAAGAAGAAGCTCATCCTGCCCTATCTGGACGTCGACCTGCTCTACTACGACCTCGGCATCGAGGAGCGCGACCGCACCGACGACCAGATCACCGTGGACGCGGCCAACAAGATCAAGGAAATCGGCGTGGGCGTGAAATGCGCCACCATCACCCCCGACGAGGCCCGGGTCGAGGAATTCGGTCTCAAGCGCATGTACCGCTCGCCCAACGGCACGATCCGCAACATCCTGGGCGGCGTGGTGTTCCGCGCGCCGATCATCTGCAAGAACGTCCCGCGCCTGGTTCCGGGCTGGACCCAGCCCATCGTGATCGGCCGCCACGCCTTCGGCGACCAGTACCGCGCCACCGACTTCCTGTTCCCCGGCAAGGGCAAGCTGACGATGAAATTCGTCGGCGAGGACGGCACCGTGATCGAGCGCGAGGTGTTCGACGCCCCCTCCGCCGGCATCGCCATGGGCATGTACAACCTCGACGCCTCGATCATCGATTTCGCCCGCGCCTCGATGAACTACGGCCTGAACCTGGGCTGGCCGGTCTACCTGTCCACCAAGAACACCATCCTCAAGGCCTATGACGGCCGCTTCAAGGACCTGTTCCAGAAGGTCTATGAGGAAGAGTTCGAGGAAGAGTTCAAGAAAAAGGGCATCCATTACGAACACCGCCTGATCGACGACATGGTGGCCTGCGCCATGAAGTGGAACGGCGGCTATGTCTGGGCCTGCAAGAACTACGACGGCGACGTGCAGTCGGATACCGTGGCACAGGGCTTCGGCTCGCTGGGCCTGATGACCTCGCAGCTGATGACCCCAGACGGGAAAATCGTCGAGGCCGAGGCCGCGCATGGCACGGTGACCCGCCACTACCGCCAGCATCAG
>ENA-ORCU01000332-ORCU01000332.1-marine-metagenome-genome-assembly--contig:-NODE-332-length-18962-cov-3.427535_pt1 | contig 18962 bp, 20 predicted proteins | sample MGYA00248631_ERZ508512 | MGnify/ENA primary metagenome ERZ508512 (study PRJEB26183, sample SAMN06268844) | marine metagenome | isolation source: Tt an P1 anaerobic enrichment on pine from sediment taken...
GACCGACACCACCGGCCGCGGGCTGGCCCCGCCCTGCGGCGGCGGCGGGGCAGGGCGCAGCGCGGCGCGCAGCGCGGCGGCCTTCAGGACGATCAGCGCCATCAGCGCCAGCATGGCCCAGCCGGTCAGCGCCGCGAAGGTCGCCACCGGTGCGGCCAGCAGCAGCCACAGGAGCAGAAGCAGCCCGCCCCCCACCGCGTAGCGCGGCGCGGCGCCATACCAGAAGCGGCAGCTCACATCCTCGGCCACCCGGGTTTCGGCCGCCGCGGCGAGCGGCGCGGCGCGGGCGCGGAGCACCGCCTGCTGCAACTGGTCGGCGTCGCAGACCGCCAGGACCGCCCGGCCGAAACCGCGCGGCAGGGCGCGGCGGATCTCGGCGAAGCGGTCGGGGCGGGCGGTGGCGATCAGGGTGGCGCCGCCCAGCCGCCGCAGCGGCACCGCCTGCAGCGCCAGGCAGGCTTTCGCGCCCATCAGGTCGATCAGCCGGGGATCCGGCGGGCTGGCTTCCAGGTCAAAGCGCACCGCGTCGTGCAGCTCGGCCTGGGCCGATGCCAGCGCCCCCGGCGACAGAATCCCGCGCCGGAGCAGGATCTCATGGGGGCTGAGCGCGCAACTGGCCGCGGCCTGCGTCGCCTCGACCCATTGGCCCGGGGTGATCTGGCCGCGCTGGCACAGAATGCGGCCCAGGGTGCGCCGACGCGCGTCTTGCGCGGGCGTCCGTGCACCGGACCCGGCAAGGGGAAAAAGGCGGAGGGGCGATGAAGCCATGAAACACGCGCGCCGAAAAACACTCGGCGCCAGCGTGGGTTGCGCGGGTTAACGAAGCGTTAACACCTGCGGCATTCCTGTGAATGCGGCTCAGGCGCGGGCGTTCATCGCCTCGACGAAGCGTTCGAACAGGTAGTAGCTGTCCTGCGGTCCGGGGCTGGCCTCGGGGTGGTATTGCACCGAGAACACCGGGCGGTCGGCCATGCGAATGCCGCAGTTCGACCCGTCGAAGAGCGAGACATGGGTTTCCTTCACGCCTTGCGGAAGGGTCTGGCTGTCCACGGTGAAGCCGTGGTTCATCGAGGTGATCTCGACCTTGCCGGTCTCGAGGTCCTTCACCGGGTGGTTGGCGCCGTGATGGCCGTGGTTCATCTTGACGGTCCGGGCCCCCAGCGCCAGCGCCAGCATCTGGTGGCCGAGGCAGATGCCGAAGACCGGCAGATCGGTCTTGTCGAGGATCTCGCGGATCATGGGCACGGCATATTCGCCGGTGGCCGCCGGATCTCCGGGGCCGTTCGACAGGAACACGCCCTCGGGCTCATGCGCCAGCACCTCTTCGGCGGTGGCGGTGGCGGGCAGGACGGTGACGTCGCAGCCGGCGCTGGCCAGGCAGCGCAGGATGTTGCGCTTGGCGCCGTAGTCCAGCGCCACAACCTTGCGGCCGGGTTCCGCGCGCTTGGTGTAGCCCTCGGGCCAGGCCCAGCGATTCTCGTCCCAGCGGTAGCTTTGGGCGCAGGTCACGTCCTTGGCCAGGTCCAGCCCCTCCAGCCCGCAGAAGCCGCGGGCCTTGGCCACCAGCGCCTCGATGTCGAACTTGCCCTCGGGGTCATGGGCCAGCGCCACATGGGGCGCGCCCTGCTGGCGGATGGCCCGGGTCAGGCGCCGGGTGTCGATGCCGCCGATGCCGATGCGGCCGCGCTTGGCCAGCCAGTCGCGCAGGTTCTCGGCCGCGCGCCAGTTGCTGGGCTCGGTCGGGTCCCATTTCACCACCATGCCGGCGGCCACGGGATCGGCGGTCTCGTCATCCTCGGGGTTGACGCCCACGTTGCCGATATGGGGGAAGGTGAAGGTCACCACCTGGCCCGCGTAGGACGGGTCGGTCATGATTTCCTGGTAGCCGGTCATGGCGGTGTTGAAGCACAGCTCGGCCACCGTCTCGCCGGTGGCGCCGAAACCGTGACCGTAAAACACGGTGCCGTCGGCAAGGGTCAGGCAGGCGGTGGGGCGGGAGGTTGTCTGTGCGGCAGGCATGGCGGGCTCCGGACGGTAAATCGCGCGGAACCTAGGCGCGGCGGGCCTTGGGGTCAAGGGGGCAGGGCGGCAATCCGGCGGTCCGGGAGGCCGGGTTGCCCCAGACGGCGCAACAGACTAGATTTCGGGGCTCCGACTCACGGAAAAATGGACAGTTCTATGGATATGCGCACGCGTCTCGCCGAGGCGCTGAAAACGGCGATGAAGAACAAGGAGGCCGAGCGTCTGTCGACGCTGCGGCTGATCAACGCCGCGATCAAGGACAAGGACATCGCCCTGCGCGGCGAGGGGGCAGAGGAGGGGCTGTCCTGCGACGACGTACTCCAGATCCTCGGCCGCATGGTCAAGCAGCGCCAGGAGAGCGCGCGGGCCTATGAAGAGGGCGGCCGGCTGGAGCTGGCCGAAAAGGAACGCTCCGAGATCGGGGTGATCGAGGAATTCCTGCCCAAGCAGCTCGACGAGGACGAGGTCGAGGCCGCCATTGCCGAGGCCATCGCCGAGGTCGGTGCGGATTCGATCCGCGACATGGGCAAGGTCATGGGCGCACTGAAGGCGAAATACACCGGCCGCATGGATTTCGGCGCGGTCGGCCCCAAGGTCAAAGACCGGCTGGGGTGAGGCGCGCCCGGAAAACGCTCCGGTGGAGCGTTTTCAGCGCCGAACGGGCGGAGCCCCGGGGATGGGCCGCCCCTTAGCGCGGTGGGGTGAACGCTGCGCGCGCCGCGTCGACCTCGTCATGCTTGACGCAGCCTTCGACGTGGTCGTTGACCAGCCCCATGGCCTGCATGAAGGCGAAGACCGTGGTCGGCCCCACGAATTTCCAGCCGCGCTTTTTCAGCTCTTTCGACATCGCCACCGATTCCGGCGAGGTCGATCGGCTCTGCGGCGGCGGCTGCTCGCCCTGCGGCTCGAACCGCCAGACGAAGGCGGCGAGCGATCCCTCGTCCTCCACCAGCTCGCAGCAGCGGCGGGCGTTGTTGATCACCGCCTCGATCTTGCCGCGATGGCGCACGATGCCGGCGTCCGCCAGCAGGCGGGCGACGTCGGCCCCGTCGAAGCGGGCGACCTTGCGGAAGTCGAACCCGGCAAAGGCGGCGCGGAAATTCTCGCGCTTGGCCAGGATGGTGCGCCAGCTCAGCCCGGACTGAAAGCTTTCGAGGCACAGCTTTTCGAACAGCCGGATGTCGTCGCCCACCGGGAAGCCCCATTCACGGTCGTGATAGGCAAAGAATTCGGGGGCGGCGGCGCACCAGCGGCAGCGCGGGCGCCCGTCGGGGCCGGGGATGGTCTGGCTCATGCGGGGCCTTTCAGGAAATCAAGCTCGGGGATGGTGCGCCTGGCGTCGATCTCGTGGATTTCGGCGCTCACCACGCCTTGGGCCACGAAGGGGTCGGCCTGAACCCGGGCCTCGAGCGCGTCGCGCGCCTCGCCATGGGCCAGAACCGCCCCGCCCGCACCGGGCAGCAGGGAGCCTGCGCAGAGGAACACCCCGTCGGCGAAGCCCTGCGCGAGCCAGGCGTTATGCGCCTCCATGTGATCGGGGGCGGCTGCCTTGTTGGCTGCGAATTTCAGGAAAATGACGAACATCGGGGCCTCCCTGTCTTCAGTTGCCGGTATCGGGCGCCGGCAATCTGCCGAGCCAGGCGTCGATCTCTTCGACCTCGCGGCGCAGGAACCCCTCGTCGCGGAAGGTGGTCATCATCACCGCCACCCCCTGCACCCGGCCCAGCAGATGCAGCGCCAGCGCCTCGGCCCGCGCGCCCTGGCCGAGCGCGCGGAACTGGCCCGCCAGCCAGTCGCGGAACAGGGCGAAGACCTCGGCGGCGCGGCCCTGCGCGGCATGGTCGAGCTTGGCCAGCTCGGTGCAGAGCGTGCCGACGGGGCAGCCGAAGGCCATGATCCTGGTGCGGTTCGCAAGCAGGATGTTCACGAAGGACAGGATGCGCGCCCGCGGCCCGCCGCCCGCCTCGGCCCAGCCGTCGAGCATTGCGCGCGTGAGCGCCAGGCGGCGGTCGATCACGGCGTCGAGGATCTCGTCCTTGGTCTTGAAATGGTAATAGAAATTCCCGCGCGAGATGCCGAGCGTTGCCGCGATATCGGCAAAGGAGGTGGCCTCGAACCCGCCCTCGTAGAAAAGCAGGTCGGCCTTCTCGACAATCTGATCGCGGGTTGAGCGCTGGGGCATGGGGCACCGTTTGCGGCCGGTTTCCCCGAGATTAGGTCAGCTGTCCTAACCGGTCAACAGGGCAGAGTCCGGCCGGTGCGACAGGCACGAAACGCGTTGTCGGGGGCGCCGTTCACTCCGGGTATTTCCGCGCCGCCCTGGCGGTGGCCAGCGCGCCGCCGCCCTTCTCGGTCATCGCGGTGGCCGTCCATTCATAGGTGTGCACGCCACCGGGCGGGCAGGGGCTTTTGTATTTGAAGGCGCCCGGCTCGATCGCGTCCTGCCCGGAATAGGCCACCACGCCGCCGCCATGGTCGTAGCGCGGCGCGTCGTGGTCCTTCAGGGTGAAGCGGATGAAGGCGGTGCCCTCGGGCACGCCCTTCAGCACGAAGCGGGGGTTGTCCACGATATTGGGGTGGCCGGTATTGCAGGGCTCCAGATCGCCCCAGGTGAAGGAAATCTCGAAAGCGGCGGTGTCGGAGGGCATGGCAAGGCTCCGGAAGCGTCGGTCAATACCGGCAGCCTAGCAGATTTCGCCCTGCGCCGAAACGCGCTCACCGCAGGCGGCGCAGATGGTCCTGCAATTCGCCATGCAGCCGGGCGCGTTCCTCGGGGGTGAGGAAGGCGCCGATCTCGACCTCGCGGTCGCCGCCCTTGAGGGTGACGTAATTCTCCACCGGGCCTCCGGTGGGGTGGAGGTGGACGCTGACCCAGTAGGGGTTGGCCTGCCAGTGCTGGGGCGCGCGGCGCGGCTCGTGCCGGGTCAGCTCGATCCGGTCGGACCAGAGCTTCAGCTCTTCGATCAGTTCGGCATCCCTGTAGCTGCGCTCCAGCAGCCACCACATCAGCCCCAGCGCGGCCAGCTCGAAGGGCAGCAGCCCCCACAGAACGGGCGAGCCCACCACCGCGATCAGCGGCACCGAGAGCAGGGCGAAGGTCAGGCCGATGAACCAGACGAATCCCCGGCGCGGCAGCGAACGGTACGGCCACAGGTGCAGCACCGCCATCGGCGGGTCGCCCGCCTTAAAGGAGAAGGCCCCGGATTTCTCCGGGGCCCCCTTGGCGTTCGTTTCCCATTCATGGGGCATCAGTGGGCGTGGCCCTTGTCCCAGTCCTCACGCTTGGGGAGGGTTTCGAAGGTGTGCTCCGGCGGCGGCGAGGGCAGCGTCCACTCCAGGGTGTCGGCATGCTCGTTCCAGTAGTTGTTCTCGGTCACGCGCTTGCCTGCGAACAGGGTGTAGAACACGATGCCGAAGAACAGCAGGAACGAGGCGAAGGACAGCAGCGCGCCATAGCTCGAGATCTCGTTCCAGTGGGCGAAGGCCTCCGGATAGTCGATGTAGCGGCGCGGCATGCCCTGGCGGCCCAGGAAGTGCTGCGGGAAGAAGGTCAGGTTCACGCCGATGAAGAACATCCAGAAATGCAGCTTGCCCAGCATCTCGGGATACTGACGGCCCGACATCTTGCCGAGGTAGTAGTAGATCCCGGCGAAGATGCAGAAGGCCGCGCCCATCGACATGGTGTAGTGGAAATGGGCGACCACGTAGTAGGTGTCGTGATAGGCCCGGTCCACGCCCGCCTGGCTGAGCACCACGCCGGTCACGCCGCCGATGGTGAACAGGAAGACGAAGCCGATGGCGAACAGCATGGGCGTCTTGAACTCGATCGAGCCGCCCCACATGGTGGCGATCCAGCTGAAGATCTTGATGCCGGTGGGCACCGCGATCACCATCGTGGCCAGCATGAAGTAGGACTGCTGGGTCAGCGACATGCCCACGGTGTACATGTGGTGCGCCCAGACGACGAAACCCAGGACCCCGATCGCCACCATGGCGTAGACCATGGGCAGGTAGCCGAAGATCGGCTTGCGCGAGAAGGTCGAGATCACGTGGCTGGCGATGCCGAAGCCGGGCAGGATCACGATATACACTTCCGGGTGGCCGAAGAACCACAGGATGTGCTGGTACAGGATCGGGTCACCGCCGCCCTCGGGCTGGAAGAAGGTCGTGCCGAAGTTGCGGTCGGTCAGCAGCATGGTGATGGCGCCGGCCAGCACCGGCAGCGCCAGCAGGATCAGCCAGGCGGTCACGAAGATCGACCAGGAGAACAGCGGCACCTTGTGCAGGGTCATGCCCGGCGCGCGCATGTTCAGGAAGGTGGTGATCATGTTGATCGCGCCCAGGATGGAGCTCGCCCCCGAGACGTGCACGGCGAAGATCGCCAGGTCCATCGAGTAGCCGCCCTCGCTGGTCGACAGCGGCGGGTAGAGCACCCAGCCCACGCCCGAGCCCAGCTGGCCGTTGCCGCCGGGGCTGAGCACCGAGGCCACCGCCAGCGAGGTGCCGGTCACATAGAGCCAGAAGCTGAGGTTGTTGAGCCGCGGGAAGGCCATGTCCGGCGCGCCGATCTGCAGCGGCATGAAATAGTTCCCGAAGCCGCCGAACAGTGCGGGGATGACCACGAAGAACATCATCAGGACGCCGTGGGCGGTGATCAGAACGTTCCAGAGATGGCCGTTCGGGGTGCATTCCTCGACCGCGCCGGGGATCAGCCGCGCGCCTTCCAGGCACATGTACTGCACGCCCGGATCCATCAGCTCCAGGCGCATGTAAACCGTGAAGCTCACCGCGATCAGGCCGACGATGGCCGAGGTGATAAGGTATAGAATACCGATGTCTTTGTGATTGGTGGACATGAACCAGCGGGTAAAGAACCCGCGGGTATCATGCTCACCGTGGCCGTGAATGGCAGCGTCCGCCATGCCTCGCCTCCCGTTTCGCACTGTATGAATGCGGAAAGGAGCAGGCCCCCTCCGCGCGTTTTTCCCATGGTTCGTTCTAGAGTGACAGGCGCGGGTCGGCAATGCTCCACTGCATGTTCAAGTGCGAAAAATAGTCGCGCGTCACATTGCGTGCCGGCCTGCAGGCCGGAGAGCTGTTATTAAGGCCAAATCCGCCGCCTAGACCGGGCCGAACACCTCGTCGAAGCTGCGCCTCAGCGCGACATCCACATCCTGCATGGTCACCGGCAGGCCGAGATCGACAAGGCTGGTCACGCCGTGCTCGCGGATTCCGCAGGGCACGATTCCCTCGAAATGCGACAGCTCGGGTTCGACATTGATCGACAGCCCGTGAAAGCTGACCCATTTGCGCAGCCGCACCCCGATCGCGGCGATCTTGTCCTCGGGGCTCTGGCCGGCCGCGGTCAGCGGCTTGTCCTTGCGCACCACCCAGACGCCGACCCGGCCCTCGCGGCGCTCGCCGCGGACATTGAACTCGGCCAGGGTCGCGATCACCCAGTCCTCGAGCTGGCTGACGAAGCGGCGCACGTCGCGCCCCCGCGCGCCCACGTCGAGCATGACATAGACCACCCGCTGGCCCGGCCCGTGATAGGTGTATTGCCCGCCCCGCCGCGTCTCATAGACAGGGAAGCGGCCGGGATCGGTCAGGTCGGCGGGGTTGGCCGAGGTTCCCGCGGTGTAGAGGGGGGGATGCTCCACCAGCCAGATCAGCTCATCCGCGCGCCCCTCGGCAATGGCCGCGGCGCGCGCCTCCATCCGTTCCACCGCCTCTTCATAGGGGGTCAGACCGGGGGATATCAGCCATTCGACCATCGCCTGCGGTATCCTTTGCTTCATTGACGGAGGCGCGCGCCGTTTCCGGCGGCGAAACCATTGCGGGAGGCGCAGAGTCGCGCTCCGGCTCCTGCTTTATTCTTTTCGGGGAGCATTGTCATGGTCACAAAGCGGATTGCCTCCGCCCTGCGGGCCGCAAGCCTCGCTCCGATCCCCGCAGCCCGCCTGCCGGCCGAGCGTAACAGCCTGATTCTCAACGCGGCCTGCCAGCTGAGCGGCCAGTCCGGTTTCGTCAGCCCATCCCCGTCCCCGGCGCCGGCGCAGCACGCCGTCCCGGCCGCATTCGGGGCGCTGGAATGAGCGGTTCATGAGGGCGGCAAGGGGGCAGGGGACGCGCCCTCGCCGCGACGCGAAAAAGGCGAAGAACCCTCTTCACATCCCCCGATCCACCCGCTATGTAACCGCGCACTACCTGATCACGTGCGGTCGTGGCGGAATTGGTAGACGCGCAGCGTTGAGGTCGCTGTGGGGTAACTCCCGTGGAAGTTCGAGTCTTCTCGACCGCACCAATCACTCCCCCCTTCGGTTGATATCAATGCTGCACCTGCAAGCAGAGGTGCGCGCCGCGGTCGTTTTCGCCTCTGCCACGCGCAGGCGGGTTGCCTGAAAGGCGCGCAAAGCGAAGGGGAATCGGCGGAAAACGGCCTCCATTTTGGACAAAAATCCTGTTTTCGGCCTCTGACCCCTTCTTTCGACATTCCCCGTTGCCATCCGGATGAAGAATGTTACCGTTTGTTCAAAGGACATAGAATCCGGCACGAAAGGCGCGGCGTGGCCGCGCGCGACAACAGGGGAATGACTTTTGAGTAGCGAAACCGGCAACGGATTCGTGGTCTTTGACCGCGTTCAGAAAAGCTACGACGGCGAGACTCTCGTCGTCAAAGACCTCAACCTCTCGATCGGCAAAGGCGAGTTTCTGACCATGCTCGGCCCCTCGGGCTCGGGCAAGACGACCTGCCTTATGATGCTGGCGGGTTTTGAGACCGCCACGCACGGGGACATCCTGCTTGACGGGCAGCCGATCAACAACATCCCGCCGCACAAGCGCGGCATCGGGATGGTGTTCCAGAACTACGCGCTGTTCCCGCACATGACCGTGGCCGAGAACCTCGCCTTTCCGCTGGAAGTGCGGAAGATGGGGAAGTCGGAGCGCGAGGAGAAGGTCAAGCGCGCGCTGGAGATGGTTCAGATGGGCGAGTTCGGCGGCCGGAGGCCGGCGCAGCTTTCGGGCGGGCAGCAGCAGCGCATCGCGCTGGCCCGTGCGCTGGTCTTCGAGCCCGAGCTGGTGCTGATGGACGAACCGCTGGGCGCGCTGGACAAGCAGCTGCGCGAGCACATGCAGTTCGAGATCACCAACCTCGCCCACCAGCTGGGCATCACCACCGTCTACGTGACCCACGACCAGACCGAGGCGCTGACCATGTCGGACCGCGTCGCGGTGTTCGACGACGGCCGCATCCAGCAGCTGGCCGCGCCCGACACCCTCTATGAAGAGCCCGAGAACAGCTTCGTCGCCCAGTTCATCGGCGAGAACAACACGCTGGAAGGCACCGTGCAGGAGATCAGGGACGGTGTGGCGCTGGTCAAGCTCGACGATGGCGAGCTGATCGACGCCAAGCCGGTCAACGTCTCGAAGCCCGGCGAGCGGACGCTGGTCTCCATCCGCCCCGAGCGGGTGGAATTCAACAAGGACCGGCTCAGCCCCGAGGCCCATACCCTGAAGGCCGAGGTGCTGGAATTCATCTACATGGGCGACATCTTCCGCACCCGGCTGCGCGTGGCCGGCAAGGAGGATTTCGTGATCAAGACACGCAACGCCCCCGATCAGCGCCGCCTCAAGCCCGGCGAGCAGATCGAGATCGGGTGGCTGCCGGAGGATTGCCGCGCGCTGGATGCCTGAGGGCCCCGGCGCGTTCAGCCCTGCATCCTGCCCGGGGATGGGGGGAATATCGACAACGGGCGATAAACAAGGAGATATATCGCATGAAACTCAAAAGCATTCTGCTGATGACGGGCGCTGCGCTCGTGGCGGCGCCGGCGGCGTTCGCCGAAGAAATGGCTGACAGCATGACGCTGGTCAGCTGGGGCGGGGCCTACCAGGCCAGCCAGACCAAGGCCTATTCCGAGCCCTACAAGGCGATGAACGAAGGGCTCGAGGTCGTGTGGGACGAGAGCTCGGCCGAGGCCGTGGCCAAGCTGCGCGCCATGAGCGAGGCCGGCAACGTCACCTGGGACCTGGTCGACGTGGTGGCCTCGGACGCCATCCGGCTCTGCGACGAGGGGCTGGCTCTGGAGATCGATGCCGACGAAATGCTGGCCCCGGCGCCCGACGGCACCCCGGCCTCGGAAGACTTCGGTGACATGCTTGTCAGCGAGTGCTTCATCCCGCAGATCGTCTACTCGACCACCGCCGGCTACCGCACCGACCTGGTGGGCGACACGCCGCCGACCTCGATCTGCGCGATGTTCGACACCGAGGCCTATCCCGGCAAGCGCAGCCTGGAGAAGCGCCCGATCAACAACATGGAATGGGCGCTGCTCTGCGACGGCGTGGCCAAGGAAGACGTCTATGACGTGCTGGAAACCGAGGAAGGCCAGGCCCAGGCCTTTGCCAAGCTCGACACCATCAAGGACGACGTGATCTGGTGGTCGGCCGGCGCCGACACGCCGCAGCTGCTGGCCGATGGCGAGGTCGTCATGGGCACCACCTATAACGGCCGCCTGTTCTCGCTGATCGAAGAGCAGAAGCAGCCTGTGGCCATGCTGTGGGATGCGCAGGTGTTCGACCTCGACGGCTGGATCATTCCCACCGGCCTTCCGGCGGACCGCCTGGCCCGCGTGAAGGATTTCGTGCGCTTCGCCACGGACACCCAGCGCCTGGCCGACCAGGCCAAGTACATCTCCTACGGCCCGGCCCGCGCCTCTTCGGCGCCGCTGGTGGACAAGCACGCGGAACTGGGCATCGACATGGCCCCGCACATGCCGACCGACCCGAACAACGCCAAGAACACCTTCCTCTACAACTACGAGTGGTGGGCGGATTACCGCGACGACCTGGACGCCAAGTTCCAGGCCTGGCTGGCGAAATAAGAGCGTCTGAGAACGCCTGAATGCCCGGGGAGGGGCCGCAGCCGGCCCCTCCCCACCCAAAGAAAAAGACAACAGGGAAAATCATGAGCGACGCAACCGACACCGGACCGGTTCTGGCCGCCGACGGGACCCCGCTGAAACGCAGCCTGCAACGGGCGCTTCGGGCGCAGAAACTCCGGGCCCTGGCCCTGATCGCGCCGCTTTTGATTTTCATCCTGGTGACCTTCATCGCGCCGATCGCGGACATGCTGTTCCGCTCGGTCGAGAACCAGATCGTGTCGGAGACCCTGCCCAGGACGGTGATTGCCCTCAAGGAATGGGATGCCGGCACGGGCGAGGCGCCGGGCGAGGCGGTCTTCGCCGCGCTTGCCGCCGACATGAAGGTCGCGGTCGAGGCAAAGACCCACACCAAGGTGGCGGTGCGGCTGAACTACCAGAAGACCGGCATCGCCTCGCTGTTCCGCAAATCGGGCCGCCAGGTGAAGCGCTGGGACCTCGGGGCCGACGCGCCCTTCAGGGAGAAATTCCTCGATATCGACGAGGACTGGGGCGATGTCGAGGTCTGGCAGACGATCAAGACCTATTCCTCGCCCTACACTGCAGGCTATTTCCTGAACTCGGTGGATCTGGAGCTGGGGCCGGACGGCATGCAGGCGGTGGACGAGGACCTCGCCATCTACCGGCTGCTCTTCAACCGCACGATCTTCATGAGCCTGGTGATCATGGGCAGCTGCGTGCTGCTGGGCTACCCGATCGCCTTTCTGCTGGCCAACCTGCCGCTGCGCAGCTCGAACCTGCTGATGATCCTGGTGCTCCTGCCCTTCTGGACCTCGCTTCTGGTGCGCACCTCGAGCTGGAAGGTGCTGCTGCAGCAGCAGGGGGTGATCAACGACATCCTGGTCTGGGCCGGGCTGGTGGATGACGCGAACCGGCTGGTGATGATCAACAACCAGTTCGGCACCATCGTGGCCATGACCCATATCCTGCTGCCCTTCATGATCCTGCCGCTCTATTCGGTGATGAAGACCATCCCGCCCTCTTACGTGCGCGCCGCGAAATCGCTGGGCGCGACCAACTGGACCGCCTTCTGGCGGGTCTATTTCCCGCAATCGGTGCCGGGGATCGGCGCGGGCTGCATCCTCGTCTTCATCCTGGCCATCGGCTACTACATCACGCCCGAACTGGTGGGGGGCACCGACGGCACATTCATCTCCAACCGGATCGCCTATCACATCTCGCGCTCGGGCAACTGGGGGCTGGGGGCCGCGCTGGGCACGATCCTGCTGGCCGTGGTGCTGGTGCTTTACTGGGTCTACGACAAGATCGTGGGCATCGACAATGTGAGCCTGGGATAAGGAGAAGAGACCATGGAACTGCCCCCTTATGCCACGCCGGGCCAGCGCATCTGGCACTACGGCTTCAAGGTGATCTGCGCGCTGATCTTCTTCTTCCTGATCGCGCCGATCCTGGTGATCATTCCGCTGAGCTTCAACGCTGAGGATTTCTTCACCTTCACCCCAGGCATGCTGGCTTTCAAGGCCGAGGCCTATTCGCTGAAGCACTACGAGGATTTCCTCACCAACCCGGACTGGCAGCAGGCGCTGCGCAACTCGGTGCAGATCGCCCCGGTGGCCACCATCTTGTCGGTGAGCCTGGGGACGCTGGCCGCGGTCGGGCTGAGCCAGCCGCATGTGCCCTTCCGCCGGCCGATCATGGCCATCCTGATCTCGCCGATGATCGTGCCGCTGATCATCTCGGCGGCGGGGATGTATTTCTTCTACAGCCGGATCGGGCTGCAGGGCACCTATTCCGGCGTGGTTCTGGCCCATGCGGCGCTGGGTATCCCCTTCGTCATCATCACCGTGACCGCCACGCTGGTGGGGTTCGACGACTCGCTGACGCGGGCCTCGGCCTCGCTGGGTGCCGACCCGGTGCGGACCTTCTTCAAGGTGCAGATGCCGCTGATCCTGCCGGGGGTGATCTCGGGCGGGCTGTTCGCCTTCATCACCTCCTTCGACGAGGTGGTGGTGGTGCTATTCGTGGGCTCGGCCGGGCAGAAGACGCTGCCCTGGCAGATGTTCACCGGGCTGCGCGAGCAGATCAGCCCCACCATCCTGGCGGTGGCCACGATCCTGGTGGCGATCTCCATCGCGCTGCTGACCACGGTCGAGATCCTGCGCCGGCGCTCGGAGAAGCTGCGGGGCATGTCGCCGGGCTGAGCCGCGGAAACGAATTTTCTGCGAAAATTCGGATCGATTTTTCGCAGAAAAATCGTGTCTCTCAGGGCAGGAGGCCCAGCCAGATCCAGACGGTGAACAGCGACATCGTCGTGCCGATCAGCACGCTCGACGCGGCCACGCGCCTGGCGGCGCCATACATGTTGGCAAAGATATAGGTGTTGACCCCCGGCGCCATGGCCGCGGTCAGCACCGCCGAGCGGAACTGCCCCGTGGACAGGCCCATCGCGCTGCCCATGAGCCAGACGATGGCCGGGTGGACCAGCAGCGAGACCGCGCAGGCGAAGGCGATGGTCTTCAGATCCCCCTCGGGCCGGTAGCGGTAGAGCACGCCGCCCAGCCCGAACAGCGCCGCCGGAAGCGCGGCGCGGGTCATCAGGTCGATCGCGTCGGTCAGGGCTCCGGGCAGCGGCAGGCCGGAGAGGTTCACGAGGAACCCGGCGGCAATCCCCAGCACCAGCGCGTTGGAGAACATCGCCTTGAGGATTGCGCCCGAGGTGCCCGCCAGCCCCTTGCCGCGGTTGCGGATGATCTCCATCGCGGTGATGCCGATGCCGTAGCAGAAGGGGGAATGGATGGCGATGATGGCGTAGTTCGGCTCCAGCGCGTCCGGGCCATAGGCGCGTTCGGTGATGGGCAGGCCCAGCAGCAGCGAGTTGGAAAAGAGCCCCAGGAAGCCAATGGCCACGCTGTCCTCCCAGCTGCGCTTGAACAGCAGCCGCGCGCCCGCCATCCCGATGAGGAAGCCCGACAGCGCGCCGGTGTAGAAGCTGACCAGCAGGCGAGGGTCGAAATTCTGGCCCAGGTCCAGGGTGGAGATGGCGCGGAACAGCAGGAAGGGGATGGCAAATTGCTGGGTGAAGCGCATCAGCGCATCCACGCCCGCATCCGAGAACAGCCCCCGCCACACCGCCGCGTAGCCGAACCCCAGAACCAGGAAGACCGGCAGGATGACGTCGAGCAGGGCCTGCATCTAGACCTCGTAGCTGATGGTCATCCCGTCAAAGGCGGGGCTGATATGTTCGGGGGTCTCGGCCTCCACGGTGGCATAGTCGAGGTCGATATGCATGTTGGTCAGCACCGCGCGGGCGGGCTTGAGCCGCTCGATCCATTCCAGCGCCTTGTCGAGATGCAGGTGGGTGGGGTGCGGCGTGCGGCGCAGCGCGTCGAGCACCAGGCAGTCCAGCCCTTCGAGCTTGCCCCAGCTTTCCTCGTACATCTCGGCCACGTCGGGCAGATAGGCGAGGCCGCCGATACGGAACCCCAGCGCGTCGATGGCGCCGTGGTTGACCTTGAAGGGCGCCAGCGTCACCGCGCCGCCCGCGCCCTCGATCACCACGTCGCCCTTGATGGTGTGCATCTCCAGGATCGGCGGGTAGGGCGAGCCCTCGGGCTGCACGAAGGCATAGCCGAAGCGCGAGAAAAGCGCCTCCTGCGTGTCGCCGTCGGCCCAGACCGGCAGGCGGGTGCGGGTGTTGAAGACGATCTGGCGCAGGTCGTCCAGCCCGTGGGTGTGGTCCGCATGGGCATGGGTGAAGACCACGGCGTCCAGCTCGCCCACGCCCGCGCGCAGCAGCTGGGCGCGCATGTCGGGCGAGGTGTCGATCAGCACGCGGGTGGTGCCGGCCTGCGTTTCACGCTCGATCAGCATGGAGCAGCGGGTGCGCTGGTTCCTGGGTTCGTCCGGGTCGCAGGCGCCCCAGTGCCCGCCCAGCCGGGGCACGCCCCCGGAGGAGCCGCAGCCCAGGATGGTGAAGCGCAGCGCGCCCATCAGGCGGCCTCTTGCCAGGCGGCGGCCTTGCGGAACAGCCGCTCGAAATTGGCCTGGGTCCGGGCCGCGAAATCGGCGTAGTCGAGGCCGAAGACCTCGGCGCCCACGCGCGCGGTATGGGCGGTGTAGGCGGGCTCGTTGCGCTTGCCGCGATAGGGCGGGGGCGCGAGGTAGGGCGCGTCGGTTTCCACCAGGATGCGGTCGACCGGGGCGGCGGCGAAGATCTCGCGCAGCTCCGCCGATTTCGGGAAGGCGGCGATGCCCGACATCGACAGGTAGAAGCCGAGGTCGAGCGCGGCCTTCGCCAGTTCCGCCCCCGACGAGAAGCAGTGCATCACGCAGGAATAGGCGCCGTTGCGGTATTCCTCGGCCAGGATGCGGGCCATGTCCTCGTCCGCGGCGCGGGAATGGATGATCAGCGGCAGGCCGGTCTCGCGCGCCGCCGCGATGTGGATGCGCAGGCTTTGCTGCTGCACCTCGGCGCTTTCGGCGGTGTAGTGATAGTCGAGCCCGGTCTCGCCTAGCCCCACGAATTTCGGGTGTTTGGCCAGCGCCACCAGTTCGTCGACCGTGACCAGCGGCTCTTCGGCGGCGCTCATCGGGTGGGTGCCGGCGGCGAAGAAGACGGGGGCGTAGCCTTCCGCGATGGCCTGAACCCGGGGCAGGTTCCGCAGCTTGGTGCAGATGGTGACCATGCGGGTGACGCCGGCCTCGGCGGCGCGGGCGATGATTTCGGGAAGCTCGCCTTCGAAATCGGGGAAATCCAGGTGGCAGTGGCTGTCGGTAATCTCGGGGGTCTGCGTCATGAATATGCCTGCGAGGCGGCGAGGCGCGCCGCCATGTCGTCGATCCTGAGCACCGTATCTAGAATGAGCGCGGCGGGGTCAAGGTTGACCGCCTTGCCCTGGCGCGCCCGCGTGCCGAGCTCCTGCGCGGCCTCGGCCCAGGCGCGCGCGGCATTGGCATCGGGGCAGAGGCGCGCCATCAGCGCGGCCTCGCCCTCGGCCGCCTCGGGGGCAGGGGGGCCGGCCACGCCGGTGCGCGCCAGCCGGGTCAGGAACAGGTCGAACAGCCGCAGCATCAGGTCAAAGCGCGGCTCGGCGCCCTTGCCTGCCGCGCTTTCGGCCAGTTTCAGCATGCGCGGGCGGTTCAGCGGGGCAAAAAGGCCGACGATCTCGGAATACAGCGCCAGACCGTCGAGGTTGGCGAGCCTGATTGCCTCGCCCACCGAACCGCCGGACAGCGCGGTCAGCGCCTCAGTCTGGTCGGTCTCCATGCCCGCGGCGGCCAGCGCGGCGGCCATGTCGGCCTCGCCCAGCGTGGAAAGCCGCAACTCGCGGCAGCGCGAGCGGATGGTGGGCAGCAGGCGCGAGGGCTGGTGCGCGACCAGCAGGATCACGGCGTCCTCGGGCGGCTCCTCCAGCAGCTTCAGCAGGGCGTTGGCGGCGTTGGGGTTCATCTCGTCGGCGGCGTCGACGATGACCACCCGCCGCCCGCCCTCGGCGGCGGAAAGGGCGAAGAAGTTCTTCAGCCTGCGCGCCTCGTCCACGGTGATGACGGTTTTCAGCCGGCCCTTCTTCTCGTCCACCGCGCGGCGCAGCAGGAAGAGGCGCGGCTCGGACAGCGCGGCCATGCGGCGCACGGCGGGGTGATCGGGATCGGTATCGAGGCTGGCCGGGGCAGGGGGCGCGTCGCCGAACAGGCCGCCGCCCTCCTCGGTGGGCCGGGTCAGCAGGAACCGCGCGATGCGCCAGGCCAGCGTCGCCTTGCCCACCCCGCGCGGGCCCGTGATCAGCCAGCCGTGATGCAGCCGCCCGGTGTTGAAGGCCTCCAGAAAGGCGGCCTCGGCGGCGGACTGACCCAGCAGCGCGGAGGTCTCGCGCGGGTGGGGCGCGCCTTCGACGCGGTCGGGTTCCAGAAGATCATCGCTCATGACAGGTGCTCATGTGCGATGCGGGCCACGTCCCGGGCCACGGCGTCGATGTCGCGGGTGCCGTCGATCACCACGCAGCGGCCGGGAAATTCGCGCGCCAGCGCCAGGAAGGCCGCGCGCATCTGCGCCTGCATGCCCTCGCCGAAATCCTCGAACCGTTCCTCGCTGCCGTTGCGGCCCTTGGCGCGCGAGAGGCCCAGGGCGGGGTCCATGTCGATGACGAAGGTCAGGTCGGGCTCGCGCCCGATCATCATGGAATGCAGCTCATCCACCAGGCCGCGCAGGTCGCCCCTCGTGATGCCCTGGTAGACGCGGGTGGAATCGGCGAAACGGTCGCAGACCACCACCTTTCCGGCCTCCAGCGCGGGCCGGATGGTCTTTTCCAGGTGGTCGCGGCGGGCGGCGGTGAACAGCAGGATCTCGGTCTCGGCCGACCAGCGCTCGGGGTCGCCCTCCAGCACCAGGCGGCGGATCTCTTCGGCGCCGGGCGAGCCGCCGGGCTCGCGCGTCAGCACCACGTCGCGGCCCTCGGCGCGCAGGTGTTCGGCCAGCAGCCGGGCCTGGGTGGATTTGCCCGACCCGTCGATGCCCTCGAAGGTGATGAACAGGCCGCGCTTCGCCATCAATTCAGGGCCTGCGCCTCGCCGATGAGCTTGCGCAGCAGAACCTCGGCGGCGGTGCGCAGGCGGGGCAGGAAGCCGCCCCGGGCCACGGCCTGCTCGGCCACCAGGGGCACCTCGACGGTCTCCATCCCCGGCATTTCGACCTCCAGCGTGGCGATCGGCTGGCCGGCGGCGATGGGCGCCTCCAGCGGCGAGGTATAGGTGACCTTGGCGTTGACCTTTTCCTGCAGCAGGGCGGGCACCAGCAGCTCGATATCCTCGCCGGCGATCACGCCCACGGCGCGCGCATCGCCCAGCCAGACCGGCGCCGTGGCCAGCCGCGTGCCCTTTTCTACCACGGTTTTCTGCACGAACTGGCGGAAGGCCCAGTTGACGATGCGCTCGCCCTCCTCGGCGCGCTCCTGCGCCGAACTCAGCCCCGAGATCACCAGGATCACCCTCCGGTCGCCCTGCCGGGCCGAGCCCACAAGGCCATAGCCGGCCTCTTCGGTATGCCCGGTCTTCAGCCCGTCGGCGCCGATGCCCAGGCTCAACAGCGGGTTGCGGTTGAAGCGGTTCTTGGGCGCGCGCTCGTCATAGCCGAACTCGGTGAGCGAGAAGTAGCCGTAATATTCCGGGAACTCGGTGATCAGGCGGTTGGCCAGGATCGCCAGGTCCTTCATCGACATGCGCTGGTTGGGATGCGGCCAGCCGCTGGCATTGGCAAAGGTCGATTGCGTCATGCCCAGCGCCTGGGCGCGCTCGGTCATCAGCCGGGCGAAGGCCTCCTCGGTGCCGGCCAGCCCCTCGGCCACCACCACGCAGGCGTCATTGCCCGACTGCACGATGATGCCCTTGATCAGGTCCTCGACCCGGGGGCGGTCCTGCTCGTCCAGGAACATGGTGGAGCCGCCCATTTCCTTGGCCTTGGTCGAGACCGAGAACTGCGTGTCCAGCGTCACCCGCCCGTCGCGCAGCGCCTCGAACAGCATGTTCAGCGTCATCAGCTTGGACATCGAGGCCGGCGGCAACGGCATGTCGGGGTTCTTGCTCAGCAGCACGGTGCCGGTGGTCTGGTCCAGCACATAGGCCGCGGTGGCGCGGGTTTCAAAGGCGCCGGCCGGGGGCGACAGCAACAGGGCGGCTGCCAGTCCGGTCAGCAGGGTGGTCAGAAGGCGCATGGCTCGGTCCTTGTGCTCTCGGCGTGGGTCAGTTGGTCACGAAATAGGCGTCCGCATAGCCCAGCCCCTTGATCTTCTTCAGCAGCGCGGCGCGTTCGGTGGTCGAACGGGCCGGCCCGACGATGACGCGCCAGAAGGTCTTGCCGCGGCTTTCCTGTTTCAGGGTCGTGGGCACGATGCCGGCCTTGCGCAGGGTCGCGCCGCTGCGGTCGGCATTGGCCTGCACGCTGAAGATCCCGATCTGGATGAAGGGCTTTTCCAGCTTGCCGGGCTGGGGCTTGGGGGCAGGCTTGGGCGCGGGAACGGCGGCCGCTTGGGCGCTGGCGGCCTG
>ENA-ORCU01000335-ORCU01000335.1-marine-metagenome-genome-assembly--contig:-NODE-335-length-18830-cov-14.268330_pt1 | contig 18830 bp, 18 predicted proteins | sample MGYA00248631_ERZ508512 | MGnify/ENA primary metagenome ERZ508512 (study PRJEB26183, sample SAMN06268844) | marine metagenome | isolation source: Tt an P1 anaerobic enrichment on pine from sediment taken...
GAAAGCACCCGCCGTCCGATTGTGACTGCGGTAGAAGGCGTCCAGTTTGACGAGGCCTTGCTGATGCGAAGTCGCCCTCTGGAACGTTTTATTCCAGAGGCCCAGTTCCCCGGCGATGCTGGCGCATTGGCGGATGACGGCTACGGAATTCTGCACATTCGCAGTGTTTACGATCTGGACGGCACGGACACCACGCCAGCCGGCATCGCCGCCATGGCCAATCCGGTGCAAACGCCCCCGGAGCAGCGGCCAGCAAGATTCCTGCGGCTAGAGAAGCCCGTGGCGATACCCGATGACGACGTACGGGATTTTGACAACAGCGCTTATGGGCGAAGCCGTGGCCAGCTAATGCGTGAGATCCTCGGTTATGTGCCTGTTGAGCCGGATGGCTCGGTGAAAGTGGCGGTCCCTGCCAATGTTTCCTTTGCGATCAGCGTGCTGGACGGGCAGGGGCGAAGACTCGGGCCAAGGCATGAGAACTGGCTGTCCGTGCGCCCTGGCGAGACCCGGGAGTGTTCAGGTTGCCATGATCCGGATAGCTCCGCTCCTCATGGCCGCACCGATGCCGGCCCCGCGCCCGCCTGGGCCGGGGCGCCAACCACTGGCCGGCCTTTTCTGAACACTAATCCTGCACTGTTTGCCGACATGGGCGAAACCATGGCCGAGGTCTATGGTCGCATCAACGGCATTCGCCGACCGTCACCGGATCTTGAGTACGAAGATGAATGGACCGACCCGAATGTGGCGCCATTGGGCGCGAGTTTCGCGTACGCTTACGGTGACCTGGACACGGCTCCGCCCATTTCCGGTGTCTGTGCTGGGGAGTGGTCGCCGAACTGCCGTATTGTGATTAACTACGAACAGCATATCCATCCACTCTGGGGTAAGCTCCGGCAGGAAGTGGACCCTGTCACCATGGACGTCATTTCTGATTCCACCTGCACCGGCTGCCACACTACCGCCGATGCAGCAGGCGCTGCTCAGGTGCCCGCCGGGCAGCTGGATCTGGGCGATGGCCCGTCATCTGCAGAGCCGCTGCACTTCAATTCTTATCGCGAACTCCTCTATCCGGACAACGAGCAGGAGTTGATGAACGGCGCCCTCGTGGATGTGCGGGTGGATTCCGGGGAGGTGCTAAGGGATGAAGAGGGCAATCCGATTCTTGATGCTGATGGGAACGAGCAACCGATCATGGTCACCGTGCCGGTTCGGCCATCCATGTCTGTCAATGGCGCTCGGTTCAGTCGATTCTTTGGTGTGTTCGCAGCCGGTGGCAGCCATGAAGGTTTTCTGAAGCCTTCCGAACTGAGGCTGATTTCAGAATGGCTGGATATTGGTGGCCAGTATTACAACAACCCCTTCGATGCCCCGGAAGACTGATCCAAGGACTCAAGCTCGCGCCATGCCCATCGCCATTCTCATGATTTTACTCTTGCTCCCTGCCCAGAGTTGGGCCGGTGGGTTATGGGGCTCGGAGGGCCAGGATGTGGCCCGGGTGCAGGTAACCGAAGCCTATCTGTCCTGGAGGACGGGCCCGGCATCCGGATACCCGGTGTTCCATACAAGTGAGAAAGGCGAGTGGCTGACCATCCTTCAACGCAAGACCAACTGGATCAAGGTGATGGACTCCCGAGGCAGGGAAGGCTGGGTGTCGGTGGCGGACCTGGCTCAAACCGTGGATGTCACGGGAGAGACCGTGAGCCTACAGGTTCCTGACCTGGATTCGTTCGGGAAGCGACGGGCAGAAGCCGGTTTGATGATGGGCGAGTTTGACGGTGCTGCCGTGATGGCTGGCTATGGAGGTCTTTGGCTGACCCGGAATCTGTCTGCAGAGCTGTGGGGGTCTCAGATTCTTGGCAGTGCCTCCGAGATTCGGATGGTTAATGGCAATCTGGTGCATCAGCCATTTCCGGACTGGCGGATATCGCCTTTTTTCACCCTGGGGATTGGCCACATCTGGGTTGAGCCGAAAGCGTCTCTCGCCCAGCCGGAGGAACGTGATAACAGCATCGGCCATGCCGGCCTTGGAATCAGGGCCTACATCACTGATCGATATTTCATCCGTGCCGAGGTGAAGGACTACAAAGTCTTCACGACCCGGTCCACCAACGAAGAAGCGACAGAATGGAAAATCGGACTAAGCATCTTTTTCTGAAACCACTGTGCCTTGCGGCAGGCCTTTGCACCGCTGCGGCAGGACAGGCGCAGGAAGACCGCCCGCTGATCGAGCCCGATGTGACGCCGGTGCCGGTTACCGAAGCCCTGATCGATACCGAAAACTTCGAGATCGGGGCATTTGTGGGTGTGCTGAACATAGAGGATTTTGAATCGTCCCTGTTGTACGGCGGCAAGCTGACATACCACCTGAGCGAATCGTTCTTTTTCGAAGCAGGTGTGGGCTTTGCGGAAGGCGGCGAGACCAGTTTCGAGAAGCTGGCCGGAGATGTGGAGGTGCTGACCGACAGTGAACGGGACTATAGCTACTACAACATCAACCTGGGGTACAACGTGCTGCCGGGTGAGGCGTTCCTCACAGAGAATTACGCCTTCAACACCAATTTCTATCTGATTGCCGGGGCAGGGGCCACGGAGTTTGCCGGCGATACCCGTTTCACCCTGAATGCGGGTGCCGGCTATCAGGTTTTATTGACCGACAGCGTGTCGGTGCATTTTGGGGTACGGCAACACTTTTACGACATTGATGTGCTTGGGGAAGAGAAGACCTCCGTCAATACCGAGGTCAGTACCGGGTTGTCTGTGTTTTTCTGAAATTAAGGAGGAATGGCTGTGAGAGCATCCATAGCAAGACTGGCATTGGCGGGTGTACTGGCCTGCGCGAGCCCCTTGGCCGCGGCTGAGGCCATTAACGTACCGGCGCCAGACTTTACCCTGGAAAGCCGCTCCGGGGAGAACCTGCGGCTGGAGGATCATCGGGGCGAGGTCGTTATGCTCAACTTCTGGGCTTCCTGGTGTGGGCCCTGCCGCCAGGAAATGCCCCTGATGGACGAGCTATACAGCCAGTACAAGGATCTCGGTTTCATCATTCTGGCAGTGAACGTGGATGAGAATCGGGACGAAGCCCTCCGTTTCCTCGACAAGGTGCCGGTCAACTATCCGATTCTTTACGATCCGGAAAGCTCGGTCAGTGAACTGTATGAGGTTCAGGCCATGCCAACGACGGTGATGATTGACCGGAACGGCAATGCCCGATATCTGCACTACGGCTACCAGCCAGGTTACGAGGATGAATACGAGCAACAGATTCGCGAACTGGTGCGCGAGTAACTTCTGGACGGTGCCCGCTATGCGAATTTTGTCGATCCTGTCGTCCCTGTCTCTGGTTGCACTGCTGCTGATGGCGACCGGCTGCAGCTCGGTAAAACCCTGGGTGAAACCCTACGAGCGTGACAATCTGGCGGATCCGGTCATGAGTCTGAGCAGGCATGGCACGGCTGACGCCTACATGCATCACGTCTATCAGGCCAGAGAATCCGCTCGCGGCGCTGAAGGCGGTTCAGGGGGTGGCTGTGGCTGTAACTGACAGATTTCGGGTTGCTGCACTCAGTCTGATGGCCCTGATGGCGTTACTCACGGTTCAGTCCGCCACAGCGGCGACCTTACCCGTGGACAAAGTAGACGTGCTCTATCATCGTTACGATGGTGGCGGCATGGTGATTGATGGCCCGTCGGTGCTGGTCCGCAAAGGCATTGGACCCCAGGTCTCATTTTCCGGTCAGTATTACGTGGATTCTGTGTCTGCTGCCTCGGTGGATGTATTGGCGACAGCCAGTGCCTACGAGGAGGAGCGCACAGAATACACCGTGGGTGTGGATTACCTGTACGACAAGGCCATTCTGAGTCTGGGTTATACCAACAGTACGGAAAATGATTACGAAGCCAATACCCTCTATTTTTCGGTGAGCCAGGAATTCTTCGGAGGCATGTCCACGGTGACCATGGGCTATGCCAGTGGCTGGGACGAAGTGGGTCGGGTTGGTAATGATTCCTTCAGCGAGGAAGCCGATCGTCGTAACTACCAACTGGGCCTTAGCCAGGTCGTTACCCGTAACAGTCTGGTAGGCCTGGACCTCGAAGTGGTCACAGACGAGGGTTATCTGCAAAACCCGTATCGTGTGAACCGCTACATTAATCCCGATAATCCAGCGGAGTTCCTGACTCAACCGGAACAGTATCCGGAAACCCGAACCAGTACCTCCGTGGCTGTGCGAGCGCTTTACTATCTGCCGTATCGCGCCTCAATACGCGGTGAATACCGCTATTTTTCAGATACCTGGGGCATTAACGCCCATACCATGGAACTGGGCTACGTGCACGGGTTGACCCAGCACTGGACCCTTGAAGGTTCCGTCCGCTATTACACCCAGAACGAGGCGGATTTTTACAGCGATCTTTTCCCGTTCAAGAACTCTCAGACCCATCTTGCCCGGGACAAGGAGCTCAGCTCGCTTTCAGGGACAACCCTGGCAGTAGGCGCGGTGTACGAATGGAAACAGACGTCGCTTCCGGGCATTGATCGTCTGCAGTTCAGTCTGTTGGTGGACTGGCTGAATTTTGATTATGACAACTTCCGGGATGTCACCGCGGCCGGAAACTATCTCCCCGGCGAAGAACCCCTTTATTCCTTCGATGCCTATGTCACCCGGGCGTCATTGATTCTTGAATACTGAGCATGCAGGAAGAACGACCATGGCCACTTGCTTGAACTCCCGATTTCCGGCGCTGTTAGCGGCATTGACCCTCGCCCTGACAGCCCCTGCCTTCGCCCAGTCCAATCCCGGGGAGGAGAAGGACGAGACCGCGGTCGCCGAGCAGGTTGAGGCCCTCAAGAAGAAGGTTATCCGGCTTAACCGGGATCTGTTTATCCTTGAGGAGGACCTGCTGTTTCCGGCCAACACCCAGGTTGCGGTGTTTCTCAGCGTGGATGCTGGCAAGTTTCTGAAGCTGGATGCGGTCAAGCTGAAGGTTGACGACGAGATCGTTGCCTCTCACCTCTATACCGAGCGTCAGGCGAAAGCACTTGAACGCGGCGGTATGCAGAGGCTTTACGTGGGCAACCTGAAGACCGGAGCCCATCAGGTGACGGCGTTCGTTGAGGGCATCGGGCCGGATCAGCGGCCTTACAAACAGGCAGCGTCGCTGGAATTCGAGAAGGGCACCGGCACAGCTGCACTGGAGGTCCGTGTTGAGGATCGCTCTTCCGATTATCAGCCCTCAGTTTCCATCGTGGAGTGGGAGTAAGCCGCGCCGTGGGATTGACAGTGATCAAGCCATTTCGAACGCGTTCGGTATTGTTTACCGGCGCTTTGTTATGGCTGACGATGGTTGCTCCGGCCCAGGCCGATGAGCCCGGACCTGAGCGGGCGAAGGACCTTCGGTACGGTTGGGCTCTGTATGAGTATCATCAGGGCAATGTCTTTGAGGCTCTGACCCAGCTGGCGGTTGCCCGTGAGCAAGGCGGTATCGAAGGACATGGTGATCACCCGGCTTTGGTAGAGGGTGGGCTGATGTTGTCCTGGGGCATGACCCGTGAGGCCAGCAAATTGTTCACGGAACTGCTCGGTAGTGACGGCGCGGGTAGCACACTTTCGCCGGAGGTTCGCAATCAGGCCTGGTTCTATCTGGGTAAGGTGTTTTTCCTGGAAGGTAATCGTGAGCTGGCCGGCGAGAATCTTGAGCGCGTGGATGGTGAGATACTCGCTGAGGCCAACCATGACCTCTTTCGGGAGTGGGTTTATCTGCGAGCACGAGTGGCCATGATGTCTTCGAGGATCGAAGACGTATCGAAGCTGACGTCGCTAAAGGAACAACTGGAAGACACGGACATCTGGTCCCTTTACCTGCAATACAATTCTGCCGTCGCCGCTCTGGACGCGGGAGACGTCGCGACAGCCGAGGCTGAACTGCAGACACTCATCGCCATCATTCAACAGTCTGCCGATTCCGCCGAACCAGAGGCCGAACGCGAAGGCCTGTTGGACAGGGCCCGACTGTCACTTGCCCGGCTTTACCTCAGGGATGGCCGGTTCGACGCGGCGCTTGAGATCCTTGGCGACATGCCGCTGAATGGCGTATTCGCTGACCAGGCCCTTTTCGACTATGCCATAGCGGCGGCCGGGCAGGGCAGGCCGGATCGGGCACTTGATGCGCTCGATACGCTGTCGAGCAGGGATCTGTTTTTGCCATGGCGCCAGCAGGTTCCGTTCGCCCGGGCCTATGTTCTTGAGCAGATGAACAAACCACAGCGAGCATTGCCGGCCTTCAGGCAAGCGGCCGACCTTTACCAGGCCCGTATTGAGGAGCTGGACATTATCCGGAATCGGCTCACTGAAGAGAGTCTGATGGCGCAGCTCGACTTCACTCGTGACAGCGACGGGATTCTCACGGATTCCTACGGCCGTTTGCGGGTCCAGCCTTCCGATTTCGGCATAGCCGAAGTGCTGGCTTCGGAGACTTTCCAGCAGGCGCTTGCAGAATTGAACGAGCTCTACCAAATGCAATCCTTTATCGCCGAGCGGCAGTCCCGGTTTGAATCCTTCCGAATCATGCTGGAAACCCGCGAACAACAGCGTCAGGTGCGGATTGCGGAAACTCGTCGGGCGCTCGAAAGCCAGCAGGCGAACCAGTGGCAGACATTGCATGAGGAATTCAGGGAAACGATCGCCACTGCGTTGGCTGAAGAAGACGCTCAATTCTTCATGACCGCAGAACAGAAAGCACTGAGAGACAAGCTCAACGAGGTTGAAGAAACTCTGGCGGGCTTGCCTGACGACGCCACCACGGCCAGGCAGCGTGAGACTTACCGGAGGATGCGTGCCTACTTCGACTGGTGGATTGCGGATGACTATGGCTTGAATCGCTGGGCGGCGCAAAAGCAGTTGCGGGAGCTGGATCGTGAAATGCAGCACTTCCAGGCCCAGCGGCAGAGGGTTGAAACCCTGATGTCCGACGATGGCCGCCATGCCGAACTGGCTCGCCGCATTTCTGCCAGCGAGCGCGAACTCGCCACCCTTGGCCAAGAGTTGGCGGTTGCATTGAGCAACGCCCGGCGAATCCTCCTGAGCCAGGTAGACAGCATGCTTGTCGCCCAGCAGGAGGAGCTCAATGGGTATCTGGTGGCTTCCCGCCATGCCCAGGCCAGGTTGGCGGACCAACTGTTCCGTAGATCGCAAAACCCGGGAGCCGGTGATGAGTAACGGGACTCCTGGAAAGATGGTGAAAGGCCTTGTCGTAGCAGGTGCGCTGCTCATGGCCAGTGGCTGTCAGATGTTACAGTCGATGATGCCCGCCGGCGACGAGGAAATGCCCAGGGTCCGTGAGGGTACCCTGGCCGCGCTTCCGGCGACTGAAACCCGTCAGGTTCAGGGTATCGAGGCTGGCAGCGGCCCCGCGGATGATGTCTCCATCGAAACAGTGATGGAAAGCTACAAGGCGCTTTTGCCGCTGGTGGACGATCCCCGCAAGCAGGTTACCATCCGCCACCGGCTGGCCGATCTGGAATTCCAACGGGCGGAGCGGAAAATGGCCGATACCGCTGTCGATGAGCTCGCCGGTGCTATCGAGGCCTACCAGCGTCTTCTGTCCGAATACCCGGAGCGCGAGGGCAATGACAAGATCTATTATCAGCTTGCCAGGGCCTGGGAGCTTCGGGGCGCGACGCCCCAGCAACTCGATACTCTGGATACTCTGGTCCGGCGGTACCCCGATTCGGACTACTGGATAGAAGCTCAGTTTCGCCGCGGCGATCTGCTGTTTATCGATGGCCGATACCGGGATGCCGAGCAGGCCTTCAACGAGGTTACTCTGGCCAGCCAGGAGCGTATGGCCGATGCCTCATTTCTGGTGAACGCGCATTACATGAAGGGCTGGAGTCTGTTCAAGCAGGCGCAATACCAGGAAGCCCTGTTCAGCTATGTAGAAGTGCTTGATCTGGTGATGCCTGAGGGGCAGCCGGTGGAAGATGTGGATCAGCGGAGCCAGACCCTGATCGAGGATCTGTTCCGGGTCGTAGGGCTGTCCCTGTCTTACCTTGATGGCGCGGAAACCCTGCAGGCGTTGTTTCGCCAGACGGGCGGGCGTCCATACGAAATTCTGGTTTATGACCGCTACAGTGGGCTTTTGGTCGAGAGGGAACAATACGGTGACGCCATCGACGTATTTGAAGCCTTCATAGAAGACCACCCTGCGAGTCCCTGGGCGCCTCGCTACCACATGCGGATTATCGATACCCTGGAACTGGCCGGTTTCACCCGTACTGTGCCTGAACGAAAGGCCGACTTTGTGAGCCGTTACGGAATTTACAGCGCCTATTGGCAGTCAGCGGGCCCCGATGCGATGGGTTTCATTGAGCAACAGCTGGAGCAGCTTCTGCCTGAGCTGGCAGACCGTCAGTATCTGTTGGCGGGGGAAGTCATGGATGAACAGCAGGCCAACGATCACTACCGCAAAGCCGCCAGTTATTACGCCGAGTTTGCCGCTACCTTCCCGGATCATCCCCGCACACCGGAGCGTCTGTTCCTTCTGGGTGAAACCTATCTGGAGCTGGAAGACTGGGCGGAAGCCATCGCCGCTTTCGAGCGTGTGGCCTATGACTACCCGCAGGACACCGTATCCGGGCGGGCAGCCGAAGCCGGCTACGCGTCGGTTCTGGCATTCCGTGAGTATTCAATAACCTGGAACAGTCTACCCATATCAGAACAGGCGGCTTATCAGGAACTGCAGCAGTTGAATCGGCTGCGGTTTGCAAATGCATTTCCCGAAGACCCCAGGGCCCCGGCGGTGTATTACATTGCGCTGCAGCAGGAGTTTGACCGGAACAACTGGGAAGAGACCGTCAATATGGCGGCCCGGCTTGTGACCTGGCAGCCCACGCCTTCCGCTGAGTTAACGACAGAAGCCTTGCTGTTGTCTGGCCACAGCCTCTCTGAACTGGCCCGATACTCCGAGGCGGAGCAGGCTTACCGTGATGCCCTGGCGACCATGGCAGAGGATGATGAGCGAAGAAGCGGGGTGCGTGAAAACCTGGCCGCTGCGGTCTATCGGCAGGCCGAGCAGTTGGCCGATACCGGTAATGTGGAAGCTGCCGTCAGCGAGTTCCTACGAGTCGGTACTGTGGTTCCGGAATCCGCTCTGCGGGCAAATGCCGAATACGACGCCGCCTCACTTCTGATTACCGCCAATCTCTGGGAACCGGCCATTGGTGTGCTGACCAGTTTCCGACAGGCTTTCCCGGACCACGAATTGATTGATACGGTCCCGGCAAAACTGGCGTTGGCCTATCGTGAAACGGAGCAGTGGGAGCGAGCAGCCGACGAACTTCAGCAAATGGTGGCCCTGGCGACAACGCCGGAAGAGCGAAGAGAAAACCTGTTGATTGCAGCAGAGCTGTACGATCAGGCCGGAAACCGTGAAAAGGCTATCGATACCTGGCGGAATTACGCCAACAGCCATCCCGAGCCGGCCGATGTTTACATGGAAGCGGCCAATCGGCTGGCTGAGCTCTATCAGGAAGCTGATGACACCGTAAAAAGAGATTACTGGTTGCGCAAGCAAATGGAAACGGTGGACCGGAATCCGGACGCGGCGGACGACCGCATGCGCTACCTTGCCGCGTCAGCCTCGGCCACTCTCGCCCGCGAAGCCCTTGCCCGGTATGACAGCATTCGCCTGACGTTGCCACTGAATGAGAGCATGACTGCAAAGACCGATGCGCTGGAACGGGCAGTCAATGCCTACAAGAAAACCGCCAGTTATGGCCTTTCGTCGTTCGCTACCGAGGCCGGTTACCAGATTGCCCATATCTATGGACGCCTCGGTGCCGATCTGATGGATTCGGAGCGGCCCACTGGATTGAGCGAGCTTGAGCTTGCCCAGTACGAGCTTTTGTTGGAAGAGCAGGCCTATCCATTCGAAGACAACGCCATCGATATCCACGAGCAGAACATCCGGCGGGCCCGCGAGGGCATATTCGATGAGTGGGTCAAGCGCAGCTACGAGGCCCTGAAAGTCCTGCTGCCAGGGCGCTACCGGAAGGAAGAAGTGACCTCGGGGGTTGTCTATGAACTTGATTAAGACCTGTGGTCTCTGTCTTTTGTTGTCAGTCGCGTTGTCTGGATGTGTCACGGCCCCGACGCCGCCAGAATCTGATCCTCAGGCTGAGCAGGCTGTCCTTGAGGCGTCATTCAGCGAAGCGATCAAGGCCATGGAGCAGGGCAACTTTGCCGAAGCCCGGACCGTTTTTGAACAATTGGCCCGGAACTATCCGGACAAAGCCGGCCCCATGGCCAACCTTGGCATCATTGCTTTCCGGGAAGGGGACGCCGATGGCGCGAAAGAATGGTTTGAGCGCGCGCGGGCAGTCAATCCTGAGCATGTCCAGGCGTTGAATCATCTGGGCGTGATTGCCCGAAATGCCGGAGAATTCGATGAGGCGGAACGGTATTACCGAGCTGCGTTGGCGGCGGATCCGGATTACGCGCCTGCGATTCTTAATCTGGCCTTCCTGCTGGATATCTATCTGGGTAACCCTGCCGATGCGATCGAACTCTATGAGCGTTATCAATCGGCTGCCAGAGAGCCGCACCCGAGACTGGAAGACTGGATATTTGATGCGAAAAACAGAATCTGATTTGGACAGGTTGATATGAAACGTCTTGCGCCGATCATTCTGGCCGCTTCCGCTCTGATAGCTGCGGCGCCCATGCTTTACGCCCAGGACACCCCGGGTGTGGTAACCATCGAAGGTACCCGCATTCGTGGCGACCAGGAAGTGCCCACGGTCATGTATCTGGTGCCCTGGCAACCACCGGAAGTTGAACAACTTCGGGCGCCAGACGAGCGGCTCATGGTTAATCAGGGGATTGCGCCGCTGGAACGATATGAATTCCAGAGGCTGGTGCAATACCACAACGAATTCCTGAAACAGACACAACCGGCAGATGAATCGCCAGAGTGAGACATTCCTCACATCTGCTCTGTGTTCTTGCGCAAAAATAAACAAACCCTCACACAGACTTGCGCGAACTTACCCTGTCCGGGCGAGCTCGCGAATAGACTGATCTGAAAACGGACCATGGAGTGCCCAGAAAATGATCGATACCGCCGTTCGCTTCTTCCAGGAAGGTGGCTTTTTTATGTTTCCGATCGCCGTTGTGCTGATCATCGGACTCATTGTTGCCATTGAACGTTACGTCTACCTTTCCGCCCAGAAACTGACCAACCGTCGGGATTTCAACCGCCTGCATCAGATGATTGCAAAGCGCGATCTGAAGGGCGCCCTGAATTACACTCAGGAGTCTGGTAGTGCCATGTCCACCATGATCGGCTTCGGCCTTCAGCGCCTCGCCCGCCGCCAGGGTCGCGAAGAGATCGAATACGCCATGGAAGAGGGGTTGCTGGATGTTATGCCTCGGCTGGAAAAGCGCACACAGTACCTGGCAACACTGGCCAACATTGCCACGCTGCTGGGCCTGCTTGGTACCATTATCGGTCTGATTGCTGCCTTTACCGCAGTAGCCGCAGCGGATCCGGCCCAGAAAGCGAGCCTGTTGTCCCAGAGCATCTCGGTCGCCATGAACACTACAGCGTTTGGCCTGATGTCAGCCATTCCGATGCTGCTGATCCATTCGCTGCTGCAAACCAAGACCAACGAGATTGTTGATAGCTTCGAGATGGCCGGTATCAAGGTTCTGAACCTCCTCAGCGATGGCTCCGGCAACAAGTCCGGTGCACAACCACAGGGTCAGACTGCCGCTGCGACGGCACAGGTAGCGACACCGGCCGGTAGCCCGGCCTGATAACCAGTCAGAAGGATGTCAGGCCATGAGACGGAAGCATCGTCGCCTACAAAGTGAGGCAGATCTCGACATCACGCCCTTCATGAATCTCATGATTGTGCTGGTGCCGGTATTGCTGCTGAATATGGTGTTTGCCCACACCAGCGTTCTGGAACTCAACTTTCCGACCGGCGAGAGCCTGTCGGCAGAGCAGGCCGAAGAACTGCAGATCCAGGTTGTGATCTATGAAGATCGTCTGGTTGTTGCAGACAACCAGGGCGGCGTCATCAAGGACATACCCCGGCGTGAGGGCGAGTATGATTTTGCTCTGCTCAAGGATGTCATGAAAGAGATCAAGAGTCGGGTGCCGGACAAAAAGGATGTGATCATCATGCCGTCCCGGCAGACCTCCTATCAGTCTCTGGTTTCCGTTATGGATACGGTGCGCTCCTATGAAGCCGTAGTGGCTGGCAGTGTTGTCGAGGCAGAACTGTTCCCCGAAATCTCCCTCGGAGATGCACCTGCCCAGGCCTCGGGCTCCGCGGAGGTAAGTTCATGAAAGAATCCGCGAAAGCCCGTCGTCTGAAACGGCATTACCGGCGCAACAAAAGCCAGGGAAAAATGAACCTGGTGTCGCTGATGGATATTTTTACCATCCTCGTGTTCTTCCTGATGGTGAACTCTTCGTCTGACGTACAGGTACTCAACCAGAACAACACCATCAAATTGCCCGATTCGACTGCCCAACAACCCCCGGGTGATGTACTGGCACTAACCGTGACCGACCGGGATATCCTGGTGAACGGCCGGCTGGTGGTGAAACGCGACGCGTTCCAGACCTTCGAGGGGCAGGTTGAGCCATCGCTGAAGCAGGAGCTCGACTACCAGGCCAGTCGTTCGTCGGCGCCAGCACCGGAGGCAGGTCGCCCCATTACCATTCTTGCGGACCGGGAACTTCCTTACGAGCTGCTCAAGAAAATCATGTCCACCTGTGTGGACGCCGGTTATGCCAGCATTTCCCTGGCGGTTAATCAGCGCACGGAACAGGGGGCCTGAAGCTAATGGATTATCGCTACGGATTGCCCTGGAATCAGGAGAGGGGAGAGCGCAAGAGACTGTTTGCGGCGGCGGTTGTCGTGGTGCCCCTGTTTCTGATTTTCGCGGGCTATGTGAGTTGGGTTGAGTTGCCGGAACAGGATCGGCAGGAACAGGAAGCCTTGCCGCCCCAGTTGGCGAAGCTGATTGTTGAGAAAAAGGAGCCACCCAAGCCGGTATTGCCAGAGCCCGAGCCGCCAAAGCCTGAGGAAAAGCCGGTGGAGCAGGCGAAGCCTGAGCCAAAACCAAACCCCGAACCCGCTCCAGCGCCGGTTGTTCCAGAACCGGAAGTGGCTGAAAAACCGGAACCAGAGCCCAAACCGGAAGAGGTGGCCAAGGCTCGGGAAAAGGCGAAAAACACCGGTATTCTGGCCATGGGCGACGAGCTGTCGAAGATCAGTTCGCTGGCGGAATCGGTCAAACTGGATAGTCCGGTTACCAATACGGCCGAGCCGATCGCCAGGAAGACCGGTGATACCCTGGCTTCCCGCGCTACTGAAAACACCCGCAGTAGTGGTGTGAATGAAACCGCTTTGAGCCGGGAAACCCGTGAGCTTGCCCTGGCAGAACGGGAGCGCGCGGAGGTGGCCGAGGCGGAACGTGTGGCTGCGGTAAAAGAGACGGTGCGCAGGGAGCAGCAGCAAACTGCCTCGAAATCGCGTAGCCGGGAGGAGTTGCGCCGCACCATGGATGCCAACAAGTCCGCCATTTACAGCATCTACAATCGCGAGCTGCGCCGAAAACCCTCGCTGCAGGGCAGTATCACGCCCGAACTGGTTATCGAGCCGAATGGTGCGGTGTCCAGTTGCTCGGTTGTGGAGTCAACACTCAACGAACCGGCACTTGAGAACAAGATCTGCAACCGGTTGCGGCTGGTAGACTTTGGAGCACGACCAGGAGTCGACAAGACCACCATTCGTTATCCGATCGAGCTGTTGTCGAGCTGACGGTTGGCTCCGGATCAGGGGTGGTGACAGGAGCACTCCTGATCAGGCGCTTTCGACCGTGTGGGGCGCAAACAGCTTGTAACGGTTTCGCCCCTCCCGCTTGGCACGATACATGGCGATGTCGGCGCCGTTGATCAGTTCCTGAACGGTGGTACCGTCTTCCGGATACAGGCTGATGCCAATGCTTGAACCCACGTTTATCTGGTTGCCGTTGATCTGATAGGGCCGTTTGTTTGCTTCAATCAGCCTGTCGGCCACGGCAAACACGTCGGACAGCCGTTCCATCTCCGGTAGCAGCACAATAAACTCGTCGCCTCCAAGTCGGGCGAGTGTGTCGTCTTCCCGCAGGCAGTCTTTTACCCTGGTAGTGAACTGAAGCAACAGGTCATCCCCCACCGCATGGCCCAGGGTGTCGTTCACTTCCTTGAAACGGTCCAGATCCATAAACATCACTGCAAGCAGCATTTCCTTGCGATGGGCATGGCGAATGGCGTGCTCCAGCCGGTCTTCCAGCAATCGTCGGTTCGGCACACCGGTGAGGGCATCGTAGTAGGCAAGCTGTCGGATCTGTTCCTCGTTCCTGCGATTTTGCGTGATATCCGTGAACAGGCCCGCGTAGTGTGTGGTATTGCCGTCATCGTCGGTGATAGCCGTAATGGTCAGAAGTTCCAGATAAAGCTCACCGGTTTTTCGGCGATTCCAGATTTCTCCGCGCCAGTAGCCGTGGGTTTCCAGGGAATTCCACATGCGCCGGTAGAACTCGCTGTCGTGGCGCCCGGATGAGAGCAGATCCGGTGACCGACCGATGACCTCTTCGGCGGTATAACCGGTCAGTTGGGTGAATGCCGGGTTGACGAATTCAATGCAGACGTCTTTGTCGGTCACCATAATGCCTTCAAAAGACGATTCAATGACCCGCTCCGCCAGTTGCAGTGTTCGCCTGGATTTCGCCAGGGCCTGATCCCTTTGTTCGAGGGCTTCGCGAAGATCGTCCAGATACATCTGCTCAGCCCCGGTCAGCATGTCGTGGTAACCGATAAGGCCGGTAACCTCTCCAAGCTGATTGACCACGGCAAGATGGCGGATGCGATGATCTATCAGCAGATCGCGGGCGTGAATCAGCGGGTCTTCTTCGTTTACGGTGAGAAGAGGCCGGGTCGCCAATTCATTGACCAGGGTGTTGCTAGTGTGGCGGGCAATAAACCGGACCATATCCCGCTCGGTCAGAATCCCCAAGCCTTCCTCGCCGCAATCGACCACCACCGCATCGGCATGATGGCGATGCATGTAACTGGCCACTTCCGCCAGAGACTGGTCGCCCCGAACCACCAGTGGCGGGCGCGGTACGGCCGCCCGCACTTCCCGAAGTCGCAAGTAGGGTTCCAGGCCCTGGTTGAGGGCCAGATCGGTTTGGGAAAGGATACCGACCGGTTTGCCACTACTGTTAGTCACCAGAAAATGGCGTTTTCCGGTATCACGCAAACGAACCGCGGCTTCACCGGCATCCAGAGTCTCGGGCAGGGACAGCACAGGTGAGCTCATCACTGTACTTACCGGCTGCCGGAATGTTTCGGGATCTGTAAAGTCGATCGCCAGGGCGTCATGTTCTGTCCAGATACCAACAACCGTTCCGCCATCGGTAATCAAAATGGAACTGACCGAGGTTTCGGACATCCGGGCAGCCGCATCGGCAATGGTTGTGTCCAACTCACACTGAAGCAGGACGCCCGTGTGCATAATGCGTGATATCGGAAGCGGCTGCCCCATGGGCACTCCTGTTATTCTTGGTCGGTCTGTTGCGAAGAATTCGGTAAAAGTGAACCTTCGCTCATTTATATTGAAGTCTATCAACCCCCGGCTTCCGATGCCTTAACTTTTACGTAGCTTCCAGGCGCGTCCTCAATCGCCTCAAGCGGGCCTTCCCCGGGCTGACGGGGCTGAACTTGCCCTCCCTCGAAAGTTGCCAGCCATTCACGCCAGTGTGGCCACCAGGAGCCAGGGTGATGTTCTGCACTATCAAACCAGTCATCCGCTGAGCCTGGCAATTGGTTATTGGTCCAGTACCCGTATTTTTCCTTGTAAGGGGGATTGATGACCCCGGCAATATGGCCGGAACCGGACAGAACGAATTGCACATTGCCACCGTAAACCCCGGCGCCCCGATAAGTCGTTTTCCATTTAGCGATATGGTCCTGGCGGGCGGAAAGGAAGAAGGAAGGTACCCTGATGGCGGAAAGATCAATGCTTTCACCCGCAATCGTCAGGGCATCCGGCTGCACCAGCCGGTTATGCAGGTACATTTCCCGAAGGTAGTAGCTGTGCATTCTGGCGGGGAGGTTGGTGCCGTCGGTATTCCAGTACAGCAGGTCGAACGCTTTGGGTTTCAGGCCTTTGAGGTAGTTGTTGGTCCAGTACGACCAGAACAGATCGTTTTCCCGCAGCAGATTGAAGGTAAAGGCCATGGCCCGGCCATCCAGATAGCCTTTGCGCTCCATGGTGCGTTCGATGCCGCGGATTGAGTGATCGTTAATGAAAACGCCGATGCCGCCAGGGTCTGAAAAATCCAGCAGGGTGGTCAGATAGGTGGTGCTGACGATCGGGTTACGTTGTTTTTTTGCCAGCCAGGCCATCGTAGTTCCGAGCAGCGTACCACCAATGCAGTAGCCAATGGCATTCATCTGGGGCTCGCCAGTCGCTTCAGTTACGGCATCAATGGCAGCCAGCGGGCCCAACGTCATGTAGTCGTCCCAGCCCCGGTTTTTCTGGGCTGGCCCGGGATTCCGCCAGGAAACCACGAACACTGTCTGGCCCTGGTCTACCAGCCAGCGAATGAAGGAATTGCGTTCGGTGAGGTCGAGAATATAGAACTTGTTGATCCAGGGGGGGACGATCAGAAGCGGGCGCCGGGCCACGGTTTCAGTTGTTGGCGAGTACTGGATCAATTGCATCAGTTCATTCTGGTACACCACTTTGCCGGGCGTTGTTGCCAGGTTGCCGCCCACCTCGAAGGCCGAACGGTCGGTCATGGCGACGTTGAACAGATTCGGGTTCTGCCGGATATCGTCTACCAGGTTGCGGGCCCCATCCACCAGATTCATGCCCTTTCGCTCCCAGGTTATCCTGAGGACTTCCGGATTGGTCAGCGGGTAGTTGGAAGGTGAAAGCGCGCTCGTCAACTGGCGGGCGTAGAACAGCATCTGGTCGCGACTCGGGCCGGGCAGACCCTCCATACCTTCAACCCAGTTCAGGAAGGCGCGGGAGTTGATCAGATAGGCCTGCTGGAGCACATCAAAGGACAGATGCCGGTGCCAGTCCTCCGCCATGAAGCGCCGGTCGTCCGGGTCCGGTTCGGCGACCGGTTCCATCGGTTTGCCGGTGAGTCTGGTCAGGGTGTAGCGAGCCAGCCCCAGATGTTTGCGGGCAAGATCGATTTCTGCACTGGCGAACCGGAGCGGGTGCAGCAGCAGATCTTCGGCCATGGTTCGATAGGCGTCCGAGATTTCGCTCAGCGTCGAGAGTTTGGTGTCCTCCATCATCCCGGTGTCGCCGAGCCATTTTTCCAGCTGTTGCTGGCCCTGGCGGACGTTGTCCTCGAAGGTTTTCACCAGATTAGTGGCGGTTTTGCTCACGAAATCCAGACCGAACATAGGGCTCTCCTGCCGCTGAATAAAAAACGGCCGGAATGGATACCATTCCGACCGGTTTTGGTCCTGCCTTTCAGGCTACAGATTTGGAACCGCTGGCCTTGGCGGTTGGTGTCTTCTCTTTGGCAGGTTCGCTCGAATCCTGTTCAAAGGCTTTCTGTACCTGGTCACGGGTTTCGCTGAAGTAATCCTGCCAGGCTTTCCAGTCCTGGGTGAACTGGTCACTGAGGGATTTGAGGGTCTCTGCCTGGTCGGTGGTCAGTTGCTTCAACCCATCCAGATCGCGAACTTCGGCGACTTTTCGAGCCTGGTCCATGGCGACATCGGCATAACGACGAAACGCATTCATCTGCATTTCGGCGGCCTTGCTGAACTGGGTGAAAAGGGTTTCGTTGAGGCGGTTAGCCTTGTTGATCATATCCTGGTTCATTCGTTACAACTCCTTTGTAGTGATTGTCGGAACAAGTAGTTTAGCTCACGTTCGATGACACGATTTTGACAGGCATCAAACCGGCTTCCACCCTATCTCCTAGTCTATAGTTAAGCAGATGGCACATAGACCCGGGAGGCATTCGATGGCAAACCGTCAATCCGAACTGGAAACCCTGAAAGCAGACCTTGAAGCCAGGCTGTCCCGCTACCAGGCGCATCAGCGCAGGGAGACAGGGGCTCTGGAAAAGGATTTCGAAGAGCAGGCGAGCCAGACCCAGAACGATGAGGTAGTGGATTCCCTGGAAGCGGAAACGCGAGCGGAACTCCAGCAGATTGATCACGCCCTGGAGCGGATAGAGCAGGGCGTCGGCAACGAATGCGAGCAGTGTGGTAATGACATCGATCCCAGGCGGCTTCAGGTATTGCCGTATACCACGGTTTGTGTAGATTGCGCGTCAGACTGACAACCTGGACGCAAAAGTACAGGATGAACAATGGCTGAAGTGCAACGCAACGACGGAACCCGTTCCGGGCTGCCGAAGAGTCAGGTAATTGGTCTGATCCTGGGGGTGGCGTTCCTCCTGGCAACGCTGGCCCTGCCTGCGCCAGGCTCCATGGGGGCGGAGGCCTGGGCGGCGCTGGGGCTCATGCTGCTGATGGCCACCTGGTGGTCCACCGAAGCGATACCGATTCCGGCCACAGCCCTTTTACCGATCGTGCTGGTACCCGCGCTTGGGCTTGGCACTATCGGGCAGGCAACGGCGCCCTATGCCAATCCGATCATCTTCCTGTTTCTCGGTGGGTTTACCCTGGGCCTGGCGATGCAGCGATGGAATCTTCATCGGCGTATTGCCTTGCTGACGCTCAAAGCCATGGGCGATCAGCCCAAGCGACAGATTGCCGGCTTCATGCTGGCGACG
>ENA-ORCU01000340-ORCU01000340.1-marine-metagenome-genome-assembly--contig:-NODE-340-length-18658-cov-3.240676_pt1 | contig 18658 bp, 22 predicted proteins | sample MGYA00248631_ERZ508512 | MGnify/ENA primary metagenome ERZ508512 (study PRJEB26183, sample SAMN06268844) | marine metagenome | isolation source: Tt an P1 anaerobic enrichment on pine from sediment taken...
CTACATTGGCCTGAAGCGGGATGTATTTCACGTCCTCTTTTTGGTTTTTCCAGGGTTCGTTTTCATCGGTCATGGCCGGAATAGGGTAACCCGGCCCCACTTTGACGATGTAGCCACTTTGTACTTTTTCGTTTTCCTGAACGGTAGGCGGAAGATATAAACCCGATTTGGTTTTGTTTTGTGGGCTTTTGGGTTTGACCAGTACCCGGTCGCCAACCATGATAAACTTTTGTAAATCTTTTTCCTCAATAATCAATGACATGGTTTTCCTGTTTTTTTTTGCAAAGATAAAAGTTTATCGCTCTTGCTCAGAATTGGCTAATTTGTCCCGGCCCAAAATCAGTCAACCAAAGGTAGTGTGAAGTTAACGGTAGTGCCTTCATTGGGTACGCTTTCAATGAAAATTTGACCGTCGTTTTTCTGAAGAAATTCTTTGGTCAGGATCAGTCCGATTCCGGTACCCGGCTCCTGCATGGTTCCCGGATTTGAAAACGACAGCGAGGAGTTGAAGCGCATGAGGGCTACATCGCTCATGCCCACGCCGGTATCGCTGACGGCGATAAGCATTTTGTCATCTCTCTCCTCAGCCGAGATCCGGATTTCACCTCCCGGGTGCGAGAATTTGATCGCGTTGGAAACCAAGTTTCGAAGAATGGCACTGACCATATGATAGTCGGCAAAGATTTCAGAATTGCTTTTCATTTTCAGAAAGATCTGCAATTTTTTTTCTTCAATCAGCGGGTTGAAAAGTTCAATTACCTCGCGGTAAATTTTTTCAAGTTTGAAAGGCTTTGGGGAAAATGGAATGTGATCCATCTGAACAGTTGACCAGGTCAGCAAATCGTGCAGCAGTTTATAGTTATGTTTCGACACGTTGGCCATGTTCTTGATCAATTTGAGCCTTTCTTCCTTTGGCAGTTCATCGTATTGCTCATTCAATAAGGATGAAATGGCCATAAAACTGCCCACGTGGTCGCTCAGGTCATGCGAAATGATGGATAAGAATTTTTCTTTGTTCAGGGCCAGGTCTTTGTATTTTTGCTGACTCGACTTTAACGAGATGGATAGCTTTTCCAGGCGGCTGTATAGGATTTCAAACACAAATTCGTTGGCGAAAGCCATGGTCGAAATAAAAAGAAACACGATGGAAAGCCGGCTAATCAGGCTGATGTTGTAATTTGGACACCAAGGTTGATCTCGCAGCAAAAAATAAGCCAGGGCATTGACAATAAAGAAAACAACCAAAGCGATAATTCCGCGCTCCTTGCCCAGAATCAGAATCACGGGCAGCGGCAGCATTAAGGCAAAAGCAATGCCCGATTCATTGCTTCCTCCCGTTAAAAAAAAGTAGGTGCTGATGGTGAAAATGATGAGTACAAAAATGACAGACGGGGTCAGGAGTTTTTTCTTCTTTTTGAGCAGCCAGAAAGTCAGAATGCCAGCGATCAGTGAAAAGGTATTGAAAATGGCGGTTTGGTAATCTGCTCTGTAAATATTGCTAATTAAGAAAAGGCTCAGGGCAATAAAAAACATATAGAAGAAAAGATTCAACAGGATGCTTTTCTTCTTTTCTTCCAAGCGTTCGTACGAGGTATCGTCTACATTGAAAATGAATAATCTCAAGTAGTAGTTTAAGAATTCACTCACGGGGTTAAATTTTTTACACTAAAATAGCCAATTCGATAAACTAATGCACTACGAAAGGAATATTTTAGACAGATGGCCTGTTAATAATCACCCGTTACGTCGGAAAGAACCTCATAGCCATCGGGTGTGACGAGGATGGTGTGTTCAAACTGAGCGGAAAGTTTTCCATCGCTGGTACGGGCTGTCCAACCGTCGGCTTTGTCGATCTTGGTTGTTGCACGGCCTTCGTTAATCATCGGCTCAATCGTGAAGGTCATGCCAGCTTGCATAATATCGCCCGTATTTTTCCTTGCAATGTGATCAACTTGCGGAGCCTCGTGGAATTCGAGTCCTACACCGTGACCACAAAATTCATACACCACGCTGTATTTTTGTGCCTTGGCATATCGGCCAATCACAAAGCCAATGTTTCCGATGTAGTTTCCAGGTCTCACCTGTTGAATACCCAAGTCGAGACAGTGTTTGGCGGCGTTGATCAGCCGGCGGGCTCTATCCGAAATTTCTCCGACTGCAAACATTTTACTGGTGTCGCCATAATAGCCATTTAAGATGGTGGTGACATCGATATTCAGGATGTCTCCTTCTTTCAGAATTTGGTCTTCTCCCGGAATTCCATGGCAGACGACTTCGTTGAGCGATATGCAGGTTGCTTTTGGATAGCCGTTGTAGCCGATGGTGGCCGGTATGGCTCCGTGGGCGCGTACAAATTCCTCGATTTTATCATTGAGAAATCCAGTGCTTACACCAGGCTTCACAAATTCTTCAATCATGACCAACGACTGTCCTGCCAGTTGACTACTTTTTCTTATCCCTTCAATTTGCTCGGGTGTCTTTATTCTGATCTCGCTCATTCTGTTGTATGTGGAAAAAATTTTTGCAAAAGTCGCAAAAGGTTCTTTATTTTCAAAACTGAACAATAATTTTGTCCAAAAGTTTAGAAAAAGCCAAATCGATGAAAAAATATACCCAGGAAATCACCATTGGAGCATATCATACCAATCAATATGCCCAGGCTTCAGTTACCTCACTGTTTAATATCATGCTTGAAGCGGCGTGGGCTCATGCCCGGGTGATGGAGTGGGGGTACGACAATTTGAAAGGTAACAACATGTTCTGGGTATTGTCGCGGGTGTATTTCGAGCTGGAGAAGTACCCTTTATGGCAGGAGAGAATTACCTTGAATACCTGGTCGGCAGGCACTGATGGCATGTATGCCTATCGTGAGTTTGTTTTGGAGAATGAGCAGCACGAGGTTTTGCTCAGGGGAAGTACTGCCTGGTTGATTTTAAACCTGGACACCAGGCGCATTTTTAGGTTGCGTGATTTTCGGGATACTTTTCCCCGTCTTGAAGAGCAGAATGCTTGTCGCAACCCGAGGCGGATTAAGCCTCAAAGCCAGTCTGAAAAGCTTCAGTTTTATCCGGTGCTATTCAGCGATTTGGATGTGAACAAACACTTTAACAGCGTGAAATATCTGGAGCGCGTACTTGATGACTTTGGGATTGACTTTTTGGATCGGTTTGAACTGGTTGACATTGAAGTGAATTACCTGAAGGAAGGCATGGCCGGGGATGCCCTTGCGGTTAATAAAAGCAGGATTGATGATGCTCACGATCAGGCAACAATCGTAAGGGAGTCTGATGGAGCTGACCTTTGTACCATGATTCTGCATTGGCGGGAGCGGAATGACTAAGTTAGCTTGAGGCGTTGCCTGGTCATTATCTGTGGCTCTTTTTTTTGTCTGACTTGGGCTAGTATTCCAGCCACTGGCTGATTTTTTCCAGCTTTTCTTCCAGGGGCATAAAGCCGTCGAGCCAATGGATTTGGGTTCCGTTTTTTTCCATTCGCCTGAACCAGGTCATTTGACGTTTGGCAAATTGATGGATGGCAATTTCGAGTTTGGTAAACATTTCCTCGTAGCTTATTTCGCCAATCAAATGCAATGTCAGGTATTTGTATTCCAATCCATAATAGGTGAGTTGTTCGGGTGCCAGCCCTTTATCAAGCAAACGCTGCACTTCGTCCAGCATCCCTTCTTCAAGCCTTTGTTTCAGGCGTTCAGTAATTCGCTTGCGCCGGTGTTCCCGGTCGTATTTTACGCCAACCACCAAGCTGTTAATTTCGGGCATGTTGTTGCTCAGTTCCGGATTTTGCCTCAGGTATGTTTCTATTTCGATGGCCCGAATTACCCGACGGCGGTTTTCGGTGTCGGTGGTGTTGTGCTGTTCTGGTTTCATGGCAAGCAGTAGCTGAACCAACTGATCCAGGTTTTTCGGATCCAGTTCTTTCCGCAGTTCATGATTTTTAGGGACCTGGATCAATTGATAATTATTTAAGACCGCTTCAATATATAATCCGCTTCCGCCACACAAAACCGGAAATTTACCCCGCTTGGTGATATCATTGTATGCGCTCAGAAAGTCGTTGTGAAACAGGTATACATTGTATTCGAAACCAGCCTCCACAATGTCAATTAAATGATAGGGAATGTTTTGCCCTTCTATTTGGTAATCTTCATAATCTTTTCCGGTACCCAAATCCATGCCCCGGTAGATTTGCCTCGAATCGGCTGAAATGATTTCTCCGTCCAATTGTTTGGCAGCATGCGCAGCAACGGTTGTTTTACCGGATGCCGTTGGCCCGAGGATTGTCAGCATGTGATATTTTCGTTGTTTCATCGACATTTCTTATTAGGGTTTACAAAATAATGTATTTTTGTGACGCAAAACCAGAAATTATGAATTTTAAAGGACGATACCAGCTGCTTTTTCAGACCTGTGTCAACGTGTTGACGGAACCGAAAAAGTTTTGGCGGGGGGAGAAGGAAGAAATAAAACCTGGCGGTGTATTTGTGGATTACTTTCTGCCCATGGTCTTGCTGGTGGGATTGGCAGTTTTCATTGGAGAGCTCATCAAGGGAAGCGAGGTGTTATTCAGTTATGCGGTGGCAAAGTCGGTTCGTGAAGTCATTAGCTATATTCTTCAATTCTATTTGTCGGTTTACCTGCTCAACGAGCTGCTGACCAGTGTTGGCGGTGCAAAAAATAAGTTGCTCATCTCCCGTCTGGTTGCCTATTCGTTTTTACCTTTTCTGATTGCTTCTTTTTTAACAGGCTTGTTTCCCGGTCTTTATGTTTTGAGCGTATTGGGACTTTATGGTATTTTCCTGTTTGTACAAGGGGTAAAGGAAAGTTTGAATATTGTACCCGAACATCAGAACCGGTATACCATGCTGGGCTTGCTCCTGATTTTTCTTATCTTCATCCTTCTGAATGGATTCAGTTGGAAATTACTTCAAGCGTTCTATAGTTATGGTGCATAAAAAGCAAAATATCAACATAAAAAATAAGCGAGCCTATTTCGACTACGAGATTTTGGAGAAGTTTGTGGCTGGCCTCCAATTGGCTGGCACCGAAATAAAATCGATACGAAACGGGAAAGCTTCGGTGGGTGAAGCCTACTGCCGGTTTACCCGCAACGAGTTGTACGTGGTCAACATGAATATTTCTGAATATGATTTTGGAAACATCAACAATCATGAAGCCCGTCGAGATCGGAAACTTTTGCTGAATAAAAAAGAACTGGAAAAACTTCAAAAGAAAATAAAGGAAAGTGGGCTGACCATTATTCCACTTCGCATGTTTTTAAATGACCGGGGCCTGGCGAAACTTGAAATTGGACTGGCCAAGGGGAAAAAAACGCATGATAAACGCGATACGCTCAAAGAAAAAGATGCCAGGCGTGACATGGATCGTGCCATGAAATTCTAGCTCGTAACATAACAGATAAAAAACTCTTCTATTTATTTGCGTCTGTGCAGGGCATTGTCGTAACTTGTAGCTTCTTAGTTTTTTAACACGAAAAATTTGAATCCCATGAACAAGTTATCAAGCTCAATTATGATCCTTTTATTTGCTGTTGTGTTGTCTGTGCCAGCTTCTGCGCAAGGCTTTCTCAATAAATTGAGCAAAAAAGTGCAGGACAAAATCGAGAACAAGGTGGAAGATAAAGTTGATCAGAAGGTTGACGAGGAAGTTGACAAAAGCCTGGACCAGGTTTTTGAAGGAGATGCCGACGACTCAGATCCTGTCAGTACTTCCGAAAAACAAAATGAACGGCTTCAGAAGATGATGAGCGGCATTGGAATGTCAGGTGAGCCTGTGCCAATTGAAGATGCCTATTCTTTCGACTCTAAGCTCCAAATGCACATTGAGTCGTACAAAAAGAATGGTAAAAAAGACAGCGACGGTGAGTTCATCACCTACATCAATCCGAACGGAAAAAACTTTGCTTACGAGTTTATTGGTGGTGATATGAAGCAAAAAGGCCAAGGTATTTTTATTATGGACTTTGAGAATAAGGCCATCATTATGCTGACCGAAGAGAACGGCGAGCGACAAGGTATTGTGTATGGTTTTGACGTGGAGGGGCTGACCGGCACCGGATTTGATACGGAAGCCTATGAAGATTTGGAGGATGTGGATATGACCAGTCCAGCCAGAAATCCTCATGTGGAGAAGACCGGGCGGACAAAAACCATTGAAGGTTACCGCTGCGAAGAATACCGCTACGACAATCCGGAGGATGAAACCAAAGCCAGCTTCTGGATTAGTAAGGACGTGAACATCATGACACGCGACTTTATGAGTACCATGCTCAAATCGGCCACGTATTCGCATGGTATGCCGTGGGGATTTATTATGGAGTCGGAATCGGAAAATACAGAAACCGGCGAACGCACTGTTATGCGGGTGACTGATATTGACACCAACGCCGCTAAGCACTTCAGTATGGGAGGCTACAAGATTACTAACCTTGGGTCGATGACAATGCCAGCAATGCAAGGGGAGTAGGTATCCCTGGCAGTGTTTTTCAGTTCTAAATGATCCCGATCCAAGAAAACTGTTTGAACAACCGGTATCTTTCAGAAAAGATCTCAGGTACAATTTTCTGCTAGATAATTGGCTCAGGCTATTTCCATATTTTCCATCGGAATAATCGCTTCGCCTTTATACCGAAGCAAGAGGTTGGCAACTGCCAGGGTGTCTTTTTCGCAATAGCGAATAATGCGATCCAGATCGCCATCCTGGTAGTAAACCGTGGCAACCTGGCTGCCGTCAATGTCATCTTTGGGTGTTGGAATATTAAAAACCGCACAAAGCAAGCTGAGTGACGTGTAGTTTTTATAGTCGCCAAACTTCCACAGCTGCAGGGTGTCCATTAGTTTATCTTTTAAATCCCAGGGTTTCATTCCGGCAATGTCCAATGCGTTGGGTAAAGGCAGACCATTGATCAGCGTCCGGCGGGCAATGTAGGGATAGTCGAACTCCTGCCCGTTGTGAGCGCAGAGCCGCTTGCCTGGATGCGACATGAATCGGTTGAGCATGTCGTTGAACTGGGAAAGCAATTTTTTCTCATTGTCATCGTAAAACGATTTTACACGGTAAGTGCGTTCCCCTTGTTTTTGCGTGATTACGCCAGCCGAGATGCATATGATTTTCCCAAATTCGGCATAAATTCCGGCGCGTTCATACACCTCTTCCGGTCCCTGATCTTCGGTGCGGAAATAGGTTGATTTCTTGTCCCAAAGCTTTTGGAAATCTTCGTTCATCTCACTGAATTCCGGGTATTGTGGAACTGTTTCGATATCGATAAAAAGGATGTCTTCGACGTTTAAATTACTCAACATAGCTAGAGGTATTGTTTGATGAAATTGGTAAAAATATTGATGGCTACGGAATTGTCTCCGCCTTGAGGAATGATGATGTCGGCAAATCGCTTGGTGGGCTCTATAAATTGCAGGTGGCTTGGTCTAACCGTTTCTTCGTAGCGGGTCAGAACCTGTTGCACATCTCGTCCGCGCTCTATGATGTCGCGCCTAATCACCCGGGAAAGTCGCAAGTCGGAGTCACAGTCTACAAACGCTTTGATGTCAAGCATTTTTCGAAGCGATGCGTTTGACAGCACCAGGATTCCCTCAATAATCAACACTGACTTTGGCTCAACCGTCTTGGTGTCGGGCTGACGGGTGCAGGTTAAATAAGAGTAAATTGGCTCTTCGATGGTGTTGCCCGACTTGAGTTCCAAAAGGTGTTTGGTTAACAGGCCAAATTCGATGGAATCAGGATGATCAAAATTGATCTCCTTGCGCTGCTCCAACGGAATATGGCTGCTGTCGCGGTAGTACGAGTCTTGCGAAATAACTGCCACTTCGTTTGGAGGCAGTTGTTCAATAATCTTCCGCACCACAGTGGTTTTACCCGAACCGGTACCTCCGGCGATTCCAATAATGATCATTTCAAATGAAATTTTAAGTAAAGATAAACAAGCCACATTGATTTCCGTTATTCCTCATCCGATTTATGGTTCAGCGGTTGGAAAATGTTAACTTCGCATCCGAAAGACAAAACGCTTATTAAAAATTTCAGACTATGATTAATCATGTGGTTCTTTTTAAACTAAAAGGATATCCTGAAGCCGAAAAGGTAGCTGTGTTGAGGAAACTAAAGGAGGCACTCGAATCCTTAAAAGATAAAATTAAGCAGGTTAAACATTTGGAGGTTGGTTTAAATTATGAGCTAAATGCCAAATCATATGACATTTGCCTGATTTCACATTTCGAATCGGTGGCCGATCTGGATATTTATCGGATCCATCCGGAGCATCTCAAAGTGGTGGAGCTGGTGCAGGAAACAACGGTTGAACGCGCAGCGGTCGATTTTGAATTTTAGTTAAAACGTAAAAAGCTAACAGATGAAGAATTTGTATCCTTTGAAGTTTAAAGCTCAGTATTTGGATAAAATATGGGGTGGAAATAAAATAAAAACGCACTTAGGTAAAGATTTTGGCAACCTACCTAATTGTGGCGAAAGCTGGGAAATCAGTGGTGTTCAGGATCGGGTTTCGGTGGTTGAGAATGGCTTTTTGGCCGGAAATAACCTGGAGGAGCTGATTGAAATTTACATGGGCGAATTGGTTGGCGACCGGGTGTATGAAAAGTTTGGGGTGGAATTTCCGCTGCTGATCAAGTTTATCGATGCCAACGACGACTTATCGATCCAGGTTCATCCGGATGATCAACTCTCAAAAAAGCGCCACCAGGCTTTCGGAAAAACGGAGATGTGGTATGTTCTCCAGGCAGATCCGGGAGCCAAACTGAATTTGGGTTTCAAGGAAGAATTGACTAAAGAACAATACCTGGAAAAATTTGAGGCCGGGCAGCTGATGGATATCCTGAACTTTGAAGAAGTGAAAGCGGGAGATGTCCTGTTTATGCCGGCCGGGCGTGTACATGCCATCGGGCGTGGTGTTTTGGTGGCCGAAATTCAGCAAACCTCTGATGTTACTTACCGCATCTATGATTTTGACCGCAAAGATTCGGAGGGTAACAGCCGCGAACTGCACACTGAACTGGCTTTGGATGCCATTGATTTTACGGTTCCCGATTCATACAAAACCGAATATAAGACCCAAAAGAATGAGCCGGTTCAGGTGGTGAAATGCGATTATTTTACAACCAACGTGCTGGAGCTGGACAAAAAGCTGGAGTGCGATATTCATAAATTGGACTCGTTCGTTATTTATATTTGCCTGGAAGGAACCTGTGAGCTGGAGTATGCTGAGGGAACAGTCAGCTTCGGAAAAGGAGAAACGATCCTGGTGCCAGCCGTTCTGGAACAATTTTTCCTGAATCCGAAAAATGGCGAGGTAAAACTTTTAGAAGTCCACCTATAAAATATTTAGCTTTTGGTTATTGTTGCTACTGGAATACCGTGCCTTGTAAACCTGTTTGGCAACAGGTAGTCTGTCCGCAATTAGCGGAACTTGGAATTTGAAACCTGGAATTGAATAAGATTATGGAGATTAAAAATGCCCGCTTTTTAATGAGTAATTCGGACGTGCAAAAATGTCCGGAACCCAACAGGCCAGAGTTCGCTTTTATCGGCCGGTCCAATGTGGGCAAGTCTTCATTGATTAATATGCTGACCGGGCAGAAGAAACTGGCCAAAACCTCGTCGCGGCCAGGGAAAACACAGTTGATTAATCATTTCTTGATTAACGAAGACTGGTATCTGGTTGATTTACCCGGATACGGTTATGCCAAGGTTTCGAAAAAGAGCAAACAAAAATTTCAGGCGTACATTGTTGATTATGTGCTGAAAAGGGAGAATCTGTACTGTTTGTTTGTGTTGATCGATTCGCGCCACGAAATGCAAAAAATTGACCTGGAGTTTATCAATTGGCTGGGCGAAAAAGAAGTGCCTTTTGCCCTGATTTTTACCAAAGCCGATAAGTTGGGAAGCAATAAACTGGCCAGTAATATTTCGGCTTACAAAGAGAAGTTACTGGAATATTGGGCCGAATTGCCATCCATTTTCGTGAGCTCGGCTGAAGACGGAACAGGAAAGGAAGATATCCTTGAATTTATTGAATCAAGCAGGTAGTGCACGGATCGAGTCTGTGAATCAATTTTTTAGCAGGCTCATGTCTTGTGTCTTTTGTCAATTATGAATAACTTACAACCGACGGGCAAAGGTTATTTTAAAGATTTTTTTACCTTTGCGCGCAATCCCAAGCTACAAAATTAAAAGAGAGAACATGTCAAGAAAGGCTCCTTTAAAGATTTTCACAGGTACGGCAACAAGGTATCTAACCACCGAAATTTGCAAGAGTGTTAACGTTGACCTGGGGAAATCTTCCTGCCCGGTTTTTGCCGATGGCGAATTTGAACCCTGCTATGAAGAAACCATTCGCGGGGCACACGTTTTTATAGTCCAGTCAACATTCCCCTCGGCTGATAACTTGCTTGAGTTGTTACTCATGATTGACGCGGCCAAACGTGCATCGGCCTATAAAATTATTGCTTGTATCCCGTACTTCGGCTATGCCCGGCAAGACCGCAAAGATAAGCCGCGCGTGTCAATTGGAGCAAAGTTGATTGCTGATTTACTGTCGGCCTCCGGCGTCGACCGAATTATTACCATGGATCTGCATGCTGATCAGATTCAGGGCTTTTTTGATGTCCCGGTTGATCATCTGTTTGCATCAGCCCTGTTCATTCCGTTCATTAAAAACATGGGATTGCGTGATATCGTGATTGCTTCGCCTGATGTGGGTGGAACAAAACGGGCCAATACTTACGCGCGGATGCTGGGAACCGATATGGTTATTTGTCATAAATCGCGTGCAAAAGCAAACGTCGTAGGCAACATGACTTTAATTGGCGACGTGCGCGACAAGGACGTGATTATTGTTGATGACATGATTGATACCGCAGGAACCATTGCCAAAGCTGCCGGCCTGATGATTAAGGAAGGAGCTAACTCGGTTCGGGCATTTGCAGCCCACGGCCTGTTGTCGGGGCCTGCCTATGAATTGATTGAAGGTTCGGCTTTGGAAGAGGTTTACTTTACCAACTCCATTCCACCAAAGAAAGAATCATCGAAGATTAAGTACATTTCGGCCGCTGATGCATTCGCTGAGACTATTCAGCGAGTATATAAAAATGAGTCGATTAGTTCGCTATTCTTCAAATAATTTAATACATTTGCACCGCTTTTTCCAACGGCATAGAGGTTATGTATGCTGTTTGCCCGAATAAAAAGGGAGGACTGAGTATCATAATGAACTAAAATTTTTTAAAATGAAATCAATTGCAATTAAAGGTCAGCTAAGAGAGGGCCTGGGTAAAAAAGAATCAAAGAAGTTAAGAAGTGAAGGAAAAGTGCCTTGCGTTTTGTACGGTAACGAAGCTCCTGTTCACTTTGTGGCAGATGCCGGCGACTTCCGTCCGTTAATCTACACTCCAAACGTTTATTTAATTGACTTGGAAATTGAAGGAACAACTTACAGGGCGATTATGCAGGACATTCAGTTTCATCCGGTTGATGAGCAAATTTTGCACGTTGACTTCTTGAAAACGACTGAAGAGAAGCCTGTAAAAATTGAAGTTCCTATTAAAGTTACCGGTTATGCGAAAGGGATGCGCTCAGGTGGTAAACTGAAAACAAACCTTCGTCGTTTGCGTGTTAAAGCGTTGGCTAAAGATCTTCCGGACACAATTTCTATCGACATTACCAACCTGGGACTCGGTGATAGTTTTAAAGTAGGACAGTTGAAACTGGACAACATTGAGTTCCTGAATAGCAAGTCAGTGCCGGTTGTGTCAATTGTAATTACTCGCGCTGCCCGTGCAGCCATGGGATTGGCTCCTATTGCTGAAGAAGAGGAAGAAGCTGAAACTGAAGCTGAAGAGTCATCAGAAGAATAGACTTTGGGAACGACCTTGCCCGGTGTTTCTGGTAAGGTTGTTTCATCCGTATTTTCTCACAAAAAAATAAGGTTTTTTACGGATGAAGTATTTAATAGTAGGACTTGGAAATCCGGGGAGCGAATACGAGCACACCCGGCATAACATAGGATTTAAAATATTGGACGCTCTAGCCGATGCGTCCAATATTAGTTTTAGTGACAAGCGTTATGGCTACGTGGCTGAGTATAAATTTAAGTCGCGTACGTTTATTCTTTTAAAGCCAACTACTTACATGAACCTGAGTGGACGGGCCGTCAATTTTTGGTTGCAAAAAGAAAAAATAGCCTTTGAAAACCTGTTGATACTAACCGACGACCTGGCTCTGCCATTTGGAACGCTTCGTTTGCGAGGCAAAGGTGGAGATGCCGGACACAACGGACTAAGGAGTATTCAACAGGTGACCGGACGCAGCGATTATGCACGCCTTCGTTTTGGTATTGGTAATGAATTTCACCCCGGACAGCAGGTTGACTACGTATTGTCGGAGTGGACGGATGAAGAAAAGGCAGCCCTTCCGGAAAAAATTGATACCTGTATTGAAATCATTCAAGGTTTTGGAACCATTGGCGTAGCCCGGACGATGAATCAATTCAATAAACGCAAGTAGTATGAGTGATCCGGTTCGTGTGGACAAGTGGCTTTGGGCCGTTCGTGTTTTTAAAACGCGGAGCATGGCTACAGATGCGGTAAAAAAAGGGCGGGTTTTTATTGATGATATGGCCGTTAAACCGTCACGCGTTGTTAAAATTGGTGACATTATTAAAGTGCGAAAATCTCCGGTAACTTATAGCTACAAAGTTTTGCAACTGGCTGGCAAACGGATGGGAGCCAAGTTGGTTGGCGAATATATGGAAGACGTGACCCCGAAAGAGGAACTCGAAGTTTTAGAGATCCAGAAACACATGGGGTGGTTTCAACGCGAACGAGGGACGGGAAGGCCAACCAAGAAAGACCGGCGTGATTTGGATGATTTTTTTGAAACCGAATAATTATGCTGATAGCACAGGAGAAGCGAAAAACAAATATGGCTGAGTATATCCTCTATTTGTGGCAGGTTGAGGACTTACTTAGGGCTTTAAATTTTGATCCGGAGCAGATCGGGAAAACGCTGGTTGCCCGGTTCGAGGTGGATGACGACACCCGTTTGGAAATCTACGACTGGTATAAGAACCTGGCCAGTATGATGGAGAAGGAGCGGGTGACGAAAAGCGGACATTTGCAATTTATCCTGAATCTAATTGACGATCTCAATCGGTTTCATATTCAACTGCTGCAGTCGGGCAAGGATCCGCAATATCCGGCTTTATTTCAGCTGGCCAAACCTGTAATCAACGAGTTTAAGTTGAAAAGCACCAATAAGGATGAGCATGATATCCGGCTGGCTTTTCAGGCGCTATACAGCATAATTTTGTTGCGATTGCAGAAAAAGGAAATCTCATCTTCAACTCAAACAGCCATCGATCACATCAGTCGTATGATGGGGCATTTGTCGGCTCGCTATTTACAGCACGAGAAAGGAAAATTTGAATTTTAAAGAAAGCGGTCCGCGTTTTTTGCATTGGGCAGCATGCAGCTATTCCGGCGGCCGAACCAATCGAAGCGATTTGCAGCAATCTGCTTATACAGATGGTCGCGCCAGTTTCTTGGTAAAATTCGCACAGCAAGGAGCAGTTTAAACAATCCGCCTAAACGGTGGGCTATTTTCAGAATGGCTTCCGATTCAATAAAAAAGTGATCATTTTCAACCAAGATGATCGAATCGATTGATTCCGGAATTCTCAGCTTGGCTTTTATTTCTGTGGCAATTTTACCCGATAGCGGAGCAAATAAAAACTGTTTTCGATGATCAAATTTCAAGATTAATTGAACTGAACGGCTGCACAGGTGGCAATACCCATCAAATAAAATGAGCGCTTTGTCTGGTGGAACTGAGTTCATTATTTGTTGTTGCCGAAATCAGTTTGCAACCCTTCGGCTAACCAGTTTGCCAAGGCTTGCCGGTTGTTACTTTGTATAAACCTTTGCTGGTCTCTAAAATGATTGATATTTCCCAGTTCAATAAAAACTGCCGGAGGGTAACTGTACTTTAATACATAGAGGTTGCGGTCGGATACGGTTCCGTGGTAGCCCCGGTTGGGCTGGTGGGTTTCGTATTTCTTTTTGAATGTCTGTTGCAGATTATTGGCCAGTTTCTTGCCGGTTTTGCTACGTTGGTCATGGTAGAAAAACACATCGATATTTTCGCCTTTACTGCGTGAGTCAACATGGATGATGACCAGTCGTTGAAAACTTCCTTTGTGCTTAATTGACAACTTGTTTACTGCATCTTTCCGTTGCTGTAGCCGCTTGAGATGATTTCTTGGAATAGGCAGCTCCGGATAGCAGGTTTCATCTTTGTCCGGCTCCAGGTAACTGCCGTCCCGAATTCCATCGTTTTCATCGCGCGTAATCATGTAAACCAAGGCACCATGTTCAATTAGTCGGCGAGCCAGGCGCAGGGTGACATCGTAGGCGTATTCGTCTTCGCACAGCGTATGGTGGCTGTACCGGCCAACAGCTCCGGGATCGGGTCCGCCATGTCCGCTCATCAGGTAATAAACAGCGCCCTGAAGCGAATTGTCGATCGGATTCACCTGTTCGTGGGCTTTACCGAAGATTGGGTAAATCGCACCACCGGTTGTGGCCGAAGGACTCGCCTGTTCTTTTTGTGGCAGGGCATAGGTTTGTCCGGCATATAAAGAGTTATTTTGCCCTAGCTTGCCTTTATTGAGTTCGATAAACGTATTTAAATACTCAGCAGGAGATAATCCATGTCGTTTCAATAAACTGTAGATTCCTTCACCATTTTTAGCCACAGTTGTTTGATAATCTTGGGCTTGCGTGGCCGCCACCATGACAAGTAAGAAAAAAACCAATGCGGGGAACTTACAGAGAAGTCGCAAGGAAATGACAAAATGATGGTTGCTCATGGAGTTAAATCTGTTTTGGTTAAAACGAAATGCTCAGTTTAATGTTTTGTAGTAATCGATGAAAATGTAATTTTGAATAAATCTATTTTTTATTTCTGAAATATAAAACGAATGCGCTATCCATTTATCCTCATTGTTCTGTTAATAAATTTGTTGTCATGCAGAACATCGCTGGAGCTCAGCGATGTGGAGGCCGAAAATATTTCCAATGATTCGGCCCTGCAGGCGTACAACGTTGCTATTGCTGACTTGGTAGCACCCTACCGGGAGAATTTGGAAGAAGATATGTCGCGGGTTATTTCAATTTCCAATGAGGAATTGACACGGGCAAAACCCGAAAGTAAGCTGACGAACCTGGTGGCAGATATCCTTTTAAACTCAGGGAAAGCATTCTGTCGTTTGACCGGACAGGATTTTGTTCCCGACGTGGCCTATGTGAACTATGGCGGCTTGCGGGTCTCTCTTCCAAGAGGAACAATAACTGTAGGCAATATTTATGAGTTGATGCCATTTGAAAATGAAATGGTGCTGCTAAAGCTATCCGGTGCGACCATGGAGCAGTTTGTTAAGCAGATTGCGATTCGCGGAGGCGATGGCATCGCGGGTATGCGGCTGGGAATTGAGGGGAGTCAGATTGGAAGTCTTGAAATAGGAGAAAGGGATTTTGATAAAAACAAGGACTATTGGGTGGTAACCAATGATTATATTGCCGCGGGAGGTGACGAAATGAGTATGTTGATTAATCACAAGAAATTGATAGCGACTGAATTGAAGATTCGCGACCTGGTTATTGAGGCGTTTGAGGCGGAGCATCAGCGTGGACGGCGAATTCAGGGAATATTGGATGGGAGGATTTATTATGAATAGCCGCAGGAAATTCATTCGTGATCTGATTGGCGCGTCAGCCGGTTTGGGAATTGTACATTGGCCATCCGATCTGTTGGCCAAACAGGATTTGGTTAGTTTGAGCATTTTGCACACCAATGATATTCATTGTCACATTGATCCGTTTCCGGAAGATCATTCTATTTACCGGGGGCGTGGAGGTCTTTCCCGCTTGTCGGGGCTGATTAACAGGATCAGGGAAAACGAAAAAAATGTGTTGTTGTTTGATGCCGGCGATATGTTTCAGGGGACGCCCTATTTTAATTATTACAAAGGCGAGCTGATTCTAAAAGTGATGTCGGAAATGGGATATGATGCCGGAATGATTGGTAACCACGAATTTGACAATGGCTTAGATGGAATAGAAAACTCGATCGATTTCTCCAATTTCCCGTTGGTATGCAGTAACTACGATTTCTCGAAAACACGTCTGTACGATACTTTTCCAAACTATACCATTTATCGCAAGAATGGAATTAAAGTTGGTGTTTATGGACTGGGCATCGAGTTGGACGGCTTGGTAAATGCGCAAAACTATCTTGAGACCGAATACATCGATCCTGTTACTGTGGCGCTTGACATGGAGTTATTTCTGAAAAAAGACAAGAGGTGTGATCTGGTCATCTGTTTATCACATCTTGGCTTGCAATATGAAGAGAAAAAAATATCCGATCGTTTACTGGCTGCTCAAACGCATCACACCGATTTAATAATTGGTGGACATACCCATAGTTTTCTCGAATCGCCATTGGAACTGAAGAATGCCGATGGAAAACGAATTTTGGTGAACCAGGCAGGATGGGGAGGTATGGTATTGGGCCGCATCGATTTTGTTTTTGATCGAAACAAAAAAGATGAGATGCAGATTTTATCACAGAATATTCCAATCAGCGCATGAAAAGATATCAGCTTATTTTGTTGGCTGTATTGAGTGGCGTGTTGCTAAGCCTGCCCTGGCTTGAGTTATTGCCCGGATGGATTTTATTTGGCGCCTTGGTGCCTTTGTTGTTTGTAGAAGATTATGTTTTTCGAAAGCAGGCAGTGCTTCCGGATACCAGTGTTCTGATGTATGCTTTTCTTGGTTTTTTCCTTTGGAATGTGTTAACCTGTTGGTGGATCGCCTATGCAGCTCCTTTTGGTATGGTGGTCATTGTCACGCTAAATGCCTTGTTGATGGCTATCGTTTGGTGGCTTTTTCACAAAATGAAAAGGAGTTTTAGCGGTAGTCTGGGACAGGTTTCGCTACTGGCATATTGGTTAGCTTTCGAGTATCTGCATTTTAATTGGGATATGGAATGGCCCTGGCTTACCTTGGGAAATGGTTTTGCCAACCAGGTGGAGTTAATTCAATGGTACGAATATTTGGGGGTGTTGGGAGGTTCGCTTTGGATTATTGTAGGGAACTTGATTTTGTTTCAGGCGCTTAAAAATGTTGTTCGCGAATATCGGTTGAGGACAGTTGTTGCTTACACCGGTTTCTTTCTTTTAGTCGTACTTTTGCCGATGATGTTATCCCTGGAACGGTACCGTAGTTACAATGAGACCGGGGTTGGCTATGAAGTGGTTGTCCTGCAACCTAATATTGATCCATATCATGAAAAATTTGAAAGTGAAACAGCAGTTGATCAGCTAACTACCTTGTTGCGTTTGGGTGATTCACTGATCACTCCGCAAACCGATTTTGTGGTTGGTCCGGAAACGGCACTGCAGCCTTTGGTTGAGAATGAATCACTTCGTTTTGAATCACAGCTCATCGACTTTTATAATCGGGTGGGTAGTTATCCGGAACTAAATGTCATCATGGGAGCCACTACCCGTAAGTACTATCAGGAAGGAGCACCACCTTCTGAAACCGCCCGGAAAGATACAGCGGAAAGTCTTTATTATGATCTTTACAATTCGGCATTACTCATCAATCGTAAGTCAGACGTTCAAATTTACCACAAAAGTAAGCTGGTCAGCGGAACGGAAAAAATGCCATTTAGTCGTTACTTCGCTTTTGTTGAGAAGTTTATTGTTGACTTGGGAGGAACAACCGGTAGTCTTGGGAAACAGGGGGAGCCATCCAATTTTATTAGTGTGTCAGGGCTAAAGGTGGCTCCAGTTATTTGTTTCGAGTCGGTTTTCGGACAATATTTGGGTGAGTTCGTGCAACAGGGCGCAGGGCTCATTTTTATTCTTACCAATGATGGATGGTGGAAGGATTCGCCTGGCTACCGTCAGCTGTTGGCCTATGCCCGTTTGCGGGCAGTTGAAACCCGCCGGAGTATAGCACGTTCTGCTAATACGGGTGTTTCTGCGTTGATAAACCAACGGGGAGATGTCGTAAAATCAACAGCTTGGTGGAAAGAGACTGCACTGAAAGGACAGCTAAAGGCCAATCAGAAAGTTACATTTTACGCGCAATACGGTGATTTTATCGGGAGGGTCAGTGCTTTTGTATCAGTCTTGTTTTTCCTGTCGCTCTTGGTCCGAAAACAGACGAAGGGCGGCTACTGAGAAAACAAAAAATCCGCATTAATTCGTTTGCGTAAAATCCCTAATCATAAGGATTTGAGTGCCTGGCCGATCAGACTTCCACCGGTAGTTAAACTACTCATCCCGATAATTATCGGGACTACAAGGCCTGTCTTTACGTCCAAAAGCTTGCTCGGTTCAATAAAAACTGTTGAATTTACCAAATTTGAATTAATGCGGACAATATTTTTGTGAAAGAACGTTTTGTTGGTTCAAATATAGTTTGCGGATACAGACTTTCCAAGCAAAATCGTTGATTTAATAACATTATCGAAATATCTCATTGATTCATAATGAGATTGTGTGACAAGTTTTTCCCACCATTAAC
>ENA-ORCU01000342-ORCU01000342.1-marine-metagenome-genome-assembly--contig:-NODE-342-length-18581-cov-2.789829_pt1 | contig 18581 bp, 14 predicted proteins | sample MGYA00248631_ERZ508512 | MGnify/ENA primary metagenome ERZ508512 (study PRJEB26183, sample SAMN06268844) | marine metagenome | isolation source: Tt an P1 anaerobic enrichment on pine from sediment taken...
AGCAAGGGCAGGGCGAGGAACAGGTCGGTCAGCCGCATCAGCGGTCCGTCGAGCTTTTTGAAATACCCCGCCAGCACGCCGATCAGCGTGCCCAGGATCAGCGACAGCAGCATCGCGGTAAAGCCCACCGCGATGGAGACCTTGCCGCCCGCCATCATCCGCGCGAGCATGTCGCGGCCCAGCTGGTCGGTGCCCAGCGGATGCGCCAGGCTGGGCCCCTGGTTGCGGGCGCGGATGTCGATGAAGGTGGGCTCAATCGTCCACAGATAGGGGCCGATGAGCACGGCGAAGACGATGGTGAAGAACACCACGGTGCCCACCAGCGCCCCCTTGTGGGTCGAGTACTGGTCCCACACGTCCCACCACTGGCTGCGCGGCGGGCGATAGGCCTCTTCCTTCATGGGGGCGGTGTCAGTCATAGCGGATCCTCGGGTCGAGAATGCCGTAAAGCACGTCGGCAATCAGGTTGAAGAGCACGATCAGGATGGCGAAGATGAAGGTCAGCGTCTGCACCATCGGGATGTCGTTGGCGTAGATCGCGGTGATCAGCAGCTGGCCCAGCCCGTTCACCTTGAACACCTGCTCGGTGATGATGGCGCCGCCGAAGATGGTGGGCACCCCCAGCGCGATCACGGTGACCACCGGGATCATCGAGTTGCGCAGCACGTGGACCAGCACCACCACCTTCTCGCTCATCCCCTTGGCGCGGGCGGTGCGCACGTAGTCCTGGCCCAGGTTGTCCAGCATCGAGGCGCGCATGAAGCGGCTGATCTGCGCGGCGTTGTAAAGCGCCAGCACGGAGACCGGCATCACCATCTGGCGCACCTGGAAGGCGAAGCTGTCCCAGTCGGTGACCACATGGGTGGTGTCGTAGATCGAGGGGAACCAGCCCAGGTTCACCGCGAAGATCACGATCAGCAGAACCCCGGTGAAGAAGGTGGGCACCGAATAGCCCACCATGGAGACAAAGGTGCCAAGCTGGTCGAACCAGCTGTATTGCCGGTAGGCCGAGATCACGCCGATGGGCAGCGCGATCAGCGTGCCCAGCACATAGGACATGCCCACCACCCACAGGGTCTGCGGCATCCGCTGGGCGATGATGTCGCCCACCGGGCTGCGGGTCTGCCAGGACACCACGCGCTGCATGCCGGCGCCGAAATCGGTGCCGAAGATGGCGTCGAAGGCATGCAGCGGCTCGGCCACGGCGAACTGCTTGAGCCACAGCAGGTAGCGGATGTAGATCGGCTCTCCCAGGCCGAGGCTTTCGCGGATCTTGGCCTTGACCTCGGGCGGGATGGTCAGCGGCAGCTGCGCGGTCGGGTCGCCCGGGGCGAAGTCGAGCAGCAAGAAGATGATCAGACTGATGAACAGAAGCGTCGGGATCGCCAGCAAGAGCCGTCGGAGCGTGAAGGTGAACATGCGATGCCTCGGTGCAGAAGTCTGTCGTCAGATGGGAATGCGCCCCGGCCCGCGCGGCAGGCCGGGGCGCGTGTCAGGTTACTTGATGCGGTACCAGTCGGCTGCGTTCCACAGCTCGCTGTCCCAGGTGTTGAGGACAACGCCGCCCAGCGTGTTCGAATGTGCCGAGACACGGCCGCGGTCGACCAGCGGGATGATGACATAGTCCTGCATCAGCATGTCGTTCATCGCCTTGGCCAGCTCCGCGCGCTTGTTGATGTCGCCGGTCGTGGCCATCTCGGCCACCAGGGCGTCATACGCGTCCGAGCAGTAGCGCGGCATGTTGTTGCCCTGCCACTGGGTCTCGGGGCGCGGGGCCTGCTTGCAGGCCCAGTTGGCCATGTAGGCCTCGGGGTCGGTGCCGTCGAAGTTGTTGGCGTACATCTCCACATCCGCAAAGAACTTCTGGAAGGTGTCCGGGCTGCCCGGGTCGCCGCCGAAGAAGACCGAGGCGTCGATGTTCTTCAGCTCGGTCTCCACGCCGATCTCCGACCACCACTGCTTGATCAGCGCCTGGAAGTCCTGGCGCACCGCGTTGGTCGAGGTCTGGTAGAGCAGCGACAGGCGCTTGCCGTCCTTCACCCGCACGCCGTCGGGGCCGGGCACCCAGCCCGCCTCGTCCAGCAGCTTCTTGGCGCCCTCGATGTCCTGCACCAGGCAGCCGTCATTGGCGGTGGACTTGTAGATTTCAGGCGCGGGCAGCACGTTGCAGGTCGGGCGGCCGGCATCGCCATAGCCGATTTCAACCAGCAGTTCGCGGTCGACGGCCATGGACAGCGCCTGGCGCACGGCCTTGTCGCTGAGGATCGGGTGCGGGTGCTTGGCGGTGCCGCGCTCTTCGCCCAGCTCGGCCGAAGGATCGGTCAGGTTGACCATGATCCGCTCGACCAGCGTGCCGAAGGACGAGACCACCTTGCCCTTGCCGGCGGCCTGCATGTTGGCGAGCACGTCGGGGGCAAGCTGCAGGTTCCAGGCGTAGTCGAACTCGCCGGTTTCCAGAACCGAGCGGCCCGCGGCGGTGGCGTCGCCGCCGCCCTTGAACACGACGTTGGCGAAGGCGGGCTTGGCCGGGTCGCGGTAGTTGTCGTTGGCCTCGAGCTGGATCACGTCGTTCGGGCGGAACTCGGTCACCACGAAGGGGCCGGTGCCGATCGGGGCAAAGTTGGCCTCGGTGCATTCAGGCGCCTTGGGGCCCAGGCAGTCGGCGAATTGCGCCTTCTGGATGATCGGGGCCTGCGCGCCGACGAAGGGGCCGTAGGGGAAGGGCTTGGCCACGCCGAACTTGACCACCACGGTCAGCTCGTCGGGGGCCTCGACCGCCACCACGTCATTGTATTTCTCGGACTGGGCGCAGCCGCCGCCCTCGGCGGTGCAGTATTCCCAGCTGAACTTGACGTCCTCCGAGGTCAGCGCGCTGCCGTCGGACCATTTCAGGCCCTCTTTCAGCTTCCAGGTGATGCTTTGCAGGTCGGCCGAAACGCCGCCGTTTTCCACGGTGGGCACGGATTCGGCCAGGTAGGGCACCATGTTGCCCTTTTCGTCGTAACGCGCCAGCGGCTCCAGCACGAGGCTCGCGGCCTCAAGCTCCTTGGTGCCGCCCGAAAGGTAAGGGTTCATAATCGAGGGCGCCTGCCAGTAGATGATGTTCACCTGGCCGTCCGAGCCACGCTCGGCAAGGCCCGCGGTGGCCATCAGCGACCCGGCGGCAGCGCCCAGAAGGGCTGTCTTGAAATTCATGTCACTCTCCTTGTTGGGTGCTCTCTTGAGCCTCAATCGCGGCCGTTTCACCGGCCGTCTTCTGGATTGTCTCGGAATAGAGATGGCAGGCCACCGAATGGCCCGGCGCGACCTTGAACGTGGACGGCTCCACCTTGTGGCAGATATCCATCACCTTGGGGCAGCGGGTGCAGAAATTGCAGCCCTCGGGCGGGTTCGCGGGCGAGGGCACGTCGCCCTTCAGCAGGATGTGCTTCTTGCGGGTCTCGATGCTCGGGTCGGGCTCGGGCACGGCCGAAAGCAGCGCCTCGGTATAGGGGTGCTTGGGCGTCTCATAGAGCGCATCGCGCGGCGCCAGTTCCACCACCTTGCCCAGATACATCACCGCCACCCGGTCGGCGATGTGGCGCACCATGGACAGGTCGTGCGAGATGAACAGATAGGTCAGGCCCAGCCTGTCCTGCAGCTCTTCCAGCAAGTTCACCACCTGCGCCTGGATCGACACGTCGAGCGCGGCGATCGGTTCGTCGCAGACGATGAACCTGGGGTTCAGCGCCAGCGCCCGGGCGATGCCGATGCGCTGGCGCTGCCCGCCCGAGAACTCATGCGGATAGCGGTTGGCGAAATCGCGGTTCAGCCCCACGGCATCCATCAGCTCATAGACGCGATCGGTCTTCTCGGCGCGCGTGAGCCTGGTGTGCTCGTCCAGAGGCTCGGAGATGATGCGGGCGACCGTCATGCGCGGGTTGAGGCTGGCCTGCGGGTCCTGGAACACCATCTGCATGGTGGGGCGCATCGGGCGCAGCCTCTGGAAACCGGCATCGCCGATCTCCTGGCCGCTGATCCGGATCGAACCGGAGGTGATGTCGTAAAGCCTGAGCACCGCCCGCCCGCAGGTGGACTTGCCGCAGCCGGATTCGCCCACCAGGCCCAGGGTCTCGCCCTCGTAGATGTCGAAGCTGACGTCGTCGACGGCCTTCACCTCGCCCACCCGGCGGCGGAAGAACCCGGCATGGATCGGGAAATGCATTTTCAGGTTGTGCACTTCGACCAGCTTGCGGCCTGTCCTGGTGTCAAACATTGCGCGGCCCTCCGGTTTCGGGGTCCCAGAAGCAGGCGGCGTCATGGCCGGGGCCCACGGGCACCCGGGCGGGGTTTTCGCGCGCGCAGCGGTCGAATGCCTGCGGGCAGCGGGCGCGGAAGGGGCAGGCGGCGGGCTCGGCCGACAGGATCGGCGGCTGGCCCTCGATCACCGCCAGTTTCTCGGCGCGCTCGCCCGAGACGCTGGGCACGGTTTTCAGCAGCGCACGGGTATAGGGGTGCTGCGGGTTGCCGAACAGCTCGCGCACCGGGGCCTGTTCGACCACCTGGCCGCCATACATCACCATCACCCGGTCGGCGATGCCCGCGATCACGCCCAGGTCATGGGTGATCCAGATCACCGCCATGCCCAGCTTCTCGCGCAGCTCCTTCATCAGCTCCAGGATCTGGGCCTGGATGGTCACGTCGAGCGCGGTGGTGGGCTCGTCCGCGATCAGAACCTCGGGGTCGCAGGCCAGCGCGATGGCGATCATCACCCGCTGGCGCATCCCGCCCGAGAACTGGTGCGGGTAATCGCTCAGCCGGCGCCCGGCATCGGGGATGCCCACCAGTTCCAGCAGTTCCCTGGCGCGCTTGCGGGCCTCTTTCTTGTCCAGCCCCATATGCTTCCGCAGCGGCTCCATGATCTGGTAGCCCACGGTGAAGACCGGGTTGAGCGAGGTCATCGGGTCCTGGAAGACGAAGCCGATCCTGGCCCCGCGCAGGGCGCGCAGCCGCTCTTCCTTGACCTTCAGCAGGTCCTCGCCGCCGAACATCACCTGGCCGGAGCGCACCTCGGCCGGGGGCGAGGGCAGCAGCCCGATCAGCGACATCATGGTCACCGACTTGCCGGAACCGCTTTCCCCCACCACGCCCAGCAGCTCGCCAGGGCGCAGGTCGAAGCTGACTTTGTTGACGGCGTGAACTTCGCCCGACCGTGTGCGGAACACGGTCTTGAGGTCCTTGACGTCAAGGACGGGCAACCCCCCATCGGGCATGAGAACTCCCCAAGTTCTTGTTTTTGTTGTATTTTTGGGCGCCAAGCCGTTCCCGGAGCGCCGCGATTTGCAAAAGTGTTACCAAGATTCGCCACAGCAGCAAGAGTTTACTGGGCGGCAACGTCGAAATTTTGATCAAACGGTCAGTTGGGCGGCATTCCGGCTTGACCTCTGCCTAATGCGGGATCACTTTTCGCCTGAACTCGGGCGGTCGGCAGGCCCATTGTTTTCGTCAACGCCTTGAGAGAGCATGCTCTTTGGACGGAGCCTGCCAGCCGGCCGCTCCCGAAGCCCACCCTCACGCCGCCCGCGCCCGCGGGTCGCCAGACATCGGAGTCCTCCATGCCCGTCAAGAACCGTTTCGCCGAATTGCAGGATGAAATCACCGCCTGGCGGCGCGATTTCCACGAGCATCCCGAGATCCTGTTCGAGACCGCGCGCACCGGCGCCCGGGTGGCGGAGCTGCTGCGCGAATTCGGCTGCGACGAGGTGGTCGAGGGGATCGCCGAGACCGGCGTCGTGGGGGTGATCAAGGGCAAATCCGACAGCGCGGGCAAGGTGATCGGGCTGCGCGCCGACATGGACGCGCTGCCGATTCTCGAGGCCACGGGGCTCGATTATGCCTCCAAGACCCCGGGCAAGATGCATGCCTGCGGCCATGATGGGCACACCGCAATGCTGCTGGGGGCGGCGAAATACCTGGCCGAGACCCGCAATTTCGACGGCACCGCGGTGGTCATCTTCCAGCCCGCCGAAGAGGGCGGCGGCGGCGGCAAGGTGATGTGCGACGAGGGCATGATGGAGCGTTTCGGCATCCAGGAGGTCTACGGCATGCATAACTGGCCCGGCCGCCCGACGGGCAGCTTTGCCATCCGGCCGGGGCCGTTCTTCGCCGCCGCCGACCAGTTCGAGATCGAGATCGAGGGCAAGGGCGGCCATGCCGCCAAGCCGCACGAGACCGTGGACAGCACCGTGGTGGCCAGCCACGTGGTGATCGCGCTGCAGACCATCGCCAGCCGCAATGTCGACCCGGTGGAGCAGGTGGTGGTCTCGGTCACCTCCTTCGAGACCTCGTCCAAGGCGCATAACGTGATCCCGCAGAAGGTGACGCTGCGCGGCACGGTGCGCACGCTGAACGCCGATGTGCGCGACCTGGCCGAGAAGCGCCTGACCGAGATCGCCGAGGGCACGGCGGCCCTGTTCGGCGCCGTGGCCCGGGTGGAGTACCAGCGCGGCTACCCGGTGATGATCAACTCCGAGGCGCAGACCGATTTCGCCGCCGAGGTGGCCCGCGCCGTCTCGGGCGATTGCGACGAGGACGCGCCGCTGATCATGGGCGGCGAGGATTTCGCCTATATGCTCGAGGAGCGTCCGGGCGCCTATATCCTGGTGGGCAATGGCGACACCGCGCCGGTGCATCACCCGGAATACAATTTCAACGACGATGCCATCCCGGCGGGCTGTTCGTGGTGGGCGGAGATCGTCGAGCGCCGCATGCCCGCGGCCTGAGTGCGCGTTGACCTCCGGGCGGCGCCGGGGCAGGGAAGGGGAACCTTTCCTGATCCGGGCCGCCCGATGAAACCCTTCCTGATCCTCCAGCTCCGCCCCGAGGCCGAGGCCGCCGATGACGAATACGCGGCCTTCCTGCGCAAGGGCGGGCTCAGCCCCGACCAGACCCACCGCATAAGGCTGGATATCGAGGACATCCCCGCGGGCCTGTCGCTGGACGCCTATTCCGGCGTGATCGTCGGCGGCGGCCCGGGCTGCGTCAGCGACGCGCCGGAGGAAAACACGCCGGTGGAGGCCAGGATCGAGACCGCGGTGATGGGGCTGATGCCCGAGATCACGGCGCGCGATTTCCCCTATCTCGGCTGCTGCTACGGCATCGGCGTCCTGGCGCACCACCTGGGCGGCGAGGTCTCCAAGGCCCGCTATGGCGAGCCGGTGGGCACCTCCCGATGCCGCCTGACCCCCGAGGGCGCGGCGGACCCGCTGCTGGCGGGCGCGCCGGCGGAATTCGAATCCTTCGTCGGCCACAAGGAGGCGGTGCAGGCGCTGCCGCCGGGCTGCGTGCAGTTGCTGAGTTCCGAGGCCTGCCCCTACCAGATGATCCGCCACGGGCAGAACGTCTATGCCACCCAGTTCCACCCCGAGGCCGACAGCGACGGGTTCGAGACCCGCATCCGCATCTACCGCCACAAGGGCTATTTCCCGCCCGCGGATGCCGAGCGGCTGATCGCCATGTGCCGCGCGGCGGATGTGCACCGCCCCGAGGCGATCCTGCGGAATTTCGTGGCGCGTTACGCGAGGGGATGAGGCCGGTCTTGCCGAACGGATTCCGCCCGGAGACGGGCGGATTTAGCCGCCAGTGTGGCTCATGTGGCGCGAGACCTGGCCATCGGCGCGCTGGCGCGAATAGTCGAAATCGTGGCCCTTGGGCTTCAGCCCGATGGCCTTGTGGATGGCCTCGATCAGCGGGCGGTCGTCCTCGGGATGGGCGCGCAGCGGGTCGCGCAGGTCGGCCCTGTCTTCCTGCCCCAGGCACATGTAGAGCTCGCCGGTGCAGGTCATCCGCACCCGGTTGCAGCTTTCGCAGAAATTGTGGGAAAGCGGCGTGATGAAGCCGATCTTCTGCCCCGTCTCCTCCAGCCGGACATAGCGCGCGGGTCCGCCCGTGCGCTCGACCAGGTCGGTGACGCGGTATTGCTCCTCCAGCCGGTCGCGCACGTCCTTGACCGACCAGTATTGTCCGACCCGGTCCTCGTTGCCGAGATCGCCCATGGGCATGACCTCGATGAAGGTCAGGTCGATGTCGCGATCGGCGCACCAGGACACGATGTCGAACAGCTCGTCCTCGTTGAAGCCTTTCAGGGCCACCACGTTGATCTTGACCCGCAGCCCCGCCTTCTGCGCCGCGTCGATGCCGCGCAATACCTGCGGCAGGCGGCCCCAGCGGGTGACGCGGGCGAATTTCTCTTCGTTGAGGGTGTCCAGCGACACGTTCACCCGGCGCACCCCCGCGGCATAAAGCTGATCGGCGAAGCGTTCCAGCTGCGAGCCGTTGGTGGTCAGCGTCAGCTCCTTCAGCGCGCCCGAGTCCAGGTGACGGGACATCGACTCGAAGAAGGTCATGATCCCCTTGCGCACCAGCGGCTCGCCGCCGGTGATGCGCAGCTTTTCCACCCCCAGCCCGATGAAGGTGGAGCACATCCGGTCCAGTTCCTCCAGCGTCAGAAGCTCCTTCTTCGGCAGGAAGGTCATGTTCTCGGCCATGCAATAGACACAGCGGAAATCGCATCGGTCGGTGACCGAAACGCGGAGATAGGTGATGGCGCGGGCGAATGGATCGATCAGCTGCGGTGTCATGGGGCAGAAAGTAGGGCCGGAACCCGCCCGCGGCAAGCGCGATCTGCCCGGACCGGCCGGCAGCGGCGGCAGAAATCCGCGCCGCCCGGCGGGTTGCTTGACAGCGACGCCGCGCGGCCCGACAACTGAACATGTGTTCATTTCCAAGGGAGGAGACGGATGAACCGCCGCCTGATCGCGCAGCCCGGCACCTGGGAGGAGATGCGCGCCGCGTTCCGCTGGGAGATCCCCGCGCGTTTCAACATGGCCGAGGCCTGCTGCGACAGCTGGGCGCGCGAGGCGCCCGACAAGGTGGCGCTGATCGACGCCTCGGACGGCGACCGGCGCTGGAGCTATGGCGAGTTGAAGGACGCCTCGGACCGTCTGGCCACGGTGATGGCGGGCGCCGGCGTGGGCAAGGGCGACCGTGTCGCGGTGCTGCTGCCGCAGGGGCCGGCCGTCCTGATCACCCATTTCGCGGCCTACAAGCTGGGGGCGGTGCTTCTGCCGCTGTTTTCGCTCTTCGGGGACGACGCGCTGCGCTATCGCCTGTCGGACAGCGGCACCAGGCTGGTGGTCACCGATGCGGCCGGGGTGGCCAAGCTCGACGGCATCCGGGCCGATCTGCCCGATCTGGCCGAGGTTCTGTCGATCGACGGCGGCGCGCGCGACTTCTGGGCCGGGATCGCCGCGGCCCAGCCGCTGCCCGCGCCCGAGGACACCTCGGCCGAAGACCCGGCGGTTCTGATCTACACCTCCGGCACCACCGGCCCGCCCAAGGGCGTGCTGCACGCGCACCGCTTCCTGCTGGGGCATCTGCCCTCGATCGAGCTGCACCACCGCTTCTTCCCCCAGCCGGGCGATTGCGGCTGGACGCCCGCCGACTGGGCCTGGATCGGCGGGCTGATGGACCTGGCCATGCCCTGCCTCTATCACGGCGTGCCGCTGGTCAGCCTGCGCATGCGCAAGTTCGACCCCGCCGAGGCCTGGGACCTGATCAAGCGGCTGAAGATCCGCAACCTCTTCCTGCCGCCCACCGCGCTGAAGCTGATGCGCCCCGCGCCGGTGCCCGAGGGGGTGGAGATCCGCTCCATCAGCTCGGGCGGCGAGAGCCTGGGCGCGGAGCTGCTGGAATGGGGGCGGCAGGCGCTGGGGGTGGAGATCTCCGAGATCTACGGCCAGACCGAGTGCAACATCTTCATCATCTCGGTGCCCGGGCTGATGGAGACGCGCCCGGGATCGATGGGCCGGCCGGTGCCGGGGGTGGAAGTGGCGATCCTCGATGCCGAGGGGCGGCCTGTTCCGCCGGGCGAGGTGGGCGAGATCTGCATCCGGCGCGGCACGCCGGTGATGTTCCTCGAATACTGGGGCCTGCCCGAGAAGACGGCGGAGAAATTCCATGGGGACTGGATGCGCACCGGCGATCTGGGCATCTGCGACGAGGGCGGCCTCTACACCTATGTGGCGCGCGATGACGACGTGATCACCTCGGCCGGATACCGCATCGGGCCTTCGGAGATCGAGAACTGCCTTGTCGGTCATCCCGACGTGGTGATGGCCGCCGTGGTGGGCGAGCCCGATCCGCTGCGCACCGAGGTGGTCGTCGCCCATGTGGTGCTGCGCGAGGGGGCGGACTGGGAGGGGCTGGAAGAGGCGCTGATCCAGCGGGTGCGCGACCATGTCAGCCCGCATCTGGCCCCGCGCCGGGTGGACCGCCACGACAGCCTGCCCATGACCGCCACCGGCAAGATCCTGCGCCGGGCGCTGCGGCCGGAATAGGTTTCGCTGCCGTCGGCATTTGTTCGCCCGGGGCGCGCAGCGGCCCGGGCAGCGCCCGCCCCCCACGGGGCGGGCGCCGGCCTCTGTGGTCCTGAGCAGGTGAGCCTGTCGCTAACGCAGGTATTTCCCCGCTTCGCGCCGGGCGAAGGGCTTCATCCGGTCGCCGTGCTTTTCCAGAAAGGCGCGGGTGCGCTCGGGGTCATGCTTCGACAGCTCCCGCAGCCACCAGGCCACCGCCTTCTGGATGAACCATTCGGGGTCGTCGACGTAACCTGCCGCCCAGCCCAGCACCCGGTCGCGGATCTCCAGGTCGCGCGGCTTGGGGTGGTTCTGCTTGGTCCAGGGCAGGGTCATCACCAGCGCGGCGCGGCGGGTCCAGAGGTGATCCGAGCGCGTCCAGGCCTCCAGTTCGTCCACGCGGTCGGGATCGGCCAGCAGGCGTTTCTGCCCGGCGATAGAGGCGTGATCGGCCACGGCCCAGGCGTCGAATTCTGGCACCCAGGACTTGATCAGCGCCCAGGCGGCGCCGTCCTCGGGGCGGATGCGCGCCTGCGTCAGCAGCTTGGCCGCCGCGATGCGCGCCTCGTGGATGTTGGTGTCCCAAAGGTCCCGGGCCAGCGCCAGCCGCTCCTCCAGCGTGACCGCCTGCCGCCACTCCCGCGCCAGCCGGTCGATCACCGGGTTGGCCACGCCCAGATAGGGGCGGTCGGCCTTGTGATAGGCGGCCATTTCCGCCGCCTTGCCCGGCTCGGCCTCGGCCTTCAGCGCGGCGAGGGCCTCCTCGACGGTCATTCCACCGTCACGGACTTGGCCAGGTTGCGCGGCTGGTCCACGTCGGTGCCCTTGGCCACCGCCGTGTGATAGGCCAGAAGCTGCGCGGGCAGGGCATAGAGGATGGGGGCGAACATGTCCGCCACCTCGGGCAGAACCACCGTGCGCCAGACCCCTTCGCCGGCGGTCGCAGCCCCCGTGGCGTCGGTGATCAGCACCACTTTGCCGCCGCGGGCCATGACCTCTTCCATGTTCGACACGGTCTTGTCGAACAGCCGGTCGCGCGGGGCGATCACGATCACCGGCACGTGCTTGTCGATCAGCGCGATGGGGCCGTGCTTGAGTTCGCCCGACGCATAACCTTCGGCGTGGATGTAACTGATTTCCTTGAGTTTCAGGGCGCCTTCCAGGGCCAGTGGGAACATGTCTCCGCGGCCCAGGAAAAGCACGTCGCGGGTCTCGGCCAGCTTCAGGGCGACGGCCTTGATCTCGTCGCCCAGACCCAGCGCGATATTCATCAGCCCCGGCAGGTTGCGCAGGGCCGACAGCCGCCCGGCAAGGTCCTCATCGGTGATCTCGCCGCGCACCTGCGCGGCCTTCAGCGCCAGGAGCGCCAGAACCGCCAGCTGGCAGGTGAAGGCCTTGGTCGAGGCCACGCCGATCTCGACCCCGGCATAGATCGGCAGCGCCAGATCGCTTTCCCGCGCGATCGAGCTTTCGGCGACATTGACCACCGAGACGATCCGGTCGGCCTTGCCGCGGGCATAGCGCAGCGCGGCCAGGGTGTCGGCGGTCTCGCCCGACTGGCTGACGAAGATCGCCAGCGTGCCTGCGGTAAACGGAGGCTCGCGATAGCGGAACTCCGAGGCGATATCCACGTCCACCGGCAGGCGCGCGACCTGTTCGAACCAGTATTTCGCGGTCAGGCAGGCCAGATAGGCGGTGCCGCAGGCCACCATCGTGATGCGCTGCACCCTGGAAAAATCGATGCCCTCGCCGGGCAGGGTGATCTCCTGCCCGCTCTTGCCCAGGTAATGGGTCAGCGCATCGGCCAGCACCACCGGCTGCTCGGTGATCTCCTTGGCCATGAAATGCTTGTGCCCGGCCTTTTCGATGCGGGTGGCATCGGCCTGGATGGTGCGGGTCTCGCGCGCCACCTGCCGGCCCTCGGCATCGAAGACCTGGGCGCCGTCGCGGGTGATCACCGCCCAGTCGCCCTCTTCGAGATAGGTGATCCGGCTGGTCAGCGGGGCCAGCGCGATGGCGTCCGAGCCGACATACATCTCGCGATGTTCCTCGGCATGGCCGATGGCCAGCGGCGAGCCCTTGCGCGCGGCGACCAGCAGGTCCTCCTCGCCCTCGAAGAGGAAGCACAGGGCAAAGGCGCCTTCCAGCCGGGCGATGGTGCTCTTGGCCGCCTCGCGCGGCGAAAGGCCCTGCAGCAGGTAGTGATGGGCCAAAAGGGCGACGGTCTCGGTGTCGGTGTCGGTCTCGAAATCGAGGCCTTCGGCAGCCAGTTCGGCGCGCAGCTCGCGGAAATTCTCGATGATGCCGTTATGCACCACCGCCACGCCGCCGGCGCGGTGGGGGTGGGCGTTGATCACGCTCGGCGCGCCATGGGTGGCCCAGCGGGTGTGGCCGATGCCGGATTTGCCCGGCAGCGGCTCGTGCACCAGCAGGTCGGAGAGGTTCACCAGCTTGCCCACCGCGCGGCGCCGGTCGAGCCGGCCGTTGTTCAGCGTGGCGATGCCGGCGCTGTCATAGCCGCGGTATTCCAGGCGCTTCAGCGCCTCGAGGATGATCGGCGCCACCTCGTGGCTGCCCAGGACTCCGACGATGCCGCACATTATGAACTGCTCTCTTCCTGCTGTTCCTGCCGCGCCTTGGCGGCCTTCAATGCCTCAAAGAACCGGCGGGCGAGGCCGGGCTTGGTCTCCTGCCGGGGGCGGGACAGGGCCAGCGCGCCCTCCGGCACGTCGCGGGTGATGACCGAGCCCGAGCCCGTCATCGCCTCGTCGCCCACGCGGACCGGGGCCACCAGCATCGTGTTCGACCCGATAAAGACGCGCGCGCCGATCTCGGTGTGATGCTTGAACACGCCGTCGTAATTGCAGGTGATGGTGCCCGCGCCGATATTGCTGGCCTGCCCCACATGGGCATCCCCGATATAGGTGAGGTGGTTGGCCTTTACACCCTCGTCCAGAACCGCGTTCTTGATCTCGACGAAATTGCCCACATGCACGTCCTCGGCCAGCTCTGCGCCCGGGCGCAGGCGGGCGAAGGGCCCCACGATCGCCCCGCGCGAGACATGGCAGCCCTCGAGATGCGAAAAGGCCCGGATGCGGGCGCCGGTCTCCACCGTCACGCCGGGGCCGAAGATGACGTTCTGCTCGATCACCGCGTCGCGGCCGATCACCGTGTCATGGGCGAAATGCACCGTATCGGGCGCGATCAGGGTCACGCCGTCCTCCATCGCGGCGGCGCGGGCGCGGGCCTGGAAGGTGGCCTCGGCCGCGGCCAGCTCGGCGCGGGTGTTCACGCCCAGGGTCTCGGCCTCGTCGCAGCGCACCACGCCGGCGCTCAGGCCGCGGGCGCGGGCGATCTCCACGATGTCGGTGAGGTAGTATTCGCCGGCGGCGTTGTCGTTGCCCACCGCCTCGATCAGAGAGAACAGCAGCTGCGCGTCGGCGGCGAGCACGCCCGAGTTGCACAGGCTTATGGCGCGCTCTTCGCCGCTCGCGTCCTTGAACTCGACGATCCGGGTCAGCGTGTCGCCCTCGGTCACCAGCCGGCCATAGCGGCCGGGATCGGCGGCCTCGAAGCCCAGCACCACCACGTCATGCGCGCTGCGCGCCGCCGCCATCGCCTCCAGCGTCTCGGGCCGGATGAAGGGCGTGTCGCCGTAGAGCACCACCGCGTCGCCCTCGAACCCCTCCAGCGCGGCGCGGGCCTGCGCCACCGCATGGGCGGTGCCCAGCTGCTCCTGCTGCTGCACGACGATGGCCTCGGGGTCATGGGCGCGCGCGGCCGCCTCCACGGCCCCGGCACCGTGGCCGGCCACCACCACCACCCGTTCGGGGACCAGGGCATCACCGGCCTGCATCGCATGCGCCAGGAGCGGGGCGCCGGCGATCTGGTGCAGGACCTTGGGCAGGTCCGAGTTCATCCGCGTGCCCTGGCCCGCGGCCAGGATGATCAGTGCTGTGGCCATGCGCCCCTCTTTCCTTCCGTCGTCGCACCTTTTATCGGGGTGGGGCCCGTCTGCAAGGGCGGGGCGGATCAAATGGCGTTTCGCCAAGTTTCAGTCATCGGCGGAAAGACGCCAAGAGGGGATACATGCGCACGGTCATCTTCGATCTCGACGGCACGCTGGCCGATACCAGCGGCGACCTGATCGCCGCGGCGAATGCCTGTTTCGAAGGCCTGGGCCTGGGCGCGCCGCTGGACCCCGCGCATGATCAGAGCACGGCCTTTCACGGCGGGCGCGCCATGTTGCGGCTGGGCTTTGACCGTGTCCGCCCCGGCTGGTCCGAGGGGGATGTCGATGCGCAATTCCCGCTGCTGCTGGACTATTACGGCGCCCATATCGACCGCTACACCACGCTCTATCCCGGCGCCCCCGAGGCGGCGGAGCGGCTGAGGGCGGGGGGCTATGCGCTGGGCATCTGCACCAACAAGCCCGAGGGGCTGGCCGAGACCTTGCTCACCCGGCTCGGCGTGCGCGGCCTCTTCGCCTCGCTGGTGGGCGCCGACACGCTGCCCGTGCGCAAGCCCGACCCGGCCCCCTACCGCGCGGCGGTGGAGCGTGCGGGCGGCAGCCCGGCCCGCTCCATGCTGATCGGCGACACCGAGACCGACCGCGCCACCGCGCGCGCCGCCGGCGTGCCCTGCGCGCTGGTCACCTTCGGCCCCGAGGGGCGCGCCGTGGCCGATCTCGACCCCGAGGCGCTGCTCGACGATTTCGCCGATCTCTACGACCTCGCCGGCTCCATCCTGCGCGACTGACCCTTTCTTCTGGCCAAAAATATCCCCGCCGGAGGCGGCGCCGCCGCCCGGGCCCGCGCGACGCCGGGCAGGGGCGCTCCCGACGGAACAGAGTCACCGGGCGCTTCGCCCGGCAGGATCCGATCCCGGAGGAGGGGATCGCGGCCGCGCTCCCGGACCTGCGCCTGCCACGGACCTTCACGCCTGGGGACTGTGTCCTGATCGCCCGGATCATCCGGGCCGAGGTGGATGCCGTGCATGAGGCCGGCTGACCGTTTGCCAAAAGGAGCGCGCTGTCGCGCGCACGCCTTCACTGGGGCGCAGATGCCGGGGCATCTGCGCTGTTGACCCGACTCAGAGGTTGCGCTTAGAAATGAACAAGCGTTCAATAATCGCGGGAGGAGTGGCGCGATGTTCATGCACTCGATGAGGTTCGACCTGGGCGAAGAGGTGGAGGCGCTGCGCGACATGGTGCATCGCTGGGCGCAGGAGCGCATCAAGCCGATCGCGGGTGAGGTCGATCAGGCCAACCAGTTTCCCAACGAGCTGTGGCGCGAGATGGGCGAGCTGGGCCTGCTGGGCATCACCTCGCCCGAGGAATACGGCGGCGCCGGCATGTCCTATCTCGCCCACGTGGTCGCGGTGGAAGAGATCGCGCGGGCCTCGGCCTCGATCTCGCTGTCTTACGGCGCGCATTCCAACCTCTGCGTCAACCAGATCAAGCTCAACGGCACCGAGGAGCAGAAACGGAAATACCTGCCTGGGCTGATCTCGGGCGCGCATATCGGCGCGCTGGCCATGTCCGAGGCCGGGGCGGGCTCGGACGTGGTGGGCATGAAGCTGCGCGCGGAGAAGAAGAACGGCTATTACAAGCTGAACGGCACGAAATACTGGATCACCAACGGGCCGGATGCCGACACGCTGGTGGTCTATGCCAAGACCAACCCCGAGGCGGGCTCCAGGGGCATCACCGCCTTCATCGTGGAAAAGACCATGAAGGGCTTCTCCGCCTCGCCGCATTTCGACAAGCTGGGCATGCGCGGCTCCAACACCGCCGAGTTGATCTTTGAGGATGTGGAGGTGCCCTTCGAGAACGTCCTCGGCGAAGAGGGCAAGGGCGTGCGCGTGCTGATGTCGGGGCTGGATTACGAGCGGGTGGTGCTGTCCGGCATCGGCACCGGCATCATGGCCGCCTGCCTGGACGAGGTCATGCCCTATATCAGGGAGCGCAAGCAATTCGGCCAGCCGATCGGGAATTTCCAGCTCATGCAGGCCAAGGTGGCCGACATGTACACCAAGATGAACTCGGCCCGCGCCTATACCTACGAGGTGGCCAAGGCCTGCGACCGGGGCGAGGTCACGCGCCAGGACGCGGCGGCCTGCGTGCTCTATGCCTCCGAAGAGGCGATGGTGGTGGCGCATCAGGCGGTGCAGGCGATGGGCGGCACGGGGTTCATGAACGAAACGCCGGTGAGCCGCTATTTCCGCGACGCCAAGCTGATGGAGATCGGGGCCGGGACCAGCGAGATCCGGCGCATGCTGGTGGGCCGCGAGCTGATGGGGGCGATGGGCTGATCCCCGGCGGCCCTTCCGGTCAGTCCAGAAAGGCAGGTGGAAAATGAAACTCGTGAGCTCGGTTCTTCCCGGTTCCGCGACCTTTGACAGCAACCGCGCCGCGCATCTGGCGATGCTGGACACCGTGGCCGAGGCCGCGGGTGCCGCGGCGCGGGGCGGCGGCGAGAAATCGCTGGCCCGCCATGTGGGCCGCGGCAAGATGCCCCCGCGCGAGCGGGTGGCGAACCTGCTCGACCCCGGCGCGCCGTTCCTGGAGATCGGCGCCACCGCCGCGCATGGCATGTATGAGGGCGCCGCCCCCTGCGCCGGGCTGATCGCGGGCATCGGCCGGGTCGAGGGGCAGGAGGTCATGGTGGTGTGCAACGACGCCACCGTGAAGGGCGGCACCTATTACCCGATGACGGTGAAAAAGCACCTCCGCGCGCAGGAGATCGCCGAGGAATGCAACCTGCCCTGCATCTACCTGGTGGACTCGGGCGGGGCGAACCTGCCCCAGCAGGACGAGGTCTTCCCCGACCGCGACCATTTCGGCCGCATCTTCTACAACCAGGCGCGGATGAGCGCCAAGGGCATCCCGCAGATCGCGGTGGTGATGGGGTCCTGCACCGCGGGCGGGGCCTATGTGCCGGCCATGTCGGATGTCACCATCATCGTGAAGGAGCAGGGCACCATTTTTCTGGCCGGTCCTCCCTTGGTGAAGGCCGCCACCGGCGAGGTCGTCAGCGCCGAGGACCTGGGCGGCGGCGACGTGCATACGCGGCTTTCCGGCGTGGCCGACTACCTGGCCGAGGATGACGCCCATGCGCTGGCGCTGGCCCGTCGCGCGGTCAGCCACCTCAACCGCGAAAAACCGCACACGGTGAAATGGGAAAGCCCCGAGGACCCCGCCTATGACCCCGAGGAGATCCTCGGCGTGGTGCCCGCCGACCTGCGCACGCCCTATGACATCCGCGAGGTCATCGCGCGGATCGTGGACGGGAGCCGCTTCGATGAGTTCAAGCCGCGCTTCGGCGAGACGCTGGTCACGGGTTTCGCCCATGTGAAGGGCTGCCCGGTGGGCATCATCGCCAACAACGGCGTGCTGTTCTCCGAGGCCGCGCAGAAGGGCGCGCATTTCGTCGAGCTGTGCAGCCAGCGCGGCACGCCGCTGGTGTTCCTGCAAAACATCACCGGCTTCATGGTGGGCCGGAAATACGAGAACGAGGGGATCGCCCGGCACGGCGCCAAGATGGTGACCGCCGTGGCCACGACCTCGGTGCCCAAGATCACCATGCTGGTGGGCGGCTCGTTCGGGGCGGGCAACTACGGCATGGCCGGGCGGGCCTATCAGCCGCGCTTCCTGTGGACCTGGCCCAACAGCCGCATCTCGGTGATGGGGGGCGAGCAGGCGGCGGGGGTGCTGGCGACCGTCAAGCGCGACGCGATCGAGCGGTCGGGTGGGGCATGGTCGGCCGAGGAGGAGGCCGAGTTCAAGCGCCCCACCATCGAGATGTTCGAGCGCCAGTCGCACCCGCTTTATGCCTCGGCGCGGTTGTGGGACGACGGCATCATCGACCCGCGCAAGAGCCGCGACGTCCTCAGCCTCAGCCTCAGCGCCGCGCTGAACGCGCCGATCGGGCCGACGCGCTTTGGCGTTTTCCGGATGTGACCATGGCGTGGCAGGATCACGGTGGACCAAGGGGAGGACGGCGCGCATGACGGGACGGATCGAGGTCATCGTGGCCGACATCACCACGCTTGAGGTGGATGCGATCGTGAACGCCGCCAATTCCAGCCTGCTGGGCGGCGGCGGCGTCGATGGCGCCATCCACCGGGCGGCGGGGCCGAAGCTGTTGGCCGAGTGCCGCACCCTGGGCGGCTGCCCCACCGGCGAGG
>ENA-ORCU01000343-ORCU01000343.1-marine-metagenome-genome-assembly--contig:-NODE-343-length-18497-cov-3.049186_pt1 | contig 18497 bp, 14 predicted proteins | sample MGYA00248631_ERZ508512 | MGnify/ENA primary metagenome ERZ508512 (study PRJEB26183, sample SAMN06268844) | marine metagenome | isolation source: Tt an P1 anaerobic enrichment on pine from sediment taken...
CGCCGAGAGCGTTCAAACGGTCATAGATAAAGCTGTTTCTGAATTCGGTGGTCTTGACATCATGGTTAACAATGCCGGTATTTCAATGGCGCAGCCATCAGAAAAACTGGATCCCAAGGATTGGGAAAATGCTCTGCAGACCGATCTGTCCGGGCTTTTTTACGGTTGTCAGGCGGCAGCGCGTCAAATGATCAACCAAAGTCGTGGCGGGTCGATTATCAATATAACTTCCATGTACGGTATCGTGGCAGCACCTATGCGCGCAGCATACTGCGCGAGCAAGGCCGGCGCAAATATGCTGACCAAGGTCCTTGCCAGTGAGTGGGCTTCGAAAAATATCCGGGTCAATGCCATTGCCCCTGGTTACATACGCACAGAGTTGGTTCAAGGCGTTATTGAAAAGGGCATGTTGCCGGTTGACGGAATCAACAAGCGAACGCCACAGGGAAGAATCGGCGAAGTTGAAGATGTTCTGGGTGCGGCATTGCTTTTAGCCAGCGATGATTCGTCATACATGACGGGTTCCGTGGTGACAATCGATGGCGGCTGGACGGCGCACGGATATTTGTAAGGTACTCAACTTTGATAAATTCGTAAAAAGTCCAAATCGAGTTAACTGCCCGAAATAATGTCGAATATTCAAATTTTTCTCTTGAAAAAATTTCGTCTTTTGTTATGTATTTAGAGTATTATTAAATACTTAAGGGCAAAGGACATGATTCGAATCAAAGACCACAAACAGCGCGATCTCTTCGACCCCTGGAGCTTTCTAAGCCCAAAACGACGCCAGATGCTCGATGCCTCATGGGCCGGGTTGTTCAAAGAGCAATTGCTCACAGAACTCCCGGTCGAGCAATTCGCTCCGCATTTCAATCAGGGTTTCGGCAGGCCGACAAAAGAACTCCATACCGTCCTCGGCACCCTGCTTTTTCAGCAATTCTTTGACCTGAACGATTGCGAGGCCATTGACCAGTTATCCTTCAACATTCAGTGGCACTATGCGCTTAACATTACCGAAGAGTCAGATTCGGCTAAGTACATCAGCCCGAAAACACTGTGGTCCATGCGTCAACTCATGATGGAACTGGGCCTGGACCAGGAGGTCTTTGATCAAATCGCTCTCAAACTGGCCGATATTTTTGACGTTGACACTGACAAGCAGCGAATCGACTCGGTTCACATCAAATCCAACATGCGACGACTGGGTCGAATCAGCATCATGGTCAATTGCATTCGAAAATTCCTGGTCAACGTAAAGCGAGGCCACAAGGAGCTATTTGAAACAATCGATCCGTCGCTTTGCGAGCGGTATTTACCGGAAAAAGCACTCTCAGCCTTTTCCATGGTCAAGCCCTCTCAGGCCGCCAAAACTCTGGAATCAATCGCCCGGGATCTGTACGATCTTGTCGAGCAATTCAAGGGCGTTTCCGAAACCGCTACCATGCACAGTTATAAACTGATGGACCGGGTCCTTCATGAGCACTGCAACCTGGTTCCCGCAGAAAATGGGCGAGAGGTTCAAGTCAAAACGGCAAAGGACGTTCCGGCCAGCTCTCTTCAAAATCCCTCAGATCCGGATGCTTCCTACAGCGGTCATAAAGGTCAGGGCTATCAGGTTCAGGTCATGGAGACCTTTACCGAAACCGAGGACCCAGAGGAAAAATCCGAAACGCTGAATCTGATCACCCATGTTGAGGTTCAGCCGGCCCATGAGAGCGACGCCACAGCGTTGATCCCGGCGATTGAATCCACTCAGCAGCGCGGCATCGGCCCCAAGAAGCTTCTGGCCGACTCGCTTTACGGTGGCGATGATAATTGCCAGGACGCCGAAGAGCGCGGAGTTCAGGTTATCGCTCCGAGCATGGGCCAGCCCAAAGAGGGGCGATTGAACTTATCCGACTTTGAGTTGGGTAAAAACGGCAAAGTGACCCGCTGCCCTCAGGGGCACCAACCGATTGAAAGCAGGAAGAAAAAGACCCGACACAGCGTCTGCTTTAATGCCGAGATTTGTTCCCAGTGCCCGCAACGGGATGTTTGCCCATCAAAGCCCGGAAAGAAAGGGTATTATCTTCGCTACGAAGAGAAAGCGGCCAGGATTTCACTCAGAAGACAATTTGAGCAAACCGAAGCCTTCATCAATCAGTACCGGTGGCGGGCCGGTGTTGAGGCAACGATGTCCGAGTATGACCGCAGAACTGGGGTCAAGCAACTGAGGGTTCGAGGCATCAATGCTGTTCGCTTTAACGCCATGCTCAAAGCCTGCGGTATTAACATACTCCGAGCTGTGGCTGTCTGGGCAGCCAAGAATGCAGGCAGCCGAACCGCCAAAGGGCAAAAGGCTGGCATTGGACTACTTTTTGGGCTTATCAAAGAGCTATTTAATGCGATTTGGAACTTTGCGCGCAATATTTTCTGGCGCCCATCATTTCTATGGGTATATGCCCATAATTGTCACTCCATCACTTTTTGACTTTTTACATGGCCGTCAACTTTCGGTTTTAAAACTTAACGACCAAAGAATCGATTTTAATGATCGATTATCGTACACCGCTTTCCATGACCATACCATAGGCAACATCGTAATATTGTGCCGCAGACATTACTAAAGGTATTAGATGATCTTTCAAGAAATACAGTGCTCTGGATATCTATCATCCTTCCGTCAGGCCCATCATTTTTAAACCGCTTTCCATCCTTTCCTTAAAATACCAACAAGACATTTGGATATAGTCATTGCACGAATCACCGTCATACACCAGCCATGGAAAAATACAGGTTGTCCACAAAACCGATGCGGGTACGGTGCACTGTATTTGTCGGGATGGAATTTGATGCGTTTTTTCGAGGCGTTTATGGTCGATGTGATCGGTGATGCCGACCTCATAAAGCGCCTTTCCACGCTTCTCTGCGGAGACGTGAAACACAGGGGAGAAATAGCGAATGTCGAATCGTTTAAAGATCTGTTGAGCGATTTGTTTTACATCCTCTAGTTGCGAGCCGTCGTCAAGCTGCTCCGTATTACTGCCATCGCAAATGAAAGCGATGCCGTTTTCCAAGCAGAATTTAATGGCTGCAAGGTCCATAGCGATCTTGCATTGCAGACATTCGTTGGCCAGAAACAACCGCTGTTTGTCCGCGGCAAAATCCCTTTCTCCTGACTCACGATTGCTGGAATTGTTCCATAACGGTTCGATCTCCTGGCTAAGCACTGCTATTTGGACGTCCAGTTTCTGCTTTCGCGGTGTGATCATCCGATAGATGTCTTCGAAATCCACTTCGTGATAGCGGACATCCTTGTCGGAGAATGCTCCTTTCAGGCGGTCGACTGCCTCCCGCGTATTTTGGGATTTTCTCAAACCGTGCCGATAAAAGGTCACCAGATGGATCCGATCGTAGTGGGGGATCTGGGACAATGCGGCAAAGGTTGAGTCGGTGCCTCCTGAAAACATCACGGCAATGGCGCTTTTCGTTTCGTCCATGTTCGTATCCTGTCTTATCAGGTGTTTCGCTGGCTACCAGCAGGGCGATACACTATTTGAACTCCCACTTGTTCAAGTTATATCGTTTCATTTTGCGGTATAGTGTTCTGGGGTTCAAACCGGAATGGTTCACCACAGATTGTATCCTTCCGTGATACCGTTTAAGCGCCGTCTCGAGATAGGCTCTTTCCAGTATGGATACCTGCTCTGGCAACGTCGGTGTGAGGCTTACGGGAGCACCGCTATCAAATTTGGCAACACCGCCAGGATCATCGATAAAGAATTGTTCAATGGTATCGCCCGGTGTCATGATAATCGTCCGTTCCGTTACGTAGAACAGTTCTCTTACATTTCCCGGCCATGTGTGTGCCTCCAGTTGCCGGCACGCCTGGGGGGCAATTTTCACGGGTTCCCGCTCCAGCTTTTTCGCATGTTGATCGAGCATATGTCGTGCCAGAAGGAGGATGTCCTCATTTCTTGCCCTCAAAGGCGGCAAGACGATATTGACGACGTTCAACCGATAGTAGAGGTCCTGCCTGAACTGGTCTTTTTTTACCAATTCGAGAAGAGGCTTGTTACTGGCCGCAATGATGCGCACGTCTGAGCGGATAGAGGCGTTTCCCCCCACGCGCTGAAAGGACTTTTCCTGGATTAGTCGCAACAGTTTTTGCTGCACCATTTTTGATGCGTTCGATACTTCATCCAGGAATATGGTTCCACCATGCGCCTGTTCGAAGAGTCCTTGTTTTCGTGTCTGAGCCCCTGTGAAAGCTCCTTTTTCAAATCCGAACAATTCTGCTTCCAAAAGGGATTCCGTGAGCGCTCCACAGTCCACTGTAACCATTGGCCCGGATTTTCGCCTGCTGTTGTGATGGATCGCCCTTGCCGTTAATTCCTTTCCCGTTCCGGTTTCTCCATAGATCAAAACCGTCGTCTCTATCGGCGCCACGGTTTCGATCTGGCTGAAGACGGTTTGCATGCCTTCGCTTTTGCCAATCAGATTGTCGTAACTGTATTTTTCGGAAATATCCCGGCTCAACGTCTGTACTCGACTGATCAACCGCTGGTTTTCCTCCTTAAGTCGCAATTGTTCCTCGATCTTGTTGAGGGTCAAGCGTATTTGCTCGAAATTGAGAGGCTTGACGATAAAATCGTATGCTCCCGATTTCATGACCTCAACTGTCGTCTCGACAGTGGCGTATCCGGTGATCGCCACGACTTTGACGTCCGGATAATCCGCTACGATCCTTTTAATGACCTCCTGACCGGGCATCTCCGGCATTTTTAAATCCGTCAAGGCGACATGGATATGCTCTTGGGAGAGGATGTTCAGGCCAGTGGCTCCGTCGGATGCTATAAATACGTCATGTCCCCATTCGGTCAGACGCAATTTGATTGTCCGCAGAACCGTCTGCTCGTCATCAATTACCAGTACATTGAGTTTCATCAGGCAGAGATTCCTTTGATCGTCATTTTGAAATTCTCTTGTGGAATTGATTGAAAAGATCGAGAATATCGTTATTTCCGAAGGGCTTTCGCAGTATGGGGATATTTTGCGATAGGCGGGCGCTATCAGTGGTATCCGGTGTATCGTAGGCGATTAAAACGATTCGGTTCGTCAATTCAGGTCTAAGCTCCCCGATTTGTTCCAATAGAGAAAAACCGTTTATAATCGGTAGTTTGTGTTCTATTAGGAGTATTTCGAAATCTCGTTTAAGCGCCAGATCGAGCGCCGCGCGACCATTGGATGCCGTCTGCACGTTGCATCCCAGACGTGTGAGATATTTTTTCAATGCATACCGGACATTTCGCTCGCTATCTGCCAGAAGCAAGGATGCCGGTTTCCATGACAGTTTGACGGAATTCGACTCCTGGAAAGAGGACGCTTCCGATGAGACTGGCAAACGCACAACGAACCGTGCCCCAAAGCGGTACTGACTATCATAGAATACCGATCCTCCGTGCCTTTGAATGATCCCATAAACGACGGAAAGACCTAACCCCGTTCCTTTGCCAATTTCCTTGGTGGTGTAAAACGGATCGAAAATCTTTTGTCGATGCTCCTCATCGACGCCCGGACCGTTATCTTCGAAGGCAATGACAATCCATCGGTCCAGCATACGGGTTCGTATAACGATTTGGTCGCCGGTCCCTGACTCTGTGATGGCGTCGACCGAATTCCGAATCATATTATCGACCACCTGCTGAACCTGGGTCGGGTCCGCCAACACGGGATCGATGTCCCGGGATAATTTTAATATCGGACGAACACCGACCTGCCTCAACTCCTGAAAACGAATGCCGATTAATTCATCGATGATTTCATTCACATTCACCAGTCGTTCGTCCATGTTGTTCTTGTACGAGGCGGCAAGAAGGTTTTTTACGATACGGCTTGCCCGTATTGCATCCTTCAATATGATTTGCGCCGCCTCGCCGGTATCGTGATCCAGGTTTTGGTTGATTGCCAGATATTCTGCGCACCCGATTATGCTGGTCAGCGGATTGTTCAGTTCATGCGCTACACCGGAAATAAGAAGCCCCATGGAACTCATTTTTTCCGCCTGGATCCGTGTTGTTAATAGCTCGGTTTCCAGGCGCACACGTTCCGTGACGTCGTTTACGGTAAGGACAGAACCCTTGATGTTTTGATCCGGCGTGATCAGTGGTCCGGACCGGACCTCGAAACAGAAATGCGTTTCTTCTTCCTTTAGCAAGATCATTCTTTTTTGTCCGTAAACACGCTCTATAGTGTCCCGGGTCTCATCGATTTTCCAGAAATGATTGGCGGGTCTCAGACCCAATTCCGCAATCGTTTTTCCGATGATTTCCGCTTCTGGTATGCCGATCGAACGGAATGTATGCTTCATTTTGGGGTTTGCATAGACGACTCGGTCGTTTTGATCCAGATAAAGAACGCCCATTGGAACGGATTCGACGAGGTTTCGATTAAACTGTTCGGTCTTTTCCAGATGCTTTTTAATAATCGCGACTTCCTGTTCCAGCCGGAGGGCGTATCGTTTCTCCTTGTCCAGTACTTGCTCTCTTAACTGCACCTGTTCGGTTATGTCTGTGATTTCCAGCGCCAGAAAGGAGATTCGTCCATTCTGATCCTTGATTGGATTGGCATTGAACAGGTAGGAGCCGGATGCGGAGGCTCCCTGTTGAGGCTGGAGCATCACCTCGAGACTGGATTTTCGGCCGCTTTTGGCACGCAGAATCGCATTTCTCAGCAAGTTCGCTTCATTGCCGGAATTTCCGGTGCGGGCAAGATCCCAAATATAAGTGCCGCTGACTTCTTCGAAACAGGAGCCGAAGGTTTTCATGAACGCTCTGTTGCAAGTGATGATCCTGCCGTCGGGATCGCTTTTGGCGATACAGGCACTCATGGAGTCGATCCATTGTTGAATTTCTTTTTTTTCCCTCCTTAACTTCGATTCCAGATCCTTTATCTCCGTAATTATCTTTCCTTCCGGGAGATAAGCGATGACGTTACCCTGGTTGTCAAAGATGGGGGAAATGGAGAAAAGGACAGGCACCTCGGGACCATCTGCACTGTAAACAATATCTTCTACTACTACGCGCTTCCCGTCCAGCGCCCCTTTCATCAAATAATCGGAGAGTGGTACGCCCCCTTTGGAGTCTTTTCGCCACGGCGAGTCATTAAAGTGCATGCCCTGCACTTCTTCCCATGTCGCTCCCACAAGCCTTAGCCCGGACCGGTTGGCAAAAAGGATATTTCCGTCAAGGTCCAAAATGCCGGCCATCGTTTCCAACTGATCAAGGGCGAAGGCAAAAAGATTCAAATACTCGATCGAATGCCGGTTGGGGTCGAAGAACGGATGATCTCTCTTTTTCATTGGTGGTTCATTCCCGGATATTGTTATTCCAAACCGAGGGCCATTTTCAGGCGGTTTATGATGTGAAACACGATCATTTGGCAACGGGCATCATTCGTTTCCTGAGCAGCCTTTCGATAATGTCCGGCAGGCCGATGATATCGTCAACAAAGCACAACTGGTCCGATGGAAAGTAACCTTGTTTGTCATTGTAGAGGCGCTCATCATCCCGATCCCGCCGATCGCAGTACACCATCATCGCGCACTCCTCGATGCCGAGGTTGGCGAACGGGACACGGTCGTATTTGATAATCGGATTTTTTTCACTTTTCCCCTCCTCCATGGTTCTCCTGTTGTCTACCCGTTTCGCAAAATTCAGGCCATCGGTGCGTTCGATGTATCAGAATCAAATGGCGCAAATGTCAATACCCGCTTTTACATTAATATGAATTAGAAGACCAATAATTTCAGGATACCGATAAAAACAGACATTATGGCCGAAAAATCAGCCATAATGTCTTGGCCGTATTTCGGCTTTAATCAATCTTTAGCCAGAATGGGGAATTTGAAATGTTTTAATTATTCTGTCAGGATTCGGAACTCTTTATACCGGAATGCTTGGAACACTGGATTTGTCTGTTGCTGACATCTACCCGTTCGGTACGTCAGATGATACCGGATTAAGTGAGCACATTTGGCAAATTCGAAGATTATGACATTTCCGCCGCATCAATTCGATACGGCCACATCCGTGAAGTACTCGGTAGATGCAGCGGGCGGGTCGAGGGGGAAAAGGGCGCGGCTGCTTATTTGGCATCCATCCGTTCACTTTGCGAAAAAAATGAAAAAGTTGGGAATCCCCTTTGGGCGGTCGAGGAAAAAGACACTGGAAAAAAACGCTAATTGAGTCGATCGAGTATTCTCTGAACCACAGTGTATGGATCCAATTCACCTGCTATGATTTGCCGGACGATGTCGCCAAACTCCTGCTTTTCGGCGTAGATGGCCTCCAGACGCCGGGTGACTTCCCATTCCAGTAATCTGGAGATTTCGTCTCTTATTTTTTTCTCCAGTCGGAAAGCCCTGGCGTCAGAAGATTCGAGTCCGTTTATCAGAATTTCGACGACTTTCGAAACACCTTCACCCGTAGTGGCGACGGTCTTTTCCACGGGAATGTTCTTGGAACGCTCATCCGCGGCGAGTTCCAGCATCATGGAGATGTCGGCCATCGTCTGTTCTGCTCCTGCGCGGTCCGCCTTGTTGACGATGAATATATCGGCGATTTCCATGATCCCGGCTTTGATCGCCTGAACACCATCGCCCATCCCTGGAACGCAGACCACCGCGACCGTATCGGCCGTTTTCACCACATCCACCTCATCCTGACCGACGCCCACGGTTTCGATGAGAATTATGTCAATGCCGGAGGCATCCATAATTTTCACCACATCCCTCACAGCCACGCTGAGCCCTCCGAGGGCACCCCGAGTGGCCATGGAACGAAAGAAGACATCATCGCTGGCGGTAACCTTGTTCATCCGCAAGCGATCCCCCAGCAAAGCGCCCCCCGAAAAGGGGCTGGACGGATCGACGGCGATAATGCCCACACGGTGGGAATTGTCTGCCATGAGATGAGCCAGGCAGTCCGTGAGTGTGCTTTTGCCGGCTCCGGGCGATCCGGTAATGCCGATAACCCGTGAGTTACCGGTATCCGGATATATCTCCTGCATTGCTTCGAGCCATCCAGGTTCCCGGTTTTCAACCCGTGTAATCAACCTGGCCATGGCGCGGATGGAACCGTTTTGCATCTCCCCGATGAGTTGTTTCCAGTCCTTTCTCATATGGCGATCTCATTTCCCGTGAAACGTTGGTTCTCTCTTCTCTAAAAACGCTTTGAACCCTTCCATGAAGTCATCGCTTTTCATGCAGACATCAAGCACGAATGACTCGTAGTCGAGGGCCTGGGGCAAATCCATTTTGTGAAAGTTCTGGAGGCCTCGCTTGGCAAAGGCGATAGGTATCGGAGCGTTTTTGGCGATTTTTCCGGCGAGTTCATAAGTCGCCGGCATGAGTTGATCGTGGGAAACCAAACTGTTGACCATCCCCAGTTCCAGAGCCTCTTTGGCCTCGATAACATCTCCGGCGAAAATGAGCTCGGCCGCCTTGGCATAGCCGACAAGTCGGGGCAGGAAATGAATCCCACCCCAGTCCGGATGGGCACCCCGGCGGGTGAAGACCTGGGCGAACTTCGCCTTCTCGCTGGCGATCCGGATATCACAAGACAGGGCCATGTTGCATCCGCCTCCGGCGGCAACGCCGTTGACAGCAGCGATAACCGGCTTCTCCACGGCATTGATGGCCAGAACGATTTTCGACATGGTGTGTCTTTCGTTGGAGACCGTTTGGGCAAGCGCCTGGGTTTTCCCGGAAACGAATTCCTCCACATCACCTCCCGCGCAAAAGGCTTTGCCAGCACCGGTGATGACGATCACCCGAACATCCGAATCGGAACAGCAATCCTCCACCGCTTCCAGTATCTCTTCTCTCATATTGCCGCCGAAGGCGTTATATTTTTCGGGTCGGTTCAGCGTGATGGTCCCGATGGAATTCTCTTTGTCGTATCGAACGAACTTCCGGTTCATTTACATGTCCTCCTGGTTAAACTTCCTATGAATCCGCTCAGAGAGTATGGATGCATCCCGGACCATTTCGGATAAGATTCCCTTTATGCTTTTGATATCCCGAATGACGCCTGCGATCTGACCGGCCGGCATGATGGCCGTGTCCGAATCGCCGCCGGACTGGATGTATCGTCTGGCCGCGGCGGCTCCCTGAATCTGGCTGTCTTCCTTGCTTTTCTCGGGATTCCGGATGCCTTCCGTGGCCCGGTTTTTTAACACCCGAATGGGCATGGCGTTTTTTCCCAGAAGAATGGTCGCCTCGCTCGTCGCCCGCACGATGAGATCCTTGTAAAAGGCCGGAACCGGTGCTTCCTCCGTGGCCACGAAACGTGTACCCAGTTCGACGCCCACCGCGCCCAGGGCGAGGGCGGCAGTAAGTCCCCTGGCATCGGCGATGCCGCCGGCAGCGACGACCGGGATTCGCAAGGCGTCGACCAGCATGGGAACAAGGCAAAAGGTGGTGGTACCGTTTCGCCCCACATGGCCTCCGGCCTCGTGCCCGGTGGCGATGACGCCGTCGACGCCGGCCGCTTCGGCCTTCAGGGCCATTTCCACCGTAGAAACCTTGTGGAGCACCTTGATTCCGAAATCTTTGAGAAGGTTCATGATGTTGGCCGGATTGCCCGCCGAGGTGGTAATGGTGGAGATTCCGCAATTTATGCAGACTTCCAGTTGGTCGAGTGCCTCTTTTCGGTAAATCGGGATGTTCACGCCGAAAGGCCGGTCCGTGAGTCGGCCTGCCTTTTTGATCTCCTTATGAAGGCGGGAGGGTGAAAGCCCGGAGGCGGCGATTTGGCCGAAGCCGCCGCTATTGGATACGGCGGCGGCCATCTCACCCAACGTGATCAAACGCATCGGGCCCAGAATCAATGGGTACGCGACGCCGAGTATATCTGCCAGTCTGTTTGGTTTCATCACGATCTTCCTCGCGCGAACGCCGGAGCCTCAAGACAGTCTCGATCGAATGAACTCCGCTACTTCCTTGACGGGGGTGCCGGAGGTGAACACGCCGGCAACGCCCATCTCCTCGAGTTCCGGGACGTCTTTTTCCGGTATGATCCCGCCGATGACCACCATCACATCGCCGGCACCCTTTTCCTTCAATTGGTCGATGACCTTTCGGGTAAGAGACATATGGGCGCCGGAGAGAATCGACAGCCCGACCACATCGACGTCCTCTTGGATGGCCGCCGAAACGATCCGATCGGAGGTTTGCCGCAGCCCCGTGTAGATGACCTCGAATCCGAGGTCTCGCAGGCCGTAGGCAATCACCCGCGCGCCTCGTTCGTGGCCGTCCAATCCGGGCTTGGCCACCAGGATCCTTACTTTTTTTTGCTCATCCATGGAAATCCTCGTAACTTTAGCATCCCCGGGTGAGATGCCCGGGGAGTCCAAAAATTCGCCAGGGTGATTTACACCATACCTTTATCCACGCCGCAGGCGATGAGCCGTACGAATTCGTTCGCCGGTTTGTAAAAGGCAATTTTGTATTTTTCATGCAGCGTTTCCAACCGGTCCCGGGTGGCCTTGACGCCCTTTTGGCTCACGTAGCGGGCGGGGCCGTGCCAGCAGTCAGGAAACCCGATGCCGAGCACCGCAGCCAGATCCATGCTGTAATAGGTCTTGACGACATCCTCGTCGAGACAGTGGAACGCCTGGTTGGCCATGGCCAGAAGAAGCATTTCTTTGACCTCATCGTCGTCGGGGGTTGGCAGCTCGCCGTTGGTGGCGATGAACTGCAGCGCTGATTCGTCGGGCTCCATGCCGTTTTTATAAAAGCAGGGCTTGCCGGCGCCGACATATCCGGCTTCATACATCTTGACCAAGGTCTCCGGCATCACCATCAGTTCCGGTCGTTTCTCCTTCATATTCAGTCCGGCGTGGTAGATGACGAGCCCCCCCGCGGTTCCGTATACATTCAAAGGGCCTTGCGGAAATCCTGCTTCCAGCGCCAAGCGGTCGACACGCCACGGGTCGACCCCCAACTCCACCAAGCAGAATCCGGCCATGACGTAAACGCCGAACGTCCGGCTGGTGTAAAAGCCGGGGCCGTCGCCGACGACCACGCAGGTCTTGCCTTGTTTTTGCCCGGACAGGAGCGCTGTCGCCAACGCGGCTTCAGAGGTTTGCTTTCCCTGGATGACTTCCAGCAGGGGCATCAGCGGAACGGGGGAGAAGTAATGCATCCCGACGACCATTTCGGGCCTGCTCGATTCGGCGGCGATTTCATCCATCATCATGGTTGACGTGTTGGAGGCGAATACAATGTCCGGGTTGACGTCCTGCACCATTTTGAGGATTTTTCGTTTCAGGCCAATATCTTCGAATACGGCTTCGATAACAAGGGGAATGTCTTTCAGGTCGCTGTAGTCATCGGATACCCGGATTTTTTCAAGGAGCGCATCTCTTCTTTCGGCGGACCACTTGCCCTTTTGCACGAGGGGCTCCAGCCCTTTACCGATCTTCTCCTTTCCGGCCTGGGCGGCTGCCTTGTCCACATCGATCAGAATGACCTTGATGCCCTTGTCGGCGCATACTTGAGCGATTCCCTGACCCATCAATCCGGCACCGATGATGGCCAGTTCGGGCGCGGGTGCCGCTTTCCTGGTGTTCGCCCTTGTCAGCTTCGGTGCAACGCTGTTCATCAGGAAGAAAAAGTCGATCTTGTTCTTGACGTTGGGATCCGCAATAAGCGGTGCAAAGTAGTCCGCCTCTTTGGCCGCCGCTTCCTCCACAGAGAAGCCGATCCCGTCGGCCATGGCGTCGATTGCAGCCTTGAGGTATGGTTTTTCGGGGCATGCGCAGAACTTTCTGCGAGCCTTTTCGATCACTTCCCGTTGTTCCGCTTCACTCAATCCTCCGGGATCTTTCCAGTTGTCGGTGTAGTTGCGGTTTGCAAGGCCGGGGTTATCCGCCAGCCATTTTTGCGCTTCGACAATGCCTTCCCCGGTGGGAACCATGGTTACCAGCCCTGTTTCGACGTACGCTTCGGCGGGAAGCACCTGGCCCTTCATGACAACTTCCACGGCCTTCTTGACGCCTGCGATCCTCCTGAGCGTTTCCGGTCCGCCACCGGCCGGAAAGAGGCCGATGTTCACCTCCGGCAGTCCCAGTTTGGTCCCCGGAGAGGCGAAAATTTTATCACAGCAGGGTCTCGAAGCCGCCACCGAGGGCTGTCTGCCCCGGGAGGACCGCAGCAACGGGAAAGGGGCTCTTGGCCAGGCCGGCCAGTGAATCCTGAAGCTTCATCACGATGTGCTTCAGGTTAAAAGGCGACGCGTCCTTCATGATCTCCATCAGGTTGGCGCCGTCCAGAAAGCTTTTTTTCTTTCCAGACACCAGGATCACGCCGCTGGCGTTATCCTGATTGGCTCTTTCCGTCGCGGCGGTCAGATCCTTGATGAATTTTTCACCGATGGTGTTGACTGGACCGGCGGTATCGATTGTGAACGTCGCGATTTTCGTATCGGGATTGATCTGATATCTTACTTCCGGCATGTCGTTCTCCTTTCAAGCCGACTATCCTTGTTTTCTATGCAGGCGCTTTTTCAAACGCGAACGATGATCGCCTCGCCCTGGGTCAACCCGCCGCAGATTGAGGCCACGCCCGTTCCACCGCCCCTTCGTCTCAACTCGTACATCATGGACATCGTTATTCTCAAACCGGATGCACCGACCGGGTGACCGATGGCGATGGCTCCGCCGTTGACATTGGTTTTTTCGATAAGCTCGTACCATTTCTTATCGTCGTTTTCAGATAGTATCCGGGTGCTGACCAGTGGCATGGCAGCAAACGCCTCGTTGATCTCGATGAGATCCATATCGTCGATGGTCTTTCCGGTTCTCGAGAGGATCTTCTTAATGGCACTCGCCGGAATCCATGAGATGCCGTAAGGCATGTCGGTATCTCCTGCCTGATCGATTATGGTGCCCAATATGGTCAATCCGAGTTCCTTGGCTCTTTTCTCGGTCATGATGACCATGGCCGACGAACCGTCGTTCAAGCCAGGGGCGTTGCCGGCTGTGGTGGTCTTGGCGCCGAATACGGGCGGCAGCATTTCGATGGCGCCGACGGATCCGTCGGGCCGGGGCATTTCATCGGTCGTGAAAAGATACTTTTCACGACCTTTCTTCACCATGATGGGAGAGATTTCGTCATCGAACTTATTCTCTTTCATCGCACGGCTCCATTTGCGGTGCGACCCCATGGCGAAGCTATCCAGCATGCGTTTGGGGATGTCGTACTTTTCGGCCCCATCGGAGGCATCCACGGCCACGGAGTGATATCCCGGATAGGAGATGGGAAAAATGGGATCGGGCATTTTGATCTCGCCGATGCGGACCCCTGCCCGGAACTGCCGGCTTACGTGAGGCGTTTGGCTCATGGCCTCGATGCCGATGATCAGCGCGGATTCGATTTCACCGAGGCGAATCCCCCAGTGCGCCATGCGGAGCGCGGAAAGGGGTGAGCAGCATGCCGTATCGATCGTGGTGGTGAAAACATCGAGACCGAGTTTCAGCCCGATCTGCCTTCCGATGACCGAACCCGTTTCGAAGGCATACGGAATGCAATTGCCGACGAATATCTGGTCGATCTTTTCGCGGATATCCGTACCGACTGCGTCCAGAGTGGCGTTGGCCGCATGGACCGCTACATCAAGGGGGTCCATCTGTGAAAGAGAGCCGAGGTATTTTCCAAAAGGGGTCCTCTTGGCACTCACGATAACACAATTTTCGCTCATCACTTTTTCTCCTTAAGCGTTAAATGTTTCAAACCATATCATCTATCCGAAAAAGAAGTGCTGTATGAAAAAACACAGGTGAAACGGCGGATCGCTGGTTATCGGCGGACTTCCATCGCCCTTAAGATCGAATCGATGTTCTCGACCTGATCAAGGTCGAGAATGAGATTTTTCAGATTGTCCATTTTGACTTCTCCCATCAGCGGGGTGGTCAAATCCTCGAATTTTTCGCTGATTTTTATTTTTTTTACTTCGAGTGGCGGAATGTCTTTCAGAATATTGAATGTCTCCGTGTGGACCGCACCGGCATTTGTCTCTACTTCTACTCTTGCCTGCAGGCCCTTAAACTCATCCGTTTGGATCACTACAATTTTATTCATAAGCGCGTTTATTTCAGGGGCATTGACCTTGTCGTCGGTAAATGCTGCAATTCCGGTCTGCCCTCTCGTCAGTGCGTTCGCCACACAATAGGCGATGCTGAACTTGCCCTCCCGTCCGGATTTCGGTTGATCGGTACCGGCGGCGTCCACGGACAATTGCGAACAAAACACCCTTAAAAAAGCGATATCCGTCAGGGCGATACCGTTTTCCATTACAACGGAAAGCGCCCCTTCTATGGGAGAGTGGGTGGCATGGCAGGATGCATGGTATTTTTGCGCCAGATTCTCGATATCCCAGGTCTTGCCCAAGGTGCCGAGAACCTTATCATTTACCTTTCCTTTCATGACATGGAAGAATCCGTGGTTGCCCTCGAGGATATCCTCAGCGCTAGTAAAGCCGTCTTTGGCCAAAAGGACCGATACCAGGCCCGCCTGGGAAGAGCGGCCGGCGTGAAAGGGTTTGCACATGGTACCGAACACCCGCTTCAACCCGGACGTCTGGGTTCCGGCGATTCCCAGGGCATTGACCGTTTGCCCTTCGTCCAACCCAATCAATTTGGCGCAGCCTGCCGCCGAGGCGAGGTGGCCCAGGGTCGAGGTGGCGTGGTACCCGCTCATGTAATGGTCCAACCCCGCGCAGGCGCCGATGGCGGCGCCTACTTTCAAGGCGGTGATATAGGCGGTCAAAAATGCCGCCCCCGACTTGCCGGTCCATTCACCGAGGGCGAGAAGTGATGGGAAGATGGTTACCGACGGGTGACCCAGAAACGCTTCCAGGGTGTCATCATAGTCGAGAACATGGGAGGCCGTACCGTTGATCAGGGAGGCATAGCTAGCGCTTGTTTTTACGCCGTGACCGATAACGGTTGCATGCGGGTTGGATCCCATGATATCGGCGTATTGCAGCAGTTTTTTAACCGCTGGGTCGTCCTTGCCAGCCAGGGTTACGGCTACCCAATCTAGAAAAGCGATCTTGGCGTGTTCGTACACATCCGGCGGTATGTTCTTCACCTCGAGTTTTGTGATGAACCCCGCCAGTTCTTTTGTCATTGCAACGATTTCTTCGTTCATTCGGATAACGTTTCCTTATATTTTGTTTTAAAGACGAATCTCTGGTTCATGCGATGCCCGAAACTTACGGCGCGTGGGTCCGTGTTTAAACGTGTTGACGTCAGTTTACTCTTTATGCCAGGGTAGCCTCGCCATCGGGTTGGTCCAGAAGAGGGCCAGAAAGAACGAAGTCAGAAATCCCCCTATAACGAAACATGCGAAGGTGGTGCCGTTCCAAAGCATTGACGAGGCGTCTTTCAGCAACCAAAACCCCAGCGCTAGGTTAACCCATCCCCAGACGACATTGACGGCCGGGCTGGATACTCGTCCAAAGGGAGTCATGTGCGTCCTGCCGCAAATCCCCCGAACAATGTGGGGAATCGCGTTGAAAATAAATGCGCCTGAAACGAGCGCTTCTATGTAGATCGAGGGCATATTTGCTCCTTAAAGTTGACCATACATCCGTGTTTTCTCTATAGTTTGGGGGGGGCGGCCTCCCCGAAAACATCCCTAAGCACGTCGCATATCTCCTGCAGGGTCGCGTAGCTTTTGACGCAGGAAAATATATCCGGTATCAGATTCTTCGATTCGTCCCTGGCGTTTGCCTTCAATTCCGAAAGGCAGCGCTTGACCGCTTTATTGTTCCGGGACGCTTTCAATTGGGCCAGATTTTCGATCTGGCGGGCCTCGGCTGTGGCCATCAGATCGGCGGAATAAACCTCTTCGACGCTGCGGTCGATGCTGACCTCGATTTCGTTGGCGCCGGTAAAGCAGTTCACACCGACGATGAATTCCTCCTGGTTTTCGATCTTTTTTTGTTTTTCATAGGCGCTTTGGGCCACGGCTTTTTGCATATATCCGTTTTCGATGGCGGCCACCGCACCGCCCATTTCGTCGATCTTATCGATTTCCTCCTGGGCAGCGCTTTCTATCTCGTCGGTCAGTGCTTCCATGAAATAGGACCCGGCCCACGGGTCAAGGGTTTCTCCAATCTTGGCCTCGTAAATAAGAATTCGTGTCGCGTCGTGAGCAAGTTGCTGGGCCTCGAGGCTGTGACCCAGTCCCAGCGGTTCGTCGTAGGGTGGAAAGGCCCCAGGGATTCCGCCGGACATTCCCGCGGCCATCCCACCGACGACCGAACGGGAAAGGTTGTTTAACGGCCGTTTCAGTTGCGTGCTGCTGCAACCGATATGCGCCGTGGATACCTGCCGGATCATCATGCTCCTGGGGTCTTTGGCACCAAATCGGTTTCTGAGTATCCCGGCCCACATTCGCCTGGCGGCCCGTTGAAAGGCGATTTCCTTGTAGATCTCCATGCTCCCGCCGAAACCGTTAAATGTGAAGTTGGGCGCGAAGGCATCGATATCCAACCCGGCATCGATTCCCGATTGGAGGTATGCCGCCCCGATGGCCATGCTGAAGGCAAGGTCCTGCTTCCGGGAGGCGCCCGCCTCACGCATGTGGTACCCGCCGATGCTGGTAATGTTGAACCTGGGCATGTGCTTCGTGCAAAAGACGAGCGTGTCCCGAAAGAGGCGCAGGGAAGGACCTGGCGGGAAGATGTAGGTGCCGCGGCCCACGAACTCCTTGAGAATGTCGTTTTGCGGCGTGCCCCGCAGTTTCTCCAGAGGGATACCGCGTTGTTCGGCCAAGGCCGCATACATGGCGATAATCACGGCTGCGGGGGCGTTGATGGTAAAATTCGAGGCGATCTTGTCCAGATCGATATCGCCGGTATAAGGCTCGTATATCACCTCGAAGTCGCGCAACGAGTCAATGGCGACCCCAACGCGTCCCACCTCTCCCTCTGCCCAGGGGTCGTCGGAGTCGTATCCGCACTGGCTGGGAAGGTCGATGGCCATGTTAGGCGCACCCTTTCTACCCATGGCGTGCATGCGTATCAGGTAGTCCCGGTAGTCCTGTGAAGTTCCGAATCCGGCGTACTTTCCCGCACTGCTTTCCCCCCATTCATGCCGCGCCGCAGATTTGGCCAGCCGGGGCGCAAAGGCCTGCCAACGGGGAAGGGGAGAGTTCCCGGCAGTAAACGGATATTGCCCGGGAAATCCGATTTTTTCCTCGAAATCGAAGCCGTTGATGTCGTCGGGGGTGAAAAAACGGGTGGCGGAGAGCTTAAGGCCGTATTTCTCCAGTGTTGCGGAAACGGCCGTATCCATCCATTTCTTCTTTGCCGATTTTATTTTTTGCTTGTCCATTTTTTTCACAACCTTTGGTTTTGTTGGCCTAATTGGTTAGATACAATTGCTTGAGCTCGGATTTTTTTATCTTGCCGGTGGCAGTCATGGGAAACGCGGCGACGATTTCCAGC
>ENA-ORCU01000346-ORCU01000346.1-marine-metagenome-genome-assembly--contig:-NODE-346-length-18350-cov-3.167624_pt1 | contig 18350 bp, 14 predicted proteins | sample MGYA00248631_ERZ508512 | MGnify/ENA primary metagenome ERZ508512 (study PRJEB26183, sample SAMN06268844) | marine metagenome | isolation source: Tt an P1 anaerobic enrichment on pine from sediment taken...
AAACAGCTGACGCGCCTTGAAGATGAACCAACATTCGGCGCAATATTCTTGCAATTAAATAAATCCTCGTTCCTAAGTTAAATCCGGGTATCTTGCCTCCGCATGCCTTCCATTTCAATTTTTACCGGTATTACCTTGAGGGCCGGCATTCGCGCCTTGGGGTCAATGGGTACGGCACTCATCAACGCGTTGAAATTGGGCTGGCTGTAGTGGATCGGTGCAAACAGGTAACCTCGCTGCATGGCGTCGCTGACAAGCAGCTTGATTCGGACCGTTCCATAGGGACTTGTCAATCGAACCCAGTAACCTGATTCAAGGCCAGCTGAGCTTGCGTCCTCCGGGTTGATTTCGAGCAAGGCTTCCGGCTTCAATCGATTCAGTCGGGTTGCCCGGCGAGACATCTCACCCGTGTTGAAATGTTCCAGAATCCGGCCGGTAATCAGCACAAAAGGATATTCATCGGTTGGCTCCATCATGGTTTGCGGTGGCTGTACAGGAATAAATCGGGCTCTGCGATCCCGAAAACCAAAACCGTCCTCGTAAAGACGCGGGGTGCCGGGGTGCATTTTATCGTAACAGGGCCAGAAGATGCCGTGAGAGTCGCGAAGCCTCTCGTGGGTTATCCCGTCGAAAACAGGCGCTACTTTGCGAATTTCCTCCCAGATTTCGTTGCTGGATCCGTAATTCCATGCCACTCCCATGGCCCTGGCCAGATCCTGGATAATTTGCCAGTCAGCCTTGGATTCCCCCGGCGGTTGAAGACCTCCTGTGGTGTACTGAATACGGCGGGCCGCGTTGGTAAAGGTGCCGTCTTTTTCCCCTATGGCAGCAGCCGGAAAAACCACATGCGCATATTTCAAGGTTTCGGTCGGCAGAATATCCTGAACGATCAACAGGTCCAACCGGTTCAGCATCCATTTGACAAAATTGGACTGAGGCTCGGATACGGCCGGGGTTTCCCCGATTACATACAACGCACGAATTTTCCCGGAAGCGATGTCATGAATCATTTCAGGGGCGGACAACCCGCGGCCGGAGGGTACGGATGCTTTCCACAGGGAACCCACATGGATGCGGGCCGCCTCGTCCTCAACCGGCATGTGGCCCGGAAGCAGGTTAGGAAGGGCGCCCATATCTCCGGCACCCTGGACGTTGTTCTGACCCCTCAGTGGAGACAGGCCGCAGCCGGGTTTGCCAACGTTGCCGGTCAACAGTGCCAGATTGGTCAGGGCCGTGACATTGTCGGTGCCGTGGGCATGCTGAGTCAGGCCCATACCCCAGATAAAGATGGTACGCCTGCTGTGAAGCAGTTCCGCCGTTTTTTCCAGATCGCTCCGGCTCACACCGGCGCGCTTGCAGGCGGCATCGATGTCAAATCCGTCCAGAGACTGAGAATACGCTTCAAAACCGATGGTATTCTGACGGCAATAGGTTTTATCATGCCAGCCCCTGTCGAGAATAATTTTCCCCAGTGCCTTGATCCACAGGATATCCATGCCCGGTTTGACTTTGATGTGCACGGCGGCGTTTTTTACCAGATCGGTTTCCCGCGGATCCGCAAGGACCAGGTTCAAACCACCGGCTTTGGCCCGCTTTTTGATGCGCATCCAGATCACCGGATGGGTAAACGTGGTGTTTGCCCCGACCAGCACAACCGTGTCGGTGATTTCATAGTCTTCCAAAAACGTGCTGACTGCCCCGAAGCCAAGCTGCCGCCGGAGAGCGGTTTCCGATGGACCGTGGCAAAGACGGGCGCAATTGTCCACATGATTGTTGCCGATAACAGCACGCTGGAATTTCTGGCTGAGATAAGCTTCTTCATTGAGGACTTTCCCGCTGCACAGCATGCCGACGCTTTCCGCGCCGCGTGCATGGATGATCTCGGCGAGCGTGGAGGCCGTCCAGTTGATGGCTTCTTTCCAGTCTGTCTTTTTCAGATCCCCGTTTTTTCGCAGCATGGGATGTTGCAGACGTTCGGGATGTCCCGGCAGTTCGAATACGGCAAAGCCCTTGACACAGGCGTATTTGCCGTTCAACTCCGGATTGCGTCCCAATGAACTGCACTTTTGCGGAGTACCGTTTTCATCAAGGAGCAGTTCAAGGTTGCAACCCACACCGCAGTAAGGGCAAATGATGGGAATTTTTTTATCCGCAATCATAATTACCTTCCGCTGTATTTAGTTTACTATTTTATTCGGTCCGGGAGTCACGGAACCAGGATGTCATTTCCGTTAATGCACCACCTTGACACATCTCCGCTTAACGGACCCTCCTCTGTGAGCTTATAATTGTAACGGATGGCCCCCTTTTCAGCTTCGATGGGAATTCGTTCGCCATCCTCGATCCAGCCGCCGAAGATAATGTCTCCCCGGTTCCCCTGTCGATCCAGTTCATAAATCACGACATAGACTACGTTGCGGTTGGTTGTGATGTAACAGAAATTTTCTTCCTGGGTGTATCCGGTTGAAAACAGCAGAACTATTGCGAGCAGGGTGGTCAGGATATATCGAAAAAAAGAGTTTTTCCGGTTCATGATCGCCTCCGGCGGTTTTACATCATATATCTTCAGGTGCGGGAACGTTCCGGCAACCTGAACGCTCTGCTTCGTGAGGAATGCCCTGAATTCATGATTGAATCTGGCTTGTAAAAAAATCAAGAAATCGAACGGTATGGATTCATTAAGATAATCTGAGTAAGTCTCTATCCGGAAAACCAATGACAGGAATGTTTTCAATTGCATTGCAGACAGAAAACGCTGCCATACGTAATGCAATATCCGAAGAATGTTGAGAAAGTCGAACAGAAGAATTGCGTGGCAGATTCAGGCAGGTCGTTAGATGATTTTCTCACAGGGTAACAACAGGATACTTAAAAATCAAGTTTCAGACAATTTGCCCTCGCTCTCACATATTTTCGATTCAATTCTCTGGGTTTCAATAACTGTCATAAAACGTTCGGGAATAAAATGGGTGATTTTTCGTATTTTCTCGATTATTATGTAATTTTAATATTATATCGTCTGTTTTGCATGGCGAAGTATAAGGCTTGGTTTGGCGGTTTCATGCAAAGGGCGAATTATATCATGGAGAATCAACCCATGGACTCGGTCAATGACCAAACAGCGCATCAAGCCGGAGCGGCGAAAACCCGTTCTTGCCGAATTTCGAATGCGGATTCCAGTGGGCGGACAATTACCATCCCTTGCCGGCTTTCCCAGATTGAGCCGGTAAGGGATTTTGCCAGACAATTCGGAAATGAAAATGGCTGGTCCGACAGTGTTACCTTCGATGTCACCCTTACTCTTGAAGAGATTGTGTCCAATATCATTATCCATGGCGGCGAGGCATGCAGAAATCATCCGATCGTGATCTGGATCCGGTTAATCGGCAACGAAGCGGTTCTGGTTGTTGAAGATTGTTGCAACCCCTTCAACCCGACAACCGTTCCGCCGCCTGATCTTGAGTGCCCGCTGGAGGATCGACAGATCGGGGGCCTGGGTATTCATCTGGTCAGACAGGTCATGGACGATATGGAGTATCGGTTTGAGTCCGGCAAAAATATTTTGCAGATGCGCAAACAGGTCAATGCCAATGATTCTTGAAGACCGATCATAGTCAGCCGCCCACGAGGGTGCCTGGAACCCTTTGTACGCTATGATTATGAATTTTCATCAGTGACGACGGAGGAGATAATGGCCCTGACAGTTACCTCGCGAGTGAAGTCTACCGGCGTTTACGTCGTTTCACCTGTCGGTTCGCTGGACACAAACACCTACGATCAGCTGGAAAAGCGATTGGAGCCCATCCTGCAGGAGTCTCCCCGACTGATTGTTTTTGATATGGCCGGCCTCGAGTATATCAGCAGCATGGGGGTGAGGGTGTTTGTCAAACTTAAAAAACAGCTCAAAAAAACCGGCGGCACGGTTACCATGCTTCGGCTCCAGCCTCAAATACAGAAAGTGTTTGAAATTATCAATGCCCTGCCCTCTGTTACCATTTTTTCCAGCATTGAAGAGATGGATAACTATCTTGATTTGATGCAGAGAGAAACGTCGGAGAAAAACGGGTAGGGAGATTCGTCCCCTTCCAGCCAATGTTCCTGGCCGTTTTTGCAAGAAAGCGTAATCAGGATTATGACCGATAATTTCGATTCCAAAAAAAGCTACCGTTTTATTAAATCCAGCGAAGGGATGATCGCGTTCTCCGGATTTAAGCTCTCCATGCCACCCAATGGCACGGAAAAAGAAGGTGTACTGAAAATATCGTCTTCGGAAAGAGCTTACAAGGGCGACTATTTTACTCTGACCTTTCTGCTGGATATCGAAGGTGACACCGCAATGAGAGCGGAGTTGATCCGGCGATTTGACGAGTTGACGGAATCGTCACTGGCACCTTATCTGGGGCGGGAGCTGGAAAAGCTGGTCAAGATTCCCCTGGATGAAGTGGCAGAGCTGAAAGGGTGGTGCGTTGAAGAGGTCAGCATATTTTTACGCACATTGAAAGGAGAGGAAAAAATTCTTGTTGAGCAAATCCTGCTGCCGGCATTCGAGACACTGTTGGACTGCCGTTTTTATCCGGTGGAGTGGTGGCCTCGGATCCGCCAGGGGCTTGAGCCGGAGTGGCCCAATAACACGCCATTTCGATCGTTCAGGAATCTGTTCCGCGAGTGGTTGGGTTTGAAGGGAGAATAGCATCGCCATCAACAACTTGCCCTGTTCGTTTTATGACCACCATTGTAATGTCATCTTCCTGCTTGGCCGTACCCCTGAACTCGTCGATATGGGTGAACACAGCGTTCAGGATGGCCTTTGCGGATTCATTCCTGTGTCTTTCAAGGATGCCCGCAAAACGGGATTTGCCAAACATTTCTCCTCGATCATTGTGAGCCTCCCAGATTCCGTCGGTACCAATGAAAATCGTCTGGCCGGGTCGGTCAAATCGCCTTTTTGAACAGTGGTATTCAATGCTCTCGTCGATTCCAAGGGCCGCGCCTTCACCGGAAAGCTCTTCGAATTCGCCCGTTTCAGCGTCGAGCAGCAGGGCCGGGTCATGACCGGCGCGAACCCATTGGATGCGGCCGGCCCCACAGTCGAGTTCCAGACAGAACAGGGTGACAAAATTTCCGGAATCTGCCGTATCGGCGGAGAGCAGACGGTTGAGAAGCCTTATTCGATGGGCCAGATCCTCTTCAATAACCGACAAAGCCCGTAAATGAGCCCTGGCCGTAGCCATCAGAAGCGCCGAACCTACGCCATGACCGGACACATCGCCTACCATGATGACAACACGATCAGGCTGTTCATCGCTGATTCTGAAGATGTCAAAATAGTCTCCACCGGTCTCATCGCAGTATCGACTGGAACCGGCGATATCAATCCCCCGGATTTCAGGCGGAACTTCAGGCAGCAGATTGCGCTGGACCTCGCGGGCCAGTTCAAGTGACCGGGTCATTTCAAACTGCGATTCGAGCCGGGGAACCATTTCATTGAATGCGTGGCTCAGGACGGAGCGTTCATCGCCGGTATGTTTAGCAATGCGAACGGAAAAATCGCCGCGTCCAAGTCGTTTCCAGGCATCGATCAGCGTCATGAGGGGGCGAAGGGCTGCCCGTGCGCCAAAAAACGCAACGATCACGGCAAGGAAAAGGACGCATAGAGCTCCGATGATGACCAGCAGGTAAAACTCACGGGTCACTATCAGGACCTGATCGCTGACCCTGTCCGGTATGGCGCTGATGACCGATTTGGGAACAATGACCAGAAAACACAGAGGGCTTTCCGCCGGCCCCTCTTTATGGGCAAAAGCCCAAATGGAGTCGACTCCATTATATGGTATTTCGATTACCCCGGAGCGGCCCGCGCGGATGTCCCGGACCAGGGTCTCAAAGGCACGGGTATCGGCGGAGGTCAGCCATACTTCAGTGTAAGTGTCGCCATTTTCCCTTTGTGCGAGCACTTTCAATCCGAATGAGTCTGTAGTCGGCTGCCGTTCCGGAGTGACCAGAAAAACCGCTGTGTCGGATGACCACTGGGAATGCAGCTGGTTGATTTTCATGACCTCTGTCAGCGTAAGGTCCATGGCCGCCACCCCGGCCAGCGAACCATCCGTTCGGTTTACCGGTATAGATACCGTAAAGATCACTTGGTCGGTCGATGCATCCCGGGCAGACTGCCAGACCAGTTGGCCGGATTCGGCGGCCCTGATGTACCAAGGCCGGTGACGGGGATCGAAATTTGCCGGATAATTGCCGTGTCCGGGAAACGAGATGTGTATCCCGTTTTCAAAGCCGACGTAAACCCGAAAAATAATCGGTGCCAATTCGAAAAACAGGGATTCAAGCGTTGGCTGGAGTTGTGAGAGCTTTTTCAACGCCTGGGCAACCGTTTCCCGATCGACGCCGTCAGCCAGGAAAAATACAGGGGAGGAAAAGCTGACCGGTATGGGAATTTTTTTCCCCGACTCGCCAATCTGTGCGTAGGTTTCCGGGGTGGTGAGATCGGCAGGGGCTGCCGACGGATCCAGGAAATCTTCGGCCAGGTATATTTTTAATTCCTTTTCAGAAGGCTTTTCCACTATCTGCTGCGTTTCACCGGCAAATGTGCGCAGCGCATATTCAATGGTCAACGCTTCCTGGTGTATCAGTTCAATTGAGCCCTGGGCATTGCGGAGAAGTTCACGGCTGACGATGTCGGTCAACATGACCCGGGCACCTTCTGAAAGCATCGTTCCCATCCGGGAGATAGCTCGTCGGCTCATGCCGGTAACAACGAGTATCGGAATCAGGCTGAAAGCGAAGAGTACCAGGAAGAATTTCCAGCGAATGCTCACTATTTTATTCCCTCAGGGATGCGGATGAAACAAGTTGGTGTTCCCTGCAAGCCAGCATAAATACGGTTGCCGGTTGCATCAGCGCCTGTAAAAAAACACCGTGTCCATTTTCCCTTGTATAGGAAATAAGACGTGAAATTTCAAGGAACTCCCGCGGGTACACTCGAGCTGACAGTACGACAGCCGTGATGTCTGAATCGGGCATAATTCATTCGATCTGCTACTGGATCAGGGGAAGGGTCAGCAGGTGACTTTCGCCGGTTTCACCTGTGACGGAACCCGGTTCAGAAGTTACCAGAAGGGCCTGGTGGTCCACCACCGCAAGTCCCTGAATCAATTCTGGCATCTTATGGCCGAGCGTGTCTAGGGCAAAGTCTCCGTCACGAAATCGTATGATCGCCAACCAGCTTTTTTTTACTCCGGGTGCTATTTTCAGTGCACTGAGAAAGCTGGGTTCAGACGCGGTGGCTATAATTTCCAGTTGACCATCTCCGTCACAATCCGCTGCTACCGGGGAAATCTCAAGGAACACGGAGGTGGTTTTTAGATTTTTTGCCGTTGGGTCGATAGCGTATGTCAGTGAAGACAGGCTGCCGCCCATTTTTTTGGGTGTGGCGTACAGCAGTTTTCTGGCGCTGTATACGTGCAGAATGCCGTTTCGGGTAAAAATCGTTTCGAGTTGCCCGTCGCCGGTCAGATCAGAAATCATGCTGCCCAGAACGGTGAATCGTCTTGGAAGGGGGATCGGCGGATCCGATCGTATAAATTCCCCGTCACCCCGTTTGATTTCTTTCACCCGTCGACCGAAAAACATCTCGGCGTCGAACTCCTGACTCAGGAGTGTTTCATAACGTCCGTCACCGTTCATATCAAAGGTGCCCAGAATGCCCCAGATGCTTTTTTCAATGAGTACCAGGCTGTTATTTTTGAATTCGTATATACTGCCCGATACCGCGTCATCCTTCCAGTTAACGGCAGTCAGAAAGATGGCATCGTCCCCGTCTGGCTGCCACCATTTCAGGGCCAGTACCTTTCCTCCCAGCGGGCCGGGTGCCTCGACGACTGGGTTTAACCCCCCGGCGATTTCATATATGCTTATTTGCCTGCCGTCCGTGGCGGCCAGCAGCAGTTCCTCGCGGTAGGACGCAAAATCGGCCATTATGGCGGCACCTGTGATTTTTCCTTTCGGCTGATCGGTTGTGAATTGTTGCTTACGGCCGGTTTCCGTTCTATCCCTTAAACTCATTTGGGATGAGTCGTGCAAGGAAGAAGGCGCCGGAGAAGAATCGGGTTTGACAGAGCGCAGGACCATTGAATCCGAGATGCTGTATGACCTTATTATATTGAATTCAGGGTCTCGCACCTCCAGTGATTTTTTCTTCAGGATAAAGAAAATGCCACTTGCCGGCTCCGGTTGTGATGAGGATTCTATGGGCCGGGAAGTCTGGGCATCAGTATACGATCGCCATTTCAAGGAGGGCAGTGCCGTTTGCAGGCTTGCACAGAGTTGCTGCCCGTTTCCGGTATAGTCCCAAAAGGTCGCCGGCAGGTTCCCATATCGGTGAATTGGATCTGCCCGCTTAATATCGGCCTTGCCGGTTAAAGGGCGGCTAAACGAAAATCCCTGGTCCATCCGCGTGACCTTGATTACGCCCTTGACTTCCTCCAACGTTCCGATGACTTGTTGGGTTACCGGGTGAATGATTTTCTCCCCCGGTTTGATGACACTGAAAATATCACCAATCGAAATGCCGGCCTGCTGATCGAGATCGATTATCCATTCTCCGTCCCGCTCCATTACCACATAACCGGATGTCGGTTTGAAATCCCGGGCGATGCTGTCAATAATGGACTGGTCCGCTGTTCCAGTAACCGGACGACACAATTCGAGTGCCAGACAGGTCAGAAATCCGATCCGTGCAAGTAGCGAAAATGTGTGCATGTTGATAAGCCTCCAGTTTGAGAGCCATGTGAAAAACAACCCGCATATGGCAGGATTATTATTTCACATGGCCTGGTATGTTAAAAAATACCGTTTTCAGAACTTGTAACGTAGCCGCATAGAGGAACCGAAAATGTTTTCATCCGAGCTGCCGTCGCGAAGATCACCCTCTTCAAAGGCGTCCAGAGCATCATCGGCGAACAGGTACCCGGCGTTCACGGAAAGTTCGAGATTCTTGTAAAGCATATAGGTGAAGTAGCCGTCGATTTCAAAACCGATGGTATCATCGGCCTGAGACCTTCCGTTAAAATCAGTATACTCGATATCCTCGGCGGTCAGCATGTAGAGCAGGGCGCAGCCGGCCTTGAATTTGTCGGTAAACTGGTAATCCAGCGCCAGTTTGTTCATGACAAATCCTTTGTCCAGAACATAAGGCCGCTCGGTGAAATAAGTGACATCATCGGAATAGAGACCTTCGAAAAGTGCAATGCTGTCGTCCCTGTCCAGGTCAATGGCGATGAACGCATCGAAATCGCTGTCGTCCGGGTCATCGTCGCCGGAAGCATACCAGAACGAGTAGGTGAGTTTCGCCTGTCTTAAATTCATTCCGAAATCCAGGTGAGCCAAATATGCGCTGAGATCAAAATCATCTACACGGGTGGATCCGGAGAATTCGCTGTCGTCAAAGAAAATATTCTCGAGGTCGCCACTTTGATACATCAGGTCCCATTTGAGAAAAAAGTCTCCGAATTTATAACCGCCATCAAGACCGATGGTCCAGAAATCGCTTTCGATGGTATCTCCTATCACTTTGATCTGGTAGTCGCGGGGGGTAACCCGGCCAACTCCCGGGGGGACCCCTGGAAAGTCATTGCTCAGATCCTGGGGATCGGTTGCATCACCGGTTCCGTAAAGCACGAAAAATCCCGTGTCCAAATCATCCATCAGTTCCGGGTTCAGCCGGCCGTGAAAAAAGTCAAGATCCCTGATATCGTCGGTGTCCCTGTCGCGAGCCAGATCCTCGTAACCCCGAATCCAGGCCAACTGGTAGTCAATGTCCCATACATCGCTGCTGAAGTTCACCCCTGCCGCCGTCTCCTGCCACAGATACGAGTTGACCTTGACCGGCATCAGGCCCACTCGAAATCTGGCCGAACGCTCCACTGCCGGAATTTGAAAATCGGTGTAGGCCCAGCGGGTCTCGAGGTTCACGCCATCGCCGGAAAACGATCCGCCCTGACCTTTGCCGGAGCCGCTGCGCCCGAACCTGATACCACCGATCTCAATGGCGTATACTCCCTTTAGATTCTGGTCGTTGCTGGCAGCCTCGAACCAGAATCGGTATTTGAGTTCGGCATATTCATCCTTCACCGTACCGTCACTGATTTTTCCCTGCTGATCCGGATCCAGCCAGTCGTTGTGATTTGTGTAGATCAGCGCGCGGTTGTTCATGTCTCCGTGAACAGCAAAATCCACCGCCATAGCCGACCCGACGAAACCAAGTGTAATGAGTAACAAAAGTACCTGCAGCGTCCTTTTCATCCTGCCTCCTTTTTATTTTCCCTGAATGTCTGTCGAACCGCTCTACTACCCGGACCAGTTCCCTGTCTGGACAATGCCGCGCATCGCCGTCGCCGGATTGAGTGCAGGTCTGCCTTGTCGTTTGAGGGTTCAGGGTGTGTGCTGATGCAGGGAGTCGGCTTTCCGAGATTTTCGGTTCAGGTCAATGAGATTCGGAAGCATGCCGTAATACTCGGGTCTGAGTAAACATCATGTGGCGCAAAATAGAATATCGATAATCGTGCGAGTAAGAAATCAGGAAATGATCAGTGTATCGAATGAGAAATGAGATCGCGTTTAAGCGAGATTCGAGCAGGTCGTGCAACTGTCTGTCTATTTACGAAATATAAAAAAAAGGGTTGTGGCGTGTCAAACTAAAAGTGGTTTTTCATTTCAGATAGTACCCATGAGCTGTGTGCACAACATGGGGGCGTGACGTTGTCGATTATTCCTGAAGATTACTTAGCAGACAAGTCAAAGTAAATTTTTGTTCATCTATGAGTTTTATACAATTTGTCTGCTGTGCCTGGACAAACTGACTGCTGCCGATTGATGAATCGGCAGTATTTCCGAGATTATGGTTCAAATTTCTGAAAATTTACCATAAATGGGTCGATTTTTTGTCTGGATAATATTTTTGGGAATAAAATATCTATCCAATGAATCTATACAGACAAAACGGGGCATTACGCACCCGGAAAACGAAGGGAGCAGGACAAATGAAAGCAAACTATCTATTTTATATGATGATTGTTTTGATTGTGGCGGTACTCCCCGCTCAAGGCAGTGCAGCGGATATGTGGAGCGAGACCCCCGACCTGAATTCGGAGGCTCCGCCAGAGCTTGTGGAGCCCGTTAGAATCAGTTCCGGACAACTTTCTGCCAACTTGTGGGCTGAGACGCCGGATTTGGACAGCCTGGATCACTCCGACGCGCTTGATATTGAACGCGGGGTAAGATTCGTTCAGCGCGTTCTACCTGAAATGTATGCGGAAACCACGGATCTCAACCGCCTCGATCAGACGGCCATGTCCGAATCGATGCCTGCAGAAGGGATGCTGGTGGTCGAACGGATGAATCACACCAGCAGATTGCGGTGAATTCGGCAAACGAATTTTGCGTCGGCCCTTTGGGGGGGGAGGCTGATGCGCCATTCCGGTCGAACGTTGGTGGACCGGTAATTTCGTGGGGAGGTCGAACGGGATTTACAAGCATCTCTCTGTTTGGCTATTTCCAGTCGCTATCGGGAGCGAAATCGTAAAGCCACGGGACTCTGGCACGACAAACCGGATTTTTACCGCGTTCCTTATTCCTGGCGCCGGTGATGCGTGTTTGGTTGCGGCTTTTCCACGTTGGCCTATATTCTACTCTTCAGGTGTGGTGTGTTTAATTAAAAGCGGATGTGCCCATGAAACTTCGATTGCTATCCAGGCGACGCTTGCCCGGTCCTGCAGCCGGAATGGATTCTTCTGCCGATCGATTCTGGAAACTGGCTGAAGAACACATGGCATTTCTCTACTCAATGGCCCTTCGCTACACGGGTAATCGTTTTGAAGCTGAGGACCTTGTTCAGGACTGCTATGTTCAAGGCCTGAAGAATATCGATCAACTTCGTGATCCGGGCAAGATGAAAAGCTGGCTGTTCGCGATTTTGCGAAATCGATTTTTCAGGTCGACCCGTCGGAAGGATTCATTTGCTGAATTTGAAGAAGGGCTGGACTATGCCCGGGCGCTTGATGAGGCCGTTTACCATCCGGACCTTGAGCGGGTTTATGAACAGAAAGTGGAGTCTGAGATTATTCGGCGGCTGATGGATCGGATGCCCGAGCGGTATCGAACCATTCTGCTGCTTCATTATATGGAAGAGATGACCTACCGTGAAATTGCCGATTCCCTGGAACTTCCCATGGGGACGGTGATGTCGCGATTGGCCAGGGCGAAAAAAATACTGAAACGGGATATTCTCCGGTTGCAATTGAAGGAGCGGAAAACGGCCACGGTCATGCCTTTTCCGAAACAGGATAATTCCCCAAGGAAATTAAAATGAACTGCCGAGAATTCAAATCCTGGCTGATCGATCGCGACATATACGACAAACGCCTGGCTGCGGACGCAATGCAGCATCTGGATGCCTGTGAATCGTGCCGCGATATTTTTGACATTGATCGGGCACTCGATCACCAGATTCGTGAAAGTGTTCCGCGGGCCGAACTTCCTTCGGGACTCCATCGACGAGTGAGGCAGGCTGTGCGTGCCAGAGATGGATCAGGTGCCAGCATGGCTGGTCGCGTCTGGCGTCATGTCGTGCCGGCCTTGTCCGTGGCGGCCCTGCTTTTGTTTGGGTGGCTTCATCTGCTGTCCGGGCAGGTTCGGACGGTTGATCGCCTTGGCGATCTGGTGCTCAGCGAGCATCTCAATGCGGGCTTGTCTATGACGGTCCAGACGGAAAATGAAAGCGAGTTGGGTGGATGGCTGTCCGTGAACGTCGGAAAGGAAATGACACTTCCGGATTTCAAGAGGCTCGGACTTGCGCCACTCGGTGGAAGGGAATGCCGATTCGGGCGCACACGGGCGGCATATCTGCTCTGTGAAAAAAACGGACAAAAGGCCTCGCTGTTTTTGCTGGTCCCGGATACCCATGGGATATCTCTGGCCAGTGACGCGCCTCACCGATTAATTGAAAACGGTCATCAGGTGACAATCTGGCGGGAAGATCAAATTGTATATGCTCTGGTGATCTAACAGGAGATGAATCGATTGCCCCAGTGAAAACAAACCTAAAATTCCACGCGAATTCCGGAGAGTATTGACGTGATCTCTTCAATATCCGCTTCGCTGCGATCCAGGTCGTAGTAGACGCATCCCATGAAATATTCAGCGCCCCAGAGATTGAAGTCCTGAACCAATAGCAGCGCAAAGAAATCGGCTTCATCCTCGTCTTCGTCAACATCTTCATATCGGCTGTAATTAAGTGCCATGGCAGAGGTGCCGATTTTGAAAAAATTATGTCTGTATGCCAGTTTGCCGGAATAAAAAGACGGGTCTTTAACCCGTTGCGGATCGGGTGGAACCTCACATCCTCCCCCGGACACTGTCAAATCCAGACCGTTTTCAAATTGCACCGAGGCTGATCCGCTATACAGATCATCGTACGTTTTAATTGCATCCGAACCGGCCCATGACGCTTCAGCGGCAAATCGGGTTGAACCGAAATTGTTCGTGTAGTGAAGGAAAAGGCTCTCCCCATCGTCGGAAAAAAAGGACGTTGAAGCGGAAAAACCTCGCAAGCCCGGTTTCTCGTTGTTTCGAGTGCCTTGGTATTCAGACCAGTAGTCGGAAAGAGTTCCAGCGTCCGGATCGAAAAACGGTTGGGCGTCTAACCGACCTGCCGGGGCGGCAGGGCCAATGCCTTCCGGTCCATCGTAACCGGTATCCGCTATGAGACTGGATTCGATGTCGCCGAGCCCGACCGTAAATTTTCCGAAGGTTTCGGAATCAATGACAAGGAACTGAAGCCCGGTGGTGGAATTGTCGAGAGCAAAACCGGATTCGCTTTGTTTATAATTGCCGATCAGTTCCTTCAGCACCGGGGCATAACTAGCTTCCCCCCAGCACGCCTGACAGGCGGTGAGGATAAGCAGAGTAGTCATGCCGGCAATACTGAAACGTTTGGATATTCGAGACCTCATATCGGCTGCTCCTCGACAGTTTTAAAGCATGTGCCGGTGCTTCACGATAGCAGGAATGCGAAATCGTAAGCCCAATCAATTACCTTTAAAGAACCGTCATTCTCCAGGAATGAGGGAAAGGTGTTTTAATGCAGTCTTACTGCGTGAGGGTTGGTTGATTTTACCGAATTTTCGAAATCGGTGTGTGTCGAACGGAAATGGCGCAGGGTACAAACGATGATTGGTTATCTGAAGTGTATAACCGCTCAACAAGATTTACTGTATATGTTGGCTGAAAATCCGACCATGAGTCAAGTTTTTTTGTCGGTTATACCATATAAAGTGAGCTATATGATGGACTGCACATGATGTGCAATATGAAAAGGGAAGGGTGCAGAAGATCCGATCAAATCGGCCGTTTGTCTGATCGGCGTTTTATATGAGATCTCAAAAGCGGCGGGCTTTATCGCGTGACGTGCGATCTGTCAAGGCGCCGCTTCGGTTAAACCTGTAGCGGCGCCTGAAGACCTTGCCGGATTGTTCGGACGGAGCGGTTCGAACCGAACTCCGGATATCGGACGGAAATGCCATATGCTGCGGCGTACAGCGAGAGCCCGTGAATACCCGTGAGCCGAACCGGGAATCATGTCGGGTTGATTTTATCTCTCAATTTCCCGGAACATTTGAACGTTACCACTTTCCGGGGTCTGAGCATCATGTCATCTCCAGTGGCAGGGTTTCGACCGCGTCGTTCATTTTTTTGATTGACGCAGAATTTGCCGAATCCGCTAACCAGGACATCATCACCTGATTCCAGTGTCCGCTTGATAATTTCCAGAAGGCATTCGACGGTGTTGGTAGACTGTTTTTTGGTGAACCCGATGCTGTCGCTGATTTTCGCAACAATATCGCTTTTCGTAACGGTCATCAGTTCCTTTCCTTTCTGCTCAATTCCGCTCACGTGTCACTCGAGAGTCCGGATCCTGTTGAATTCAGGTCTTTTTAAAAGAATTGCTCCCAAATGTCAAATATTTCCAACGGTTAAAAATTATACCCTGCCGACCATTTCAAGATAGTCCTCCTCGCTGATAACTTGAGTGCCGAGTTTTCTCGCTTTTTCGATTTTTTTTGCCCCCACCTTTTCACCGCACACCAGGATATCGGTCTTGCTGGAAACAGCGGTTTGTACAGTAGCCCCGAGGTCACGGGCTTGGGCCTGCATGGTTTCGCGACTGCCGCTGGTCATTTTGCCTGTGAATACAATGCCTTTTCCACTCACCGGGCTGCCTGTCTCCCGGGTCTCCTCGGCCAGTGGCGTTCTCTGGAGATTGAAACCAAGGTCGAGCATGTGCTTTAACGTGACCTGAATCCGGGAAATTCCATGGGCGATCGATCGACTGGTTATTTCACCAAAGCCGTGAATATTTTTGATATCCTCGGCCGTGATGGTGAACAGTTGCTCCAATTGAAAATGTGCCAGCAGATTCCGGCTGTCTCCCGTGCCCAGGTCCGGTATGCCGAACGCGGCCAGAAAGCGCCAGTCTTCCACTGTCCGGGTTCTGCTGATTATCGTGGCCTCCGACAGATTTTTGGACTGAACGGGACCGAATCCAATTGCCGTGAAATCATCCACCGTCATTGCATAGATTTTTTCAAGGCTGTCATACCCGTTTTGAACAAGTTTCTGAACGGTTTTAATGCCGAACCAGTCAGCGTTGCCAAGGGTTTTAAACCAGTGGGTAAGACTTTGCTCGATTTGAGCCCGGCAAAACCGATTGGCGCATTTAAGAAAATCATTGTGCCAGTCAAGCGGTTCGCTGCAAACCGGGCATTCGGCAGGAATGCTGATGTCATCCGAGGGTTCGACAACGCGTTCGATCTTCGGGATCACCTCTCCCGAGCGTATGACCTCGATTTCCGCACCCACACCAATATGTCGCTGCCGGATCATGCCGGCATGGTGAGCGGTGACGTTTCGTATCGTGGCGCCAGACAGTGAAATAGGTGAAACCTCCAGTACCGGCGTAACCTTACCGGTTCGGCCAACCTGCCAGCGGATGGCGCTTACCCGGGTTACGGCGGTCTCCCCTTTGGTCTTGATGGCGATCTGCCACCGGTAGTGGTGTGCGGTAGCCCCCATGTGGTCCCGAAGATCCGGGCTGGTGACCGATGCGACCATGCCGTCGATCGGGTACTTGGTTTGTTCGGTCAGATCATCGATGATCTTATTTTTGCCTGAAATAAGTTCCTCGTCAGTCCCCTCCCAATAGGGTAGACTGGCGTAGGGAACAAAATGCACCACACCATCTTCCAGTGCTTTACGGGCAAATTCGTTGAGGGTATCGGAGGAAACAATACCCACGCACATATTTCGCGGGTGCTCGAATTCATCCGACAGGTGCTCTTCAAAATAGGATTGAACGACAACGATTTCACCGAGACCTTGCCCCCGGCCGCCAACAGGTATGACTCCTTTTTTAAATGCACGGCTGATTTCATAACCTTGGGTGCCGTTTCCCCGCGTGGCGAAAATGGTGCCATCATCCCGTCCGGCGAGTCCGTCAAGCTTTGGAGTCATGCGGAATCGCACGGTTTTGAGGCCAATTTCTGCAGCGGCCTTCAATACCCGGTTGATGAATCGCTCGAGTTCCTCAGGGGTATATGCCTTTTCGATTGACAGCATTGGAGCGGGATGGCGCACCTGCACCTTGCCTTCAAGCACTTCCGGTTCAACCGTATGAAGATAGGGATGGTTTGGCGCCTGTTCCCGCAAACGCTCGACCAGACGGTCGTATTCCTCATCGCTGATAATCGGATGCCCGGCACGATAGGCATCGTTGTACCGTTTAAGCCGTTCGACCAGGGCCTCAATATGTTCCATGAAATCGAATCCTCATCAATTTGTTGACAGGTATTCCCCAACGACCCGACAAAAGCAGTGCCGGATCGAACGGGAAAAAGATCCGAGGAAAATACTGCATATGCCGCATAGTTTCAATAGCTTCCGGCAATCTTTAACTCAAGCCCCTGGATATGATCTCGCGCCGGGATGGCACGAATTTAATTCGGTGGTGCCGCATGGATACGGCATATGGCGGGAGTCCCATGCCCCGAGCGCATGGCCTGTCGATGGATCTCAGTTTTTAAAATTGTCAGTACCTTGCGCCGGTCGGCGTGTAGTATACAAGTCCGCTGTTGAGTAGAATGCGATTAAATTGCCCGGTGCGCGCCTGACCGGGCGTGCGACCGCTTGTTTCTCCGGAGAAACGTTGGGTTGAAGCCGGGAATCGTGGGCGCCGTTCAGCCTTACCGACTCCCGGTTTATCGCGTCCGGTGCAATCGCTTGGAATGTGTCTGCGCTTCATGTCGTCTTCTCCTGTTGACGATGGCGATTGGTCGGATCTTTTCTCAGTAGTCTGTATTTACTAAATAATAGACCAAAACGTATGGATCTGCAATGCATCAAAGAAAGACACTTTTAAGAAATTCCATACAGATGAAGGGCGATTCCCAGTGGCTACCGGGCAAGTGCTCGTTTTTCGATACGATGATGTGATATATTGATGTCAGCAGTACCTGAAATCGACCAGGCGGCCATGCTGGACGGTCAGTTTAACCGCTTTACCTTGACCTGTTTTATTAAATCACCCCCGTAAGCTGCATCCCGCTCCAGGGATGAGAAACAGGATCTGCTAATGACACCAACCTCCGATAAATTTGAGGCTGACAAGATCGAAGCCGTGCTCGATGCGGCGCACAACGCCGGCCGATGCACCCTGCTTGAACATGAGGTATACCAAATTCTTGAAGTGCTTGGGCTGCGCCTGCCATCATATGTGTTTCTTCACAGCGAGGATGACATTACACCCGGCGTGATGGGCCGGTTTGCCAGCGACCGTATCGTAATCAAGGCGGCTTCGCCCTCGATCACCCATAAGCAGAAGGCCGGTGCCGTTAAAATCGTATACAAGGACCTTGATTTCATTAAGTACTCCGTGGCCTGCATGAGACAGGCCTTGTGCAATGCGGGCCACGATATTCAGGGCTTTCTGCTGGTGGAATATGTCGAGTATTCCAAGGATCTTGGCAATGAAGTCATGCTGGGTTTTCGAGAAAGCGATGCGTTTGGACCGGTTATCTCGTTCAGCAAGGGCGGCACAGATGCGGAACATTTCGCGGCCAATTTTTCGCCGCCCAATTTAATCCTTCCTCCAATTGACCGGAAATGGGTAGAGGCGCTTCTGAATTCAACCAAAATTCAACGCAAATATGTTGCCGAAGGCCGATTCGATTTTACAAGAAAGATCGTGGATGCCGGTACACGGTTCAGTCGGCTGGCAACGTCGTTTTCTA
>ENA-ORCU01000347-ORCU01000347.1-marine-metagenome-genome-assembly--contig:-NODE-347-length-18329-cov-2.906860_pt1 | contig 18329 bp, 13 predicted proteins | sample MGYA00248631_ERZ508512 | MGnify/ENA primary metagenome ERZ508512 (study PRJEB26183, sample SAMN06268844) | marine metagenome | isolation source: Tt an P1 anaerobic enrichment on pine from sediment taken...
TATGGGAAAGCAGGGGGCCGAGGTTGACGGCGCCAAGCCGAGGTGAAGGCGGACGCGCCAGGTCGAGCAACTCTTCAATCAGATCGTTGACCCGATCGACTTCCCGGGTCATGACGGATGTGTATTCCTTGAGCGGGCTTTCGACCGGTAGCTCCATATTGAGCAGCTGCGCTGCACCCTTGATGCCCCCAAGGGGATTCTTGATTTCATGGGCCAGGCCCGCCGCCAGGGTACCGAGCATGGAGAGCTTTTCCGAGCGCTGTATGGCCTCCTGAAGCTCACGGACCTGGGTCAGATCCCGCAGCATGAGGATGACGCCGTCGGGATTGCCATGCTGGTCGAAATTGGGCGACAGGGCTACCCGCACCGGCAGTGAACCGCCGCCGGAGCGTTCGAGCATGAGGTCTTCGTTGCTGAACAGGGAGCGACTTTTTTCCAGGGCCGTATCGACTAATTCAAGGAGCTTGCCCTGCTTTTTGAACAGGGTCTGGTAGGATTTTCCAAGGGCCTGTTTTTCCGAGAGGCCGGTGCAGGTCTGGGCGGCCGGATTATAGAGGACGATCTTGCCGTGACGATCGATGGCAATGACCGCTTCTTCCATATTCTCCAGCACCCGCAAGTAAAGGGAGGCGTCTTTGGGGATGGCGGCCATAACGATTTCTCCGTGAAGTCTACTGGTCTGTGGCAGTGAGAAAAAACTCTTCCGTCGTTTGTTTCAGTTCAGCAAAAGATCGGGTGCGGTTGATCAGGGTGCGGAAGGCAGCGGCTTTAGGCAGCCCTCGCGAATACCAGCACAGGTGTTTGCGCATGTCGTACAGCGCTTTGTGCTCGCCAAGATGGCAAACAAACAAGTCAAAGTGGGTGCGAACCGCCTCCAGACGCTGCTGTGGATCGGGGGGCGGGCAGGGCCGGCCTGCCTGGCTGGCGAGAATGGAGCTGATCAACCAGGGATTGCCGTAGCTGCCGCGGCCCAGCATTACACCGTCACAGCCTGTTTCAGCCAGCATGGCCTGGGCGTCTTCGGCGGTGACAATATCGCCGCTGCCGATCACTGGGATCTTGACGGCCTCTTTGAGGCGGGTGATATGGCTCCAGTCGGCACGACCCGAAAAGGCCTGGCTCCGGGTGCGGGGGTGCAGGGTCAGGGCATCGGCGCCCTCGGCTTCGGCGATGCGGCCGATCTCAAGGTAGTTAAGAGATGAGCTGTCCCAGCCGGAACGCAATTTAACCGTCAGTGGGCAGCTTACCGCTCGCCGCAAAGCTGCTACGATGCTGGCTACTTTGGCAGGATCTTGCATCAGCGCACTGCCGGCACCGGAGCGGACGACCTTTTTTACCGGGCACCCGCAGTTAAGGTCTATCAGTTCGCCCCGGTTTTCAACTCGCGCCGCTGCCTCCGCCAGAACTTGAGGGTCATCTCCAAAGAGCTGGATTCCAAGGGGATGATCTTCTGCGGTGCTGAGCAGCAGCGCTTCAGTGTTGCGGCCTGCACGAATCAGGCCATTGCCGCTGACCATTTCGGTGAAAGCTAACCCGGCGCCGTAACGCCGCATGATCAGGCGGTAGGGCAGGTCGGTGATGCCGGCCATAGGCGCCAGCAGGATATTGTTTTTGAGAATCAGTGATCCAATTTGCATAAAAAATACTCAGTTTCTGCACAAATATTATGCATTTTAGCATGGCTTTGGACCGCCAGAAAACAAAAAAGCGGCAGGTCAAGAGGGGCCGTGACGCGGGCAGCAGTTTCGGCCAGTTGTAAAACAATAGTGGTTTCAGTATATTATTGACATGCGGTGAGTGGAATAGCCTGCTATGTGTCTGGCGCCGCGACAGGCAGCGCAATGTGCTGAAAATATGGAATCGAGGCCGCAGCAGCTATCAGACGGCCGGCTACTTACAAAGGAGAACAACCATGGCAAGCCTGAAAGAAATTCTCCATCAAAAAATACTTGAACAGCGTCCGCGGGTCAAACAGTTGCTGAAAGAGCATGGCTCGACCCCGTTCGATCAGGTTACCATCGGCCAGGTTATCGGCGGCGCTCGGGGTATCAAGTGTCTGGTGACCGATATCTCCCACCTCGACCCGGAAGAAGGGGTGCGATTCCGGGGGCTGACAATTCCTGAAACCTTTGCCGCCCTGCCTAAGGTTCCCGGCTCCGAATATCCCTATGTCGAAGGCTTCTGGTATTACCTTTTGACCGGCGAGGTGCCGACCGAGCAGCAGGCGCTCGAAGTGGTGGCCGACTTTCAGCGTCGCCAGCAGGTGCCAGAGTATGTGTTTGAGTCCTTGCGGGCCATGCCTCGCGACCTGCACCCCATGGCCATGCTGTCGGCCGCTGTGGTGGTTATGCAGGGGGAATCTCTCTTTGCCCGTCGTTACAACGAAGGCATGAGTAAAATGGATTACTGGGATCCGATGTACGAGGATGCCTGTAATCTCCTTGCGCGGTTGCCGGCTATTGCCGCTTACATCTATCGCCTTAAGTATCGGGATGATACTCCCATTGCAGCCGATCCGACCCTCGATCTCGGCGGGAATTTCGCTCACATGATGGGGATCGCTCCTCCTTACGACGATGTGGCCAGGATGTATTTCATCCTACACTCCGACCATGAATCGGGCAATGTTTCGGCTCACACCACCCGGTTGGTCGCCTCGGCCCTGGCTGATGCATATTACAGCTTTTCCGCCGGTATAAACGGCCTGTCCGGACCATTGCATGGTTTGGCCAACCAGGAGGTGTTGCGGTGGATTCAGGGCGTTATGAAAAAGCTAGGCGGCAAGCTGCCCAGCGAGAATGAATTGACCGAATTTTTGTGGGAGACGCTCAACAGCGGGCAGGTCATCCCCGGTTACGGTCATGCAGTGTTAAGAAAGACCGATCCCCGCTTTACCGCCCAGTATGCTTTCAGCGAAAAGCACCTGCCGGACGATCCCATGTTCCAGTTGGTGCAGATGATCTACCGGGTGGCGCCCAAAATTCTCATGGAGCATGGCAAGGCCCGCAATCCCTGGCCCAATGTCGACGCCCAGTCCGGGGTTATCCAGTGGCACTTCGGGGTAACAGAGTACGATTATTATACGGTTCTCTTTGCCGTCGGAAGAGCCATCGGCGTGCTGGCCAACATCACTTGGGACCGAGCGCTCGGTTATCCCCTGGAGCGGCCCAAATCGGTTACCCTGAACATGCTTGAGGAAGCGGCAAAAAACAGTTGAAGCCATTTCTGAGGTCGACCTGATGTTTATTTTTAAGGCCCCTTGTTGCAAGGGGTCTTTTGTTTAGCCTTTGTTAAAAAATCCGGAATTCAAAGCCTTGCAGATGTGTTCGACGACAATGTCATGGTGCGGCATCGAATATGCAATAGCTTCTCATGGAAGGTTTGCTCGTTTGTTTTAAAAACCAAAGAAAATCGGCTGGAGGAATGTTTTCGTGAAAAAAGCACTGGTTGTCGATGATAAGGCGGAGAACCGCCGCCAGGTGGCGGAAGCGCTTAAACGATACGGGTTTACGGACATTGTCGAGGCCGAAAACGGCCAGCAGGCTGTCGACCTGGCGCTTGCCCACAAGCCATTATTGATCGTGATGGATGTCGGCATGCCGGTTATGGACGGCATCACGGCTGCTGAAATAATAGGCAAAAAAGCTCCGGCACCGATTGTTCTTTGCACGGGAAAAACGGATCCCAAGACCGTAGAGCGGGCGCGCCTGGCGGGGGTGATGAGTTATGTAGTAAAGCCCTTCAGGGAAGAGCAGTTCTATCCGGCAGTCGACTTGGCCATTCATCATTACGATTGTGAAGCGAGCTTGCGGGACGAAGTGGACAAGCTCAAAGGAACGCTGGAAGCTCGCAAGGTAATCGAGAAGGCCAAGGGGGTGCTTATGAAAAACGGCCTCTCCGAAGAAGAGGCCTACCGGCGGATTCAGAAGATGGCCATGAATAAGCGCAAGAGTCTGCGGCAGATCGCCGAGGCCATTCTCCTTACCGACGATCTGGCCGGCTGATGTCTACTGCAGCCCTCAACCTGTGCAACCTGCCGCCCTGGGCTATTGCTTCCCGCCATTTCAATCGCCAACCGCAGAACCTGGAGATACAAGGGGTGCGCCGGGCCAATCGTCTGTTGTTCGAGCGGCTCGACCAGGAATCCTGCTCTGATAAACGGGCCAAGATTTTCAACGATTTCATGGACGTCACCTTCCAGCTTCACCAGTGGCAACAGCAAAAATCAGCCGGTGGCCGCAAAAGTCTCAAGAACAGTTATCTGCGCTTTTTGCGGGGCTGGATGTTCGACTCCAACGGGCGGGAAGGAGCGGTTCTGAAGGGGTGGGTTGAAAGCCGCTTCGGACTTCATCCGACCTATCATGAGGTTCCTATCGAGGATCTCCATTCAGAAGGCTATTTTCACTACCTGGTTCAACGCATGCGGGGCGCGGCGCGTACCAGCGCCATCCATCAGCAGCTCGATGTGCTCTATGAGTTTACCCAGTACGAGTTGCAGCGCCGCTTTTCCAATGATCAGCACTTTACCCTCTATCGGGGAGTCTACGATTTCGAAGAGCACGTGATTCTCGAACAGTTCGACAAGCATCGGTGCCTGATGCGGCTTAATAATCTAAATTCCTTTACCGCTGACTTCGAGCGGGCCTGGGAGTTCGGCAGCCGCGTCCTGAAGACCGAAGTCCCTCTGGTCAAGGTGCTGTTTTTCAACAACTTGTTGCCGACAGCCCAATTGCAGGGCGAAGAGGAATACCTGGTGATCGGCGGCGAATACGAGGTCGAGGTGATGATCGGTGGCTGATTCGGAGCATGCGGCAGTAAAGCGGCAGGAGATTCTGGCTCGTGCCCGGGCGGCTTTTCTCGGTCTGGCTCTGGGCGATGCCCTGGGGGCGACCACCGAATTTCTGCTGCCCGGGGAAATCCGCTATAAGTACAAGGTCCATAACAAAATCATCGGCGGCGGCTGGCTGAACCTGAAGGCGGGTCAGGTTACCGATGATACCCAGATGAGCATCTGTATCGCCAGGGCCATCGACCAGACCGGCGGTTGGGATGCGACCTGCATCATGGACCATTTTGCCCAATGGCTGAAAAGCAAGCCGATCGATGTCGGTGCCACCTGCCGGCGTAGTATCAGCCGCTACATCCTTAAAGGAGAAATAGGCAAGGACTACAGCGACTGGGATGCCGGCAATGGTGCCGCCATGCGCATGGCGCCGGTGGCGCTGTTTGCCCTGGGCGATGAAGCGCTGCTCGACAAACTGGCCGTTGAACAGGCCCGGTTGACCCATAACAACAAACTTTCCGATGCTGCCTGCATAACTGTCGGTCGTTTGGTGCAGCAAGCTATTCTCGGTGCCGACCGTCCCGCCCTGCACGGAATTGTGAGGGATCTGATCGCCGAATATCCCAAATTCCAGTTCAACCGCTACCGGGGCGGTGCCTCGGCCTACGTGGTAGAAACCCTTCAGACCGTTTTTCACTATTTTTTCGGTACCGCCCATTTTGAGGAATGCCTGGTCGGCGTGGTCAACCAGGGGGGCGATGCCGACACTACCGGCGCCATCGTCGGTATGATTGCCGGGGCCTTTTACGGTTTGGAGGGGTTGCCCAAGAAGTGGCTGAGGAAGCTCGACCCGGAGGTGCGGCGTGAGATCGATGCCTTAGTTGTACGCCTGGTGGATTTGTCTCCTCTGGGGCAGCAGCTCAAGGCGGCTTAACCGTCCGGTTGCACTATGTCGTTTTTATCGCGGACTCTTTCCGAAATTGAGTCGGCTTTCTGCATAACCGGCCGTTGGGCTGATCCGTCCTCCCTGCCTTCCTTCCCACTCCTGTTATCATAGATATAAGAACCTACTGTTTTCAGTGATATGCTCCAACGAAGGCAGGGGAGGCTTAGTGAACCGGGCAACCCGATCGTTTCGTTATCTGGAACCTACCTTTTTCGCCGGTCTGCTTGACGATCCGGTGTTGCTGGTCAGGGTGCGGCCGTTGGGGCACAATCTGCTGTTCGACTGCGGGCAGATCCATCATCTGGCCAAACGGGTACTTAAGCAGACGCGGGCCATTTTCATCAGCCATGCCCATATGGACCATTTCATGGGCATCGACACCTTTGTGCGCAATGTACTGGTCTCTCCACGGACCTTCGATCTGTTCGGTCCGCCTGGCCTGGCGAAAAAACTGCATCACAAACTGGCCGGATACGACTGGAACCTGGCTGAAAGGTTCTGGTGTACCCTGAGAGTGAACGAAGTTCATGCAGAATCGGTTATCAGCTGGCTGCTGTCCGGACCTGAGGGATTTTCCTGTCGGTGGGAAAAGGAAGAAGCACTCCTGGACCGGGTTATCTACCGGAACGATTATCTGCAGGTCGAGGCGGTTCAATGCGACCACAAAATTCCCGTTTTGGCTTTCTGCTGCCGGGAGCGGCCGGCCTTTACCGTCGACTCGCAACGCCTGGCCGATGCCGGGCTGGTGGCAGGCCCCTGGTTGGCGGACCTGAAAAGGCGTTTTAACCAAGGTTTTTCTGATAAGAGCCCGATAAGGTTCCAGCGCTGCGGTGAGGCAGAGACTGCCGATGCGCCTGAGAAGGATGCGGAGGAACTCTATGCCGCCATCTGTGGAACAAATTCTTCGGCAAGTATCGGTTACCTGACCGATGTCGGTTACAATCGCGAAAATGTCGATCGGCTCGTCGAGTTTTTTCAGGATCTTTCCTTGTTCATTGTTGAATGCTCTTTTTTGCGTGAGGATGTGGAAAAGGCTCGCCGTTCCCATCATCTCTGTACGGACGATATCAACCGTTTGCTCGATCGACTGCGGCCGGTCAGTTTGTTGCCCATGCATCTTTCAAAAACCTATAACGGGCGCTGCCGGGAGCTTTACCAACAGCTGGAGTTACCGCCGCAGGTGAGATTAGTGAAGTTGCCGGAACATTTGCTCAACAGGCCGCTGTTGCCCTGCGACTTGCCTCGTCTGCGTTATTAAACCGGTCGCACCGGATTAGCAGGAAAATACAAAACCGCCCATCGGCAGAGCCGATGGGCGGTTTTGTTTGGCTGGGAGTTGAGTGCTCGATCAGTCCATAATCACTTCGGGGCAAACGGCAACGCGTAGCGCACCCCAGTGCTTTCCGGCGACCTTGATCGGCAGGGCGAATTCGCTCAGAACCTCGCCGGTATCGCGCAGGTAGCTGTGCAGCAGCACCGGTTTGGTGTTCTTGGCGCTTTTCAGGCCGGCCTTGTCGTCGTACATCCGCTTGTCGCGGCTGTGAAGCAGGTCGTTTTCGTAGTTGCCGGTTACCGGCTGGGCATAGATGCCATTGTGGGTCGGTGCATAGCCGTTGGCATCGACACAGAGGACAAAACTGCAGCTCTTGAGGCTGTTCATCAGGTTGTCGGTCAGCCCCTGCACCGCGCCGGCAAAGGAATCGTCGTAGCAGGTCTTGTACTTGGTCGGATTGCTGCCGGGGATCGGCTGGTAGCTCTGGTCGAAGATGTTGGTGCCTTTGTCGTGCATCTCCTGCAGGATGTCCCGCACCTTGCGGCGCAGTTTGGCTGCCTCGCCGACTACGTATTCACCGTAGCCCTTGCCGGTCTTGAAGCGGGCGTTGTTCTCCAGCAGGGTTTCGGTGCATTCAAAGAGCTCGTCGGCCAGCCGGTTGCCGTCGGCCATGAGGCGGGTAACTTCCTGGCTGACCTCGTTGATGGTCGTGACCTTGCCGTGGATTTCGTCGTTGGCCGCGGACAGCTCTTCTACCGAGGCGGTAATGCCCTGCAGCTGGTCGTCGTTCTTCTCGAAGTCGCCGATCATCACCTTGAAACTGTCGGAAGACTTGGCCACCGCGGTTTTGGTAATTTGGGCGTAATGGCTGACTTCCTTCGATTCCTCGATGGAGGTTTCGATGTGGCCGAGCATGATGTTGATTTTTGCCGCGATGTCTTCGCTTGCTACGTTGACCTCTTCGGCCAGCTTCTTAACCTCATCGGCGACGATGGCGAAGCCCTTGCCCGCCTGGCCGGCACGGGCCGCCTCGATGGCGGCGTTGAGGGACAGCAGCGAGGTCTGGGTGGCGATCGATTTGATCAGGGTGACGATCTTCTTGATTTCCTGCGATTCAGCGTCCATCTGGTTAATGGTTTCGGTGTAGCCGGCGATCTTTTCGGTCATGGAACTCATGTGACCGTTGACGTCCATCAGTTCCTTGAAGGAGACCTTGGCTGTCTCCAGGTTGTTGCTGGTCGAGGCGCAGATGCGCTGGGTGTTGTTGGAGATCTCGCCGTGAGCGGCGGTCGCCTCCTTGCTGCTGGCAAAAATGTCGTTGGATATTTCGCTCTGTTCCTGGGCATGGTTGGCCGAAGTTCCGATCTGCTTGCTCATGAGCAGCGAGTTGGAGGCGATCCTGACCCCCATGGAGCGGACTCCGACGAAGATTTCGCGCAGGTTTTCGACCATGGTGTTCATGGCGGCCGCCAGGCGGCCGACCTCGTCGGTGCGGTCCACTTCGAGGTGTACGTCGAAGTTGCCGGCGCCCAGTTTTTCCAACTCAGCAACCACGATGTTGATCGGTTTGGCGATCAGGCGGTCCATGTAGAGGGTCAGCAGAATGCCGCCGATTAGCAGAACGGCCAGAGAGCCGAAGGTCAGATAGAAGATTTTACTCAAAGAGGCATGAACGTCGTCCATATAGGCGCCGGCGCCGATCACCCAGTTCCATTGGGGCAGCTTCTTGACAAAGGAAATCTTGCCGACGGCCTTCTCGCTGCCGGGCTTGTTCCAGACATATTCGACGAAACCATGGCCCTTCTCGCGGCACAGCTTGACCATCTCGACGAACATCGCTTTGCCGTCCAAGTCCTTGGTGGTGCTCAGGTCCTTGCCGACCAGCTCCGCGTTGGTGGGGTGCATGATCATGCGTGGCTGCAGGTCGTTGATCCACAGGTAGTTCTCGCCGTCGAAGCGCAAGGCCTGGACAGCAGCCTTGGCTTTCTGCTGGGCCTCTTCTTCGGTCAGCAGACCCTGGGACGATTGTTTGGCGTAATGGTCGACAATACCCCAGGCCGTTTCAACCACGTGCTTGATTTCGTCGCGTCGGCCTTCAATAACATTGTCCTTGGCGGCCAGGTACATCCAACTTGCTACCAGGGTAAAGACCAGCAGCATGCTTCCACTTAACAGAAAGATCTTTTGGGAAATTTTCAGATTCTTCACTTGGGGCTCCTTTGCCAAAGCATTAAAGGCATTTGCCTGTAGTCAAATCTGTCAAACCGCGTCTGCGACAATAGACTAGATTTTTTCCTTTTATGCAAGGGTTTCCGTGTCCGGCTGGCGGATCAGTGTTTGTGGTCTTCCCTCGCAAGTATTGTGCCGTGGCTTGAGATGGCGAAACAGCTGCTCTACTATATCGCTTTTTGATTTGGATTTGTATAATAAATTCAGATTGTTGGAAGGGATTAGGAGGTTTTGCCGAGTGATTTAAAAGGTGGCGATAGTGGTGGCGATAGTCAAAAAACTGTAAAACGATGGCTTGGAGAGTGACGGATTAATGTCTTCGGTGTGGCATGCCACACAAGCGGCAGCCACACATGTGTGGCATGCCACACTCAAATAAAACACTGTCTCTAATAGCGACCCGGCTAAGCGGGGGCATTTACCCCAATCTTGTTATGGCCTGAGAAAATCCAGCGTATTGACAAGGTTGACGGCAACAGGTAAAAAAGCAAACTAACTGTCCGCATTAGTCCGGTCGCATATCTCTTTTCGTCCGGGCCAAAGGATTTCGGGAGGTTTTTCCTTGTCGGCCATTCTCTCTGAGCACGATATTTACAGAGCCTGCCGCACTCTCTTCGGTGCGGAGGTCGACCTTTCCAGGGACTTTTTGTCCTATCTTCAGCCCAGCGGAGTAAAAACCGCTTATCGGCAGAAGGTAAAGGAAACCCACCCTGATCTTTTTGCCGGAGATGCCGTTCGCCAGCGCCAGCAGACCGGGCTTTTTCAGGAACTGGTGGCCGCCTACGAACTGTTCGGCAACTTCTTTCAACAGCGGGATCGGGGCCTCTGGTTGGGGGGCCGTTCCTCTGCTTCTCCCCGGCCTTCACCGTCCCCGCCGGACTTTTCGTCCGCGGGTTTTCGAGGTGCCCGCTCCGCACAGGAAGGCCCTCGCGCCCATCGCGAAGCCCGTGCCGGGACCACCGGGCAAAAGCCCCATTACTATGGTGGTCCGTTGCCGGCTCGCACTCTGGAATTCGGCCTGTTCCTTTATTATCAGCAACTGATAAGCTACCGACAGCTGATCGAAGCGTTGATCTGGCAGCGAGGTCAGCGCCCCAACTTGGGGGACATCGCACAGCGCTGGGGGTGGTTGACCGAGCTGGAGGTACGCAGCATCCTCGCCGCCCGCCTTAAGCTGCGCCGCTTTGGCGAAAAAGCCGTGCATCTGCAGTACCTTAGCGACCGGCAACTGCAGACCCTGCTTTACTACCAGCGCTCTCAGCAGCAGCGCCTCGGCCAGTTTTTTGTCGAGCAGAAGATTTTGAGTGCCGAGGAGGTTAACCGCCTCGTTCTCGGACAGCGAGAGCACAACCAGCGGATTGCCGCCGAATTGCAGCGCGCACGCCGCTGAAAAACTGTCAAAGTCGTGACTGTCCAGAGCCCTTTTAAGGGCTCTTTTTTATTGGTGGATTTTTATGGAATGGAATCTGCAAAATCCTCCTCCAGACGGGCCGTTTCGGTCCGAAATGTGGGGCACGAAGCGGCCGATGTCACAACATCGGGAATTTCCAGTAAGACACCAATTGATAGAGGAGGCATTAAAGGCATGGCAAACGAACAGGCGGAAAAGCTTACCCTCGGCATTGTCGGCGGCGGTCGCGGTGGATTGGAGATGCTCAAGATCTTCGCCGGTAGCGATTTGGTCAAGGTGGTCTACATGGTCGACCGTGAGTTGAAGGCGCCAGGTATGGTCGAGGCCAAGGAACTGGGGGTCAAGCAGGAGACGGACCTGGTGGCCGCGGTCAAGACCCACCGCACCGATTTCATTCTCGAGGCCACCGGTTCGCCAAAGGTTTACGAACTGATCGAGGAAAACTGCAACCCCGAGACGGAACTCATCAGCGCCAAAGGGTCCCTGATGTTCTTCAACGTCCTCACCGAGAGCCGCAAGCGCACAAACAAGCACGTCTTTGATCAGATCAGCACCATCGGCGAGGAGATCTCCGAAAGCACCAAGACCGTCAAGAATGCTCTGGCCGGGATCACCCAGGTCGCCCTCAACCTGGAAATGCTGGCCATCAATGCCGCCATCGAGGCAGCCCGGGCCGGCGAGAAGGGCCGCAGCTTTGCCGTGGTGGCCGAAGCGGTCAAGGGTACGGCTGAAGAGGCCAAGACCCTGCTGGAAGGAATCGAGTCGGTGAACAACGACAACAGCCATATGTCCGAACAGCTGGAAGAGTTGCTGGAGGAACTGCACTGAGGGTCTTGCGAGCTTTTTTCAGGAAAGGCCGATAAAGATGGTTGCCGCGGGGCGGACAGAAGGGACGCTTCTTTAGGGTCGCATTCAACGTCCTCTGGTTTCCAGCCTTCAGCCTCTCTGTGGGGGCCGGCATCCAACTCTTTTGGTTTGAAATCCGACAACCGAATTATTGGCATAACGGGCCTTTTGGTTTCCGAGTGTAGAGGGTCATGGGGCGATTTCCATGGCCTTCTATCGTTTTGGCTAACTCCGGCGGTGGACATCCAGGCCTCTGTGGAGTCATTTATGAGCCTTTGGAGAGCTTTATGAGATTTGTCCGTTTGTTGTGCATCCTTTGCCTGACCTTGTTCTTGACCCTGCCCGCGGCGGCGTCCGGGGGAGAGGCCCGGCCCTCTTCCCAAGAAAAACGCTACAAGATACTGCATGTCATGAGCTACCATTCCCCCTGGCGATGGACCGACGGTCAACTGCAGGGGTTCAAGGATGGTCTGGGGGATCTGTCGGTGGAATACAGAGTGTTCCAGATGGACACCAAGCGCAACAGCACTGTGGCGGCGAAAGAGAACGCTGCCAAGTCCGCCAGGGAGCTGATTGAGCGCTGGCAGCCGGACCTGCTCTACACCACCGACGACGACGCTCAACAATATGTGGCAAAGCATTATCTCAACAAGGACCTTCCCATCGTCTTCAGCGGTGTCAATAAGGACCCGGGGATTTACGGCTTTGAGGGCAGTAGCAACGTTACCGGTGTGATGGAGCAAGAGCATTTTCTGGAGTCGGTGCAGCTTCTCAAACAGATCGTACCTGGTGTCAAACGCATCGCCGTGGTTTTCGATGACGCCCCCATGTGGGAACCGGTGAAAAAAAGAATGCGTGCGGTTCTGCCGAAGATGGCAGGTGTGGAGTTCGGACCCTGGGAAACCATCGACACTTTTGAACGATACCAGCACAGGATCGAGGAGTTTGAGGGCCAGGTGGATGCCGTTGCCCTGATCGGCATCTTCAATTTCAGAGACGCAGAGGGTCGAAACGTTCCCTACCAGGAGGTGCTGCGCTGGACCGCGGAGCACAGCAGCTTGCCGGACTTCGGCTTCTGGGTGGACCGGATGCATTTTGGAACCCTGTGCGGGGTGACGGTATCGGAGCGGGAGCAGGGGCTTGCGGCCGGACGGCTTGCCCGAGCGATCCTTGCCGAGGGGAAAAGTCCCTCCAGCCTGCCCATGAAGCCGACGGTGAAAGGTTTGCCGGTGTTCAGTCTGGCCAGGGCAAAAAAGCTTGGTATTCGTCCAAGCACCGGGGTGTTGCTTTCCACGGAGGTGATCCGACAGTTCGAATGGGAGAAATAAATGATCTATGGCGTGAAAACGAGGATCGTGTTGATCTCGGCCTGCGCCATGCTTTTTGCCATGGGGGCCGTCATCGCCCTCAGCAGTTATCTGTTCGGCAGGGAATACCGAGAGGCTCTGCAGTCACGGTCCTTCGCCATCGCTACCAGCCTCAAAGTCCAGTTGGAGCGGGTGCTGCAGTTCGGCATCCCTCTGACTGATCTTGTCGGCTTTGAAGAACAGTGCCGGGAAGTTGCGGAAAGCAATGCTGGGGTCGCCTACGCCATGGTGCTCGATCCGGCCGGACAGATCCTGTTTCACAGTGAACCGGGCCTGCAGGGAGAGCTGCTTGCAAATGCCGACCTTGTCGCAGCGGCCCGCAGCGGGGTGAAGCGGATAGTCTCCTATACCGCTAACGGTACCCGGATCAACGGTGCGCTACTGCCCGTTACCGATGCTTTCGGTGAACATCTGGGCTGCATAGTGGTCGGCTTTCCGGATGCCCTGATCACCTCCAAGCTGAAAGGTATTATCGCCCTTGACCTGGGGCTCGGCCTTATTTGCCTGGCCATCGGTATGTTGATTCTGGTGACGGTTCTGTCAGCCCTGGTCACTAAGCCCCTGGTACGTTTGATCGATTCGATTCAGGGAATCCGTCGTAACGCGACGGATCTTTCCCGGCGTGTGAATCTTCCAATCAAAGGAGATTTCAGGCGGCTGGCCGCAACCTTCAACGACCTGATGCAGGAGCTGCAGAACACCACGGTTTCGAAAGATGCCCTGGAGAGCACCCTTCGGGTTTTGGAAGAGGCCGAGAATCGCTATCGTCGGGTCGTGGAAAACTCCCCCAGTGCCATCTTTATCGATTGCTGCGGCCGACTGGTGTTCGTCAACCCCGCCGGGGTGGGCCTGCTTGGTGCGGCCCGGTCCGCCGAGATCTGCGACAGACCGCTGCTGGACTTTGTCGAGCCGGAAGCCCGCGATCGGATGAAAAGGCGTTTGCAGTCGCTGTTGGAAGGCACTCAAACCGTTCGAATACAGGACGTTCGTCTTATCCGCAAGGACGGAACCTTGCGGGAGGTGGAGATTACCGGCATCGCATTCGTCTACGACGGGCAGCCGGCGGTACAAGTCGTCGCGCACGACGTCACCGTGACCCGGCAAAAGAGCGCTCAGCTGGAACATATGGCCAGCCACGATGCCCTGACCGAATTGCCCAACCGTACGCTGCTGCAGGATCGTCTCGAACGGACCATTTCCCACGCAGGACGGTCAAGGACCATGGTTGCGGTGTTGTTCATGGACCTGGATCGCTTCAAGCTGGTCAACGATACCCAAGGGCACACCGCGGGAGACCTGTTGCTGGTACAGGTGGCAAGACGCCTTCAAGCGAGTCTGCGCAAGAGTGACACGGTGGCCCGCTTCGGCGGCGACGAATTCGTGCTGGTGCTCAGTGACATTGAGAAAACGGCGGATGTGGATCACATGGCGGAAGCCGTTCGCTCTGTGCTTGCCGAGCCGTTCTTCATCGGCGAGCAGGAGGTTTATGTCGGCTCCAGCATTGGCATCAGCCTCTATCCCCAGGATGGCGAAAACGCAGAGCTGCTGCTACGCAATGCCGATATTGCCATGTATCGAGCCAAGGAGCTGGGCCGGAACAATCATCAGTACTATACCGAGGAACTCAACGCCCAGGTGATGGAACGGAACCGCCTGCATCAGGAGTTGCGTCGGGCTATTGAGGAGGAACAGTTCCTCCTCCACTACCAGCCACAGTTGGATCTTATTTCGGGCCGCGTCGTGGCGATGGAAGCCCTGGTTCGCTGGCAGCATCCACGTCTGGGATTAATTCCTCCTGCTGATTTCATCCCTTTGGCCGAAGAAACCGGACTGATAGTCCCGCTCGGGGCTTGGGTTTTGAGAGAAGCCTGCCGCCAGGCGAAATCCTGGCAACAGGAAGGGCTGCCTCCGGTTCGGGTCGCGGTTAACCTGGCCATGCGGCAACTCGCAGACGAAGGTCTGGTGGGGCTGATAACGGAAGTCCTGTTGCAGACAGGACTGACGGCTGAGTTCCTTGAGTTGGAGCTTACCGAGACCGATGTCATGCAGGAAGCCGAGGAGATGAGATGCAAGCTCAGGCGTCTCAAAGACCTCGGTGTATTCCTCTCGCTGGATGATTTCGGCACCGGTTACTCCAGTCTCAGTTATCTCAAGAGGTTCGCCTTCGACTGTCTGAAGATAGACCGATCCTTTGTGCGGGATATCACCACTGATTCGGACGATAAGGCCATTGTCCAGACCATCATTGCCGTTGCGAAGAGTCTGGGGATGATCGCTTTGGCAGAAGGGGTGGAGACCGTGGAAACCCTGACATGTCTGCGGGCCATGGGCTGCCACCATGCGCAGGGCTACCTGATCAGCAGGCCGTTGCCGTCCGACGAGGCCGGACAAATGTTGCGAACCTGCATCAGCGGCACTCTGCCGCTGGGGGACGCAACAAAGAGCAGCTTCCTGTACGTCGGTTGTTGAGCCCTGTTGCAGGAAACCAGGTGAATTGTGGAGCGAAAGGTTGCACAAAAGGAAACTGCCCCATAATTTCATAGACCCTTGGCCAATACCCTTCTGCACCCTTTCCGACTTTTAAATTCAAATTATTCCAAAACACGTGAAAATATTGCCTGAAAATTTGCGTGTTTTCTTTGGTGAACCAATATTTTTGTCCGGAAGGTGTTAAGTATTGAACTCCTTTATAAAATATTTAAAGCATCGCATGGATGCAGAAGATGGCTTGCCGCAAGTCACACCACCCGCAACTGGTAGCCTGGTTAATTTTATTGAGGAACTAAAGTTTCTCGCTTTCCCAAGCCAGGATTTTCTCCAACATAAGTATTTGGATCATCGGCTTTTTACCGTAGTCGTTTCGGCTTTTCTTGCCCTGCTATGGGCATCTCTTTGGGTATGGGATGTGGTGACTGATCCGGTGGGGGCCGAGAATACACTAGGTTTAAGACTGCTTTACTTGTGCGCCTTATTTCTATCAGTGACACTTTTTTTCATACGGCGGACGAGTGTCTGGCTGGCCATTTTCTTTGTTGTGGGGATGCTTGCGGCTGAAGCCAATTTCGTATTGATTTTGAACTATCTTGATGCCGGCATGGTATATGGAATCGCCGGCTTTATGTATTGCATGTTCATTGCCGTATTAACCCTTCAGTGTTTTTCCTTGAGGGTGAACGTAATTTACGTTTTGTCGGCCACTCTATTACCGCATGTTGCAGGTTTGCTGCAAATCGCTCATGACTTTCAGCATGATCATTATGCGGTCTTAATCTGGCCTGCCGCTATGTTGGTTGTCGTCGCTCAGATAGTTCAGTCTCATCACTACCTGCTGCGATATCGGCTTGAAAAGGAGCTGGAAAAGTCTTCAATCACGGATCATTTGAGTGGTGCCAAGAATCGTCGCTACTTTATGCCGCTTTTAGAGAGGGAAATCGGCAAGGTTCGCCGAACAGGACAGAAACTGTCTGTGCTGATGTTGGATATCGATAATTTTAAGAAAATTAATGACACATATGGGCATCAGACGGGCGATCTTGCGATTTGTAATCTGTCGATGATGTGTCAACGGGTTGCACGTGAAATTGATGTCGTGGCTCGCCTGGGTGGTGAGGAATTTACGGTCTTACTCTCAGACTGCGATCAACAGCAGGCGGTTCAGGTAGCGGAAAGGATTCGAACTTCGGTTGCCGGACTGACAATGCATAGTGAAGACAATCAAGCCTTCAGTTATACGGTTAGCATTGGTGTGGCTGAACTACACCATGTCGACCGGGTTGGGCGGGATTTTCTCTTTCGCGCAGACACTGCACTTTACGAGGCCAAGGAGAGTGGGCGCAACAGGGTAGTGCTGGCAAAAACAATTGGTAATCCAACTGAAAGATATAGGCCAAGTGCAAGGGATGGCCAACAATCACACCCAGCCGAGAAAAAGTCGCTAGGGGGATTTATAACCGGCTGATGCGTGGCGTTAGTAAAACAGCCCACCCCGGCTTTGCCGGGGTAATTGCTATCGCGCGTAATCCCAGTATAGCGAGATAGGCGGACAGGAAAGAGACCTGCCCGTTTTTTTATTATTGGTCGCGGCACGCTGCCTTTTTATGCATCAAAAAGTGGCAGATAGAATTGTCAAAAAAGTTTTATCAAATAAAAAAACACGGAAAAACAGTAACTTAAAGATTATTTCTATTTCTGGCACGCGCCCTGCATTCTAACGAGGGCAAATGCTGGACACGACGGAGTGACCAGGCATTTACGGCAACGAGGCCCACCGGGGAATTTGATCCCCGCTGGGCTTTTTGTGTTTTGTGCAACAGCAGTAGGTTCGATAAGTGCCATGGCGGCGCTTCTCGGGGTAACGGTGCCCCATCCGGATGGTCCGGATGGGGTTTTTCTATTCACTACATTACATTTATTCAGGCGACAGGCCGGAGCCGATTTTTAAGGAACCGGCGGGCCTGCCAAAATTCAACACTGCAACAAAAAGGAGCCCCATCATGGCTAAGAAACTGAGACAACTGGCAATCTACGGCAAAGGCGGTATCGGCAAATCGACCACTACCCAGAACACTGTCGCCGGCCTGGCCTCCCTGGGCAAGAAGGTCATGATCATCGGTTGCGACCCCAAGGCCGACTCCACCCGTCTGATGCTGCACGCCAAGGCGCAGGAAACGGTTATGGACAAGGTTCGCGAGCTCGGCACTGTCGAGGACTTGGAGCTGGAAGATGTACTTAAAACAGGTTACGGCGAGGTCAAATGCGTCGAGTCCGGTGGCCCCGAGCCGGGTGTCGGCTGCGCTGGCCGCGGCGTTATCACCGCCATCAACTTCCTCGAGGAAGAGGGCGCCTACACCGAAGACCTCGACTTCGTCTTCTACGACGTTCTCGGCGACGTCGTCTGCGGCGGCTTCGCAATGCCGATCCGCGAGAACAAAGCCCAGGAGATTTACATCGTCGTCTCCGGCGAAATGATGGCCATGTACGCCGCCAACAACATCTGCAAAGGTATCGTCAAGTATGCTTCCTCCGGCAGCGTACGACTCGGCGGTTTGATCTGCAACTCCCGTAATACCGACAAGGAAGCGGATCTGATCGAGGCCCTGGCCGCCAGGCTCGGCACCCAGATGATCCACTTCGTGCCCCGCGACAACCAGGTACAGCGGGCCGAACTGCGGCGCATGACGGTCATCGAGTACTCTCCGGATCATCCCCAGGCCGACGAGTACCGTCAGCTCGCCAAGAAAATCAGCGAAAACGAAATGCTGGTGGTCCCCAATCCCCTGACCATGGACGAACTGGAAGACCTGCTCCTCGAATTCGGCATCATCGAGGACGAAGACGAGAGCATCATCGGCAAGGCCGAAGGTGCATAACTGACGGTTAGGCAGGGGGCAGGGTGATCCAGAGATATGCAAGTTCGCTTTGCCCCCTAACTGTATGTACTTTAGCGAGGAGATAGGAATCATGGAAAAAACTAA
>ENA-ORCU01000349-ORCU01000349.1-marine-metagenome-genome-assembly--contig:-NODE-349-length-18249-cov-2.971605_pt1 | contig 18249 bp, 9 predicted proteins | sample MGYA00248631_ERZ508512 | MGnify/ENA primary metagenome ERZ508512 (study PRJEB26183, sample SAMN06268844) | marine metagenome | isolation source: Tt an P1 anaerobic enrichment on pine from sediment taken...
GGCTGGCAGCGGCTGCTGGAAATCGCCCGGGCGCTGGCCTCCCGCCCGCAACTGCTGCTGCTGGATGAACCGGCCGCCGGTCTGAATGCCGTGGAAACCCGCGCCCTGGCCGACCTGATCGGGCGGATCCGGGACCGGGGCGTGACCACGCTGCTGGTCGAGCACGACATGAACCTGACCATGGAGATCTGCGACAACATCATTGTCCTGGACCAGGGCCGAAAAATCGCCGAAGGGCCGCCCCGCCGGATTCAGGAGGACGAAGCGGTGATGGAGGCTTACCTGGGCTTCGGGGCGAATTGTGCAACGGGCTGAGAATCTGTCCGGAAACTGTTTTTGCACTGAAACGCACAACATCAACTCATAAGGGGCCACGAAAGCGGCTCTGGAGCAGGCGGGCCGGACCGGCGCGGAAATCCTGCGCAGCTCCCGGTGATCCCAATGAACCGAAACGGATAAATCCATGTTGAGAATCAAAAATCTGCGGTGTTATTACGGCCAGATCATGGCGGTGAAGGGGGTCAGCCTCTCGATTCGAAAAGGCGAGCTGATCTCAATCATCGGCGCCAACGGATCGGGGAAGAGCACCCTCATGTCCGCGATCAGCGGCCTGCACCGGAACTGGACCGGGGAGATCGAATTTTCGGGCAAATCCATGAAGTCGCTTTCCCCTCCCGCCATCGTCGAGGGGGGAGTAAGTCTCGTTCCGGAAGGTCGCCTGATCTTCCCGCCGCTGAGCGTGCGCGACAACCTGCAGCTTGGCGGCTACACCCGCTACCGAAAGAAAAACGGACGGGAGGCCGACCGGGACATGGATCGGATCATGGACCTGTTCCCGATCCTGCGGGAACGGGCCGGTCAGCCGGCCGGAACGCTTTCCGGCGGGGAGCAGCAGATGCTGGCTATCGGCAGAGCCCTGATGGCCAAGCCGTCCCTTTTGTTGCTGGACGAACCATCCATGGGTCTGGCGCCGCTGATGGTGGAAAAAATTCTCTCCACCCTGGAACTGCTCAAAAAAGAAGGTCTCACCATCCTGCTGGTGGAACAAAACGCCGGGGCGGCCCTGCAGATCGCCGACCGGGGCTATGTCCTGGAGACCGGCCGGGTCGTGCTGCAGGGGCCGGCGGCTGACCTGCTTTGCGACGAGGAAGTCAAACGGGCCTATCTTGGCAATGATTACGGCGAGTTTACTGACGGGAGGGCATAAAAGGTGATCAACGACATGGACCGCAACGAACGACTGCAATCTCAGCTGGAGCGGCTGCAGAGCACCCTAAACCGGGCCTTCAGGAATGTACCGTTTCACCAGAGCCGGTTCCGGGCGGCCGGAATCGACCCCGGGGAAATCGGCGCGGTGGAAGACCTTGCGAAACTGCCCTTCATGCGGCGTGGCGATCTGGGCGACCATTACCCGTACGGTCTGTTTGCGGTTCCCCTTCGGGACATCGTCCGGATCCACACCGCTCCGGGTACCAGTCGAAACCCGTCGATCAGCGGCTACACCCGGCAGGATTTAAGCGTGTGGCAGCGAATCATCTCCGACTCCCTGGCAGCGGCCGGGGTAACGCCCAACGATATCCTGCAGATTCAGCTGGACCCGGGCCTGGCCAACTGGGCCCGCGACTACCGAGACGGCACCGAGACGCTGGGCGCCGGTGTGATCCCCGGCAGTCAGCTGTCCATCGAAAAGCGGCTGATGGTGCTTAAGGATTACATGACCACCGTGCTCATCACCACCCCGGCCGGGGCCCTGGAACTGGCCGAATATATGTACCGTAACGGCATCCACCCCAACGGTTTCAACCTGCGGACCCTGATCCTGGTGGGCGAGCCGGCTGCAGCTGCGGAAAAGCGGAAGCTGGAGGAAATGCTGCACGTCACAACCTGGCAGCATTACGGGTTGAGCGAAATCCCCGGTCCTGCCATCGGTTTCGAATGCGGGCGCCACGCCGGCCTTCACCTGCACGAGGACCACATCATCGCCGAGATCACCGACCCGCAGACCGGCGCCCCGGTCCCGGATGGAGAGACAGGGGAGCTGGTCCTCACCACCCTGACCGCCCGCGCATTTCCCCTTATCCGGTTTCGGACCGGCGACCGGGCGCGCAAAATCAAAGAGCCCTGCCCCTGCGGCGATAACCGCATGCGCATCGATTGGCTGCCGGAACGGATGGACGACCTGATGATCATCTGCGGTGTGAAAGTGGACAAGCAGCAGATCCGTGACCAGATCGAAGGGGCATTCGGCCCCGCCCTTCCCGATTATCGGTTCCTAAAAACCAGCTACAACTTCAGGGACCTTCTGGAGATCCGCATCCGGATCGATCAGCGCTTCTTCTCCGACGAAATCAAGGATCTGGAAAAAATTCGCTCGGACACCGCCGAGCGGCTGACCGACAATCTGGGCATTCCGGTATCCGTGGTTCTGTGTGAAACGGTCTGACTGCGGATAAGCCACAACCAAACACGTATCACCGGTGCCAAGAATAAGCGTCTGGTGCATCCGCTTGTCGGGATCGGGATCGCTATCGGTATCGAAATCGACTTTCTCGATCCCATAGCCGGCAGAATGCCGTCTTTTGCAAGGCAGTACACATCCGGTTTGTCGTGCCCCGGTCCCATGGCTTTTCGATCCCGATCCCGATAGCGATTGGGAATAAGGCCCTGACTGCATACCTGAATGCGCGCCCCTTGGGGTTCACGAAAAAATAAGTTCGCAATTTTGGGAGTTGAGGCGCCCGGCTGACAAGACGCGAAAACGCAGGTATATCGGGTATATGCCGAGTTTTCGCAACATAGTCAGACGGGATGAATCGGCGCCCAAAATGTGAAGTTATTTTTGAGTGAGCCCTTAGGCGCTGTCCAGGGCGATCAGCGCATCAACGACAACCGGCTGATTTCCCCGGATGATAAGCGGATTGATATCAATCTCCCGGATGCAGTCAAATTGGGTGACCAGGCGCCCCACCGCCGTTAAAACGCTCACCAGCGCTTCCTCATCCACTTGCGGCAGGCCCCGGACAGAATCCAGTATCCGGTGGCCCCGGATCTCCCGGATCATGTCACGGGCGTCCTGCCGGGTGAGAGGGGCTTTGCGGAACGTCACATCGTTCAGCAGTTCGGTGAAAATCCCCCCGAGTCCGAACATCACGCAGGGGCCGAATTGATCGTCCCGGTTCACACCGACAACCAACTCCCGTTTGCCGTCGATCATTTCCTGGATCAACAGCTGCCCGTCATCTCCGAGTTGATTCAGAATGGCATGGCATGCGGCATCCAGTTCCGCATCGTCTTTGACATTCAGCCGGATCAGCTGCGACTCGCTTTTATGTGCGATCTCTGGAGAACACCCTTTGACAGCAACCGGGAAACCGATTGTCGCCGCCGCCCCTTTCGCCTCCATGAAATTTGCTGCAAGAATTTCGCGGGTTGTGGGAATAGTGAAAGCGGCAAGCACTTTTTTGGATTCATACTCCGACAGCATCTGTCTTCCATCTGTCAACGCAGACTGGATGATTTCCGCGGCACCGTCCGGATCTGGCATTGATGCTGCCGGCTTGTGATCGGCCTGAGAAGAATTCAGCACCGCTCGTCGCCTGGAAAAATCAGAGAGTTGTGAAATCGTAAAAAAGGCATCGGCCAATGTGTCATAGACCGGGATCCCCTGATCGAGAAACGTCCTGCGGGCATTTCGCATAACCTTTTCCATATCCAGATCATCTGTGCTCAGGCGAACTCTCGGCATGACCAGGACAACCGGTTTGCCGGTTTTTTGGGTCACGTCGTTGATAACCTGAGACAGTTCCCGATACGGCGTCAAATCATCCAAAGAATCGAGGGCATTCAAGCTCATTGCCAGCACCTTGTAGTGATCCAGCAACTGAACCAGCACCTGGATATCGATGCGATCGTCTTCGGCTGCGGACAGCAGCACATTTTTCAGCATGGCCGGCGACACGAACGGATTGGCCACATCGATCGGGTTGGCGGCACTCGATCCGGGCTTGGGAAGAAAGGACATGATTTTTTCAGCCAGCGGTCGATCGAAAGGCGGTATTTTCAGATTGTAGGAATCTGCCGTGTCGCAAGCCGCAACTCCCAGCGCGCCGCCTCCCCCAACCACGCTGACCCCCCGGTAGGGATGAGGCGGAAGCATCGAAAAACCCAGGCAGAGTTGAACCGCCTCATCCGTTCTTTCCACTTGAACGGCGCCGGCCTGTCTCAGTACCGATTGCCAGATAATCCGCCGTCCGCTCATCGACGCGGTATGGCTGGCAACGGCGCGTGAGCCCGCCTCGGACAGACCGCCCTTTAAGATAATTACCGGTTTTCGGGCGGCCGCCGATTTCAGCGTATTGAAAAACACCTCGCCGTTTTCGACCCCTTCAATGTACATTGCAATAATGTCGGTCGCCGGATCGTTCGTAAAGTAAGAAAGCAGCTCGGATTCGCGGACATCCGCTCCGTTTCCAATGCTGATCACCGTGGAGAATTTCAAACCGAACCATTTCCCCGTGCTTGCCACATCCACGGCCATGCCGCCGCTTTGCGACACAAAGGCGATCCCCCCTGATTCACGAGACAAATCCGGCCCGGGAAGAAAAGTCAATCCGCTTTTCGGACTGTACACGCCGAAACAGTTCGGACCGATCACGCGGATTCCTTTTTCGACGATCTGCTTTATCTCAGATTCAAGAGCATTGCCCTCCGCGGACCCCAGCTCTCTGAAGCCGGATGAAAGGATTTCCGCCCCGGCCGCTCCTTTTTGCCGGCACGCTTCAAGCGCTTCAGGCACAAGTCTCGCTGCAACAGCTATGATCGCAAAATCGATAGTCTCCGGGATGTCCTCGACCCGGCTGTAGATGGTCAATCCATTTAACGTGCCGCCTTTTGGATTCACCGGGTAAATTGTCCCCTCATATCCAATCCGAAGTAGGGAGTGCAGAATCCCGGTACCGAAACTGAAGCTGCTGTCGTCTGCGGAAACGCCAACGATCGCCAACCGGCGAGGATTAAATATTCTCTTGAAATCAGTCATTTTCCCCCTGCCTGATTAAAGTAATTGCCTGCACTGACGATGAATTTTAAATTGTTGCGAATTGTGCGTGTTTATTTCTCTTTCTCCAGCGCTTTCAGGGACTCAACGGCCTCCTGAATCGTTTCGATTAAATCCCTTATGATTCGCTGGCCGCTTTTAAAGCAGATATACTCAAACGGGTCGGCGTGATTTTTCATCTGGGGCTGGATGTCCATTAATTTCTTTTGGGTTTCATCCAGAACGTCGAGATATTGATGAGCAAATTTCAGTCGCTCTTCCGGTGCCAGATGGACGAAAAAAAACATCCGTGCGATAAATGCATTCTTGTAACGTTCAACGGCAAGCGGCGCCCTGAGGCTTTTTAAAAACTCGAGTCGACCTTTCTCGGTTATGGTACAGATTTTACGATTTGGAGCACCGTCCTGAATCTCAAGTCGGGTACGGATCAGCTCATTTTGTTCCAGAGCCTTTAATGCCGGATAAATGGAACCGAAACTGATTCCGGAGAAAAAAGAAAACGAAAGGGAAAATCGCTGACGGATCTGATATCCCGTCATACTCCTATCCATAAGAAAACCTAGAATAATGTGCTGAATATCCATAGGGCATTATTAGTGTATCGGAAAATAATATATCGAAACGATACATTTAATATCGATTCGATATAGTCATGTCAAGTCGATAATAGCAGTCTCAAAAATCGGGATCGGGATCGAAATCGAATAGACATGGGACGCGGACATGAAAAACGGGATGTGTACCGCCTTGCTGTAGATTGCGTGGTGTGGGTTTATAGAAAGGCCGGGAGATTAAGACCGGGATTCATCTGCCTTCTCGGGAGCACCGGCTCAGGGGCGGTCAATCGATACCGCTTTACTGCTGTAGGCAACGGTAAGAGCCTGTTTGAAAACACGGCGACCCAGGAAATTTTGGTCGTTAGCAAGGCGCTGGACAGTATGTAGAACCGGGGTGCACGAGACCCTATTGGATATAATTGTCGCAAAGCTCTGCAAATTGGGTTGAAGAGACTGCTGCGTCAATAAAATTCCGCACGCTATGGGATCGAGTATCTCTATTTCGATCCCGATAGCGATTTCGATCCCGATAAAATTATGTTTCAATAAGCAGGTATACTAGGCGACTATTTATAGCGCCGGTGATGAGATTTTGCATGCGGCTTGTCTGCGTCAGAATATATTCAAACTCAATCACATACCGCCAGTGGGCGGCACCAGGGTAACCCTGTCACCATCTTTAAGCGGCTTGTCCGCGCCGGCTATAATTCCATTGACAAACACAAGTTTGATCGATGATTCCGGTATAGCGGCGTTGTCGATTACGGTTGCCACCGTGGCACCATCAGGCAAACTCACTGGGGTAGCCGCCATGTAATCACAAGTGTGTTGTTTGGCCAGATCGGCAAAGCATTTCAACTGAATATTCATGGTATCCTCCAATTCAGGATGTAAATCTGTCAATTACATTGAGGTTTCCGGAATAACGACCAACTGTGGACGCTTCCACACAATTGTCGAAATCCTCATCGGAAACGATGCGGTTGTCGGACACTCCGCCAAGCGGGCAGTAGTAGGTTTCACCGGTTTCATCCTTAAAGGTACCGAATGTCTCAGTGTGTGTATTCATAACGTTTTCTCCACGAAACATTTATAAATAAAAAAATTATCGTTTATATCAGCTGCGTTCAAAGCTGATTGTCATTAAATCATTTTGCTGCGAATTGAATATTCGTACGGTGAGGCATAAGGGCAATAGGAGATGATAGTTGGCTTTTTAGTGGGTAAAACCTATTGCTTTGTCATTGTCAGTCAATATCATAAGTTTAAACAAGTTGCATTATAACCTACCGTGCTTCCCAAATTTCGTGATATAGCTTTTTTAATATAAAAACAATGGGTTGCACAATATACGGACTGATGGGACAGCCTTTGGACAATCAACCCCAGAAATCAACGGCGCTTCAGGAGGGAAGCCGCGTCGCGGTCATCGGCGGGGGACCTGCGGGCTCTTTTTTCGCCATCCATCTTCTCCGGGAAGCCAGGCAGGCGAACCGGAACATCACGGTCACCATCATTGAAAAAAAAAGTGTCCGTGACCCCGGCTCGGCGCCGTGGCTGATCAACGGCTGCAATTGTTGTGCAGGCGGAATCTCGCCGCGACTGCACGACGAAATGAACACCATCGGCATCCGGCTTCCTCAGGATCTGATCTGCGAAGAATTTACCCATGTCTGGATTCACGGACTGTGGAAAAATTTCCCCCTCCGAATTCCGCCGGGGCAGAGGATGGTCTCGGTTTTCAGGGGCACTCTGCCCAGGGGGAGAAAAGACCGTTCCGGCGGATTTGACAGCTTTTTGTTGAATACGGCCGTGGAAGCAGGTGCACACGTTATGGCTGGAGAGGTTCGGAAGATTCAATACAGCCCTTCAGGAAAACCGCTTCTGACCATAGGCGTTCCGTCAGGAGAGCCCTGCACCATTGAAACTGATTTTGCAGCGATTTCCACGGGGATGCCCCTCAGCCCGGAAACCGTTCCCAACGGAAACGGTTTTTTACACTCCTATCAGTTAATCAATCCCCACTTCATACCGCCGAAGATCAAACGCACCCTGGTCTTTGAGCTGAAACCGGGCCGGGCGTATCTGAAAAAATATATGGACAAGGAGATTTACTTCATTGCATCCGGTTCAAAGCAATTGCGCCTGGATCACATCGCTCTGGTACCCAAAGGAGACTATCTCACCGTTGCCCTTGTGGGCGATGGCATAGAAAAGGCATCCCTGCCCGGAGACACCGGGAAGATCATCGATGCGTTCCTTTCCCTGAGTCATATTCGAATGATCCTTCCCCACCTCAACCCGCAAAACACACCGGTCGCCTGCACATGCAGTCCGTATATGGCGGCAGGATCATCAGCAGAGCCCTTTGGACACCGGTCAGCCGTAATCGGGGATGCAGCCGGTGCACGGCTGTATTGGGATGGGCTTTACTCTGCCTTTGTAACCGCCCGTGCGCTTGCTGAAACGGTGATTCACAAGGGAACGGACAGAAACAGTCTGAAAGAAGGATATGGGAAGGTTATAAAATGGCTGGAAACGGACATCCGCTATGGCCGGCTGGTGTTCGGAGCTGTCCGGATGGCTTTTACATCGCCTTTTCTGAGCCGAGTCGTTTACCAGGCGTTTGCCACTGAAATGAAATTCAGGAAAATGGACCGGTGGACGCTGGGAAATGTACTCAGAAAGATTGGAACCGGAACCGTTGACCATGAAACCGTATTCCGTGAATTATTTACCCCTCCCGTTGTCCGTTCTCTTCTGACCGGTTTATATAAGACCGTCCGAAATGTCCTTACCGAGATGTTTTTTGGTCTCAACTGGGAAGAATATGGCAGATATCCGACGGTAATCGTGAAGGAAAAACGGAAGTACTTTAAGGAATCCATAGCGGCACCTCTGGAAATAACACTGGATGCCGCTCCGGAAATGGAGCGGATGTATGCAATAAAAATCAGAGCCTCTGCTGAAGAAATATTTGACGAACTGGGCCGGTTTGGAGATGTGAGCGGCAAATTTCTCAGGCTGAGGTTTGTGGATGTCCGGAGAATTTCAGGACTGCCCAACCAGGAGGGATCGGTGGTCAGGTACCGTCTGCGGGTGCTGCCGATTTCCATGGATATTCGCCTGGCGCGATGCATCCCCGGCAAAACCCTGCTGTATGAACCGGGAGAGCTGTTCACAAAGCGAGGAAAACTGATTTTTGATGTAACCCCAACCAAGGACGGAAACAATCGCCTGGTCATCTACACGGCCTTTGACTTCAAGCGAGGCCGGGGCGTGATCGGAAAAATCTTCTGGAAAGTTTTCAAACGGATGTTTCCTGATTATGCACATGATGTGGTGTGGAACCATGCCATCTGCTGTATCAAAGGAGAGGTGGAACAGAGAGCGGGGGATACAAAGCGATCAGTGCCGTAACTTCAAGTGGAGGTGGAACAAGAAAAAGGGGCGGCATCCATTGGTTTTAAACAGGCTCTTAGCAATACGATGATAAACTGTGTTAATTGGGCATCTCTATTCCCAGTCGCTTGATTTTGAGTCGGAGGGTATTTTTGTCGATACCCAACTCGCGGGCGGTTTTCATCCGTTTCCAGTTGTTGCGTAGCAAAGCATTTTCGATAGCGAGTTTTTCCATTTGTCTCAAGGTATAGCCGGCCCTAACCGGTAATGGAGTATTTGAACTGGGCCGCAAGTTCATCGGCAGACAATTCAAGTCTATCAGATCCTGGCGGCATACAATGAAGGCTCGCTCGATAACATTTTCCAACTCTCGCACGTTTCCTGGCCATTCATAAAGCATCATGGCGGCTATGGCTTCATGGGATATTCCTGAAACGGTCCGACCGGAGATGCGGTTGTAGCGTTCGATGAAATGATCCACCAGAAGCGGTATATCTTCCAAACGTTCAGACAGCGGTGGCAGTGTGAACCGCATTATGTTAATCCGATAGAATAGATCCCGCCTGAATTTACCTTCGGCTACCAGGTTTTCAAGATCCTGGTTGGTGGTGGCAATGATACGTGCGTTGGTGGTTTCTGATTGTGAACAGCCCAAGGGTTCATAAGTTCTCTGCTCCAGGACCCGAAGTAGTTTGACCTGAAGCACCGGCGGCATCTCGCCGATTTCATCCAGCAGCAGGGTGCCATTGCGGGCCTGGGCAAACCTCCCCGGCCTGTCGAATTTGGCATCGGTAAATGCTCCGGCCTTATATCCGAACAATTCAGATTCAACAAGATTTTCCGGCAACGCTCCACAATTGACGGCTACAAACGGCCCATTGTTAAGTGGGCTGTGGTTATGGATAGCTCGTGCCAGCAATTCTTTCCCTGTACCGCTGGCGCCCTGAATCAATACCGTGCTTTTGCTGGCAGCCACTTGGGGCAAAAGGGTAAAAATATCTCCCATTTTCCCGTTTTTGCTAATAATGTCGTCGAAGGACTGCTGCTTTAGAAGTGAGCGACGCAGTTCCGAGATGGCTGTGAGGTCCCGGAATATCTCCACCCCGCCGATCACCTTTCCCCGGGCATTTCTCAATGGCGCGGCGTTGACACTTATAGGAATCCGTTTTCGATCGGCGTTCAGAAAATAGACCGATCGATTTGCAATCGGCTTCCCCGATGCGAGCACCTGACGCATACTGCAGCCTCGTTTGCAGATGTCGGTTCTGAAGACCTCCCAGCAGAACCGTCCGATGGCTTCCCTGCGGGGGATACGGATAATTTTTTCGGCCGCACGGTTGAAATACGATACCTGCCAGTCCAGATTCACCGTAAACACCCCTTCTTCAATGCTTTCAAGAATCTCCGAACCGGATTTTATATTGATACTATATAGTGGTGTCATTTTAAGTTGATGTGTCGTATCCACAGCCCGATTTTCCCTTTACGAGCAATTCATGAATATATTCAGATCACCTGCAGTCCATCGAGAATGTTAAGTGGAATCACACCGCCTGCTTTGCGGAGATTTCAAACCGGAACATTTCCAACAGTTACAACTTCTTTTCCGCAATGCCTCATTGGTATTAATCAAAGCTTCTCATTTTCATGGAACATCAATATTAATATTGCTGGCATCTGTGAAATTAATTACACAATGTTGTGCCTTATCGTTTACAGCTTTATATCAAGGGACACCCGCGGTGCCCCATCCCGCTTGAATTTAAACGATACGAACCATTATTCACTTTTCACTCTCCTTGCTCGCACCATTAAACAAGCAATATCTGTGCCGACCCGAACATTTTGAAGATAACTTATACATTTAAAGATCAGGGCCGGTTCTTCGAGCGACTGCGAGATGCGCGTGATCTTCTTTTCATAGACCCTTCACTGTTCCGCGCGCCCCGTAACAATTCTCTTTTTTTCAATCCGTATCAAAAAATAACTCTGGCGCCCGGAATGGCAGTTTTTTCGATGCCGGGTATCAAATTATGCTGATATGGCAGGCGACAAACCGTGCCCGGGGGCAATCGGATGAGAGGGCAACCAGAAGGCCGCTGGGAGAAACACGCAAACGCACTGGCGCGGCGATACGGCAATGGTGAACGGATTTCGGGAAATTGGCAAAGGACGCGAGCACCTAAACATGTATCCAAGTCTGGTGACGCCCGCATAACCGTCAGTTCGATGGGTGAGGCCAGAGGCAGCCATGGTCGAGGCGAGCAACTTGCTTGAGGTTCAGATTTTTCCTTTCATTTTGGCCCTTATGGGTGAAGATTTTTCCCTCTTCCCTTTTCGCTTCCGCAGCCTAATCAAGGCATATACTCATTTAAATTCAATTAGTTAAATCAAAAAAATGAGTTATACTCCATACTGGCTTTCAAATTGCTTAAAGAAGCGATGGCGCCCGAAACCGGTGAAAAAGGAAAACATATTACCCCGCGCTGAGAAGTACCAGCGGCCAATACCGCTTGAATATTTCTCATGCTCAGCCCACTGAATTACGTTCCGGATTTCGATCCCTCGAATTGTTATTTCTATTCAAGCTTAAAGCGCAGTCCAAACCGCAGACGACATGGATGAACCCGATGGTGAAGTTTCGCACTAAGGACTACCGAACATTCTTACGGTTTTCCACACTCAATCAAATTTAAGGGAAAAAGGAGGAATCGCTATGAAAATGGCATCCGTTGGTATCGCGCTAATCTTCATTATAGCAGTTGGGCTCGGCGGGGCCCAGGCATTCTCCGGGCCCGGCGGACTGTCCGAGATCAAGCTGTATCGCGGCGAATTTGTAGATATTGCGGACCAGACAGAGCTTTACGTGGATTACATCTGCACCGGAACGGTGGATGTCTGGAACACACGCACCAAACTCCAGCTGCGCGTGGTGCCCAACCAGGGCCTCACCGAAGACGGCGAGGTGGAGCAGTGGAAGGTCAAGACGGTTCACGCCTATGTGGGGGCCGATCCCGTGCCGGTGGATGAGGTCGGCAACCCCCTGGTGGACCAGTTCCCCTATTCCGTCACCTATGGCGATCCGTCCGAAATCTACAGTCTGGTGCTGGACCTGGAGGCCGACCTGGGCTTTCGCTGGGGACAGCCCTATGAAGAATTGCGCCGCCAAAATGTCTGTGTGCGCGCCGTGCTGGTCAAGGTGGACCTGGAGACCGGCAAGCAATTGGCGATCAAGGATGTCTGGACCTTCGACCCCGATTTCGAGATCGAGGTGGCCTCGGATGAATGGGAATACGACGAAATCACAATCGGCCAGGGCCGACTGCAGAAATCGCACAAGGTTAAAAAGGGCAGAAATGTCAAAAACCGAGTTCGCGTCATGCGCGGGGTGATCAACCAGGCCCTGCTGGACCACTGGGGCAGCACGGTGTACGAGATGGCCCATCCCCGGCGGGCCCACTTCATCGACTCGCCGGTGGCCGGCCTGTCATTTGAAACCCCCACCCACCAGGGTAAGACCGATGATTCCGGGGCCTTCGACTACTTTCCGGGGGAACGCGCCGACCTGTCCCTGGGTGAGGTCTACCTGGGCAACGCCCTGATCGATCACAAGATTTCGCCAGTGGACGTATTCGAAGGCGGAGACATGGACGATAACCGGGTGGTCAACCTGGCCTGGCTGCTTCAGAGTTTGGATGCCGACGGTGATCCCTCCGGCGGCATCGCCATCAGCCAGTCGGTGGTGGATGCTTTCGAGGCGGCATTGGATGCAAAGAACCTGGCCGATGTCGATTTCGGCAATGATGCCGAAGTTGAAGCGATTATCGACGCAACCATTGCCGAAAGCACCGGCTATCCGGACCTGAACCTGGTAAAGGTGAGCAAAGATGCGGCGGCGGGGCATTTAGGAAAAAGCGTCGGTGGCACAATGTTCCGCAAGAACGTAGCCAAAACACCGGAACTGGCCAGTGCCAAGGCCAAGCTGAACGTCATGCCGGTGTGGTTTCCGGCTCTCAAGGCCAATGGTGAAGCGGCCTCATTCTTGGACAGCGAAACGGAAACTGAAATGGGGGGCATTCCGTACTATGATGAAGAAGGCAATCTGATCCGTACGGCAACCGAAGCCAAACCCCTGGTGGTTGTTTACACGGATGAGGTGGACGGCTACGGCGCCGCCGACGTGTTCGCCGCCGTATCCAGAGATGACGGCCACACCTGGAAGCGCAAGAACATCTCGCGCATGGCCGCCCGCTCCTCTTTTACCCTGGCCACAGGGGAGCCCTTCTATGGACACTGTAAAAAGCCGGTTTTTCAGGTCAAAGGAAACAAGATCTTTATCGCCTGGACCAGCAAATTCGCCAAGGGCGGCAAGCCCCGCTATTCGATTCAGGTCTGCCAGGACCTTGATGGCGACGGCGAACCGGATCCATGCGAGACCTGCCACGGCTCGGGCGATAACGAAGAATGCGGCCCGGACTACACTCCGGACGATCCCTATGTCGTAGACGATTTCTGGGGCGTATCCGGTCCTCAGCGTTCGGTGGATTACACCGAACAGGGATACCCGGAAGTGGGCGAGGTGCCCTACAGCGCAGTCTGGACCTGCCGCGGCTTGATCGTCACCCAGGCAGAGATCAACAAGGGCGGCTGGTGGGCCGACAAAGAGATCGGCGACATCGTCTGGTTCAAGCCCGAGCGCCTGACCTCCGGTCGTCGTGACGCCAACCAGGTCTTCTGCGGCGGGGCAGATGGTGCCGGTTTCGCCATTGCCTGGCAGGAAGACCCCAAGGGGCTGCGTCCGGGCGAGGCCAAGGGACCCGGTCCCGGCTGGGGCGGCGCCACCGCCAACCACAAGACCGACATCTGGTACAGCTACATTACCTGGGCCGATCACTCGGTCATAGATGAGGATTTCGTGGCCGGCGGCGACCCGAACCACCCGGTTCAATACGATGAGGACGGTAACGAAGTGCCTTGGACCAATCGGCCAAAGGCCCTGGTGCCCATGGCCCTGCCGGTACGGATTTCGGACAACGACGCGGTCAATACCAACAACGCCGAACTGCTCGATGCCGACGGTAACGTAGTCAGCGGAGTCTCCGCAGGCGAGATTACATATCAAACCGAGAATCTGACACGCTGCGTGAAATTCGAGGGTGGCAAGACCATCACCACACCGGATGATCCGGAGGCCAGCCTGGCTGACTACGCGGTGTTGCGGGCGATTCCCGCAGACCACAATTCGGGCATGAACTGTACCAACTGCCACGTGCCGTACGGTACAGAGCCCCACGGGGAAAATCCCACCCAGGGTGCTCCGATTCCGCTGGTGGTCGTGGACGCAGACGCTAACGAGTATCTGGGCGGCTTCACCAACAGTGACTGCCTGAGCTGCCACTACAATCACATCGTGCCGCGGGACCGTTTGATCGGCGTAGCTGCCGGCCTGGACGAGGCTGTCAAATGTGCCGAGTGCGAGAGCAAAGGCGGTATCTGGAAGGACGGCACTGACGGAGGCGAGATCCTCGAAGCCTATTATCCCTACGATCCTTACCCATACATCAAGCCCGACCTGGACGACACCAAGGACGGATCCCACCGGTACATTACCGAAGTGACGGTCGAAAATTTCCCCTGGCTGAAGCAGGACCTGTGGGATTACAGCTACGTCTATGATCCGATCGGCGGCGATGAACTCGATATTGCCACAAACGGATTGCCATGCCTGGCCACCAAGGTCAATTATCAGGATGAGCAAAAAATCGTCGCCGTGACGACCGACGGCCGCCTGCTGGACGGCAATACCGCTGCCACCCGTCCCAATCTCTTCCTGCAGACCTACACGAAGTCCGACGGCACCAAGAGCGCCTGGGCCATCATGGCCTACGAAGAGACCAAGGGGCTGGGTTCCGGACCGCCGGACAATGCCGGAACCGGGGAACAACCCCAGGACGGCAGCGGCTATGATCCCTACGAGTCCTTCCCCGACAATGGCAAGAACGCCATCTACCACAGCTTCGACTTCACGCAGCCCGATCTGGTCAGCGGTGGGACAATCCTGAACCTGCCGGAAACGGATGACGAAGGCAACGTGCTTTCCGTGGCGGAGCCGGAGTACCTTGGTTCCAATCCCATCTACGATGGGGAAGGGAACATCACCGGTTACGATCCCATTCCGAATCCGGATTACTATCCAGACAATCCCGAGAACAACTACATTCTGGATTGGAAGGGCGATTCGCAGCTGGCCTACGAAAACGCGCGCCGGCCGCGGTTTATCCTACAGTCTAAGTCCTCGGCGTTCGGCGGCACGAAGCCGGACGGTTCTTTCAAGGAGCCGGACAATTCCGGCACTGTGCTGCTCGTACTCTATAAGCAGGGTGAGGACGGCGCCGGGCGGCCGACCGACATCATGTGCCGCCGCTGCGTGGTGAAGGATGCCGAGGGCAATATTAAGAAGGGCAATCCCTGGGATCCGAAAAACTTCCTGCCAGGCGCTCAGAACCTCAGCACGGTTAACCCGGTTGAAACATGGACCAACCCAGATCAGAACGACAATGCCAAGGGCGACGGCATCAAGGTCTGCAAGTGGGAGCAGACGGAAGAGTGCCTGACCCACAAATCGGGCGATAATCCCTACGAAGACTCGCGGGCCCACCGCGGTGCCATCCGCGGCGACTTCGTGATCATGGGCTACTCCTACTGTCCCAACTGGGCGGCATCAAGGAAGGCCCACGACAAGTACGACTTCTATATCCGGCGATCCTTTGACGGCGGTGCGACCTGGACTACTGATCCCAATGCCACGGCACCCGTTGTCCACACAGACTACTTCTTCAATCCGGACGGCATCTCCGGTGCGGAATTGGACGAGGAGGGCAACGATGCATCCGAGCCGACCAAGCACTATATCGTGGAAACAGCTTACCCTGATCTAAACAATTGCGAAACCTATGGAGATTATGAGCCGGCCCGGAATATCTCCCTGATCAAGAACAACAAGACCAGTGTCATCGAGCCGCGCATCGTGGCGGTGCCCGGCACGATCAAGGATCCGGCGACCAAGGATTGGACCGGCATCCCGGAAGACAAGCAGGACAGAAATTGCTTCTACATCGCCTACGGCACCTCCACCAACCTGCCCGATGTGGAAAAGGCCCCCGAGGACCTGTTCCTCAGTTTTTCCCAAGACAAGGGGACTACTTTCTTCGAGGACAGCTGGGTGGTCAACCCCGACAGCTCCGGCAACCATGCCGGCGAGACGATCTCCGGCTGGATCCGGCTGGCCAAGGGCGACCCCGAGCAAGGGGAAGTCCAGATCCGTATGACCCCCAATGCCGAGCGTTTCTACGCCTGCTGGCTGCAGGAGGGTGCGGAAGGCAGCGACATTTTCTTCCGTCGCATGACGCCAAGCTCGTTTGCGGCCAACAACACGACTGAAAATCAAACGGATGACGATGGGGATGGCATTGCCGAATACCAGGGAGACTGCAACGATGCCGATGGAACAATCTTCCCCGGTGCCAGTGAAATCTGCGGCGACGGCATTGACCAGAATTGTGACGGCTTTGATTTGGAGTGTCCTGCCGAATAAATGAGTGATGCTTTAAAATTTGAAAACAGGCATCACTTCACAGCCGTGCTTGTTTTGTGACTCGGAACAACGACGAGAAAGGAAACCGGGTCGGCGGCCCGATCGATTGCAGATTCATGGGCCGTCACCCGGTTTATTTCCGCAAGAGAGAATCATGTCGCTTGTAATTCAAGATTTAATTTCGTTCGACGATGTAATCGGCTACCCCCGCTTCCACACATCCGGATCGATTGAAGGCTTTCCATAAGCCGCCGGGCGACGGCTCAGCCATTTGGCAGGGGTCTGATCGATTCGTTTGGAACCGGAGGAACATCAAGATGTAGTTTAAAATAAACGGATACTTTGCTAAGAACGATTTACGGGAAAGTATCCGTTTATTTTAAACCACATCTACTGAATGGAAACAGTTGTCGACATGAAGCGCATCGCCATTACTGCAGTGATGTTCGCGATTATCTTTGTCCTTTTTGCCCCACCCGTAGTGGCAATGAATCAGGATATGGCAAGAGAGCGAATACGGGTCTTGAGTTCGGAAATCTCCCGGCATGATCATCTCTACTATGTACTGGGAAAACCCGAAATTTCCAAAACCGAATACGACGAGCTTTATGACGAACTGCTCACCCTTGAAAAGAGATACCCCCACCTTGTTTTACCGGACAGTCCGACCAGGCGGGTCGGCGCGTCGCTGGACAACACCTTCCCCCAGATCCAACATGCCGTCCCCATGCTGAGCCTGAAAAAATGCCATTCCATCACGGATGTCGTCGCATGGGCAGAAGAACTTCGTGAAAAGACGGCTGTCGATCTTTCTTTTGTAGTGGAGGAAAAAATCGACGGCACAGCCATCGAACTCATGTATAAGGACGGGATTCTCCTCACGGCAGCAACCCGTGGCGATGGCAAGGTCGGCTACGATGTCACCAACAGCGCACGAACCATAACGAACATACCGCTTAAGTTGACCCGGCCGGTTTCGATTACCGTGCGGGGAGAAGTATTTATCAAAAAATCCCATTTTTCGCGACTTGCCTCAATGCCCGACGGAACATATTCCACGGCCCGGAACCTGGCTGCCGGCGCGTTGAGAAAACGGAGCAGTGAAGAGGCCGCCCAAATACCGCTGGACATCTTTGTCTTTGAAGCTGTCGCCGGTGACCGGATCGAGGGCATGACACATGCGGACACATTGGCGTTCCTTGAGGCATTGGGTTTAAAAACCAACCCATCCAACAGGTTGTGCCGAGATATGGAGAAACTCGACGAGCATGTGCGCACCCTGGCCTCCCGCAGGCACACCCGGGATTATGAAATCGACGGCATCGTGGTCAAGGTCAACGAGAGAAGGGGGCGGGAGGCCTTGGGCACCACCGAACGTTATCCGAACTGGGCGATAGCATTTAAATTCAGGCCTTCAACGGGTAAAACCCGGGTTGACGACATCGTCCTGCAGGTGGGGCGCACGGGCCGGGTGACCCCGGTGGCAAAACTGGACACCCTCCGGATCAATGGCGTGGCAATCACCCGGGCATCCCTTCACAATCAAAATTTTATCAGCCGGCTGGATGTAGGGGTCGGCGATACGGTGATGGTGTCCCGCAGGGGCGATGTCATTCCCGCGGTGGACTATGTGGTTCAGA